>Ga0209066_10000425_pt1 | contig 62479 bp, 61 predicted proteins | sample All_14_2_FD_187198 | JGI IMG/M metagenome (GOLD analysis project Ga0209066, IMG submission 187198) | Freshwater microbial communities in response to fracking from Pennsylvania, USA - Allegheny Zone_MetaG_DW_15 (SPAdes) (version 2) ...
CCCCTCTTGCTTTGGTCCCCTCTTGCTTTGGTCCCCTCTTGCTTTGGTCAAGGCATGGACGCATAAACGCCACCAAAGCCTTTCAGGAAAGAAGTCATGGACCAGCCGACAAACCGCGTCTTTTCAGGTGTGCAGCCCACAGGCAACCTGCATCTGGGCAATTATCTGGGCGCGATCCGCAATTTCGTCGGCCTGCAAGAGAGCCATGAATGCCTTTATTGCGTCGTCGATCTTCATGCCATCACCGTCTGGCAGGATCCGCGCGAATTGGCCGCCAATACGCGCGAAGTCGCCGCCGCCTATATTGCCTCCGGCATCGATCCCGAAAAACACATCATCTTCAACCAGTCGCGCGTTCCGGCCCATGCCGAACTGGCCTGGATCCTGAATTGTGTGGCCCGCATCGGCTGGCTCAATCGCATGACCCAGTTCAAGGACAAGGCGGGCAAGGACCGCGAAAAGGCAAGCGTCGGCCTCTATGCTTATCCCGTGCTGATGGCGGCCGATATTCTGGCCTATCGCGCAACGCATGTGCCGGTTGGCGAGGACCAGAAACAGCATCTGGAGCTCGCCCGCGACGTGGCGCAGAAGTTCAATAACGACTTTGCCGAGTTTGGCGGGGCTGATTTCTTTCCGCTGCCCGAGCCCCTCATCATGGGCGAGGCAACGCGCGTCATGAGCCTGCGCGACGGCACCAAGAAAATGTCGAAATCCGATCCCTCGGATTATTCGCGCATCACCATGAAGGATGATGCCGACGCCATCGCGCTGAAAATCCGCAAGGCTCAGACCGATCCCGAGCCGCTGCCCGAAACCGTCGAGGGACTGGCGGGGCGTGCCGGTGCTGACAACCTGATTGGCATTTATGCAGCCTTGTCAGGTCAGTCCAGGGCGCAGGTTCTGGCCGAGTTTGGCGGCAAGCAGTTTGGCGTCTTCAAGCCCGCGCTCGCCGAACTCGCGGTCGCCAAGCTCTCGCCCATTACCGGTGAGATGACGCGTTTGATGGACGACCCGGGTCACATTGACGCGCTCCTCGTCAAGGGCGCCGCGCGCGCCCGGGCGCTTGCCGAACCTGTCATGCGCCGCGTTCGCGAAATTGTCGGCTTTATCTGAGACGCTCGCCCCGACCCGTGTCATGATCCGTCTTGATCGCGACCAAAGCCACATTACCTGTTTCCTGCCATACGTGTTTTGGGCCGAAGCCGAGGAGATATGATGAGCATGATCGACCGTTTGTCCGCCCTGTGGGACAGCCTGCGCCAGCGCTGGCTCTACCGCAAAGGAGACTGGTCCATGCCATCCCTTGATTTCTGGCGTCGCAAGCCGACCACCAGTGCAACCGGCGCCGCGATGGATGATATTGCCGGTTCGACCGGTTGGACGGTTTATATCAAGCGCGGCGCCTTGGCTCTGCTCGCCATCTTGCTGCTCTATTACCCCGTTGGCATGTTGATGGTTCACAACATCGACGATGATGCCGATTTTACCGCCCCGCCCGGCGACCGCATTCCCGGTGGCAGTGAGTCTGTCGCCATCGCTGCGGCCCTGATTGATCGCGAGGTCGATCAGAAGAGCTGGACCGCCAATGATCCCTTTTTCCAGCCCGGCTATATGCTCGACAACATGCCCAATTTCCAGCAGGGCATCATGTCGGCCTTGGCGCGCTTTGGCTTTGAACTGACCGACCAGATCGGCCGCACGCGTGGTTCGTCTGAAGCTGATGCCAATCTCCAGCGCGCCGGCGGCTTGCTGCAATATCCCGGCAATGTCTGGCTGTGGAATCCGGGCGTGTCGCTGGCCATCCGGGCAAGCTCGGAATCGCAATACCGCGATGCCCGCAGGGAGTTGCTCGCCTATAACGCGCGTCTCGCCAAGGGTCAGGCAGTCTTTGACGCGCGCGGTGACAATCTCCTGGCGACACTCGACCGATTTGCCGCTGACCTTGGCTCGGCTTCGGCCGTGCTGGATCGTCAGGTCACGGAACATTCTGGCGATCTTTACGATTTCAAGGCCGATAATGTCTTCTATTTCACCAAGGGCAAGCTCTACGCCTATTATCTGGTGCTGCGCGGTCTGGGCGAGGATTTTGCGCCCGTCCTCAAGGAGCGCAATCTGCAGGCGCCCTGGGCGCAAATGCTTGAAAGCATGCGCATGGGGGCCGAACTGGCGCCTTGGGTTGTCGTCAATGGCGAGCCTGACGCGCTTTTCCGCCCGAGCCATCTTGCCGCACAGGGTTTCTATCTGTTGCGGGCCCGAACCCAGTTGCGGGAAATTACCAACATTCTTCTCAAGTAAGCCCGTCTTGCCGAAATCGGCGCGGGGTGGCAGCATCGCGCCATGACAGACAGCCCGACCCCCGCTCAGCCGCAAGCTGAGGCCAAGCGCCGCAAGTTCCTCGTGATTGTCGATGGAACGCCCGAATCCGAAGTGGCGATCCATTTTGCCAGTCTGCGCGCTCTGCACACGCAAGGCGTGGTGACCCTGCTTGCCGTGCTGGAACCGGGCGACACCTCGCAGCAATGGCTCGGTGTGGCCAATATCATGCGCGAGGAAGCCCGCGCCGAAGCCGAAAAGCTGCTGCATCGCTTGGCCGCGCATGTGAATGAATATGCCGGCATCATGCCCGAGCTCGTCATTCGCGAAGGCCGCCGCCATGAACAGGTCAAGCAGATCATTGCCGAGGATCGCGACATCGCCATTCTCGTGCTTGCCGCGGGCACCGGCAAGGAAGGTCCCGGCCCGCTGGTTTCCATGGTGTCGAGTGCGGCTGAAAAAGCCTTTCCGATCCCCGTGACGGTCGTCCCCGGCAATCTCAGCGAAGAGGCCCTGCGCGCGCTCGCCTGATTTCCCGGACTATCTTGGGTTGGCCTGTTGCAGCCAGCGGTCAAAGTCATTCATATCAACACAAATATAGCCGCGAGTTTCGAAGGCACTGCGTTGATCGTTATCAAAAGTGGGCGAGTAGAGTGCTTTTTCCACGCTCCAATCGGCGTATTTTTTCCCGAGTTCCGTTTTCTGAAATCGCGCGATATGGCCTGCGAATTTGTATAAAGACGTGCTGTCGTGCTTGATGGCGTTGCGCTTGCATGAACCAACTCTGATTATCTTGTCCGTCTCATTGATGGCAACAAGATCAATTTCGATATCTGAGCCGTCGGGTTTGTTCCAATAACCGCGGACAATTTCAGTGAGGCTGAAATCGCCAACACCCTTGCGCGAGCATTCTTCAATTGAGAGACGAACCAGTTTTTCGAAAGTGCGGCCCTCGTGTATTTTGAGGCTTTCGTCCGCCTTTGCTACGGCTTCATCAATGGGCCGCACACGTGCGAGCTGGACGTTACGGGCAATGGCCGCCAGCCAGGCAGAAAGAAAATTGTCGGTGATTTGATACCGGGATTTTCGGCTCTCAATTTTGGAAAATATGGGATTGACGCGTTCAATCATCTCATATTTTTCAATCAGCGTTTTCAGATATCCACCAAGCTGTTTGTCCCCGCCGGGGCCTGTACGTTTGTACTCCTCCATTAGTGTGCCATGAGAGCATGGTCCCGTTCGGGCAACTAGCTTGAGTACGCTGTCATAGCGTCCTCGCAGCTCGCGCAGGAACCAGTTCTCGGCTTCATCTTTAAGAGGACTGGCCCCCTCAAAGAACATGCGACGTAACGTGTCATGACGATGATTGTCGCCCGCAACAAGTGTCCCGTTGTCGAAACAGTCGCGATAAAATTTGGGCACACCTTCGAAAATTGACCAGAGAAACAAGCGATGATGGGGATCATAAATACCGTGTTCACGGAACATTTCGAAAAGCGTTTCAAAATCCCAGTGTCCGATATGAATGCGATGCGTAACCCGGTTGAAGAGTGGCGACGTCTTGTCTTCAAGCACGGCCGTCATCTCGGTATGAATTGACCCGAGTGCAAATAACCCGCCGCGAGACGACTTCGAGCGTGCTGCATCAACTTGATATTGAAGATGGGAAAGAAACCCGGAAAGCGCCTTGCGATAAAAATATTGAAACTCATCGATGGCAGTTACAAAATTTTCGTTCCAAAGGAATAGCAGCAATGACGATATATCGGAAAAATTCCCACAAAATTGTTGTGCAAATTGTTGGTTAAGCAAAATGTCTTCCACGGCGTCTTCGAACACTTGAATGACGCCCCGCTCATCGCTGTCGGGAATTTGCACATACAAGGCCCGCTGGGACTGACCTTTACGTCGGAGTGCTTCCTGAATGAGCGACGTTTTGCCGATACGCCGCCGTCCGGATATAGAGCAGAAGAAGAACTCGTGACGATCCAGCAATCGCTGGACTTCGTCGAGCTCGGCCCGCCGCCCATAGAATCCCCAACTGGCCATTTCATAACCTAATAATTATTACGTTATCCAGATAATGACCTATATGTGCATAAAATCAATAGCTTAGAATTTGAAATAAACGAAACTCAGGTCTGGTATTATCGAAGCTACAGTATGAACAGGCTTGATTTTGGGCTGAGAACGGGCCACCTGTAGCCATGGAACGCGTGGCTAAAGCCATGCGGAATAAAGGGTTTTCGACATGTTCATCCAGACTGAATCGACACCAAATCCCGCCACGCTCAAGTTTTTGCCTGGCCGCGAAGTTCTGGGCGAAGGCCGCGCCGCCGATTTTCCCGACGCTGCCGCCGCCGAACGCTCGCCGCTCGCCTTGCGGCTCTTCGCGGTTGATGGCGTCACGGGTGTTTTCTTCGGTTCGGATTTTGTCACGGTCACCAAGTCGGAGGGCGAATGGCAGCATTTGAAACCGGCCCTGCTTGGCGCAATCATGGAGCACTTCACCTCGGGTGCGCCTGTGCTCTATGGCAAGGCCGATGATACGGGCCATGCCACGGGTGACGAGTCTGAAATCGTGTCCCAGATCAAGGAAGTGCTCGACACGCGTGTGCGGCCCGCTGTGGCGCAGGATGGTGGCGACATCACCTTTCAGGGCTTTGAGGATGGCGTCGTATATCTGAACATGCAGGGCTCTTGTGCCGGGTGCCCTTCTTCCACCGTCACACTGAAAAACGGTGTCGAGAAAATGCTGCGGCATTATATTCCGGAAGTGACTGAAGTTCGTCAGGTCTGAACAGCCGCAATCGTTTCTTTGTGGCTGGCGTCCCCGCATGAAACATTTATACATTTATCTTGTTCCCGAACCGGCATCTGCCTGACCGATCCGTAGCATAAGGAGAATAAGATGAGTGGCATTCTGAGCGACGACGCGCTCGATATTCTGTTTCGCACGGCGCGCACGCAAAACGCATGGACGGACAAGCCCGTCAGCGATGCGGAACTGCATGCCATTTATGATCTCTGCAAATGGGCACCGACAACGGCCAACAGCAACCCCATGCGGATCGTCTTTGTAAAGACGAAAGCAGCCAAGGAAAAGCTCGCTCCGGCCCTGTCGGAAGGCAATCTGAAAAAAACCATGGCCGCGCCCGTGACAGCGATCATTGCCCATGACGTTGCCTTCTATGAATTGCTGCCCGAACTTTTCCCGCATGACCTGACCGCCAAGAGCTGGTTCAACTCGAGTGCGCAATGGGCCGAAGAAGTCGCCTTCCGCAACAGCTCCCTGCAGGGCGCCTATTTCATGCTGGCCGCGCGGGCACTTGGCCTTGATTGCGGCCCCATGTCGGGCTTCGATCAGCATAAGGTCGATGAAGCATTTTTTGCCGGAACATCGGTCAAATCCAATTTTTTATGTAATCTGGGCCATGGTGATCCGGCGGGACTGTTTCCGCGCTCTCCCCGGCTTGCCTTTGAGCGGGCCTGCAAGATTGTCTGAGGCAGGGCCAGGGGCTGACAGAAAGAGGCTGGATTGATCCTTCTTGCATTTGATACGGCTCAAGGCGCTCTTTCCGTGGCACTGCATGGCGACAAGCCGATGGCCCATCGCCATGAATTGCGCCATCGCGGCCATGCTGAAGCCCTGATGCCGATGATTGCCGAGGTGCTGGAAGAGGCGAAAATCGGCTATGAGGATCTCGATGCTCTCGCCGTGACGATCGGACCGGGCACGTTTACCGGCCTCCGCGTCGGTCTCTCGGCGGCGCGGGGCATCGCTCTTGCCCGCAGCCTGCCCATTGTCGGTGTGACAACACTCGAAGCCATTGCCGAGCCCGTGATTTGTGACGAGGGCGAGAGGATCGTCTCGGCTTTTGACGCCCGCCGTGGCGAAATTTATCTGCAGGTTTTTGCCACCGATCTGAAGCCGCTCTCGCCCCCGCTTCTCATCCCGCTCGAGGAAGCGCAACTGCATCTGCCCAAGGAAAAAATGGTCGGTGTCGGCACGGCCGCCGCCCTGATCGACGATCTGATGCGCGATCATCACCGCGCCTTCCGGCTGGCCGACGCCTTGCCGCAACCGGATGCGCTCGCCATTGCCCGCATTGCCCTGGCGCGCCTCAAGGACCAGGGTGCCCATGCTTTTCGCGAAGCCCCTGCGCCTCTTTATCTGCGCGCCCCCGATGCCAGGCTGCCCGGCGGCATTGATCCAGATGAGGTCTAGGGGCCATGCAGGCGCTTGAGGTGAAGCCGGCCAGCCTCGCCGATGCACACCGGCTGGCGGCCCTGCATCAGGCAGGCTTTGCCGACGCCTGGAGCGCCGAGAGCCTCGCCGAATTGATGATCATGCCTGGCGCGCGAACCTTGCTCATTCAGCGGGAGGCCCAGCCATTGGGCTTTGTTCTCGCCCGGATCGGGGGCGGCGAAGCCGAAATCATCACCATTTGCATCGCGCCCGAAGCGCGCCGTCAGGGGGCGGCCCGCTTGTTGATGACCGATATCATGGCGCGGGCCTCGGCTCAGGATGCGCAGGACATGTTTCTGGAAGTCGCAGATGACAACCGGGCTGCCATTTCTCTTTACCGGCAATGCGGGTTTACGGAGGTTGGGCGCCGTCCCGGCTATTATGCGCGGGGCGGCAACCGGGTGGATGCGTTGATCCTGCGCTGTTCCCTCGCCCCCATGCCCTGAAAGGGGCAATCCCGTCGCGACAGGCAGGGCGGGATTTTTTGCAGAAGATTATGTTGTATTTGAGTGGCCCGGCGCTAAAACCCGAAGGGTCACCCCGCCCCCGACCGGGTGACATTCGCGACCACCTTCTTTATGATGCGCCCATGAAAACAGACACGGCAGACATGAAAACATCACATGACGGTTCGCTGGATCCGGAACGGATCGAGGCGCTTTGTGTGAAACAGGGTATGCGCATGACAGAGCAGCGCCGGGTCATCGCCCGTGTGCTTTCCATGGCCAGCGATCATCCCGATGTTGAAGAGGTCTATCGCCGGGCCTCGCAGGTCGATAACAAGATTTCAATCGCCACGGTCTATCGGACCGTGCGGCTGTTTGAGGAAGCAGGCATTCTCGAGCGCCATGACTTCCGCGATGGCCGGTCGCGTTATGAGCAGGTCACCGAGGAACATCACGACCACCTGATTGATCTTTCAACGGGCCGCGTCATCGAGTTCCACAATGACGATATTGAAAAGCTGCAGCGATTTGTCGCCAAGGAATTGGGATTCGAGCTGGTAGATCATCGCCTTGAACTTTATGGCGTGCCGCTCGACCGGGAAAAAAAGCAGTAAGACCCGGCCAGGATAACGACGGAAGTTTAGTCCGCAAGGGACGGAGACCGACATGCCCAGACCTGACATAAGACGCCTGCGCGCTGCTGTGCTGCTGGCGGGGTTTATAGGATCGGCGCTGGTATTGATGCCGGTGCAATATCTGTCTTTGAAACTTGGCCTGCCTTTGGCCAAGACCTTGCCCAATCGCTACCACCGCTTCCTCTGTGGACTGATCGGTATTCGCGTCATCACCCGCGGCACGCCCTATCAGCAGGGGGCCTGCCTGATCACGGCCAACCACACAAGCTGGCTCGACATTCCGATCATGGCCTCGCTTCAGCCCTCCTCCTTCGTGGCCAAAAGCGAAGTATCAGGCTGGCCGTTTTTTGGCACGCTCGCAAGATTGCAGGAAACAGTCTTCGTCGAGCGCGAACGGCGCACCCGTACCGCTGAAAAGCGCAACGAAATTCATGCCCGCATTGCTGCGGGAGACCGGTTGATCCTCTTCCCGGAAGGCACCTCCAGCGACGGCAACCGTGTCTTGAACTTCAAGTCGGCGTTGATGAGTGTTGCCCAGCTTTCCATCGTCAAGGGCGAGGAAGACCGCGAAGACGATCTCGTCGTCCAGCCCGTCTCGGTGGCCTATACGGGTCTCTACGGCATGCCCATGGGCCGATACTTCCGCCCCTTCTTTGCCTGGTATGGCGACATGGACCTGTTCCCGCATCTCTGGGAAGCCTTCACCCTTGGCCCCATTGAAGTAACCGTCGAATATCACAAGCCGGTAACCATTCGCGAAATCGGCAATCGCAAGGCTCTGGCCGTTTATTGCGAGGATTGCTGCCGCCGGGGTGTCCATCAGGCCCTGATCGGCCGCTGGGTGGCAGAGCCGGATGCCGGCAAGGTTGAGGGCGCCGAGACGGAAGTGGCGCAGGGCGCGGCCATGGCGGTTGCCAGCTGATCCGATTTGTTGCCTGCTTCGTCATATATGTCATTCCCTTGAGGCCCGGTTCGCGTGATAGACTGAACCAAATCACCGCCTGAGGAGTTGAGCGTCCACATTGTCCGATACCGTAGAGTCCCCGGCGCCCGTCGCTGCACAAGGTGAGGCATCAGCCCCCGCGCAGCCGCGTCATGCGTCGCGCCCCGCCGCGGCCCCGGCGGTCGATCCCAAGCCCGACGCCCGCAAGATTTTCGTCAAGACCTATGGTTGTCAGATGAATGTATATGACAGCGCCCGCATGATCGATGTCATGGCGCCCGAGGGCTATAGCGAAGTCGATAGTCCCGATGACGCGGACATGGTCATTCTCAACACCTGCCACATCCGCGAAAAGGCCGCCGAAAAGGTCTATTCCGAGCTGGGTCGTCTTCGTGACCTGAAGGCGGATCGCAACCGGCAGGGCAAGGCGTTCGTCATTGGCGTCGCGGGCTGTGTCGCGCAAGCCGAGGGTGACGAAATGCGTCGTCGCGCCCCGGCTGTCGATTTCATTGTTGGCCCGCAAAATTATCACCGCATGCCGGACATGATCACCCGCCTGCGCCGCACGGGCGAACGCCTCGTCGATACCGAGTTCCCGATTGAAGACAAGTTTGATGCGCTGCCTGCGCCCCAATCGCGCGTCACGCTGGCGCGCGGCCCGGCCGCCTTCCTCACCGTGCAGGAAGGCTGTGACAAGTTCTGCACCTTCTGTGTGGTGCCCTATACGCGCGGGGGTGAATATTCCCGCCCCGTCAAACGCATTCTTGAGGAGGCATGCGGCCTCGTCGATGCAGGCGTGCGCGAAGTCACGCTTCTGGGTCAAAACGTCAATGCCTATCATGGTGAAACGGGCAAGGGCGGCACGGCAAGTCTTGGCGCCCTGATCGCCGCGCTTGCCGACATCAAGGGCCTGGAGCGCATCCGCTACACGACAAGCCATCCCCGCGATATGGATGACGAGCTGATTGCGGCCCATGCCGGGATCGGAAAGCTCATGCCCTATCTGCATCTGCCTGTGCAGTCAGGTTCAGATCGCGTGCTTGACGCCATGAACCGGCAGCACACGGCGGCGCATTATCTCGACATCATTTCACGCATCCGCAAGGCTCGACCCGACATGGCGCTTTCATCCGATTTCATCGTCGGCTTTCCGGGTGAAACGGATGCCGAGTTTGAAGAGACGCTCGCACTCATTGAGGCAGTCGGTTATGCGCAAGCCTATTCCTTCAAATATTCGCCCCGCCCCGGCACGCCCGCAGCCACCCGTGAGGACCAGCTCGCCGAAGAGATCAAGAGCGACAGGCTTGCCCGGCTCCAGGCAAAAATCATGAGCCAGCAGCTTGCCTTTAATCAGTCATGCGTCGGGACTATCCTGCCCGTGCTGTTTGATCGTCATGGTCGCGCAAGAGATCAGATGGTGGGTCGCAGTCCCTATCTCCAGTCCGTTCACGTCGAGGCCGTGTCTGAAGACCGCTTCGGCGCCATCTGTGACGTGAAAATTGAAGGCGGCTTTCAGAACAGCCTCAAAGGCCAGTTGGTGCCGCAGACGTTTACGACAGCCTGAGCGGCCAGAAGGCCAAATGATCCCTCGCGGCAAAGCCCGGAAAGGACAGGGTGCAGTTGAACGAAACCGGCGGCGAAAGCCTCGTTATTGCCTTTGATGACAATCGGCTCCTGACAGAGCTCTTCGGCGAACATGACCGCCATCTCGCGCGCATCGAAAAGGGCCTGGGCGTCATGGCCACCTCGCGCGGCAACAAGCTCGTGATCACGGGCGAACCTGAAGCGCGGGCCGTAGCTGATCGTGTGTTCAAGGATCTCTATGGTCGCTTGAAGCGCGGACAGGAAGTCAATCAGGGCGAAGTGGACGGAGCAATACGCATGGCGAGCGCACCCGAACGGCAATCCGGCGACGATGATGCCTCATCGCGCATCATGGTGCAGACCAAACGTCGCGTCATCACGCCGCGTTCCCAGACCCAGGCCAAATATATCGAAGCCTTGCAGCAGAACGAACTCTGCTTCGGCATCGGCCCGGCGGGCACGGGCAAGACCTATCTCGCCGTGGCGGTTGCCGTTTCCATGCTGCTGCAGAAGCGTGTTGATCGCATCATCCTGTCGCGCCCCGCAGTTGAAGCCGGCGAGCGTCTCGGCTTCCTGCCGGGCGATCTGAAAGAGAAGATCGATCCCTATCTGCGCCCGCTCTATGACGCGCTTTACGACACGCTGCCCGGCGAACAGGCCATGAAGGGCATCGAGTCGGGTGAAATCGAAGTCGCGCCCCTCGCCTTCATGCGCGGCCGAACACTGGCCAATGCCTTTGTCATTCTGGACGAGGCGCAGAACACGACGCCCGTGCAGATGAAAATGTTCCTGACGCGTCTGGGCGAAAACAGTCGCATGGCGATCACCGGCGACCCATCCCAGGTCGATTTGCCCATGGGCGCCAAATCGGGACTGCGCGACGCGCTGGAAATACTTGGTGATGTGCCGGGCATTGCCACAGTCAATTTCAGCGATGCCGATGTCGTGCGTCACCCCCTCGTGACGCGCGTCGTCAAAGCCTATAATGCCCGCGAGCGCGGATTGCTCGACCCGAGGGGATCGGACGACAAACGATGACAATCAATGCCTTGCCTCAAGCGGACGGCCTGACAGGCGGCCTCGTCATTGACTGCCATGTTGAGGCGGGCACATGGGATGAGGCAAGCGACGGCGTCGCGCGGCGCGCCGCACGCGCCGCCTGGCAGGCCTGCGTTTCGGGCGATGAAGAAGTGGAACTCAGCATCGTGCTGGCTGACGATGCCTTCGTGCAGCACCTCAACAAGACCTGGCGCGGCAAGGATCAGCCAACCAATGTGCTCTCCTTTCCCGCAGGCGAGAACACGGCAGGCATTGATCATCTGGGGGATATTGTCCTCGCCCTCGAAACCATCACACGCGAAGCGCGCGAGCAGGACAAAAAGCCTGCCGATCATCTGACCCATCTCGTCGTCCATGGCATGCTGCATCTTCTCGGCTATGATCACGAGGATGATGACGAGGCAGAGGAAATGGAAGCGCTTGAGCGTCGGATCCTGGCAGGGCTCGGTATCGCTGATCCTTATGCTGAAAAGAGGCAGGATAGCTGATGGCCGATACATCTGACAGATCGGCATCGCCTGCGCGCATGCGCTGGTTGCGTGGCTTTCTGCGTCGCTCGCCTGCGAGCGACACGTCCTTGCGCGAAACCCTCGAAGAGGTTTTTGAAGAACATGACGACACGCGCCGCGCCCTGACCGCTGAAGAGCGCCACATGCTCGTCAACATTCTCTCCTTTGGCGAGCTGCGGGTTGACGATGTCATGGTGCCGCGCGCCGATGTGATCGGTGTCGAAGAAAGCGCGACGCTTGAGGAAGTCTTGAAGCTCTATCGCGACAGCGCCCATTCGCGCATGCCGATCTATCGCGAAACCCTCGATGATCCCGTCGGCATGGTCCATATCAAGGATGTGATGGGCTATCTCGCGCCGCGCAATGCCGAAGCCGAGCGGCAGGCCGAACCTTTCTCGCTCAAATCCATCCGCCGCAATATTCTGTTCGTGCCGCCCTCCATGCCCGCCCTCGACCTGCTGGTGAAGATGCAGGCGACGCGCATTCATCTTGCCCTCGTCATCGACGAATATGGCGGTACGGATGGTCTCGTCTCGATTGAAGACCTCGTTGAGGAAATCGTCGGCGATATTGAGGACGAACATGATACCGATGAAGGCCCGGCTCTGCTGCGGCGCGACGATGGCATGATTGACGCCGATGCCCGCGCGCCGATTGAGGATCTGGAAGAAATGCTCGGACTTCGACTGGTCGATGAGGCGAGCGAAGACGAAATCGATACGCTGGGCGGGCTTGTTTTCTCGCTGGTCGGCCGCATCCCCGTGCGCGGCGAATTGATCCGCCATCCCGCAGGCCTTGAGTTTGAAGTCAAGGATGCCGATCCGCGCCGCATCAAACGCCTGCGCATCCATCAATTGCCAAGTGCGGCTGATGAATCCTCAACCGTTGAAGACGGTACGGGCTAACCGGCGGATGTCTGAGCGCCTCAAACACTCCGTTGGACATGACGCCCTGGCGCGTCTGGCAATGGTCGTTTCCGATTTGCGCGGCTGGCGCGCATGGGGTTCTGCCTTCATCGTCGGCGCTCTCAGCACACTCGCCTTGCCGCCCTTTCACGGGCCATGGATTTTGGCGCTCACACTGCCCGTGCTTGTCTGGTTGCTGGATGGCGTTGCTGATCCCACGCCCTCCACGCGCTGGCGCGCCATGCGCCGGGCCGCAGCCATTGGCTGGTTTTTTGGGTTTGGTTATTTCCTGTTTGGTCTCTACTGGATCGGTTTTGCCTTTCTGGTGGAGGCGGACAAGTTTGCATTCCTCCTGCCGCTTGCCGTCACGCTGCTGCCGGCGGGACTTGCGCTCTTCACAGCATTGGCAACGGCCCTCGCGCGTCTAGTCTGGTTTGCCGGTTATCGCCGCGTCGTCATGCTCGCCATTATCTGGACGATTTGCGAGTGGCTACGCGGGCATCTCTTCACAGGCTTTCCCTGGAATGAAATCGGCGAAAGCCTGACGGCATCTTCTGCGCTGATGCAACCCGCAGCCATGGTTGGGGCGTTGGGTTTGAGTTTCATCGTCATGCTCGTCGGCGGGTCGCTTGCCGCGCATGATCCACGTCTGCCGCGTGCTGTCCGCAATTCACGCCACGATGTGCTCATTCCGGTGGCGGCCTTTTGCGCACTCGGCATCCTCTGGATTGGCGGCGCAATGCGATTGGCAGGCGCGACGGATGCCATCCATGCCGATCTCAATCTGCGCATTGTTCAGCCGAATATTTCACTCAAGGAGAAGTGGCAAAATCCCGATCGCGCCGCTGCCATCATCGGACAGCTCCTGCGCATGAGCGAGGCGGCAACCGACGCCTCGCCCATGGGCATGCCGCCGCATTCGATCATTATCTGGCCTGAAGGCGCCTTGCCTGTCTTCTTGCCTTATGAGCCTTATCTGCGCTCCGGGATTGGCCGCATCCTGCCGGAAGGCTCGTTCCTCATCACCGGGGGGCCGCGTGGCGAAGCCGATGAGGACAAGGATCCCAATCGCATCGTGCGCTTCTATAACAGCCTTTTCGTTGTCGATCATCGCGGCGAGATTGTCGAAACCTATGACAAGTTCCACCTCGTCCCCTTTGGTGAATATGTGCCCTTCCACAATTTTTTGGGCCGCATCGGCCTGAAGAAAATCACCCAGTTTCAGGGCAGCTTCGACACGGGGCCGGGGCCGCGCACCCTCTCGATTGGCGATCTGCCTTCTTTCAGCCCGCTGATCTGCTATGAAATCATCTTTGCCGATGAAGTGATTGCCAGGGACCAGCGCCCGGTCTGGCTTCTCACCATCACCAATGATGCCTGGTTTGGTGACTCAGGCGGCCCCTATCAGCACTTTGCGCAAGCCCGCATGCGCGCCGTGGAGCAGGGCCTGCCCGTCATACGTGCCGCCAATACCGGCATCTCGGGCGTCATCGATGCCTATGGCCGGGTCAAGGCCGCCACCAGATTGAATACGCCTGACGTGCTGGATGTCGCCTTGCCCATGCCGATCACACCCACGCTTTATGCCCGTCTTGGTGATGGTTTTCTGGCGCTCTTGCTCGCCACCTGCGGTTTTGCCGCCGCCTATGGCCGCAAGCGTTATTGATACCGCTCCGATCTGGCCGCGTCTTGGCTTGTGAGTCGGCATGGCTTGGCGTTTAGTCAATTCATGCCAAGGGGCAATTGGCATCGCCGTGGTGGGTCGGCATCAAATGCAGGTGTCACATGTCTCGAAAGTCTCCCAACACAATTGATCTGCATGTCGGGGCACGGGTGCGCATGCGCCGGGTGCTGATTGGCATGAGCCAGGAAAAATTGGGCGAGGCGCTCGATCTCACCTTTCAGCAGGTGCAGAAATATGAAAAGGGCATGAACCGCATTGGCGCCAGCCGCCTTTACCAGATTGCCCGTGTCCTCGGCGTGCCGGTTTCTTATTTTTATGATGGCCTGGAAATGCCCGAAACGTTCATGTCAGAGCGGGAAGGTCCGGCTCTGGTCGATGTCGATACTCTCTCGACCAGCGAGGGCATCCAGCTCAATTCGGCATTTTTTGCGATTGCCGATCCGAATCTCCGGCGACGCCTGCTGGAACTGGTCAAAATCCTCGGTGGCCAGAGCCGGGCGGCCTGAGGCCGGGATGGCTGCAACCAGGCATTGAGCGGTCTATGGCTCAGGGGGGGTTGAAATAAAGATATGTGCATATCGCAATATTTCGTCCCAAACCATTGACCCGGCCCGCGATCCTTGTAAAAACCTTGGCATCAGATGCTGCGGGCAGCCTGCCCGTATCTGCCAGTACAAATCGCGCAAGACATCTCGCGCTATCTCTGAGGGAGATAAAGTTGGCACGCTCAAACTTCCTGTTCACCAGCGAATCCGTTTCCGAAGGCCATCCCGACAAGGTTTGCGACCGGATTTCAGACGCTGTGCTCGATCTTTATCTCGCCGCCGACCCCTATGCGCGCGTCGCCTGCGAAACCCTGACCACGACCAACAAGATCGTGCTGGCAGGCGAAGTGCGTGGACCCGCCTCGCTGACCAAGGCATTGATCGAAGAAACCGCCCGCAACGCCGTGCGTGAAATCGGTTACGAGCAGGAAGGCTTCCATTGGAAACATGCTGATGTGGAAGTGCTGCTGCATGCCCAGTCCGTCGACATCGCCCAGGGCGTTGACGCTGCTGGCAACAAGGACGAAGGCGCGGGCGATCAGGGCATCATGTTCGGCTATGCCTGCACCGAGAGCGACGTGCTCATGCCCGCACCCATCATCTATGCCCATCGCATCCTCAAGCGCATGGCGGAGGATCGCCATTCCGGCAAGCGCCCTGAGTTTGAACCCGATGCCAAGAGCCAGGTGACCCTGCGCTACGAAAATGGCAAGCCGGTTGGCGCGACCTCGGTGGTGGTCTCGACCCAGCACAAGGCAGGCGTCGCCCAGAAGGACTTGCGCGAGCTCGTCCGTGCCTATGTCACGGAAGTTCTGCCTGCGGGCTGGTTCCCGCCGGAAGAAGAATTTTACGTGAACCCGACAGGCAATTTCGTCATTGGCGGTCCCGATGGCGATGCCGGTCTCACCGGTCGCAAGATCATCGTGGACACGTACGGCGGCGCAGCGCCCCATGGCGGCGGCGCTTTCTCCGGCAAGGACCCGACAAAGGTTGACCGCTCGGCCGCTTATGCCGCGCGCTATGTCGCCAAAAACGTCGTCGCAGCCGGCCTTGCTGATCGTTGCACCTTGCAGGTTTCCTACGCCATTGGCGTTTCCAAGCCGCTCTCGATCTATGTCGATCTGCATGGCACGGGCAAGGTGGATGAAGCGGCCATCGAACTGGCGATCCCGCGCGTCATGGACCTCTCGCCGCGCGGTATTCGTGAGCATCTCCAGCTCAACAAGCCGATCTATGCCCGCACCTCGTCCTATGGCCATTTTGGCCGTCTGCCTGAGGCTGATGGCGGTTTTTCCTGGGAAAAAACCGATCTCGCCGAGAAGCTCAAGGCTGAAATCCGCTAAGGCTGGCGCAGATCGCGCCACCGCTGACTGATGATGCAAGACTCTGATGCAGGCCCGCAAAGCCCCCGTCGCCGCCATGTCTATGGCCGGCGCCGGGGCAAGCGCCTGCGTGCCCATCAGGCCGGGCTGGTGGAAAACCTCCTACCGGAAATATCAATCCCGCTGTCCGACGAAAACGCGCCGCCGCTCGACCCGGCGACATTGTTTTCGCCAGCAAAAACAGAGATCTGGCTCGAAATCGGCTTTGGCGGCGGCGAGCATCTGATCCATCAGGCCGCAGCCCATCCCGATGTTGGCATTCTCGGCTGCGAACCCTTCATCAACGGCGTTGCCAAGCTGGTTGCCGAAATCGAAGAAAAGCACCTCGACAATATCCGCCTCCATGCCGATGATGCCCGCCAGTTGCTCGAAGGCCTGAAACCCGAAACGCTGGCCCGGGTTTTCATTCTTTATCCCGATCCCTGGCCGAAACTGCGCCATAACAAGCGCCGCTTCATCAATCAGGAGACGTTGGGGTTTCTGGCCGCCGCCCTGAAGCCCGGCGGCGAGCTGCGCTTTGCCAGCGACATCCCCGACTATATCGTCTGGACCTTGGCCCATATCGCTGAATTCAATGAAAAATCCGGCCAGCGCCTGGTGCCGGTCGCGCGTGACACAGCCCAGCCCTATGCGGGCTGGCCCGGTACACGTTACGAGGATAAGGCGCTCAAGGCTGGCCGTGTGCCCGCCTATCTAGCCTTTCAGCGCCTCTGAACCGGGAAGCGCCCCTCCCCCCTTGCCTCTTGGCCCCCAAAGGGTCTATAAAGCGCTCACTAAATCACTACCTCACATAACGAAGACCAAGGTCTTCGATCTTGTAAGTGGGTTGTCTCCGGAAACGGGGGCCCGCTTTTTTTGTTTCTGGGGCCTCCTTTGGCCCCTCATACGGCATGAGGCCGCGATTGGCGACAATGGGTCTGGATCGACAGGACGAAGGACAGGCAGCGCGCGACGACGCGCAGCTTGATACGCCGCTTGTCGCAGCCCCCGGCACCGCGCGCCGCATTTTCGAACTGATTGCGCCGGTCGCGGCCGATATCAATTTCGAAATCGTCCGTATACGGTTTGGTCTTCAGGACGGCCAGACATTGCAGATCATGGCCGAGCGCCCCGATGGCAGCATGGTCGTTGCTGATTGCGAAGAATTATCGCGCACGTTCTCAGCGTTGCTCGATGTCGAAGACCCGATCAAGGGCGAATATAATCTCGAGATTTCATCGCCCGGCATTGATCGTCCGCTGACCCGCCCGAAGGATTTCGTGCGCTGGGCGGGTTTTGAAGCCAAGCTCGAATTGAGCGAGCCGATTGATGGCCGCAAGCGTTTTCGCGGTCTCGTTCAGGGCTTTGAAGATGGCGAAGTTCTGCTGGAAGTGGAACTGGAAGGGTTTTCGCAGCCGCAGGTCATAGGCCTGCCGTTCGACAAGGTGAGTGAGGCCAAGCTGGTCATGACCGACAGCCTCATCAAGGAAAGTTTGAAGCGACGGGGTCCAATCGACGGCACCCCCTCCGACGGAGAAGAATAAATGGCATCGGCAGTAAGCGCCAACCGGCTTGAACTGTTGCAGATCGCGGACGCGGTGGCGCGCGAGAAATCCATCGACCGCGAGGTCGTGCTGGAAGCGATGGCGGAAGCCATCCAGAAGGCGGCACGCTCACGCTATGGGGCGGAGAACGAAATCCGCGCCCGCATCAATCCGCAGACCGGTGAAATCCGCCTCGTGCGTCTGCTTGAAGTTGTCGATCAGATCGAGAACGATGCGCTTCAGATCGAATTGAAGGCCGCCCAGCGCCGCAATCCGGCCGCCCAGCTTGGCGACCTGATCGAAGACGAATTGCCGCCGGTTGATTTCGGCCGCATCGCCGCCCAGACCGCCAAGCAGGTTATCGTGCAGAAAGTGCGTGATGCCGAGCGCGAACGCCAGTATGACGAATATCGTGATCGCATCGGCGAGATCATCCATGGCCTCGTCAAGCGCGTGGAATATGGTAATGTGATCGTCGATCTTGGTCGCGGTGAAGCCATCATCCGCCGCGATGAACTGCTGCCGCGCGAAACCTTCCGCAATGCCGACCGCGTCCGCGCCTATATCTATGACGTGCGTCGCGAACAGCGCGGCCCGCAAATTTTCCTCTCGCGCAGCCATCCCCAGTTCATGGCCAAGCTCTTCGCGCAGGAAGTGCCGGAAATCTATGACGGCATCATCGAGATCAAGGCGGTTGCCCGTGATCCGGGTTCCCGCGCCAAGATCGCCGTGCTTTCGAACGACAACTCGATTGACCCTGTCGGTGCCTGCGTCGGTATGCGCGGTTCGCGCGTTCAGGCTGTCGTCAATGAGCTTCAGGGCGAAAAGATCGACATCATCCAGTGGTCGCCTGATAACGCCACCTTCATTGTCAATGCGCTTGCCCCTGCCGAAGTGGTCAAGGTCGTGCTTGATGAAGACACACAGCGCATCGAAGTCGTGGTGCCTGACGATCAGCTTTCACTTGCCATTGGCCGTCGCGGCCAGAATGTGCGCCTGGCTTCGCAGCTCACCGGCTGGGATATCGACATCCTGACCGAAGCCGAGGAATCCGAGCGCCGTCAGGCCGAGTTTGCAACCCGCAGCGCCATGTTTGCCGAAGCCCTTGATGTGGACGAAGTCATCGCCCAATTGATGGCGTCAGAAGGCTTTTCCTCGATTGAGGAAGTGGCCTATGTGCCGCTTGGGGAAATTGCCGAAATCGAAGGCTTTGACGAAGAAACCGCGCAGGAAATCCAGAACCGCGCGCTCGACTATATCGACCGTCAGAACGCCGAATTTGATGAAAAGCGCCGTGCGCTTGGCGTGGCAGACGATCTCGTCGATATTCCGGGCGTCACCCCGGCCATGCTGGTTGCCTTTGGTGAAAACGACATCAAGTCGGTAGAGGATTTGGCAGGCTGCGCCACCGACGATCTGACCGGCTGGACTGAAAGCGTTGGCGGCGAGCGCAAGCGCCAGGCCGGCATTCTCGATGGCCATGATGTGACGCCGGAAGAGGCTGAAAGCATGATCATGCAGGCGCGTATCCGCGCAGGCTGGATCACCCAGGCCGATCTTGATGAAGCCGCTGCGGCCAAGGAACAGGCCCTTGAAGCCGGGGACGTTGCGTAACCGCAATGGCGAAAGCCCCGGACGGGAAAAAGGAAGAGCGCCGTTGCATTGTCAGCGGCGCGATTGACGAAAAAGACGGGTTGATCCGCTTTGTGGTCGATCCGGAAGGCCGTGTGATGGCCGACCCGGCAGCCAGATTGCCGGGGCGTGGCATGTGGGTCACGGCCCGGCGCGAGAGTGTGGAACAGGCAATGCGCAAGGGGCTTTTTGCCCGTGCAGCCAAGGCCAGGGTCACGGTTCCGCCGACGCTGGCTGACGATGTGGAGGCCATGTTGGCGCGCCGCGCGGCAGAAACACTGGGTCTTGCCCGCAAGGCAAGCGCTCTGGTGATGGGTTTTGAGAAGGTGCTGACGGCCATTTCATCGGGCAAGGCAATCCTTCTGATTGAGGCGCGTGATGGCGCTGAAGATGGGCGTCGCAAGATTGAGCAGCGCCTGCGCGTGGTTGAAGAAGCGGGCGGCCCCGCCAATGTCCCGGTGCTCAGGTCTTTATGGTCTGACGAAATGGGTTTGGCATTGGGTCGTGCAAATGTGGTACATGCTGCCCTGATCCAGAGCCGCATGAGAGTAAAAGTCGAAGGCGATCTCGCCAGACTGGACCTTTATGGGCGCTCGCAGCGCACCATCTCGGCCCTGAAGAGTGACGAAGGACAGGCATGAACGACACGGCGGATACGGGCGAACGCAAACCGAAAGTTGCAGGCGGCAAGACGCTCAGCCTGAAGCGGACGGTCGAGTCTGGCCATGTGCGCCAGAACTTTTCCCATGGCAGGTCGAAGTCTGTCGTTGTTGAAAAGAAAAAGCGCCGCACCATCAAGACAGGCCCCGACGCACAGGTCGAGACGGTCGAAGAGGCGCCAACCCCCGAGGTTGCTGCGCCTGAAGTCGTGGCTGAGGCAGCGCCCGCACCCGTTGCTGCGCCTGTGGCGCCAATTGCTGCCCCGGAAATTATCGCCCCGGCACCCGTTGAAGTGCCTGTTATCGCCAAGGCCCCCGAGCCTGTGGTGGAAGCACCTGCCCCGGAAGTGAAGTCGGCCGCGCCCGCCGCACCTGCCGCTGCCCCGGCAAAACCAGCCGCGGCGCGTCAGGCACCTGCCGCTGATACCCGCATGCCATCGCGCGGCAAGCCTCCGGCACGCGCCGATCGGGCGCGTTCCGGTGTTGTCCTGCGCACGCTGACTGAAGAAGAAAAATCAGCCCGTGCCGCCGCGCTTGAAGATGCGCGTTCACGCGAGGGCGATGATCGCCGTCGCGCCGAGGAAGAGTCGCGTCGTTTTGCTGAGGAAGATACCCGTCGCGCCCGTGAGCGTGACGATGCCGCCCGCCGCGAAGCCGAAGAAGCGGCGCGTCGCGCCGCCGAAGAAACCGCGCGCAAGCGTGCCGCGGACGATGCCAAGCGTCGTCTTGATGATGAAAGCCGTGCGCCCGTGGTGCCCGGTCGTCCCGCCGTGCTTGTGCCGGAAGATGATGATGAAAAGCCGCGCCGCGCTCATGGTGGTGGTGCTGGCGTGCCAGCCAAACCCGCGCCGACGCGTCGCACCGATGATCGCCGCCGCACCGGCAAGCTGACCATCACGGCAGCGCTTGGCGATGGCAGTGAGCGCCAGCGGTCGCTGGCCTCGATGCGCCGTCGCGTTGAGCGTGAAAAGAAGAAACTCGCAGGCATTCAGGAAGCGCCGCTCAAGGTCGTGCGCGAAGTTGTCATCCCGGAAGTCATCACCATCCAGGAACTCGCCAACCGTATGGCCGAGCGGGCTGTCGATGTGATGAAGATCCTGATGAAGCAGGGCATCATGCTCAAGATCACCGACGTGATCGACAGCGACACCGCCCAGCTTGTCGCCGAAGAACTGGGTCATACCGTCAAGCGCGTCGCTGAATCCGACGTTGAAGAAGGTCTGATCGGCGATGATGACATGGACGATCACCGCGTGCCGCGTGCACCGGTTGTCACCGTCATGGGTCACGTTGACCACGGCAAGACCTCGCTGCTCGACGCGCTGCGCAAGACCGACGTGGTTGCGGGCGAAGCGGGCGGCATCACGCAGCATATCGGTGCCTATCAGGTCACCTTGCCGTCAAACGCCAAGATCACCTTCCTTGATACGCCGGGCCACGCCGCCTTCACGTCAATGCGTGCCCGCGGCGCCAAGGTCACGGACATCGTCATTCTCGTTGTGGCCGCCGACGATGGCGTCATGCCGCAAACGATTGAAGCCATCAATCATGCCAAGGCTGCGGGCGTGCCGATGATTGTGGCGATCAACAAGATCGACAAGCATGAAGCCGATCCGCAGCGTGTGAAAAACGAACTCTTGCAGCATGAAGTCGTGCTTGAAGATTTCGGTGGCGACACGCTCTCGGTCGAAATCTCGGCTAAGACCGGTCTCGGCCTCGACAAGCTCGAAGAGATGATCCTGCTTCAGGCGGAATTGCTCGACATTCGCGCCAATCCTGATCGCGCCGCCGAAGGCACAATCATCGAAGCCAAGCTTGATCGCGGTCGCGGTCCGGTCGGCACCGTGCTCATCCAGCGTGGTACGCTGAAAGTCGGCGACATTATCGTTGCTGGCACCGAATGGGGCCGCGTCCGCGCCCTCATCAACGACAAGGGCGAGAACATCGACAGTGCCGGTCCTTCCGTGCCGGTCGAAGTGCTGGGTCTTGGCGGCGCACCGGAAGCGGGCGATGTCATGACGGTCGTGGAAAATGAATCGCGTGCCCGTGAAGTCACGGCTTACCGTGCGCGCGTGAAGCTCGAAAAGCGCGTTGGCACAGGCGGGCGCGCCTCGCTCGACCAGATGCTGTTGCAGCTCAAGGAACAGAACCGCCAGGAACTGCCGATCGTCGTCAAGGCGGACGTGCAGGGTTCAGCCGAAGCCATCGCTCAGGCGCTCGACAAGCTCGGCACCGATGAAGTGACGTGCCGCGTGCTGCATGTCGGCGTCGGCGGCATCACCGAAAGCGACATCACGCTGGCCGCCGCCTCGCAGGCCCCGATCATCGGTTTCAACGTCCGCGCCAATGCGCAAGCCCGTGATGCCGCGCGTCAGGCTGGCGTCGAAATCCGCTACTACTCGGTGATCTACGATCTCGTGGATGACATCAAGGCCGCCATGTCCGGCATGTTGTCGCCGGAACTGCGCGAAACCTTCAACGGCAATGCCGAAATCCTGGAAGTCTTCAATATTTCCAAGGTCGGCAAGGTCGCCGGTTGCCGCGTCACCGAAGGCACCGTCAAGCGTGGCAGCCATGTTCGCCTGATCCGCGAAGATGTGGTGATCCACGAAGGCAAGCTCTCGACCCTGAAGCGTTTCAAGGACGAAGTGAAGGATGTCATTTCCGGCATGGAATGTGGCATGGCCTTCGAGAATTATCAGGACATGCGCAAGGGCGACATCATCGAATGTTTCGATGTGGAAGTCGTGCAGCGCAGCCTCGCCTGATCGGGCGGTCTTGTTCCATTGGTGCCCTCCCGGCTTTATGCCGGGGTCCAGAGCAGTTTGCGCCATGCATTGCCGCCCCTGGACCCCGGGACAAGCCCGGGGTGACAATCAATTTGTGATCTCACAAGCACTTAAAAACAACTTATGCAGAAGAAAAAAACCCATCGTCAGGGACAAGGCCCCAAGGGACCAAGCCAGCGCCAGCTGCGCGCGGGCGAATTGCTGCGCCGGGCGCTGGCCGAAGTGGTGGCGCGCGGCACCATTCAGGACCCGGATCTGACAGAAGCCAGTTTCACCGTCACCGAAGTGCGCATCAGCCCCGATCTGCGCCACGCCACCTGCTTTGTCGCGCCGCTCGGCGGCGGTCGTTTTGGCGGCGCCGATAGCGACAAGCTCGTCACCGCGTTGATGCGGGTGCGCGGCTATCTGCGCGGCCAGCTCGCGCGCGAAGTCTCCTTCAAATATATGCCGGACCTCACCTTTGAGCCGGACCAGTCCTTCGACAAGGCCGAGGCCGTGGATCGCCTGCTGCACAGCCCTGAAGTCGCCCGCGATCTGGTCGATGACGACGATCTCGCCGCCGACGAAGACGACAACGACTGATGGCGCGTCACCGCAAAGGCGATGATGTCTCCGGCTGGGTCCTGATCGACAAGCCGCTGGGGCCGACCTCCAGCGATGTCGTCAACAAGGTGCGGCGCGCCTTCAATGCCAAAAAGGCAGGTCACGCCGGAACGCTCGACCCGCTCGCCTCAGGTGTTTTGCCCGTTGCGCTGGGGGAAGCGACCAAAACCGTTCCCTTCATTATCGACGCCTCCAAATCCTATCGCTTCACCATCCGCTTCGGCATCGCCACGACGACGGATGATGCCGAGGGCGAGGTCTCGGCCACCAGCGACCATCGCCCGGGCCCGGAGGCGATTGAAGCGGCTCTGGCGGGCTTTCGTGGCGAGATCGACCAGGTGCCGCCGGCTTTCTCCGCCATCAAGGTTGCCGGCGCGCGGGCCTATGATCTGGCGCGGGCTGGCGCAAGCGTGGAACTGGCCTCCCGCCGGGTGACGATCCATGAAGCACGGCTTCTGGGCTGCCCTGACCAAGACCATGCCGAGCTCGAAATCTCTTGTTCCAAGGGCACTTACGTCCGATCCATGGGCCGCGATCTGGCGCTGGCCCTGGGCACGGTTGGCCATATTGTGGCGCTCCGGCGCACCCGGCATGGCCCCTTTGGCGAGGCGCAGGCGATTCCACTGGATAAACTATTGGCCTTGGGCCATATTGCCGCCGATTCCTCGACCCTGAGGGAGCATTTGCTGCCGATTGAGACCGCGCTGGACGACATCCCGGCGCTGGCCCTGAACGGCGATGACGCTGCCAGACTGAAACGGGGTCAGGGGGTTTTGTTGCGCGGGCGTGACGCTCCCATCCTTTCGGGACCGGTCTTGGCAACCTATCGGGGCGACCCGGTGGCGCTGACCGAATACCGCAAGGGCGAGCTTTGGCCTGTGCGCGTTTTCAATTCAAACTCATAGGAGTATCCGATGTCGATTACGCCTGAACGCAAGTCAGAGCTCATCAAGGAATATGGCGGCAAGGACGGCGACACGGGTTCGCCCGAAGTGCAGGTCGCCATCCTGACCGAGCGTATCGTCAACCTCACCGAACACTTCAAGACCCACGCCAAGGACAATCATTCCCGTCGTGGCCTTCTGAAGATGGTGAGCTTGCGCCGTAGCCTTCTCGACTATGTGAAGAAGAAAGATCAGAGCCGCTACGAACAGCTGATTGCTCGCCTGGGAATCCGGCGGTAATCCGGGGTGCATCTTCCCCGCCTGGTCAAGTCACGTGACGCGAAGGGGTCGGCGTTTCCATCTGGAAGCGCCGCCTCTTGTCGTTTTGGGGCCTGACCCGAAGAGACAATCGTCCGTTTACGGATGGTCTTGTCGCAAAGTGGAGCTTTCGCCTCTGTCTCAAGGCGTTGGGTCCCCAGCCAGAGGTTGCGCGGCGCGAGCAATGCGCCCTTTGCGAGAAGTCATCCTTTCGTCCGGCCGCGATGTGAGCGGCAGCATGGCGCCCCCCGCGATAGTGGAATGAACGCATGAATGCGGGCAGGCGCGAAACAGGAAACTGATATGTTTGAAATGACACGTGAAGAAATTGAATGGGGTGGTCGCACCCTCACCCTCGAAACCGGCAAGGTCGCCCGTCAGGCTGACGGTGCCATCATCGCCACCTATGGCGAGACAACCGTCATCGCCACCGTCGTCGGCGAACGCAAGCCCAAGCCCGGTCTCGACTTCTTCCCCCTGACCGTGAACTACCAGGAAAAGACCTATGCTGCGGGCAAGATTCCCGGTGGCTTTTTCAAGCGCGAAGGCCGCCCGAGCGAAAAGGAAACACTGGTTTCCCGCCTGATCGACCGCCCCATCCGCCCGCTTTTTGCCAAGGGTTTCAAGAACGAAACGCAAGTTATCGTCACCGTGCTCAGCCATGACATGGAAAACGATCCCGATATCGTTGCCCTGATTGCAACCTCTGCGGCGCTGACCATTTCCGGCCTGCCCTTCATGGGACCGATTGGCGGCGCCCGCGTCGGCTATTTCAATGGCGAGTACAAGCTCAATCCGATGATCGACGAGATGTCGGAATCGGCGCTCGACCTCGTTGTTGCCGGCACGGCTGACGCCGTTCTGATGGTGGAATCGGAAGCCAAGGAACTGACCGAAGATGTCATGCTCGGCGCGGTCATGTTTGGCCATCGCGAGTTCCAGCCGGTGATCGACATGATCATCCGCATGGCTGAAAAATGCGCCAAGGAACCCCGTCCCTTCGTCAAGCCGGATGAAAGCGAACTGGAAGCCAAGGTTCGCGCCCTTGCGGAAGCCGATCTTCGCGCCGCTTACGGCCTGAAGGACAAGGGCCAGCGTCACGAGGCCATTGCCTCGGCCAAGGACAAGGTCAAGGCCGCGCTTTGCAATCCCGACGATGCCAGTGCCCTGCCCGAAACCGCCGTGGGCGGCGTCTTCAAGGCGATCGAAAGCGACATCGTGCGCAACTCGATTCTTGATACGAAGCGCCGCATTGACGGCCGCAATCTCGAAACCGTGCGTCCGATTGTATCTGAAGTCGGCATCCTGCCCCGCACCCATGGCTCGGCGCTCTTCACGCGGGGCGAAACCCAGGCGCTCGTGGTGGCAACGCTGGGCACGGGCGATGATGAACAGTTTATCGACGCGCTCGAAGGCACCTACAAGGAAAACTTCCTGCTGCATTACAATTTCCCGCCCTTCTCGGTCGGTGAAACAGGCCGTGTGGGCTTCACCGGTCGCCGCGAAGTCGGCCATGGCAAGCTTGCCTGGCGGGCGCTGCGTGCGGTTCTGCCGCCCAAGGAAGAGTTTCCCTATACGCTGCGCCTCGTTTCGGAAATCACCGAGTCGAATGGCTCCTCCTCCATGGCCACGGTTTGCGGCTCATCGCTTGCCATGATGGATGCCGGCGTGCCGATCCGCCGCGCGGTCGCAGGCATCGCCATGGGTTTGATCCTGGAAGGTGAGCGCTTTGCCGTGCTCTCCGACATTCTGGGTGACGAAGATCACCTCGGCGACATGGACTTCAAGGTGGCCGGTACCGCTGTCGGCGTCACATCGCTCCAGATGGACATCAAGATCACCGGCATTACCGAAGGCATCATGAAGCAGGCTCTGGGTCAGGCCAAGGACGGCCGTATCCACATTCTCGGCGAGATGGCCAAGGCCATCGACACCGCCCGCCCCGAAATGGGCGAGCACGCGCCGCGCATCGAAGTCATCACCGTGCCAACGGATAAAATCCGTGAAGTCATCGGCACGGGCGGCAAGGTCATTCGCGAAATCGTCGAAAAGACCGGCGCCAAGATCGACATTTCGGATGATGGCACGATCAAGGTGGCCTCATCGGATGGCGAGTCGATCCGCAAGGCGATTGCCTGGATTCAGGGCATTGTTGCCGAGCCGGAAGTCGGCAAGATCTATGAAGGCACAGTCGTCAAGGTCGTCGATTTCGGTGCCTTCGTGAACTTCTTCGGTCCGCGCGACGGCCTCGTGCATATCTCGCAGATGGCCCCGACCCGTGTTGAAAAGGTCGCCGATGTTGTCGCCGAAGGCCAGACCGTCAAGGTCAAGCTTCTGGGCTTCGACGAACGCGGCAAGGTTCGCCTCTCCATGAAGCATGTGAACCAGGAAACCGGCGAAGAGATCGTTTATGAAAACGAACCTGAAGAGCAGCCCCGCGAAAAGCGCGAAGGCGGCGGTGGCCGTGGCAAGCGTCGCGACCGCGACTGAAGCGTGTAAGGCTTGAAGAAACGAGGGCGCCGGATCACTCCGGCGCCTTTTTCATTTCCGCTGCATCAGTTCGATGCGGTTGCCGAAAGGATCGAAGACGAAGATGCGGTCGTAGCCCTCGACCGGCACATCTTCCGCGAGCCTGTATCCGGCGTCGCGGGCGCGCGTTGCAAGGCCCTGAAGATCGTCGGTCAGGAAGGCGACATGCGCCTTGGTGGCGGGATGGAAATCCTTGTCGACGCCGAGATGAAGCTTGAGCGGCCCGCGTTCGAACCAGCATCCGCCGCGTGCCGCCTGCGCCGACGGCTTCGGCACTTCGGCAAAACCGAGCACGCCGACATAGAAATGCTGGGCCTCGTCCTCGCTCCCGGCGGGGATGGCGATCTGCACATGGTCGATGCCGGTCAGCATGGCAAGGGGCCTCCGGTCAGGTGAAGGTCAGCCGCCGTTTCCGTTGTCGAGATCGCTCGACTTCATCTCTTCGGCGCGCGGCAGGCCGATGATGTTATAGCCGCTATCCACATAATGGATTTCGCCCGTCACCCGCGCCGAGAGATCGGAGAGCAGATAAAGCCCCGCCCCGCCGACATGTTCGAGTTCGATTGTCTCTTTCAGCGCCGAATGCGTCTTGTTCCACTTGTGTACGAAGCGGGCATCGCCGATCGCGGAACCTGCCAATGTCCGCATCGGGCCCGCCGAGATCGCATTGACGCGAATGCCGTCGCGGCCAAGATCAGACGCCAGATAACGCACACTGGCCTCAAGTGCCGCTTTCGCCACGCCCATCACATTGTAGTTTGGCATGACGCGCCGCGCGCCTTCATAGGTCAGCGTCACGAGCGCGCCGCCATTCGGCATCATTTCGGCGGCCCGACGCGCCACTTCAACGAAAGAGAAGCAGGAAATATCCATCGAGCGCAGAAAGTTTTCACGCGTTGTATCGGCATAGCGGCCCTTGAGCTCGTTTTTGTCGGAATAGGCGATGGCATGAACGACGAAGTCGAGCGAACCCCAGTCTTCCTTGAGGGTGCGGAAAACCGTGTCCATGCTCTGGCTGTCTGTCACATCGCAGGGCAGGAGATGAGTTGAACCGACACTTTCAGCAAGCGGCTTCACACGCTTGCCAAAGGCTTCACCCTGATAGGTGAAGGCCATGTCAGCCCCATGCAGCGCAAGCGCCTGCGCGATACCCCAGGCAATGGAGTGATCATTGGCAACGCCCATGATGAGGCCGCGACGCCCCTTCATCAGGGGCCCGTTAAGCACCAGTCCCCGGTGCGCGGTGTGCTGATCAGATCCGTGCATTCTGCTATGTGACCCGTGTGATGGTTTAAGTCTCGTGGCCGATTGTAAGGCTCAGCCGTTAAAACGCTGGAAAGCCAGAGTGGCGTTTGTGCCACCAAAGCCGAAACTGTTGGAAATCGCGATATTGATATCGGCCCCGTCGATGCGCTGGCGCACGATATTGGCGTCGGCAATTTCCGGATCGAGCTCATCAATATTGGCGCTCGCCGCAATGAAGCCGCTCTGCATCATGAGCAGCGTGTAAATGGCTTCATGCACGCCGGCAGCACCTTGCGCATGACCGGTCAGCGATTTTGTCGCGCTGATCGGCGGCATGTTGGCGCCGAAGACATTGCGGATCGCCTTGATTTCGGGAATGTCGCCAACCGGTGTCGATGTCGCATGTGGGTTGATGTAATCCACCGGCCCCTTGAGATTTGCAATCGCCATACGCATGCAGCGTTCAGCGCCCTCGCCCGTGGGGGCAACCATGTCTGCGCCGTCAGCCGAGGCCCCATAGCCGACAAGTTCGGCATAAATCTTTGCGCCGCGCGCCCTGGCATGGTCGAGTTCTTCGAGCACGAGAATGCCGCCACCACCCGAGATGACAAAACCATCGCGATCCTTGTCATAGGCGCGGCTGGCTTTCTCCGGCATATCGTTGCGCTTGGACGACATTGCGCCCATGGCGTCGAAGAGAACCGAGAGCGTCCAGTCAAGTTCTTCGCCGCCACCGGCAAACATCACATCCTGCTTGCCCCACTGGATCATCTCCGCCGCATTGCCGATGCAATTGGCCGATGTCGAGCAGGCCGAGCTGATTGAATAATTGACGCCCTTGGTCTTGAACCAGGTCGAGAGATTGGCCGAGCAGGTGGACGACATCGCCTTGGGCACCGCGAAGGGGCCAACCCGCTTGGGGCCCTTCACAGGTTCGGTGCGCGCCATGTCGGCAGCGGCCACGATCGCCTTTGTGGAGGGGCCCCCCGAACCGACAATGAGGCCGGTGCGCGGATTGCTGACATCATGCGGTTCAAGCCCGGCATCGCTGATCGCCTGCTCCATGGCAACACAGGCATAGGCTGCGCCATCGCCCATAAAGCGGCGGGCGCGACGGTCCACGGCCTGATCAAGATCAATTTTCAGACTGCCATGCACCTGGCTGCGAAAGCCCATTTCGGCATAGACATCCGATTTGACAATGCCTGAGCGCCCCTCACGAAGGCTTGCGAGCACTTCTTGAGCGTTATTGCCGATGCTGGAGACAATCCCCATGCCCGTGACGACGACTCGCCTCATGGCAGCCTCTCTGTTTCCGGTTAGTGACTGAACGCTTGCTTGCGTCTTATTGTCTTGCTCATTGGGTCGAAATTGGGGCGCGTGCCGCGACCTTGTCAGGCGGACTGATTTTCGGTCTGCAGTCCGACGCGCATATCCGAGATCGTATAAGCGAGTTCACCATCGGCCAGAATGGTGCAATCGGCAACACCCAGCACCAGTCGGCGGTTGATCACGCGCTTGAGCTGGATGTTGTATTCGATCTTTTTATTCGCGGGCGTGACCATCGCCGAAAACTTCACTTCGCCCACGCCAAGCGCGCGGCCCTTGCCCTGTCCGCCAATCCAGCCGAGGAAAAAACCGAGAAGCTGCCAGGCGCCATCAAGACCCAGACAACCCGGCATGATCGGATCGCCTTCGAAATGGCAGGGGAAGAACCAGCGATCTGGCGTGATGTCATATTCGGCGCGGATCAGACCCTTGTCGTGCGCGCCACCCTTGTCCGAGATTTCGAGAATCCGGTCGATCATCAGCATCGGCGGCAGGGGCAATTGCGCATTGCCAGGCCCGAACATGCGGCCATGGCTGCATTCAAGGAGATCCTCGAAGGAATAACTCGACTTCTGGTTTGCCATGCCCGTCCGCTCAATTTGCTGGCCCCGCCGCCCGGCGGCGGTTTCACCGCCCTTGAGAGCGGCCTCAGGCCTCAGTCTAAACCCTGGAAGCGACGAAATCCCGCTTCACCATATTTCCTGCGCGCGTTGGTAACATAACGGCGGTTCCGCGCAAACCCTTGCAGCGCCTCATTCTCTCCGCTCATGACAAATCGACCGCAGACTTGACAAATCAATGACGCAGACTACATCTTCCAAATTGTAATGATTACAAACTGAAGCCTTCCCCGGATTAAGAGGGGAATTTGGCAGAGGATGTGAAATGACACAGGATCGGCCCTTCGCCCAGACCTTGACCCGCCTCCGGGAGGCCGGTTTGCGTCCGACGCGGCAGCGCCTGGCACTTGGCAGGTTGCTGTTTGATGGCGGCGACCGACATGTCACGGCCGAAGCCCTGCATGAAGAAGCCCAGAAAGCCGGTGTCAGCGTCTCCTTGGCGACGGTTTACAATACGCTGCATCAATTCACCCAGGCCAAGCTGCTGCGCGAAGTCGTGGTTGATTCCGCCCGCACCTATTTCGATACCAATATCGACGATCACCATCACTTCTTCATCGAGGCCGATGGCGCGCTGATGGATATTGCCGGCGAGGAAATCACCATTGCCAATCTGCCCCAGGCGCCCCACGGCACCGACATCGCCCGTGTGGATGTCATTGTCCGTCTGCAGGCGCGGCAGCGCAGCTGAGCCGCCAGGCGCCGCGCCGTGGCAAATCGCGAGTCGTTCTTAACTTTAGAACTGCTCTAAACTATTGACCCACACCCCTTTTGCAGCCTAGATTCCGCGCATCACATGACGCGATGGCCCCCGGCCATCGCCGCTATGAACAGAGTTAACAGCCCCCGCCACAGGCTCGGTGGCAGGCATAATCAGGTGAGGATCAAGACATGCCAAATCTCGCTGGCTCCAAGACCGTGGATAATCTGAAAGACGCTTTCGCCGGCGAAAGCCAGGCCAATCGCCGTTACCTCTATTTCGCCCAGAAGGCAGACGTTGAAGGCTACAACGATGTTGCCGCCGTCTTCCGTTCAACCGCTGAAGGCGAAACCGGCCATGCCCATGGTCATCTTGAGTTTCTTGAAGAAGTTGGCGATCCGGCCACGGGTGAGCCCATTGGCTCGACCGATCTGAACCTCAAGGCGTCGATTGCGGGCGAAACCCACGAATACACCGACATGTATCCGGGCATGGCGCGCACCGCGCGCGAAGAAGGCTTCGACGAAATCGCCGACTGGTTTGAAACACTCGCCAAGGCCGAAAAAAGCCATGCGGGTCGTTTCCAAAAGGCACTCGACAACCTCAACGGTTAAAGATCCTGGCCGGGGGCCTGTCGCTCCCGGCCATTTCTTCGCGGCTTAAGCCTCTCAGGGAGCCGCCGCCGTCACGCGCCACCACGCAAAGGTCAAGAGATGCAAGAAGGCAGCACCGGTGCGCCCACGCGCCACCCGCTCGACTGGCAGAACCCGGATTTCTATGACACGGACAAGCTTGATGCCGAGATGCGCCGCATCTTCGACATCTGCCATGGCTGCCGCCGCTGCTTCAATCTCTGCGACAGTTTTCCCCGTCTCTTCGACTTGATCGACGCCAGTCCGACCGAAGAACTCGACACCGTCAAAAGCGAGGATTTTGGACCGATCGTTGAGGCCTGCACGCTTTGCGACATGTGCTACATGACAAAATGTCCTTACGTGCCGCCGCATGAATTCAATCTCGATTTCCCGCATCTGATGCTGCGCTACCGTGCAGCCGAGGCAAGGCAGAAGGGATTTCCGCTTGTGCCGGGCCAGCTCGCCCAGACCGATCGCAATGGCAGGCTGGCCGCACCCGTGGCCGCGCTTGCCAACTGGGGATCGGCCAAAGGCAATGGCCTGACACGACCCTTGCTCGAATCCGTTGCGGGTATTGATGCGCGCGCCGAACTGCCGAAGTTTTATGGCCAGACCTTCACCATGCGTGCCAAGGCGCAGGACAAGTCTGGCCTTGGCTGCGCCAAGGACGCCCCCGCCAAGGGTCGCAAGGCCGTGCTCTTTGCCACCTGTTTTGTGAACTACAACAATCCGGGCGTGGGTGAAGCCGCGCGCCTCGTACTCGCGCATAATGGCGTTGAAACACAAGTGGCCTATCCCGGCTGTTGCGGCATGCCTTTTCTCGAACAGGGCAATCTTGAGAAGGTCGCGGCGCAAGCCGTGAAAGTGTCGGCCGATATGGTCGCCTTTATCGACAAGGGCTATGACGTGATCGCGCTGACAGCTTCATGCGGGCTGATGTTCAAAACCGAATGGCCGCTGATCCTGCCGGACAATGAAAATGTCCGCCGTCTGGCCGATGCGACCTTTGACATTGATGAATATGTGGTCGATATCGCCAAAAAAGAGGGTCTGGCGCCGGGTCTGCAACCGGTTGAGGGCGGCGTCACGGCCCATCTCGCCTGTCATGCCCGCGCCCAGAACATGGGCCCCAAATCAGCTGAAATGATGAAGCTCATTCCCGGCACCAAGGTCGATATCGTCGAAAGATGCTCCGGACACGGAGGAACCTTCGGCGTCATGAAGGAAACCTTCGATATCGCCTTGAAGGTCGGCAAACCTGCGGCCCGCAATGTTGCCAAGACCGGCAACAAATACGTGACGTCAGACTGCCCGCTCGCGGCCAAGCATCTCGTTCAGGAAATCAATGAGCTGGGCGAGGCGCAAGCGCCTATCGCTCAACACCCCATCGAGATCATGGCGCGTGCCTGGGGCTTGATTGTTTAATTGTCATTGCCGGGCCCGCTTTTGACTAAAAGATGGCCGGCAATCCAGAGCCCGACAGCATCGTGTTTGCGGCACTGGATGCCCGGATCAAGTCCGGGCATGACCTAATGAGGAGATTTCAGTTTATGTGCGCCCGTCGACTCACTATCACCCGCAGCGACATCCTGCCCTATGAAACCTATGCCGCTGAACGCAAGGCGCGCCGCGCCGCGATCACGCAAATGAAGAAGGCGCGCCGTGTCGCTGTCGGCCCCTATGCCACATTCTATTTTGAAAACTACGACACGATGTTTCAGCAGATCCATGAAATGCTGCATATCGAGCGTGGCGGCGAAGACCAGATAGCCGATGAGCTGGCCGCCTATAACCCGCTCATCCCCAATGGCAGCGAACTGGTGGCCACGCTCATGTTCGAGATCAATGATCCCGTGCTGCGGGATCGCGAACTACGCCGCCTGACGCATGTTGAAAATGAAATCCATATCGATCTGGGCGGCCAGCGCATCAAGGCCGAACCGGAAGGCGATGTCGAGCGCACCAAGGAAGATGGCAAGACCTCCTCGGTGCATTTCCTGCATTTCAGGTTTACGCCTGAGCAGGTCGCCTTGTTCCGTGATCCCGCCGTGCCTGCCATGATTGCCTTCACGCATGAGCATTATGGTCACATGGCGGTCATCCCGAAGGAGTCGCGTCAGGCCCTGTCACGCGATTTCACCTAGTTGAAATCCTCGCTCGGATAAGTGCCCCAGATCTGGTTGCGCGGCATGTAGCCGTCATAGCCATCGGCGGACACTTCGCACCATGGTCCGGCGCATTTCTTGAGTTCGGCAATCACGCCGGGTTCTGCATAGGCAACAATCGGCGCGGTTTCATCCGCCTTGGCGCGGATGGCGCGCGGGGGGTCACCTGTCGCCCCGGCCACAATCGCGCTGCGGCGTCCATCCAGCATCGAATGCCAGACCCAGCCGACATCGCCCTCGCGGTCACGGATTTTGCGCCAGCGATCGGATTCGGCAATGATCTCAACGGGCATTTTGCGCCGTTCAAACACCCAGTCGACCGGATAGGATGTGCCCGGCCCCCGGCGCAGATTGACCTTGCCCGATTTCAGGCTGACGAATCGGGGAACCGGCAGGCCCGATCCACTGGCGACAGCCTCATTTGCCCCTTCATCGGCCCGGACCGGCAGCACAGGAACCGCCATCCCCGCAAGACCGGCAAGGGTGCAAGCCAGCATCAGCCCGCGCATCCCGCGCCAGCCATAAGCCGTGATGCCTCCCGGCGCCTGTCGTGGTCTCTTGGTCATGTTCGGGCCCATATGCCCTATATGGCAAGTCCGCATGTGGCGGGTCAAGCACGCCCCGTCATGTTGGGGGACCCTGTTTGAAGAACGTACTTTGTGCCGGGCAAAAGCCTCTGCTAGACAAGAGGGGCAGGAGTCCGGTCATGCCGCCGGACACATCCGGAGCAGCCCATGACCAGCAAAAAACCCCTCGTGATCGTCACCCGTAAATTGCCTGAGGCAATCGAGGCGCGAATGGGCGAGTTGTTTGATGTGCGACTGAATGCCGACGATCACGCCATGACCCCCATGGAGCTGATCGCCGCCATGAAGGAAGCAGGCGTCCTGGTTCCGACGGTCACCGACCGGATTGACGCACGCCTCCTCTCACAGGCCGGGCCCAATCTGCGCCTCATCGCCCAATTTGGCACCGGCATCGACAATATCGATGTCGAAAGCGCCCGCCAGCGCGGCATAACAGTCACCAACACGCCGGGCGTCCTGACGGAAGATACCGCCGACATGACCATGGCGCTCATTCTGGGCGTGCCGCGTCGACTGGCCGAGGGTGCTCGCTATCTGCGCGACCATGACGGCAATTGGCCGGGCTGGTCGCCCACATGGATGCTGGGTCGCCGCATTCATGGCAAAAAACTTGGCATCATTGGCATGGGACGCATCGGGCAGGCCGTGGCAACGCGCGCCCGCGCCTTCGGTCTGGAAATCCATTACCACAATCGCAAGCGCGCCAATGCCGTGATCGAGCAGGAACTTGGCGCGACCTATTGGGAAAGCCTTGAGGACATGTTGCCCAGGGTCGACATCGTCTCGGTCAATTGCCCGCATACGCCTGCGACCTATCACATGCTCAATGCGCGGCGACTCAAGCTGATGCGGCCTGATGCCTATATCGTCAACACGGCCCGTGGCGAGATTATCGACGAAAACGCACTCGCCCGCGCTCTTGAAGCCGGGGAACTTGCAGGCGCCGGGCTCGACGTTTTTGAGCAGGAGCCGCAGGTCAATCCGCGTCTCGTCGGGCTCGACAATGTCGTGCTGCTGCCGCATATGAGCTCGGCCACCATGGAAGGCCGCATCGAAATGGGCGGCAAGGTCATCGTCAATATCAAGACCTTCATGGATGGCCACAGGCCGCCTGATCGCGTCATCCCGGCGATCATGTGACCGGCGAAATCCCGCTGAGCGGATTTGCCGGATCGTGCCGAAGCCGGAGGGTGCGAAAGCGCGTCGCCAGCGCATCATAGATGAGCAGACGCCCGGCCATGCTCTCGCCAGCGCCCGTGATTTCCTTGATCACTTCAAGCGCCTGCAACGAGCCCATGACGCCTGTCAATGCCCCCAGCACACCAGCTTCAGCACAGGTCGGCACACTGCCGGGCGGCGGTGCCGCGCCCACGAGATCGCGGTAATTGGCCATGGGGCGTCCATCATCATCCGTAAGCCAGCTTTTGAAGGTTGCCAGTTGACCCTCAAACTGGCCGACCGCCGCAGAGACAAGCGGCACCTGCGCGGCATGGCAGGCATCATTGACGACAAATCGCGTTTCAAAATTGTCGCAGCCATCCGCCACAACATCATATTGCGCAATCAGGTCGCCGGCATTTTCATGCGTCAGCCGAACGGGATGCAGCACGACATTGGTGTCGGGGTTGATGGCAAGTATGGCGTCGCGGGCACTCTCAACCTTCGCGCGTCCGATATCATCCGCCCCATGAATGATTTGCCGCTGCAGGTTTGAAAGTCCGACCGTGTCATTGTCAACGATACCGATCATGCCGACACCGGCTGCTGCGAGATAAAGCAGGCAGGCACTGCCCAGCCCGCCCGCGCCAATCACCAGCACACGCGCCGCGAGGAGCCTTTGCTGCCCCGGCCCGCCAATTTCCTTCAGAACGATATGGCGTGCATAGCGTTCAAGCTGTTGATCGTTGAGCGACATGATGACCCTTTCAGACGTGGAGAAAAGGCGCTGGCGCGGGCTCTGTCAAGCGTCACCCTTCAAGGCAGACGTTCTGCTTCGCACCAGAAAGGCGGTCATGTTCACGCGGACAACTCTTCTTCAATGAAGCTCAGGCGATCCTGCCCGAAATAGAATTCATTGCCGACAAAAAATGTCGGCGCACCAAAAGCCCCGCGCGCAATAGCTTCTTCTGTCGTCGCACGGATCTTGTCTTTATTGGCGGGATCGGCAGCCATCCTGGCCGCCATGTCAGGATCCAGTCCGATCTTGACGGCAAGTTCGGCAAGCACAGCCGGGTCGGCTGCATTCTTGCCGTCAACCCATGAGGCGATGAAAACAGCATCAATCCAGGGCAGATATTCGCCGCTGCCTTCAAGTCCTGCCGTGATGCGCAAGGCAGGCAGGGTCATGACGGGAAAATGCTTGTTGAAGGCGAAAGGCACGCCATAGCGCCTGGCCCAGCGCGGCAGGTCAATCGACATCCATTTGCCGCGCGGCGGAAAGGTGCCGGGCGGCTGATTGCCAGTGCCTTGCATGACGCCACCCAGAAACATCGGCTTCCAGATGATTGTTGCCCCTGTGCGCCTGGCGATCAGCGGCAATTGGGTCCAGGCAAGATAGGCCGTGGGACTTGCATAATCGAAATAGAATTCAACGGACTTTGTCATCATTTGCTCCGTAAGCGGATAATCAAAAGGCTTCCATCCAGGGCCGCAGGTCAAGTTCCTGCGTCCAGGCGTCGCGCGGCTGGCAATGCAGTTGCCAATAGGCTTCGGCTATATGTTCAGGATTGAGAATCCCGTCCGTTTCCTTCAGCGCGTAGCGTTCGGGGAAACGTGTGCGAATGAAATCCGTATCAATTGCACCGTCGATGATCGGGTGCGCGACATGGATGCCCTTGGGACCAAGCTCGCGTGCCATGCTTTGTGAAAGTGCTCGCAGCGCAAATTTCGCGCCCGCAAAGGCGGCAAAACCCTTGCCACCGCGCAGTGAAGCTGTGGCGCCGGTGAAAATGATCGTGCCGCGCCCACGCGGCGTCATGACGCGCGCCGACTCCCGCCCCATCAGAAAGCCGCCAAAGGCCGCCATTTCCCAGACCTTGCGATAAACGCGCGAGGTGGTTTCGGTGATCGGAAAATTGACATTGGCGCCGATATTGAAAACCGCGATCTCAATCGGGGCAATGTCACGCTCAATGGTCTCGAACAAGGCGGCCACCTGATCTTCTTCGCGGGCATCACTGCCAAAGGGAAAGGCTTTGCCCCCCTCGCTTTCAATCGCCTTGACCAGAGGCTCGAGCGCGCCGACCTCGCGTCTTGTGACACAGGCCGCATAGCCCTGACGCGCAAACCGCCGCGCCACCGCCCCGCCTGTGGCATCGCCCGCCCCGACCACGAGAATGGCTTTATCGGCCTTCATGCCCGCCTCCATGGGTTCTCTTTCTGAACGGACTCAAACATGGGTTCCAAAAAAGAACCTGTCAAGCTATGATCGATCTCCACACGGTTCAAAATTGGTGGACTTGATGCGCTGGGAAGATCTCGACCGCGAAGATTGCTCGCTTGCCCGTACCCTGTCGGTGGTTGGTGACCGCTGGACGCTGCTCATATTGCGGGACTGTTTTTTGCGGGTTCGCCGCTTTGAGCATTTCGAACAGCGCCTCGGCATTGCCCGCCATGTCCTCGCGGATCGGCTGCGCAAACTCACCGAGGCCGGTGTGCTGGCCAAGGTGGCCTATCAGGAGCGCCCGCGACGCGACGAATATCGCCTGACGGAAAAAGGTCTCGCGCTTTACCCCGTGCTCCTGTCGCTGCTTGATTGGGGCGACCGCTATATGAGCGATGACAAGGGCCCGCCCAACACGCGCATCCACAAGACCTGTGGCAAGCCCATGCATGGCGTGATGACATGCAGTGAATGTGGCGAGCCGGTCGATCCGCGCGACATGTCGGTTGAGTTTCGCGCGGATCTGAAACCGGCCCCGGCTTAAAGCCCGTCAAACAGGGCCGTTGAGAGATAGCGCTCGGCGAAGGACGGGATGATCGCCACTATCGTCTTGCCTTTCATCTCGGGGCGGCAGGCAACTTCCAGCGCCGCCGCAATCGCCGCACCTGAAGAAATGCCGCAAGGCACGCCTTCGAGCTTTGCCGCCTTGCGGGCATATTCAAACGCTGTCTCATTGCCGATGGTGATGATTTCATCAATCAGCGAGGTGTCGAGATTGCCCGGCGCAAAGCCCGCGCCAATGCCTTGAATCTTGTGCGGGCCGGGCTGGCCCCCCGAAAGCACCGGGCTGTCTTCCGGCTCGACAGCGACCATTTTGAGACCCGGCTTGCGCGCTTTCAAAACCGAGCCAATGCCGGTGAAAGTGCCACCCGTCCCCACGCCGGAAATCACGATATCAACCTTGCCATCCGTATCGTTCCAGATTTCTTCCGCCGTTGTTTCGCGGTGAATCTGCGGATTGGCGGGATTGTCAAACTGCGCCGCCATCACCGAATTGGGATGTTCGAGCAGCATGGCTTCGGCCCGCGCAATCGCCCCCTTCATGCCCTTCTCGGCAGGCGTCAATTCCAGTGTCGCGCCAAGCAGCAGCAACATTTTGCGCCGCTCCATCGACATGCTTTCCGGCATGCAGAGCACGAGTTTGTAACCCCGCGCGGCGCAAACAAAGGCAAGCGCAATGCCGGTATTGCCAGACGTTGGCTCAATGATAAGCGTGTTCTCGTTGAGTTTGCCTTGCGCTTCAAGCGCATCAATCATGGCGACGCCTATGCGGTCCTTGACGCTTGCCAGCGGATTGAAAAATTCGAGCTTGAGCAGCACATCGCCAACAGCGCCCGCTTCTTTGGCAAGCTTGTTCAGGCGCACCAGCGGCGTATCGCCGATTGTCTGGGTAATGTTGTCATAGATCCGGCCGCGACCGGGCTTGCTGGAATTGATCATGGGGGCCTTCCTACCTTGTTCGCGTCAAACGCGTTATGAGAGTGAAGTCTTAAATCGTGAAATCAGCCGATGCGCCGCCATTGGCTGCGCCAGCCTCTTCTGCTTTCCGGCACAGGTCTTCAACGGTGATGGTGTCGAGACGCGCCATCAGATCCTTCTGCACATCCTGCCACAAAGGCGCGATCACGCGCTCACCAAGTTCGGAAGGGCCCGTCGTCACGGGGTCATCGCTGGATTCCATCATGCCGACAACACGCACAACTTCGCCCACCGTGATACGCCGCCGCTCGCGCGCCAGCCGATAGCCGCCGCGCGGCCCGCGCACACCCTTGAGGATTCCGGCATGAACAAGCTGCTGCATCACCTGTTCGAGATAGCGTTGCGGAATGCCCTGCCGCTTGGTGATTTCTTTTGACTGCACCGGATCGGGCCGCGCATTGATCGCCACATCAACTACGGCTTCAAGCGCCAGCCAGGTTTTTTTCGAAAGTCGCAACATTGCCGGTCCAAACCTTTTCTTTAGCGATTGCCGTCAGCCGCAATGCCGGTGGAGCCAAAGCCGCCCGCGCCGCGTGTCGTTTCATCAAGCGCATCAACCTCATTGAGCGAGGCCTGCGTCACCGGCGCAATCACCATCTGCGCAATGCGTGTGCCGCGCTCGATGGTGAAGGCTTCAATGCCGTGATTGATGAGGATGACCTTGATTTCGCCGCGATAATCGCTGTCAATGGTGCCGGGCGAATTGAGCACGGTGACGCCATGTTTGGCCGCAAGACCGGATCGCGGTCGCACCTGCGCCTCAAAACCGAGCGGGATCGCCATGGCAAGCCCTGTGGGCACCAGCGCACGAGACCCCGGCATCAGGATCAGCGGATCCCCGGCCTCAATCGCCGCCATCAGATCCATGCCGGCGGCACCTTCGGTTTCATAGCGCGGCAAAGCCAGTCCCTCAGCATGGGGCAAACGCTGAACGGCAATATCAACGGCATAGCTCATCCGGTCTTCCTGTTTGCAAAATGCTCGGCAATGCGTCGCGCCAGACGTTCGGCGACCGCGCCCTTGGGCAGGATCGGCCAGTCTTCGCTGCCGCCCTCGAAGATCAGATGGATGGTGTTGAGGTCGCCGCCCATGACACCGCTGGCGGGTGACACATCATTGGCGACAATCCAGTCGCATTGCTTGCGCGCCCGCTTGGCAATCGCATGTTCAATGACTTTTTCCGTTTCGGCCGCAAAGCCGACAACAAGCGCCGGTCGTCCCTTTTCCATCTGCGACAGCGTTGCGAGAATGTCAGGGTTTTCGATCAGCGTGAGTGTGCGGCCTTTTTCACCGGACTTCTTCTTGATTTTCTGATCGGCGTCTTCCGCCATGCGCCAGTCCGCAACCGCTGCGGCGCAGACGGCGATATCAGCAGGCAGCACGGCCAGCGCCGCGGCGAGCATTTCGCGCGCTGTCTCGACGCGCACTATACGAACACCGGGCGGCACGGGCAGGGCGGTCGGACCTGAAATCAATGTCGTCTCCGCACCAAGCCGGGCCAGCGCCGTCGCGATCGCATAGCCCTGTTTGCCCGAAGAGCGATTGGCGATGAAACGCACCGGATCAATCGGCTCATGCGTCGGACCGGAAGTCACAAGGGCGCGCAGACCTTTGAGCGGTCCGCCGCCGGGAAAGGCAGCGTCATCAAAATGCGCTTCAATTGCCGCGATGATTTCCGCCGGTTCCGCCATACGCCCCGGCCCGTATTCGCCGCAGGCCATCTCGCCCTCATTGGGGCCGACAACGCTCACGCCATCGGCAAGCAGGGTTTCCAGATTGCGCTGGGTCGCGCCATGCAGCCACATACGCAGGTTCATCGCAGGTGCAATCAGCACCGGCTTGTCGGTCGCCATCAGCACGGTGCTGGCCAGATCATTGGCCAGGCCATGCGCCATCTTGGCCATCAGATCGGCAGTGGCGGGCGCCACAACCAACAGGTCGGCATCACGCGAGAGTTCGATGTGACCCATCTCGGCTTCATCGGTCAGGCTGAAAAGCGCGCTGAAAACCTTGTCGCCGGTCAGACTGCCAACCGATAGCGGCGTCACGAATTCGCCCGCCGATTGGGTCATGACCGCGCGCACCCTGGCCCCGCGCTCGCGCAGCCGCCGGATCAGATCCAGACATTTATAAGCCGCAATGCCCCCACCAATGACAAGCAGGATACGCCGCCCGTCCAGAGGGCGGGTGTCGGTTACTGGTTTTTTGGACTCTGGAGCCTTGGCCACTTCATTCTCCCGCCTTGATCGCCACCCTGGCGGCACCCCCTCTGTTGAGGGGGTACGGCTGATTGTGAAGGAGAATATAGGGTTTCACTATATGAATGTGTAGATCAAAAATTAACCCCCGCCGAAAAGGGTAAATAAGCCTGCTCAGAAGAGCTTTGTGAGAAGCAGCGCCGCCAGGGCCCCCAGAACAGCCCATATTGCCGGATGGGTGCCTTTCAGCCGATATTGCGAGTCCGGATGGATGCGCACACCCTCCTCATCGACATTCTCGGCAAAAAGGCGAGCCGCCCGTTCGGCCCTGTCGAGCATCACGGGCAGATGCGCCATCACCCGGCCAATCTGCATGGCGCCAGCCGCAGCCTCTTCCAGACGGGCTTCAGGCCCCATCCGCGCCGTGATCCAGGCTTTGACCACGGGTTCAGCGCTTTCCCAGATATTGTGCTCGGGATCGAAATGCCGCGCGACACCCTCGACCACCACCATGGTCTTTTGCAGGAGGATGAGCTCCGGCCGTGTTTTCATGTCGAACTGCTCGGTCACCTGGAAAAGCTGGGCAAGCAGCCGACCCATGGAAACTTCGTTCGCCGGCCGTCCGAAAATCGGTTCGCCGACCGAGCGTAGCGCCTGGGCGAAGGCTTGCGTGCTTTTCGTGCGCGGCACATAGCCCGCCTCGAAATGCACCTCCGCCACACGCACATAGTCGCGCATGATGAAGCCATAAAGGATCTCGGCCAGAAACCGCCGCTCATTGGCGCCAATACGCCCCATGATGCCGAAATCGACGGCAACCAGCGTGCCATCGGCATCAACGAAAAGATTGCCCTGATGCAGATCGGCGTGGAAAAACCCGTCGCGTAGCGCATGCGTCAGGAAAGACTGGATGACCTGGGTACCCAGCCGGGCCATGTCGTGACCGGCATCGATCAGCCCGTCGCGATCCGTGGCGGCAATGCCATGAACCCATTCCAGCGTCAGCACGCGTTGCGCGGTCAGGTCCCATTCGACCTTGGGCACACGAAATCCTTTGTCGCCCGCAATGTTCTCCGCCATTTCCGACATGGCCGCCGCTTCCAGCCGCATGTCCATTTCAAGCTTCACGCTATCGGCGAGCGTTTGCACGATTTCGACAGGGCGCAGGCGACGCACGGGCGGATAGATCCATTCAAGGCTGCGCGCCGCGAGAAAAAAACTTTCGAGATCATCGGCAAAACGCGTTTCGACACCGGGCCGCAACACCTTGACCGCCACCTCCCGGCCTTCGGCCTCGTCGCCACGTGGCCACAATCTGGCGCGATGAACCTGTGCGATCGAGGCTGCTGCAATCGCCTCGCTGAAATCGCTGAAAAGCGTTTCGAGCGGCACATCCAGCCCGTCTTCAACGATCGCGCGCGCCTGATCGGTCGGGAAGGGCGGCAGACGATCTTGCAGCGCCGTCAGATCAGCGGCCAGACCCGCGCCAATCAAATCAGGCCGCGTCGCGAGAAACTGACCGAGCTTGATATAGGAAGGTCCGAGTTCGGCGAGTGCGGCCGCAAGCCGTTCGCCGTCATGCTCGCAGACAATTTCCAGTGGCGCCTCCCATGGCAAACGCCATTTGGCCAGCGGCAGCGCGGCAATCACGAGGGCTGGCAATTCAGCGCGCAACGGCGCGGGCACCAAGGCATCATGGCGCCCAAGCACACGGGCGGCGCGAACAAGGCGGATGAGAGAACGCAAATGGCGCAGCATCTTTGGCCGTCCTAAAGTCGCCAGCCGGAGTGAAGCGCGGCAATGCCTCCGGTGAAATTGCGATAGGTGACGCGCGCAAATCCGGCGTCCTCGATCATCCGGGCAAAGGCCGACTGATCGGGAAAGCGGCGGATGCTTTCAACGAGATACTGGTAAGGCGCGCCATCACCTGTCACGAGCTTGCCGATGCGGGGCGCGGCGGCAAAGGAATAGGCATTGTAAAGTTCGTCAAGGCCGGGCACGACAACCTGCGAAAACTCCAGACACAGGAAATGCCCGCCGGGTTTGAGCACGCGATAGGCTTCGTCAAGGGCACGGTCGCGATGCGTCACATTGCGGATGCCAAAGGCAATCGTATAGGCATCAAACGACTTGTCAGGGAAGGGCAGGGCTTCGGCGTCGCCACAGGTAAAGTCAACCCGCCCGCCATGCGCCTGCGCTTCGGCGCGTGATTTGCCAACGCCAAGCATATGCGAGTTGATGTCGCAGACACTGACATGAGTGCCTTTTCCGGCGCGATCAAGGCAGCGAAACGCCACATCGCCCGTGCCGCCTGCCACATCGATATGGGCAAAGGGCCGGTCATTGCGCGGCGGGTTCACCTGATCGACCATCGCCTGCTTCCAGGCGCGATGCAGCCCGCCCGACAGCAGATCATTCATCAGGTCATAGCGGCTCGCCACCCGCTCGAAGACGTCGTGGACGAGCTTCTGCTTCTCGCTTTCGGGCACCTCACGGAAGCCGAAATCAATGCTCGCGTCGGGGGCGGAAGATGTCTTGGTTTTGTTCATGACGGCGGACCATAGCGCAGGCCGCAAGAGGGCGCTACGTTGTTCGGGCTTTTGCCCCCTGTCACCCCGCCTCTCGTGAATTTGCACCCCTGAGACATATCGTCCATGCCCGAACTGCCCGAAGTTGAAACGGTTCGCCGCGGCCTTGCCCCGGTCATGGAAGGTCGCCGCATCGCCCTCTTGACCCCGCGCCGCCCCGATCTGCGCTATCCCCTGCCGGAGGGCTTCGCCAGACGCCTGACGGGCATCCGCATCGAGCGGCTGACAAGGCGGGCCAAATATCTGCTCGCCGAGCTTGAATCCGGTGAACATCTGCTCATGCATCTCGGCATGTCGGGCCGCTTCACCATCCACGCGCCAGAGGGCAAAAAACACGGCCGTCCAGGTGGCTTTCACCATGACCATGCGCCGCTTGAAACCCATGACCATGTGATTTTCGACATGGAGGACGGCACGCGCATCATTTATGCCGATCCGCGCCGCTTCGGTTTCATGGAGCTGATTGCGCAAGCCGACCTCGAAACAAACAGGCATCTGGCTGCATTGGGGCCCGAACCCCTGGGCAATTCCTTTTCGGCGCAGACGCTGAGCGCGCGTCTCAAGGGTCGCAAGACACCGATCAAATCCGCCTTGCTCGATCAGCGCAATGTTGCCGGCCTTGGCAACATTTATGTCTGTGAAGCGCTGTTTCGCGCCGGTATTTCGCCAAAGCGTCAGGCCTCAACCGTTACCACAGCCGCCCGTCTGCAAAGACTCGTGCCAGCCATCCGCGACGTTCTGGCGGAAGCCATCGCCGCAGGCGGATCGACGTTGCGCGATTATGCCCAGACCGATGGTGAACTAGGTTATTTTCAGCACGCCTTTGCCGTTTATGACCGCGAAGGGGAAGCCTGTTCAAAACCCGGCTGTAGCGGTAGCGTGAAGCGCATCACCCAATCTGGTCGCTCAAGTTTCTACTGCCCGAGTTGCCAAAAGTGAGAACAGGCATGGCCTCAATTCACCCCGTCATCTTCCGCCTCCTTCGCCTGGCGGCCCTTCTTGGCATCCTTGTCGGCCTTTCGCCGATCGGCAGCCTCAGGGCCGAGGTGACCGGCTATCTCGATGCCATCGACGATATGCCGCTCATGGATGGCCTGCGTGAAACAGGGGAGGGCGGCATCGTCTTTGACAAGCCCGCAGGCCGCATCGTGCGTGCGGAAGCCTCCGGCACTGTCAGCCCGAAAGCGGTGCATGATTTTTATCTCTCGGCCTTGCCGCCACTCGGCTGGACACGCATCGAAAGGCTTGAACTTTTCAGCGACATTCTGGTCTATCGCCGCGAAGGTGAGCGCCTTGAAATCCAGATAACCCCCAAAGGCGCCAATGGCGCTGTGGTGCGGTTTTCCATCGAGCCTGAATAGGCTCAAAGATATAAGGGCCTGAATAGGCTCAAAGATATAAGGGCCGGAACGAGGGCTCATCCCGATAAAGCATTGAAGTCTGACATCGAAGGAGAAGACATATGGGCTACCAGAACATTCTGGTCGACAAAAAGGGCGCTGTGGCCGTTGTCACGCTGAACCGGCCGGAAGCCTTGAATGCGCTGAGCAATGAGTTGATGGACGACATGACTCATGCGCTCGATGCCTTGGAAGCCGATGATGGCATTCGCTGCATCGTCATCACAGGCTCGCACAAGGCTTTTGCCGCTGGTGCCGACATCAAGCAGATGCATGGCAAGTCCTATATGGATGTCTTTCGCGCTGATTTCATCACCGCCAATTGGGAGCGCGTCACGCGCTGCCGCAAGCCGGTCATCGCAGCGGTGGCGGGCTACGCGCTGGGCGGGGGCTGCGAACTCGCCATGATGTGCGACTTCATCATCGCCGCTGACAATGCCAGGTTTGGCCAGCCGGAAATCAAGCTCGGCGTCATGCCGGGGGCGGGCGGCACACAGCGCCTGACGCGCTTTATCGGCAAGTCGAAGGCCATGGAAATGTGCCTGACCGGTCGCATGATGGACGCAACCGAAGCTGAGCGCTCCGGCCTCGTGTCGCGTGTCGTGCCCCTGGCAAATCTCATGGAGGATGTGCTGGCCGTCGCCAACAAGATCGCCGACATGTCCATGCCGATTGCCATGATGACCAAGGAGTCGGTCAATCGCGCCTATGAAACGACCCTGAATGAAGGCGTGCGGTTCGAGCGCCGTTTGTTCCATTCCATGTTCGCGACAGAGGACAAGGGCGAGGGCATGAGCGCTTTTGTCGAGAAGCGCGAACCTGCCTTCAAGCATCGTTGATGTAATGTTTTACGCGCTCATCAAGGCGGCCATTTCGGGTTTGCTCATTCTGGCGATTTCAGAAACCGCCAAGCGCAGCCCCGTCTTGGGGGCCCTGGTCGCCTCTTTGCCGCTTGTGTCGATCCTTGCCGTCATCTGGCTGTGGAACGACACGGGCGACAACATCCGCATTGCCGACCAGATGCAGGCGACCTTTTGGTACATCCTGCCCTCACTGCCCCTGTTCCTGGTCATGCCTGCCTTGCTGCGGGTCGGCATGGGCTTTTGGCCAGCCCTTGCGCTGGCGATGCTGCTGACCATGATCCTCTATCTTTTGATGGCGGCGGCATTGGCGCGTTATGGTGTGCGCCTTTAGCGTCAGGCTGAGGGCGGAAGCAGAAAAGCGCCTGATTTGGCGGTCTTTTCTAGACATCTTTGCCCAGTTGACGCCGCCGCCCCCCACGCGTATAAACCCCCCTTTCGAGGGGTCCGCCGGTCGCAAAAGCGACCTGTGCGGCCTTTTTTGAACGCGATATCCGCCAGTACCCCTTTTCGCTGTCCGGCAGGAAGGGGAGTGGCGCGTAAAAGGTCACAAGATCAATGGCGAATACACCATCCGCTAAAAAGGCGATCCGCAAGATCGCTGCCCGCACGGCAGTCAACAAGGACCGCCGCAGCCGCATGCGCACTTTCGTTCGTGGCGTTGAAGAAGCTCTCGCCAAAGGCGACAAGGCTGCCGCCACGTCGGCTCTGAAGGCTGCCGAGCCTGAGATCATGCGCGCCTCGCAGAAGGGCGTTGTGCACAAGAACACAGCGTCGCGTAAGGTGTCCCGCCTTGCCCAGCGTGTGAAGGCGCTGGCCTGATTCATCGCGTACTTGAAGTTTGATTGACATGAGCGTGAGCAGTTGGCTCGCGTCATGAGGGCCTGCGAATTTGCTTTCGCGGGCCTTTTTGTCACAAAACTACATCCTCATTGACGCAATCGAATGGGGCCTCAAAAAAGTGAAATCAGGGTCGCTTTTCCAGCGATCCACTAGACTGCGTAATACATCACGAGCATGACGCAAATTGTAGTGCCAAATGCTGCAAACGCGTGATTTATAAGGAACGGATTGTCGCGCGGGATACGAAGTTTTTTTAACAGCAACGATTCTTCTGCTTGCCACTCCGGGCCCCAACCGTTATGGTTGTTAACCTCGAAAGAGGCGACGAATACTGTGAATATTAAGTAAAGATTTTCTGATTTCTGTATTCATTGTCAGCGATCGAAGAAAAATCAAATACCCACCTGAGTGCAAGTGTGCCGCTTGGAAATTCCACCAGGATTTTCCTTGGAAGATGACTTGTCTCTGGCGGGGGCGGGCACATGGCCATCGGGGTGGTTGCGGACTCGCGGCGTGCGGAGCAATAGCCGGTCAATGGCGCATCGGTAATGGTTGATTTTGGGGGCCTATGTCTGATCTGGGTGAAAAACATGTGACGCCGGAGCTGATTGCGGCGCCAACGGCAGATTATGCGGGCGACATTGCCGCGTCCGAAGCCTGGCGCGTTCTCTCGCATGATGCCGGTGCCGTGATGGTCGATGTGCGCACGCGCGCCGAATGGTCCTTTGTCGGTTTGCCGGACCTGTCCGGCCTTGGCAAGGAGACGCTGACGGTCGAATGGCAGGTCTTTCCCGCCATGAGCCTCAATCAGAACTTTGCGGCGGAAGTGGAAGCCCTGCTTGCGGCGCGTGCCGACAAGCAGGCGCCCGTGCTCTTCCTGTGCCGTTCCGGCGCGCGCAGCCGCGCGGCGGCCACGCTCATGACCGCGCGTGGCGTGGGGCCCTGCTACAATGTTGCGGGCGGCTTTGAGGGCGATCTGGACGCGGCGCGACACCGCAGCAGCACCAATGGCTGGAAGGCCGCAGGACTGCCCTGGGTTCAGAGCTGAGCCGGTTCAAGTCAGGTATCAAGTGTTGCGTGTGTGTTGGAAGAAAGCGTCAGGACAGGGAGCAGCCTCCCGGTCATGGCGAAAGAAGTGTCCGGCCTGGTGTGTGGCGGGAGAGAATGAGGCAGGATTTCGTGGACGAAGATAAAATGGGCTCAGCATCAGCATCAGCACGCGAATCCGGCATGACAGGAACGCCAGGCGGCCCTGCCGCCTCATTGTCGGCGAGCCTTGAGGATCAGTGGCGTCGCGTGCGCGCGCGCCTGCTTGCCGAACTGGGCGAAGCAACCTTTGCCAGCTGGGTGAAACCCATTGACCTCATCGGCGTGGGCGATGGCCGCGTCGTGCTCGCCGTGCCGACAAAGTTTTTCCGCGACTATATCCAGTCGCATTTTGCCGAACGTCTCGCGACGCTCTGGCGCGAAGAAGACAATTCATTCCAGCGCATCGATGTCATGGTCAGTACGGAGGCTGTGCGCCCCGTGGAACGCCAGAGTGAGCGTCCTGGCGAGCGCAGTGCGCATCCCTCACCCGTCGCCGTCTCGGACACATCCCCCAGCGCCGCCCCGGCGGCACAGGCCGTTTCGCCCGGTTTTGAAGATGCAGGCGTCGGCGCCCCGCTCGATCCGCGTTTCACCTTTGACGCCTTTGTTGTCGGCAAGTCGAACGAGCTTGCTCATGCTGCCGCGCGCCGCGTTGCCGAAACCACCGATGTCACCTTCAATCCGTTATTCCTTTATGGCGGTGTCGGACTTGGCAAAACCCATCTCATGCATGCCATCGCCTGGGAAATCCGTACCCGCCACCCGGGGCGAAAGGTGCTCTATCTCTCGGCGGAAAAGTTCATGTACCAGTTCGTTCGTGCCCTGCGCTTCAAGGACACGATGGCCTTCAAGCAGCAATTCCGTTCTGTCGATGTGCTGATGATTGACGATGTGCAATTCATCTCCGGCAAGGACTCAACGCAGGAAGAGTTCTTCCACACGTTCAACGCGCTGATCGATCACAATCGTCAGGTCATCATTTCGGCCGACCGTTCGCCCTCCGATCTTGAAGGCATCGAGGAGCGCATCCGCTCGCGTCTCGGCTGGGGTCTGGCGGCAGACATCCACCCGACCGATTATGAGCTGCGTCTGGGCATTCTTCAGGCCAAGGCCGAGGAAGTCATCGCCCGCAATGGCCCGCCCATCGACATTCCCCAGCCCGTGCTCGAATTTCTCGCCCACCGCATCGTTTCCAATGTGCGCGAGCTGGAAGGGGCCTTGAAGCGCGTCTGCGCCTATGCCTCGCTCGTCGGACGGCCCATCACCCTCGATATGGCGCAGGAAGTGCTGCGCGATCTTCTGCGCTGTAATGACCGCAAGATCACGATTGAAGAGATCCAGCGCCGTGTCGCCGAATATTTCAACATCCGCATGGCCGACATGCTTTCGGCGCGTCGCGCCCGCGCTGTCGCCCGCCCGCGCCAGATTGCCATGTATCTCTCCAAGCAGCTCACCACGCGCTCCCTGCCTGAAATCGGACGCAAATTCGGTGGTCGCGACCACACCACGGTCATCCATGCCGTGCGTAAAATTGATGCATTGCGCCAGAGTGATTCGGGTCTGGGCGAGGATGTGGACCTGCTTCGCCGCATGCTGGAAGGCGGCCAAGGCTCAAGTTGAGTCTGATGCTTTTCAAGCCATTGATTTAAATGATTTTTTATCGCCCTGCCGGGTTCGTCGGCAGGTGCTGAAAAACGTGCATCATGTCAACGATCTGATATACTCCGAGGGCGAATTTCTGCGGTTTTCCGGCCCTGCGCCGGAACGCGTTCCGGCAAATGCCGAAAAAGGCAAATTACACCGGTTCGCGCGCTGATTTCCCCGTTCGCGAGCGCCCTTGCGGGAGTGGTTGCACCTTTTTCGGATGCCGCCGCCCGGCAAAGGTATCTCTGCCCTCGGGTCATTCCGGCATCCGCAAAGGCGCATCAGGGGGCCGCCAGAATGGCGCGGCGAACGGCGACAGGGATAAGGCCGGTTGTGGCCTGAATGAACCCAGACTTTGAACCCAGACAGGGGACCGAAGAGAGACCATGAAGATTACGATTGAACGGGGCGCACTGCTCAAGTCTCTCAACCATGTGCAATCTGTTGTTGAGCGCCGGAACACGATTCCGATCCTCTCCAATGTGCTGATCCGGGCGCAGGACGGCCAATTGAGCCTGACCGCCACCGATCTTGATATCGAGGTGGTTGAGGCCATCGACGCCGATGTGGCGCAAGCCGGCGGTACCACGGCCCCCGCCCACACGCTCTACGACATCGTGCGCAAGTTGCCCGACGGGGCGCAGGTTGAGCTTTCAACGGGCGCCGACGAAGGCCGTCTGCAACTGACCTCCGGCCGCTCGCGTTTTGCGCTGCAAGCCCTGCCGCAGGAAGATTTCCCGGCCATGGCCGCAGGCGCCTTGCCGCATCGTTTCGATCTGCCAGCCGATGCCATGCGCCGCCTGATCGACAAGACGCGCTTTGCCATTTCGACCGAAGAAACCCGCTATTATCTCAATGGCATCTATCTCCATGCCGTTGAAAACGGCAAGGTCAAGGCCTTGCGCGCCGTCGCCACCGATGGTCACCGTCTGGCCCAGGTCGATCACGATCTGCCCGATGGCGCGTCCGGCATGCCCGGCGTCATCGTCCCGCGTAAAACCGTCGTCGAGCTGGCCAAATTGCTTGAAGGCGAATCCGGCACCCTGGCAATCGGCGTTTCGGAAACCAAGATCCGTTTTGAGTTCGGCGGCGTCGTGCTCACCTCCAAGCTCATCGACGGCACCTTCCCTGATTATGGCCGCGTCATTCCGGCTGACAACGACAAGGTGCTGCAGGTCGATGGCAAGCGTTTTGCCGAAGCGGTGGATCGCGTCTCGACCATCTCGACGGAAAAGTCACGCGCCGTGAAGCTCAATCTCGAGGAAGGCCGCCTGACGCTTTCTGTCATCAATCCGGATTCAGGCAGCGCCACCGAGGAGCTTTCGGTTGCCTATGCCGCCGCCCCGCTCGAAATCGGCTTCAATGCGCGTTATCTGCTCGACATCACCGGCCAGCTTGATGGCGCTGAAGCAACCTTCGCGCTGGCAGATTCAGGCTCGCCAACGCTCGTGCGCGACAGCGAAGACGACAAGGCGATTTATGTCCTGATGCCGATGCGTGTGTAGCGGTGTCAGGATCACTCGCGCTTCAGACGGGTCTCATGGGCGCCATGGATGCGAAGGCGGGCCGGGACACGACGCCAGGGCAAAAAAAGGCCCCTGTGGCGGCGCTCAGCTTGCGTCGGCTTGTCGTCACGGATTTCCGTTCCTATGCGCGCGCTGAACTGGCGCTTGATGGGCGCCCCGTTGTGCTGACGGGCGAGAATGGCGCGGGCAAAACCAATCTGCTCGAAGCGATCTCGCTGCTCTCGCCGGGCCGTGGGCTTCGCGGCGCCGCCTATGCCGAAATCGCGCGCGCCGAAGGGCCGGGCGGCTGGGCTGTTGCCGCCACGCTTGAAGGTCCCGAAGGCCCCTTGCGTCTGGGCACCGGCATTGAGCCGGGCGCCGACACCCATAGCCGCGCGCGCGCAGTGCGCATTGATGGACAGGCCGCAGCCAGTGCGGGGGCCTTGGCCGGGCATCTGCGCATCGTCTGGCTGACGCCTGCCATGGACCGGCTGTTCGTTGAGGGCGCGTCTGACCGGCGCAAGTTTTTTGATCGTCTCGTCATGGGCTTTGATCCCGCGCACGGTACCCGCGCCAATGCCTATGATCGAGCGCTGCGCGAGCGCAACAGATTGCTCGCTGATGACGTTTTTGACGACGCCTGGCTTGGCGGCCTTGAGGAGCAGATGGCCGAGCATGGCGTGGCGCTTGCCGCCGCGCGTCTCGACACATTGGCGCGGCTGCGCGGCGCAATCGAGGCGGCAGGCGATGGTGCCTTTCCCCGTGCCGGGATCGCGCTGGAAGGCATGCTCGAAGCAGGCCTGGCTGAGCGCGCCGCTGTGGATGTGGAAGAGATGTTCCGTTTGCATCTTGCGCAAATGCGTCGGCGCGATGCCGGGGCGGGCCGCGCGCTGGATGGTCCCCATCGCAGCGATCTTGTGGTGCGCCATGCGCCCAAGGACCGCGAAGCGCGTCTGTGTTCAACGGGTGAGCAAAAAGCGCTGCTTATCGGCATCGTGCTGGCCAACGCACGTCTGCTGGCAGCGCTTGGCAAGCCGCCGCTCCTGTTGCTTGATGAAGTGGCAGCCCATCTCGATCATGAGCGCCGCGCGGCGCTCTTTGACGAGATCGTCGCTCTCGCGCTGCAAGCCTTCATGACAGGCACGGATCCCTCGCTCTTTGAAGCCTTTGATGCCCGCGCCCAGAATTTGCGCGTTGCAGGCGGCTTGATCGCCACCGACTGGAATTGACTTCACGCTATCGACATTGGAAACGGGGTTTGAGCCCCAGTGGGAAAAAACATGCGCAACGACAATGACACGCCCGACATGGAAGCCTTGAAAAGTCAGATGAATCCGCTGCTGGAACAGGGTCTTTTCAAGTCGCGCACAATTCTCGTCACGGGCGAGATCAACGACAAACTCGCCCGCAATGTCAGCGAACGTCTGCTGGCCATGGCAGGCGAAGGCGATGATCCGATCACCATGATCATTTCTTCGCCCGGCGGACATGTTGAATCCGGCGACATGATCCATGACATGATCAAATATGTGAAGCCCCGTGTGCGCACCCTCGGCACTGGCTGGGTCGCAAGTGCCGGCGCGCTGATCTACGTCGCCGCGGCCCGCGAGGATCGTTACAGCCTGCCCAATACGCGCTTCCTGCTGCATGAGCCGCGTGGTGGCGTTGGCGGCTCGGCAACCGAAATCGACATTCAGGCGCGCGAAGTCTTGCGTATGCGCGAGCGCCTCAATCACATCTTTGCCGAGGCCACGGGCCAGCCCTATGAGCGCATCGTCAAGGACACCAATCGTGACTATTGGATGAGCGCGGCCGAAGCCATGGAATATGGCGTTGTCGGCAAGATTATCCGCAATTCTACGGAACTCGTCTGAGACGTTTCACGGCCAGAAAGTCGATATCATGTCCACAAATGACAGCACACCGGGCGACAAGCCTTCTCCTGAAAAAGAACAGGAAGAATATGGGGCGGACTCGATCAAGGTTCTGAAAGGCCTTGATGCCGTGCGCAAGCGGCCGGGCATGTATATCGGCGACACGGATGACGGCTCCGGCTTGCATCACATGGTCTATGAAGTCGTGGACAATGCCATCGACGAAGCCCTGGCCGGTTATTGCGACACGGCCAGCGTGCGTCTCAATCCCGATGGCTCGGTGACGGTCACGGATAATGGCCGCGGCATTCCCGTTGAAATGCACAAGGGCGAAGGCGTTTCGGCCGCCGAGGTCATCATGACCCAGCTCCATGCGGGCGGGAAGTTCGACCAGAACTCCTACAAGGTGTCGGGCGGCCTGCATGGTGTCGGCGTCTCGGTGGTGAACGCCCTTTCCGATTGGCTGGAGCTGCGCATCTGGCGTGCCGGCAAGGAACATTTCCTGCGCTTTCAGCATGGCGTGCCCGACGCACCTTTGGTCGCGGTCGGCGATGCACCGCTCACTGCCGGGGGCAAGCCGCTCACCGGCACGGAAGTGACCTTCCATCCCTCGTCAGGCACTTTCACACATACGGATTTTGATTATCCGACACTCGAACATCGCCTGCGCGAGCTTGCCTTCCTCAATTCCGGCGTCAAGATCGCCCTGACCGATGCGCGGGGCACCGAACCCAAAACCATCGATCTTTTCTATGAAGGCGGCTTGCAGGAATTTGTCCGCTTTCTCGATCGCACCAAAACGCCGCTCATTTCCGCGCCCATCAGCCTCAAGACCGAACGCGATGGCATCACCGTCGAAGTGGCCATGTGGTGGAACGACAGCTACCACGAGAATGTGCTCTGCTTTACCAACAACATTCCCCAGCGCGATGGCGGCACGCATCTGGCTGGTTTCCGTGGCGCACTTACCCGCGTCGTCAACAGCTATGCCGAGTCGAGCGGCATCGCCAGGCGCGAGAAGGTTTCGCTCACGGGCGATGATGCCCGCGAAGGTCTGACCTGCGTGCTCTCGGTCAAGGTGCCGGACCCGAAGTTCTCCTCGCAAACCAAAGACAAGCTCGTCTCCTCCGAAGTGCGCCCCGTTGTTGAAGGCGCGGTCAACGATGCCTTGTCCACCTGGTTTGAAGAGCATCCGTCCGAAGCCAAACAGATTGTCGGCAAGGTCGTCGAAGCCGCCGCCGCGCGTGAAGCCGCGCGCAAGGCGCGCGAGCTGACGCGTCGCAAAGGCGCCCTCGAAATCTCCGCCCTGCCCGGCAAGCTTGCCGACTGCCAGGAACGCGATCCGGCCAAGTCCGAACTCTTCATCGTCGAAGGCGACAGCGCCGGCGGCTCGGCCAAACAGGGCCGCGACCGCTCCAATCAGGCGGTGCTGCCGCTGCGCGGCAAGATCCTCAATGTCGAGCGTGCGCGTTTTGACAAGATGCTCTCCTCCGATCAGATCGGCACGCTCATCACAGCACTCGGCACCGGCATTGGCCGCGATGATTTCAACATCGACAAATTGCGCTATCACAAGATCATCATCATGACCGACGCCGACGTTGATGGGGCGCATATCCGCACATTGTTGCTGACCTTCTTCTATCGTCAGATGCCGGAAATCATCACCCGCGGTCATCTCTATATCGCCCAGCCGCCGCTCTACAAGGTCAAGCGCGCCCAGTCCGAAACCTATCTGAAAAATGAAAAGGCGCTGGAGGATTTCCTGATGGCGACGGGCATCGAGGAAGTGGTCTTGACACTTAATGATGGTGCCCAGATCGCCGGGCCGGATCTTCATGACATTGTTGAAAAGGCCCGCGCCATCCGCACCATTCTGCGCGGCTTGCCCACGCGCTATCCCCAATTCGTCATCGAGCAGACGGCGATTGCCGGGGCGCTCAACCCGAATGTGCTGAACGACCCCGAACAATCCGGCAAGGCCTGCGCCTATGTTGCCCGTCGCCTCGACATGCTCTCCGATGAGACAGATCGCGGCTGGATCGGCGAAACGACGAGCGATGGCGGTCTGACCTTCGCACGCGAATTGCGCGGCGTGCGCGAACAGGTCTCGATTGACGGACCGCTGATCGCCAGCGCGGATGCCCGTCGCCTCGACAGCTACAAGGATCACCTGCTCGAAGTTTATGGCAAGGTCGCCACGCTTCGCCGCAAGGATGATGTCACCGAAATCCGCTCCCCCTCGCAATTGGTCGAGGCCGTGTTCGCCGCCGGTTCCAAGGGCATTACCACCCAGCGCTATAAGGGTCTGGGCGAAATGAATGCGAGCCAGCTCTGGGAAACAACGCTCGACAAGGACGCCCGCTCGCTCTTGCAGGTGCGTGTGCGCGAATCCGACGAGGCTGACAGTCTGTTCTCCCAACTCATGGGCGATGTCGTCGAGCCGCGCCGCGACTATATCCGCGAAAATGCGCTCAATGTGGTGAACCTCGACATCTAAGGCGGGACGCGGACGGACAAACGTTAACAGCGCGTTAACCATCGCTCGCTAGCTTCCGCTTGGAGTCCTGTGCCATTGCACCGGGCATCGGCGGGGCGTGTCATGGCGGATCGCAGCGGCAAAAATCGGGATGAGGGCACAAGAACGCTTCGCCGCGTTCCGGGCGTCAAACCCGTGCGCGCCGGCATTGGCGTCAATGCCGCCATCAGCGATGACTTTGACGACGACGATTTCGACGATCATCCGGAAAATTGGGACGACTATGACGCCCGCGAGGCGCGTCGCCGTCAACGGCGCGAGGAAGCCCGCGTGGAACCGAGCTTCGAGTTCCGTCCGGCAAAAAAACCCAAAGCCCAAAAGCCCGCGCCAAAGCCGGTTGCCAAGCCCAAGCCCAAGCCCAAGCCAAAAGCCAAACCCGTCACCCGCCCCGCACCGCGTTCATCAGTGTCAAGCCGCGGTGGCGCCAGTGCGCGTCAAGCCAAGGGCAGCTCGAAACAAACGCAGAGCCTTCTCAGCCGACTCTTTTATTGGCTGCTGGTTGCCGCCATCTGGAGCGCCATCCTCTTTGGTTGCGTGTTCATCTATTTCGGTCTGCATCTGCCCGAAACCACAAGCCTCTATGATATCGAGCACACGCCCTCGGTCAGCATTCTGGCCGCCGATGGCCAGACGCTCTCGCATCGCGGCGATCTGCTCGGCGGCAATGTCACGCTCGCCGATCTGCCGCCCTATGTGCCGCAAGCCGTGATCGCCACGGAAGATCAGCGCTTCTATTATCACTTCGGCGTCGACCCCATCGGCCTGGCGCGTGCCATGGCGCTTAATTTTCGCGCTGGCGCCATTGTCCAGGGTGGCTCCACCATCACGCAGCAATTGGCCAAGAATGTTTTTCTCAGTCCCGAGCGCACCTTCTCGCGCAAGATCGAGGAAATGATCCTGGCGATCTGGCTGGAGATGCGCTTGAGCAAGGAAGAGATCCTGACGCTCTATCTCAATCGCGTCTATTTCGGCGGCGGCGCTTATGGCATTGAGGCCGCCTCCGAACGCTATTTCAAGAAACCGGCCCGCGCCTTGTCGTTGCCCGAAGCCGCCATGCTGGCAGGTCTTCTCAAGGCGCCCTCGCGCTATGCCCCGTCCAACGACATCAATCTCGCCCGCGCCCGCGCCCGCATCGTTCTGCAAAACATGGTCAATGCGGGCTATATCACCAGCGATGACGCCAAACATGCCAATGTAAAACCGGCTTCGATGGAAGGCTACTCCGCCACGGGATCAATCAATTACTTCGTCGATTGGATCGCCGACGCCCTGCCCGATTATGCCGGACGCGTCGACACCGATGTCGTCGTCCAGACAACGATTGATCCCTATCTCCAGCGCGAAGCCGAAGCCGTCCTGCAAAAGGCGTTGGCCGAGCATGGCGCCGAACTCAATATCTCGCAGGCAGCGCTTGTCGCCTTGAGTCCCGATGGTGCCGTACGCGCCATGGTCGGCGGTCGCTCTTATGTACAGAGCCAGTTCAATCGCGCCGTGCAGGCCGCGCGTCAGCCCGGCTCCGCCTTCAAGCCCTTTGTCTATCTGACCGCCATGGAACAGGGCCTGACGCCTGAAACCATGCGCACCGACCGCCCCGTCACCTATGGCACATGGTCGCCCGAAAACTATGGCAACAAGTTTGAAGGCCCGGTCAATCTGCGCACCGCCCTGATGAAATCGATCAACACGGTTGCCGTGCAGCTCACGTCTGAAGTGGGCGTACGTCAGGTCATCCGCACCGCGCAGCGTCTCGGCATTCAGGGCGACCTGCCCAATAATCTCTCCCTCGCGCTCGGCACGGGCGATGTCAATCTTCTCGAACTCACCGCCGCCTATGCCACCTTTGCCAATGGCGGCAATGGTGTCATTCCCCATGGTATCGAAGGTGTCGAAAGTCAGAGGGGCGACATGCTCTATCGCCGCGAAGGCTCAGGCCTTGGCCGCATCATTGATGAGCGCGTTGTCGGCGAAATGAACAACATGCTGAAAGCGGTGCTGAGCGACGGCACGGGCCGCAAGGCCGCCCTCGCCGATCGTGAAGCGGCGGGCAAGACCGGCACGACGCAGGATTTCCGCGATGCCTGGTTCATCGGCTACACAGCCGATCTTGTGGTCGGTGTCTGGCTCGGCAATGACAATGGGGCGCCAATGAAAAAAGTGACAGGCGGCAGCCTGCCCGCCGCCATCTGGCACGACTTCATGGCGAAGACGCAAGCCAATGTCCGTGTCGCCGCGCTGCCTGGTGTCTATGATCCAGACGCGGCGGCCAGTGATATTCTGGCGCAGGAAGAATTCAGATCAACCGATGGCGAGAATATGCCACCCGCCGCCGAAGAACCACGCCAATGGGAAGCACCGGGTTTTTTCGAGCGTCTCTTTGGCGGTGGCGATAGTCGCGACACCAATCGCGCAGGCCCGCAGCCCGGTCATCAGGGCTATGGTCGCTAGGCTGTTGCCCGCGCATCCCGAAAGCCGCATTGACGATCCGGGAAAATGCCGGTCGCTTTCGTCCGCGAAGTCAACCGGTCTGCTCGTCAGGCCTCAAACGGTTCGGGCGAGACAGCGCCATAGCGATGCAGTCCCGGCCCATTCGCCTCAAGCCATTGCTTGGCGGGCTCATATTGCGGAATGGCCTGCCGCACCAGCGCCCAGAAGCGCGGCCCGTGATTCATGTGCCGCAAATGCGCGACTTCATGTGCGGCGACATAGTCCAGCACATGCGCCGGCGCGAGGATAAGTCGCCACGAAAAAGAGAGCGCGCGTGTCGGCGAGCAGGACCCCCAGCGCGTGGTCGTGTCGCGCACGGTGATGCGCGAGGGGCGCACGTCAAAAGCCTCGGCATGGATCAGCACGCGCTCATTGAGCTCGACACGCGCTTCATTGCGCATCCAGTCGAGAAGGCGCCGTTGCAGAAAGGCTTCATCGCCCGTCGCATGGATTTCCGGCAGCCCATCAGCCTCATCGCTTTCCACGCACCATACCGGCCCCGAGCGCGAACGATCAGGCCGCCGCAAGCCGGCATGACGGATCAGATGGTCGCGTCCGCGAAACGGCACAATCGCGCCATGCGTGAAGGGCACCGCCTGCGGAATACGTTGCAGGCGCTCGGCAATCCAGTCGCGCTGCTCGCTTGCAAAGGCCAGCGCCTTGCCAAAGCCGCGCTTGCTCGGCGATGTGACTTCCACACAACCCGCCGTCAGATTGACCTTCACGATGATGCGCCGGGCGCGCGGATTGTGGCGCAGGATCACAGGCACGACCCGGCCCGCTATGGTCAGCGTGTCGGTGTGCAGCGCCAGCGGTTTGACGAGCTTGCTCATGTTGCCAAGGCCCAATAAGCCCATCGCTCGCAATATGCCATGTGGCAGAGCGACGAATCGCCTGGAGGATGACATGAAATCGCGCCCCGATCACCCGCGCGATGATGACACGCTAGCTCTGTGCCGCAATGAAGGCGCGAACCCGTGGCGCAATCTCGGCTTTCCAGCGCGCCCCGTTGAAAACGCCATAATGTCCGACACCGGGCTGTTCATAATGCTGACGCATGCTGTCGGGCAGCCGTTTGGCGAGCTTATGCGCCGCTTTTGTCTGGCCAACGCCGGAAATATCATCCCTCTCGCCCTCAACCGTCATCAGCGCCGTGCGCGTGATGGCGTCCGGCCTGACGGGTTTGCCGCGATGCAGGAATTCGCCCTTGGGCAGCGAATGTTTGACAAAAACCTCGTCCACCGTCTGCAGATAGAACTCCGCCGTCATATCCATGACCGAGAGATATTCGTCATAAAATTCGCGATGCTTGTCGGCGCTTTCGCCATCGCCCTCGACCATGTGATCGAAGAACTTCCAATGCGCATCGACATGGCGGTCCATGTTCATCGCCATGAAGCCGGAGAGCTGCACAAAACCCGGATAGACGCGGCGCAGCGCGCCGGGTGCGGGCCACGGCACGGTGGTAATGACATGGCGCTCATACCATTGCGTGCCGCGCTCGGTCGCCAGACGATTGACTTCCGTCGGGCTTTCGCGCGTATCGATCGGCCCGCCCATCAGCGTCATCGAGCGCGGGCTGAGCGGATCTTTCGCCTCATTCATCACGGCCACCGCCGCAAACACCGGCACCGAGGGCTGGCACACGGCAAGCACATGCACATCCGGCCCCAGCGAATGAAAAATATCGATCAGATAGTCGATATAGTCATCAAGGTCGAACTTGCCGAGCGCCAGGGGCACCATGCGCGCATCCGTCCAGTCGGTGATGTAAACCTCGTAATGCGGCAGCATGGCTTCCACCGTGCCGCGCAGCAGCGTCGCATAATGGCCGGACAAGGGCGCGACGATGAGCAGCGTCGGCTGCGGTTCCTTCAGCTTCACATCGCGGGCAAAATGCAAAAGCTGGCAGAAGGGCCTCGCCCAGACAATTTCCTCGCGCACGGCCACGTCCTTGCCGTCGATCTGCGTTGTCGCCAGACCAAAGGCCGGCTTGCCATAGCGCCTTGTCGTTGATTCAAAAACATCCGCCGCCGCGGCAAGCGTCTTGCTCACGACATGGTCCGTAAACGGATTAAGCGGATGACGCAGCGCCCAGCGGCTGATCCCGGCTGCCGCGCGAAAAGGCACAACAGCGGCATGGTTAAGTTCGTAAAGATGGTAAAGCACGGCCTACAACCTCCTGCGGCCACAAGGCCGCAAAATCACATACGGGATTGTAAGCCCGCTTCACCCTGGCCCCAAGAAAAATCTTGCGGCCCGCCTCATCGCGCTGCCGCCCGGTTGGCGGCGCTGATCAGGGCACGGAACGATGCCGTGATGATATTGGCATCAATGCCGACGCCAAACACATCGCCCGCCTTTGTCTTGTCCGCCACCTCCACATAGGCCACAGCCTTCGCATCCGAGCCCGTGCCGAGCGAATGTTCCTCGTAATGGCGCACGCTGAGCGGCAAGGCGAGCGCCGCCATCACGGCATCAATCGGCCCGTTGCCAATGCCGACAAGCTCTTCCTCGCGCCCGTTGCGCTTTACGTGCAGCTTCACGCCCTGCTTGCCGCCGTCGTCAAACAGCGAATGGCTGACATAGGCAATCGGCTTGTCGAGTGTCAGATATTCGCGCGTGAAAATATCGTAAATATCCTTCGCGCTGACTTCTTTCCCCGTGTCATCCGTCACTTTCTGCACGGCGCCGGAAAACTCGACCTGCAAGCGGCGCGGCAGCACGAGGCCATATTCGGCTTCCAAGAGATAGGCGATGCCGCCTTTGCCCGACTGGCTGTTGACGCGAATGATCGACTCGTAGGTGCGGCCCAGATCATGCGGATCGACCGGCAGATAAGGCACCTCCCAGATGTCGCCCGCCTTGCGCGCCGCAAAGCCTTTCTTGATCGCATCCTGATGCGAACCGGAAAACGCCGTGAACACGAGATCGCCGACATAAGGATGGCGCGGGTGGATCGGCAATTGCGTGCAATATTCGGTGGTGCGCGCCACTTCATTGATCTGCGAAAAATCAAGCCCCGGATCGATCCCCTGCGAATAGAGATTGAGCGCCAGCGTCACAAGATCGACATTGCCGGTGCGCTCGCCATTGCCGAAGAGACAGCCTTCCACGCGGTCGGCGCCCGCCATCACGCCAAGCTCGGTGGCGGCCACCGCCGTGCCGCGATCATTATGCGGATGCAGCGACAGGATGATGCCGTCGCGCCGTTCGAGATGGCGATGCATCCATTCGATCTGGTCGGCATAAATATTCGGCGTCGCCATTTCGACGGTTGCCGGCAGATTGATGATCACCTTGTTGTCGGGCGAGGCGTCCCAGATTTCGGTGACGGCATCGACAACTTCCTTGGCAAATTCAAGTTCGGTGCCGGAAAAAACCTCAGGCGAATATTGAAACCGCCAGTCGGTTTCAGGCTGGGCGCGCGCCTGATCCTTGATCTGGCGCGCCGCTTCCATGGCAATCGCCTTGACGCCCTGCTTGCCCTGTTGAAACACCTGCTCGCGGAAATTGGGCGCGGTGGCGTTGTAAACATGCACAATCGCCTGCTTGGCGCCGCGAAGGCTTTCCATGGTGCGGGTGATCAGTTCCTCGCGCGCCTGCGTCAAAACCTCGATGCGCACATCGTCGGGCACATGGCCCTGCGTCACGAGCTCGCGGATGAAATTGAAATCCGTGTCCGAGGCGGAAGGAAACCCGGCTTCAATTTCCTTGAAACCGATGCGTACCAGCATCTTGAACATGCGCATCTTGCGGTCGCCATCCATCGGCTCGAACAGCGACTGGTTGCCGTCGCGCAGGTCGGTGCTCATCCAGATCGGCGGTTTGGTGATGGCGCGGCTCGGCCATTGCCTGTCGGGCAGGTCAATCGGCGGAAAAGCGCGGTATTTGGTGGACGGGTCTTTCAACATGGGCTGGCTCCGGCAGCGCGGCAAACGCGCTGGTGATCGACTCTGCCAGAAAAATCATGGCCTTGTCGCAATGGAATGAAACGGGAAAAGATATGGGGATGAGCCGGATGATGTTCTGCGCTAGGCGCGCAGAAGCGTCCCCGCGCCC
>Ga0209066_10000426_pt1 | contig 62066 bp, 54 predicted proteins | sample All_14_2_FD_187198 | JGI IMG/M metagenome (GOLD analysis project Ga0209066, IMG submission 187198) | Freshwater microbial communities in response to fracking from Pennsylvania, USA - Allegheny Zone_MetaG_DW_15 (SPAdes) (version 2) ...
GGACGAGAGTTGCGCGCCATCGATCAAACCTTGCAATGCCGCAGGGGCCTGGGCGGCAGAAACGGCAACAGGGGATGCCAGCAACCACCGCCGCAAAACCCACACGGTGGCCCACAACTGACCCAACGATCCGGCCCACCACAGCACATCGAGCCAGGCCCCTTTCAGCCCCAGGGAGGCGGCTTGCGTGGCCAGCAAGAGCAGCGCCACCGGAAGGGCCGCCACGAACCCATGGCGCACGGGGTGGCGCAGGTCCTCGGCCAGGGCCGCCGGGTACCGGTGGGCACGCAGTGCCGACAACGCCAGCAGCCCCACACACACCAGCGCGGCCACACCACCGATGACGAGGGACACACCGGTGGCCGCATCGCCCAGCACGGCATCGGCACTCAACCAGGCCAATGCCAGGCCGACCAAGCCCATGACGACCGAGAACCAGCCGGGCATGAGGAATTTGAGGGGGGTGGGGCTCATGTCGGCTTTCAGCAGGCGTTGCCGCAACCGCCTCTGCCCTCAGGCACGCCCAGGCGCTTGAGAATGATGGCCAGTGGACAGAAATTGGTCAGCCCAAACTGAAACAGGTTCAATCCCACAAAAGCGGTGAAGGCCAGAAACCAGCGGCTCACAAACAAGGGACTGGCCTCCACGCCCAGGGCGAGGGACACCATGATGAACAAACCAGCCAACACACGGATATAGCGTTCCACTGTCATTTCAAACTCCTGAAAAGAAAATCAGAGCAAACCATCAAGACGGAGCGTGCGCACGGCGGTAAATCGCGTAATACAGCACGGGGATCACGATCAGCGTCAGCAGCGTGGACACGGCAATGCCGAAGATCAGCGACACGGCCAGGCCATTGAAGATCGGATCGTCCAGAATGAAGAAAGCCCCCATCATGGCGGCGAGCGCCGTCAGCGCAATGGGCTGCGCCCGCACCGCAGCAGACTGCACCACGGCGTCGGCAAACGCCACGCCCCGGGCGGTTTCCAGCTCAATGAAGTCCACCAGCAAGATGGAGTTGCGCACGATGATGCCGGCCAGCGCAATCATCCCGATCATGCTGGTGGCCGTGAACTGCGCGCCCAGCAGCGCATGCCCCGGCATCACACCGATGAGGGTCAGCGGAATGGGCGCCATGATGATAAGCGGCGTGACGTAGCTTTTGAACTGCGCCACCACCAGCAGGTAAATGAGCACCAGGCCTACCCCGTAGGCTGCGCCCATGTCGCGGAAGGTTTCGTAAGTGATTTGCCACTCGCCGTCCCACTTCACCGCGTACTGGCGGTAAGGGTCGGATGGCTGGCTGATCCAGTGTTCGCCCACCGCGCCGGTGTCTTTCAACGCCGCACCTTGCAGGCGGGTGCGGATGTCGAACAGGCCGTACAGCGGGGAATCGAGCTTGCCAGCCATGTCGCCGTACACATAGGTGACGGGCATCAGGTCTTTGGTCATGCGGGGCGTGTCGATCAGGCCGCGCTCCACGCGCACCAGTTCAGACAAAGGCACCATGCGTCCGTTGGCCGCCTTCATGGGCAAGGCCAGCACGGCGTCCAGGCCCACCTGCATGTCGCGTGGCAATTGCAGCCGCACAGGCACCGCGTGTTTGGAAAAGCCGTCGTGCAAATAGGTGGCGTCCCCTCCCGACAGTGCTGTGTACACCGCTTGGGAAATGGCGGCCACCGGAATGCCCAGCGACTCGGCCCGCGCGCGGTTGATGCGCAGGAACGCACGCGGCGCCCCCTCTTTCAGGCTGGTGTCCACGCCCACGATGTCGGGGGTGGCGGCGTAGGCCTGCGCCAGGTTGCGCGCCAGCTCGGCACGACCCTCTTCGGTGGGTCCGTACACCTCGGCCACGATGGGCGACATCACCGGCGGGCCCGGTGGCACCTCCACCACCTTGACCCGTGCACCGTGGGCCTGGGCGATGCGCTCCAGTCCGGGCCTCAGGCGCTGGGCGATGGCGTGGCTCTGGTCCATGCGGTGGCGCTTGTCCACCAAGTTCACTTGCAGATCGCCGCTTTCCATGTCGGCACGCAGGTAGTACTGGCGCACCAGCCCGTTGAAGGTGATGGGGCTGGCGGTGCCTGCATAGCCCTGGATGTCACGCACCTCGGGGGCCTGGGCCAAGTAACCGGCCATGTCTTGCAAGGCGGCGGCCGTGCCTTCCAGCGGGGTTCCCGGCGGCATGTCCACCACCACCTGGAACTCGCTTTTGTTGTCGAACGGCAGCATCTTCAACACCACCGCCTGCACCAGCGTCAGCCCCACCGACAGCAACAGCGCCGCCACAATGCCGCCCAGCAACAACCAGCGTTTGCGGGCACTTGCCAGCAATGGCGTGAGGGTTCGGGCAAAAAACGACTGCAAGCCGCTGGTGATCTTGCCAGGCCCGTGGGCCGCGTGGCCCGCGCCGGTTTGGGTGAGTTTCAGCGCCAGCCAAGGGGTGACCGTGAACGCAATGCCCAGCGACAGCGCCATGCCCATGCTCGAATTGATGGGAATGGGGCTCATGTAAGGCCCCATCAACCCGCTGACAAAGGCCATGGGCAGCAGCGCGGCGATCACGGTGAGCGTGGCCAGGATGGTGGGCCCACCCACCTCGTCCACCGCCCGCGGAATGATGGTGGCCAGCGGCACATCGGGCGTGAGCATGCGGTGGCGGTGGATGTTTTCGACCACCACAATGGCGTCGTCCACCAGGATGCCGATGGAAAAAATCAGTGCAAACAGGCTGACACGGTTGAGCGTGAAGCCCCAGGCCCACGACGCAAACAGCGTGGCCGTGAGCGTGAGAATGACCGCCCCCCCCACGATGATGGCCTCACGCTTGCCCAGCGCAAACCCCACCAGAATGATGACACTGGCCGTGGCGAACGCCAGTTTCTGGATGAGTTTGTTGGCCTTCTCGGCGGCGGTTTCACCGTAGTCGCGCGCCACGGTGACCTGCACGCCCTCGGGAATGACGGTGTTGTCCAGCTCGGACAGGCGCTGGCGGACGGCACTGGCCACATCCACGGCGTTTTCACCGGATTTTTTGGTCACGGTCAGCGTCACGGCGGGGTACACCTGCCCGGCCAGTGCGCCTGTGGCCTGGCGGCTGTCCAGGCCCGCGTCCATGGCGGCCCCCGGGGTGAACCACACGTAGCGCTGGGGCAGTTGGGCGCCGGCCTCGACGCGTGCCACTTCTCGCAAATACACAGGGCGCCCCTGGCTGACGGCCACCACGATGTCGCCCACCTCGTCGGCGTTGCGCAGGAATTCCCCGGTTTCCACGGTCAGCATGCCGGGGGCACCGGGGGTGCGGTCGGCCACCGTGCCCGAAGGCAGGCCCAGGTTGGCCGAGGCGATGGCCTGCTGCAACTGCTGCACGCTCACACCCCGCTCGCGCAGGCGGCTGGGCTCCAGCCACACGTGCACAGCCCGGCCCGGCCCGCCGATGGTTTGCACCTCGCGGGTGCCCTTCACGCGCTTCAATTCCACTTCCACGCTGCGCGCCACTCGCTCCAGTTCCAGAGCGGATTCGCCGGTTTGGCTCCAGAGTGTCACGGCCAGCACGGGCACATCGTCAATGCCCTTGGGCTTGACGATGGGCTCCATCACGCCCAGACCGCTGGGCAACCAGTCTTTGTTGCCATCGAGCACGTCGTACAGGCGCACCAAGGCCTCGGTGCGCGGCACGCCCACCTTGAACTGCACGGTCAACACCGCCACGCCGGGGCGTGACACGGAATAGGTGTGCTCGATGCCCTGGATTTGCGACAGCACCTGTTCGGCCGGACCGGTGACCATTTTTTCCACGTCGGCGCTGGACGCACCGGGGAACGGGATGAGCACGTTGGCCATGGTCACGTTGATTTGCGGCTCCTCCTCCCGCGGGGTGACGAGCACGGCAAACAGGCCCATCAGCATGGCCACGATGGCCAGCAGTGGGGTGAGGGCGTTGGACTGGAACGCACGGGCCATACGGCCCGAGAAGCCCAAGGCTTCGGGCTCGCCCGGCAACGCAACGGTTTTTGGGGTGGACAGTGGATCGCTCATGGGGGCACTCGGTGTGGGCGATCAAGGCTGGACGGTGGCGCCCACGCGTGCACCGTTGAGACCGGCGCGCACGGGATCCAACGCCACGCGTTCGTTGCCGCTGAGGCCCGACAGCACCTCATGCCCGGCAGTGCCATGGCTGGCGCCCAGCCGCACCGCACGCAGCACGAAGGCCCCTGCGCCGGGCGTGGCTTCGCCTTCGCGGGCCACGTACACGGCGGTCAACTCCCCACGGCGGAACACCGCCTGGGCAGGCACTGTCAGGCGCTGGGCCTGCGACGCCACAAAGCGCACCTGCACCTGCTGGCCCGGTACCAGACCGGCGGCATCGGCGGCGGCCAGGTCCAACCGCCACTCCACGGTTTGCGACACGGGGTCAGCGGCGGGCAGCGAGGTTCGGGTCATCGGAGCCACCCAACGGCCATCGGGCAATTTCACTTCCACGGCCAGGGCCTTGGCGACCAAGGTCTGGCGCGAAGCGGGCACGTGCACCACGGCGCGGATGGGCTGGGGCGCGTACACGGTCAACACCGGGGTGCCGGGCATGGCGAGGTCGCCCGCTTCGGCATGGGTGGACAGCACCCAACCGTCGTAAGGCGCGGTCAGCCGGGTGTGCCCCTGCGCCACCTGCGATTGGGTTTGCCCCGCCACCGCACCACTGGCACCGGCTTGTGCGGCTTTGTATTGGGCTTGCGCGGTGTCCAGGGCCGATTTGCTGACAAAACCCTGGGCCACCAAATCGCGGGTGCGCTCGTAGTTGGCGCGGGCGTTGACCAGCTGCGCATCGGCCTGGGCCACTTGCGCCTGGGCCTGCGACACACCGGCCTGGGTCATGCGGTCGTCGATGGTGGCCAGCACTTGGCCCGCGCGCACGCGGTCACCGGCCTTGACGCTCAGGCTGGCGATGCGACCGCTGGCTTGGGCAGACAAGGTGCTTTGGCGCACCGCTTGCAGGCTGCCGTCCAACTCCACGCCCTGCCCCACCGGGCGAGGGGCCACCAGGGCGACGGGCACATCCTGTGCGGCAGCCTGGGCCAAGGCTTGCCCGGTTTGCACGCCCCACAATGCAATGACCAGCAGCGCACCCGCCGCGAACGACAGCGGGCGACCCGACCCCAGGACACGGGAAGCAGACTGAAACATGGGCAAACCTCTCCTAAGAAAGGCAGAGTATACCAATATACCCCAAGGGGTATCAAACCCTGTTCGTCACAGGCAGCAGAGACGGAGCGGTCACCTAAAACATCAAAATCTGCAGTGACCACCGCTTACCAGTCAAATGTTTTAAGCCATTTTCATCAGAAAAAAGGAACCCTGGGAGCCACCGCACACAGCAACTCATAGCCAATGGTGCCAGCGGCATGGGCCACTTCATCCACCGGCAGCACGGCGCCGGTCCGGCTGCGGCCCCACAACACCACCTCGGTCCCCAGCCCTGACGGCTCCTCTCCCTGAGCCAGCAGCGCGGCATCGACCGGTCCCAGATCCACGGCCAGCATGTCCATGCTGACCCGCCCCACCAGTCGTGTGCGCACACCGCCCACCAGCACAGGGGCCCCGGTCTCTGTTCCGCCCGGGGCGTGGCGAGGGTAACCATCGGCGTAGCCGCAAGCCACCACGCCCACGCGCATCGGCGCTGGCGCTGTGAAGGAGGAGCCGTAACCCACGGTGTCGCCAGCTTCGAGTTGCTGCACGCCTATCACGCGACTGGCCAGGGTCATGGCGGGTTGCAATCCCCAGTGCTGACTGGTGTGAGCAGGGAAGTCGGGGGCGCTCCCATAGACCACGATGCCGGGGCGAACCCAGTCGGCGGCAAGACGCTCTGCAGCGGCCCCTTGCCCATCGGGCGTCAAGGCCCGATGGGCGTGGCGGAGCGTGGCAGCGCTGTTGCACAAGCTGCGCTCGCCGGGCAGGTCGTGTGTGGCGGTCACAAATGCTTGCACCTGGTGGGCAATGCCGTCGCACCCGTTGCGGTCGGCATCGGCATCGCTGAAGTGGGTCATGAGGGAGATCTCTTCCACCTGGGGCAGCGCGGCGAGACGGTTCCAGGCCGCCCGGAACTGCGCGGGCTTGAAACCCAGGCGGTTCATGCCCGAATTCATTTTCAGGAAGACGCGGTGCGGCACCTGCGTCTTGTGCGTGGCCAGCATGTCGATCTGCTCGTCGCAGTGCACGGCATGCCACAGGCCCAAACGCGAGCAGACCTCCAGGTCCCGCTGCTCAAACACCCCCTCCAACAACAACACAGGCCCCCGCCACCCCAGGTCGCGCACGCGCTGGGCCTCCGCCAGGTCGAGCAAGGCAAAACCATCGGCGGCCCGCAAGGCGTCGAACACCCGCTCGATACCATGGCCGTAGGCGTTGGCTTTGACAACGGCCCAGACCCTGGCATCGGGCACGGCCTGGCGTGCGCGATGCAAGTTGTGTGTCAGGGCTTCGGGGTGGACGAGGGCATGTATCGGACGTGGCATGGGCGGGCAGTGTGCCAGAGGCTTTTCATCACAGGCAATGGACATTAGCGTGTTGCAGTGCACAACACCGTTGCTGATATAAAGGCGGGCCACCAGCGCCCGGCGCCTGGGGCAATAGCATCGGCGACGCGTGTTTTCAGCGGGTCGCTCGACGCGGAACGCGAAAGCCATGGAAGTCTTCAACGCCCTGCTGCCCATCTTCACGGAATACGGCTATCTCGCCGTGTTCATCATGCTCCTCATTTGCGGCTTCGGCGTCCCGGTCCCGGAAGATGTCACCCTGGTCACTGGCGGCGTGATTGCCGGACTGGGCTATGCCGATGTCCACACCATGTTCGCCGTGGGCATGGCTGGCGTCATCATTGGCGATGGCTTGGTGTTCACCATTGGCCGGTTTCAAGGCCAACGGGTGATGCAGCTCAAAACAGTGCAACGCATCATCACGCCCGCACGGTTCCATGCGGCCCAGGAAGCGTTTCACAAATACGGCCGGTGGGTCATGTTTGTGGCGCGGTTTCTGCCAGGCTTGCGGACCCCGGTGTTTTTCACGGCGGGGATGTCCAAACGCGTGAGCTTTGGCACATGGCTGCTGATGGACGGGGTGGCCGCACTGATCAGCGTGCCAATCTGGGTGTATTTGGGGTACTTCGGTGCCCGCAATTTTGATTGGATGTTCAAAATCCTGCACCGCTTCCAATACGGCATTTTTGCGCTGCTCGGTGTGGGCGCCGTGGTGCTGGGGGTGATCTGGTGGCGCAAACGCAAAGCGAAATCAGCCCCCTGATATCTCGGCCCAAAATTTGGGCATAAAAATAGCCCCCATCGCTTGACCAGCAAGCGGTGGGGGCTATTCATTTTCAACATAGGGGGCAGCTCCGCCCCCCGAACCGCCTCACTCGGCGGCTGCGCTTTCGCTGGCCTGGTCGGCTTGATCAGAAGCCAATTGCAACGCGTCGGCCTCGGCAATGGCACGGCGCTCGTCGTCGTCCATCTTTTCCTTGACCTTGCGGGCGTCGTGGTACGCCATGCCGGTACCTGCAGGAATCAGACGACCCACGATCACGTTTTCCTTCAAGCCACGCAGCTCGTCGCGCTTGCCCATGATGGCCGCTTCGGTCAACACGCGCGTGGTTTCCTGGAAGGACGCGGCAGAGATGAACGAATCGGTGGACAGCGATGCCTTTGTGATACCCAGCAACACGTTGCTGTACACCGCAGGAATTTTGCCTTCGGCGCGCAGGGCATCGTTGGTGTTGAGGATCTCGGAGCGCTCGATCTGCTCGCCACCGATGTAGGTGGAATCGCCTGGGTGATCCACCACCACTCGGCGCAGCATCTGGCGCACGATCACTTCGATGTGCTTGTCGTTGATCTTCACACCCTGGAGGCGGTACACGTCCTGCACTTCGTCCACGATGTATCGGGCCAGCTCTTCCATGCCCAGCAAGCGCAGAATGTCCTGTGGATCGGCGGGGCCGTCGACAATGCTCTCGCCCTTGTTGACCACCTGGCCTTCGTGCACCAAGATGTTCTTTTCCTTGGGGATGAGCTCGTCCCACACCTTGCCTTCGGGGTCGGTGATCTGCAAACGAACCTTGCCTTTGGTTTCCTTGCCGAAAGACACGGTACCGGTCATCTCGGCCAGCATGCCCTTGTCTTTGGGTGAACGGGCTTCGAACAACTCGGCCACACGGGGCAGACCGCCGGTGATGTCTCGGGTCTTCTGCCCTTCGATTGGGATACGGGCCAACACTTCGCCAGGGCCCACGTCCTGACCGTCACGCACTTGCAGCAGCGCACCGACCTGGAAGCCGATGGTCACGGAGTGGTCGGTACCGGGGATCTTGACTTCGTTGCCTGTGGCATCGATCAGCTTGACCTGAGGGCGAATGACCTTGGCAGCGCCGCGGCGCTTGGGGTCGATCACCACCAGCGTGGCCAGACCGGTCACATCGTCCACCTGCTTGGCCACCGTCAGGCCTTCTTCCACGTTCTCGAACTTCACCTGACCGGCGAATTCCGTGATGATGGGGCGGGTCAGCGGGTCCCAGTTGGCCAGAATGGTGCCGGCCTTGATCTGCTGGTCTGGCTTGATGGTCAGAATGGCACCGTAAGGCACCTTGTGACGCTCACGCTCGCGGCCCAGGTCGTCCTGAATGATGATTTCGCCGGAACGGGCAATCACCACCAACTCGCCTTTGCTGTTGCTCACGTAGCGCATCGTCGCGTTGAATCCGATGGAACCACTGGACTTGGCTTCCACGCTGGATGCGATGGCTGCACGCGATGCCGCACCACCGATGTGGAACGTGCGCATGGTCAGCTGGGTACCGGGTTCACCGATGGACTGTGCAGCGATAACGCCCACTGCCTCGCCACGGTTCACCAAGCCACCACGGCCCAAGTCACGACCGTAGCACTTGGCACAAATGCCGAAACGGGTTTCGCAGGTCAATGCGGTACGAACCTTGACTTCGTCCACACCGGCTGCTTCCAGCTCTTCAATGGTGTCCTCGTCCAGCATCTGGCCAGAGGGCACCAGCATGGCTCGGGTTTCTGGGTGCAGCACCTCTTCGGCAGTCGTCCGCCCAAGGATACGGTCACGCAAGGACTCGATGACCTCACCACCTTCCACGATGGCGCGCATCAACGTGCCGTTGTGGGTGCCGCAGTCGTCTTCGTTCACCACCAAATCTTGGGTCACGTCCACCAAGCGGCGGGTCAGGTAACCCGAGTTGGCGGTTTTCAGCGCGGTGTCGGCGAGACCTTTCCGCGCACCGTGCGTGGAAATGAAGTACTGCAACACGTTCAGACCTTCACGGAAATTCGCCGTGATGGGGGTCTCAATGATGGAACCATCTGGCTTGGCCATCAGACCCCGCATACCGGCCAACTGGCGAATCTGCGCTGCAGAACCGCGAGCGCCGGAGTCGGCCATCATGTAGATGGAGTTGAAGGACTCTTGGTCCACCTCGTTGCCGTGGCGGTCAATGGTCTTTTCTTTCTTCAGGTGATCCATCATCACCTTGGAGATGTCGTCACCGGCCTTGCCCCAAATGTCCACCACTTTGTTGTAGCGCTCACCCACCGTGACCAGACCGGAAGCGTACTGCTGGGCGATCTCTTTCACTTCTTTCTCGGCGCGCTCGATGATGCCGTGCTTCTCTTGAGGCACCAGCATGTCGTCCACGCAGATGGAAATGCCGGCACGGGTGGCCAGACGGAACCCGTTTTGCAACAACTTGTCTGCAAAAACCACCGTTTCCTTCAAACCGCACTTGCGGAACGACGTGTTGATGAGCTTGCTGATTTCCTTCTTCTTCAAAGCCTTGTTCAGGTGACTGAAAGGCAGGCCCTTGGGCAAAATTTCAGACAACAGGGCCCGACCCACGGTGGTGTCCACCACTTTGGTTTCAGGAATGAACTCTCCCGTGGCCTTGTCCTTGGTGTATTCGGTCAGGCGCACAGCGATCTTCGCCGTGAGCTCAACCACCCCCGCATCCAGCGCACGCAGGACCTCCCCGACGTCGCCGAACACCATGCCTTCGCCTTTGCCGTTGATGCGCTCACGGGTGGTGTAGTACAGACCCAGCACCACGTCTTGCGAGGGAACGATGGAGGGCTCACCGTTGGCGGGGAACAGCACGTTGTTGGAGGCCAGCATCAGCGTGCGGGCTTCCATCTGTGCTTCGACGGACAGTGGCACGTGAACGGCCATCTGGTCGCCGTCAAAGTCGGCGTTGAACGCAGAGCACACCAGTGGGTGCAACTGAATGGCCTTGCCCTCGATCAGGATGGGCTCGAACGCCTGGATACCCAAGCGGTGCAGCGTGGGGGCGCGGTTCAGCAGAACAGGGTGTTCTTTGATGACTTCTTCCAGGATGTCCCAGACCACCGGCGTACCGGATTCGACCTCCTTCTTCGCCGCCTTGATCGTGGTAGCGATCCCCATGGCTTCCAAGCGCGAGAAGATGAAAGGCTTGAACAGCTCCAGGGCCATCAGCTTGGGCAAACCGCACTGGTGCAGTTTGAGCGTGGGGCCCACGGTGATCACGGAACGACCCGAGTAGTCAACGCGCTTGCCCAGCAAGTTCTGGCGGAAGCGACCGCTCTTGCCCTTGATCATGTCAGCCAAAGACTTGAGGGCACGCTTGTTGGCACCGGTCATGGCCTTGCCACGACGACCGTTGTCCAGCAAGCTGTCCACGGCTTCTTGAAGCATGCGCTTTTCGTTGCGCGCGATGATTTCAGGCGCCTTCAGCTCCAGCAACCGGCGCAGACGGCTGTTGCGGTTGATCACTCGGCGGTACAGGTCGTTCAGATCGGAGGTGGCGAAACGACCACCGTCCAACGGCACCAAGGGGCGCAGGTCGGGCGGCAGCACCGGCAGCACGTCCAGCACCATCCACTCAGGTTTGATGCCTGACTTTTTGAACGCCTCGATGACCTTCAAACGCTTGGCGTTTTTCTTGATCTTGAGCTCTGAGCCGGTCAGATCATTGCGGAGCTTTTCGATCTCGGTGTCGAGTTCGATGCTTTCCAGCAACTCTTTGATGCCTTCGGCACCCATCTTGGCCGTGAACTCGTCGTAGCCGTATTCGCGCTGTTTGGCCTCGTAGTCGTCCTCGGTCATGATGCTGAACTTCTTCAGCGGGGTCATGCCGGGGTCGGTCACCACATACGCTTCAAAGTACAAGACGCGCTCAATGTCGCGCAAGGTCATGTCCAGCACCATGCCCAGGCGGCTGGGCAGGGACTTCAGGAACCAGATGTGGGCGCAAGGTGCAGCCAAGTCGATATGACCCATGCGCTCGCGGCGCACTTTGGTCTGCGTGACTTCTACGCCACACTTCTCACAGATGACGCCACGGTGCTTCAGACGCTTGTACTTGCCACACAAGCACTCATAGTCTTTGATGGGGCCAAAAATCTTGGCGCAGAACAAGCCGTCACGCTCGGGCTTGAAGGTGCGGTAGTTGATGGTTTCAGGCTTTTTGACTTCGCCGAAAGACCAGGAACGGATTTTTTCCGGCGATGCCAAGCCGATGCGAATGGCATCGAAGTGTTCGTCGGGCGTGAACTGCTTGAACAGGTCGAGCAAGGATTTCATGGGTTGCTTTCCTTTTCTTGGCGTGAATTAGGAGCGTTCCAGCTCGATGTCGATGCCCAGCGAGCGGATTTCCTTCACCAGCACGTTGAACGATTCGGGCATGCCTGCCGTGATGGCGTGTTCGCCCTTGACGATGCTTTCGTACACCTTCGTACGGCCTTGCACGTCGTCGGACTTGACGGTGAGCATCTCTTGCAGGGTGTATGAAGCGCCATACGCTTCCAGCGCCCACACCTCCATCTCACCGAAACGCTGACCACCGAACTGGGCCTTACCACCCAGCGGCTGCTGCGTGACCAGCGAGTAAGGGCCGGTGGAACGGGCATGCATTTTGTCGTCCACCAAGTGGTGCAGTTTCAGGTAGTGCATGTAGCCCACCGTGGTCTTGCGCTCAAACGCATCGCCCGTGCGACCGTCGTACAGCTGAGCCTGTGTGCGGGTTTCCGTCAGGCCTTTGGCCTTGGCGATGTCATCGGGGTAGGCCAGCTTGAGCATGTCCATGATTTCTTGCTCGGACGCGCCGTCAAACACGGGCGAAGCGAACGGCACGCCACTGGTCAACTCCTGGGCCATGCTCCGCACTTCGGCGTCGCTCAACTTGGTCAGATCTTCTTTGCGACCGGTGGTGTTGTAAATCTGCTCCATGAAACCGCGCAATTCAGACGTGGCCGCCTCACGTTGCAGCATGTCGCCGATGCGTTGGCCCAGGCCTTTGCCAGCCCAGCCCAAGTGCACTTCCAGCACCTGACCGATGTTCATACGCGAAGGCACGCCCAGAGGGTTCAACACGATGTCCACGGGGGTGCCATCCGCCAGGTGAGGCATGTCTTCCACGGGGGTGATCTTGGAGACCACACCCTTGTTGCCGTGACGGCCGGCCATCTTGTCACCGGGCTGCAGGCGGCGTTTGACAGCCAAATACACCTTGACCATTTTCAGGACACCAGCGGGCAATTCGTCGCCTTGTGTGAGCTTCTTGCGCTTTTCTTCAAAAGCGAGGTCGAAGCTGTGGCGGGTTTGCTCCATGGAGTTCTTGATCGACTCCAATTGGGCCGCCACCTCGTCTTCCGACGGGCGAATGTCGAACCAGTGATATTTCTCAACTTCAGACAAGTACGCCTTGTCGATGGTCGTTCCCTTCGAAAGCTTTTTGGGCCCCCCGTTGGCCACCTTCCCCAGCAGCAGCTTCTCAATGCGATCGAAGGCATCGGCCTCCACGATGCGAAGCTGGTCGTTCAGATCAAGCCGGAAACGCTTCAGTTCATCGTCGATGATCTGCTGGGCGCGCTTGTCGCGCGTGATCCCTTCGCGGGTGAACACTTGCACATCAATGACGGTGCCTTGCGACCCCTGATCCACGCGCAACGACGTGTCTTTCACGTCACTGGCCTTTTCACCAAAGATGGCACGCAACAATTTTTCCTCAGGCGTCAGAGTGGTTTCGCCCTTGGGCGTGACCTTGCCCACCAGCACGTCGCCTGGAAGCACTTCAGCCCCCACGTAGATGATGCCGGAGTCGTCCAGGCGGTTGAGCTGCTGCTCGGCCAAGTTGGGAATGTCACGGGTGATCTCTTCAGCGCCCAACTTGGTGTCACGCGCCATGACCACCAGTTCTTCGATGTGGATGGAGGTATAGCGGTCGTCGGCCACCACACGCTCGCTGATCAGGATCGAATCTTCGAAGTTGTAGCCGTTCCATGGCATGAAGGCGATCAGCATGTTCTGGCCGATCGAAATTTCACCCAGATCGGTGGACGCACCGTCGGCCACCACATCGCCTTTGGCTAACACATCGCCTTTTTTGACGATGGGGCGCTGGTGAATATTGGTGTTTTGGTTGGAGCGCTGATATTTGATCAGGTTGTAGATGTCAACCCCGACTTCACCAGCCAACGCTTCTGCATCATTCACTCGGATCACGATGCGAGTGGCGTCCACGTAGTCCACCACGCCGCCGCGCTTGGCGGTGACCACGGTGCCCGAGTCAACCGCGGCCACGCGCTCGATGCCGGTGCCTACCAAAGGCTTTTCGGGGCGCAGCACTGGCACGGCCTGACGGGACATGTTGGCACCCATCAGCGCGCGGTTCGCATCGTCGTGCTCCAGGAACGGCACCAGGGAAGCCGCCACCGACACGATCTGTGCGGGCGACACGTCCATGTACTGGATGGTTTCGGCCCCCACCAACACGGACTCGCCCTTTTCACGGGCGGACACCAAATCACCCGTCAAACGGCCTTCGGCGTCCAACGCAGCGTTGGCCTGCGCGATGACGTATTTGCCCTCTTCGATAGCGGACAAATAGTCGATCTGGTTCGTCACCTTGCCATCCACCACGCGACGGTAAGGCGTTTCAATGAAGCCGTACTCGTTCAAGCGGGCGTACAAAGCCAGCGAGTTGATCAGACCGATGTTCGGGCCTTCGGGCGTTTCAATGGGGCACACGCGACCGTAGTGGGTGACGTGCACGTCGCGCACCTCGAAACCTGCGCGCTCGCGGGTCAGACCGCCTGGGCCCAGGGCAGACACGCGACGCTTGTGCGTGATCTCTGCCAGGGGGTTGGTCTGGTCCATGAACTGGGACAGCTGCGACGCACCGAAAAACTCTTTCAAGGCCGCGGAAATGGGCTTGGAGTTGATCAGGTCGTGGGGCATCAGAGGCTCTTGCTCGGCCTGGCCCAGACGCTCTTTTACGGCTTTCTCGATGCGCGCCAAACCGGTGCGGTACTGGTTTTCGGCCAGTTCGCCCACGCAACGCACACGGCGGTTGCCCAGGTGGTCGATGTCATCGACTTCGCCACGGCCGTTGCGCAGGTCAACAAGAATCTTGACCACGGCCAGGATGTCTTCGTTGGACATGACCATGGGACCGGTGGACTCGTCGCGGCCCACACGGGCGTTGAACTTCATGCGGCCCACGCGAGACAGGTCGTAGGTGTCGGGGTTGTAGAACAAGCGCTGGAACAGGGCTTGCACCGCGTCTTCGGTGGGCGGCTCGCCGGGACGCATCATGCGGTAGATGGCCACACGGGCTGCGAATTCGTCGGCGGTCTCGTCCACACGCAATGTCTGGGAGATGTACGCGCCTTGGTCAAGCTCGTTGGTGTACAGGCATTGCAGGTCCTGCACACCCGCGCTGCGCAGCTTCTTCAACAGCACTTCGGTCAGCTCGTCGTTGGCCTTGGCGATGATTTCGCCGGTGTCTGCATCCACGATGTTGCGGGCCACCACGCGACCGATCAGGAAGTCTTCAGGCACGCTGACGTGTGTGGTGCCCGATTGCTCCATCTCACGGGTGTGGCGTGCGGTGATGCGCTTGTCTTTGGCCACCACCACTTTGCCGGCTTTGTCGGTGATGTCGAAACGTGCAACCTCACCGCGCAAACGCTCCGCCACGAACTCCATCTGCGCGCCACTGTCCATCAGACGGAAGTGGTCGTTGACAAAGAAATTGGCCAGGATGGATTCTGGCGTGAGACCAATGGCCTTCAGCAGAATCGTCACAGGCATCTTGCGACGGCGATCGACCCGGAAAAACAGGATGTCTTTCGGGTCGAACTCAAAGTCAAGCCATGAGCCACGGTAAGGAATGATGCGAGCAGAGAAAAGCAACTTGCCAGAACTGTGGGTTTTGCCTTTGTCGTGCTCGAAAAACACGCCGGGCGAACGGTGCAACTGGGACACGATCACGCGCTCCGTCCCGTTGATGATGAAGGAGCCCTTATCGGTCATCAAAGGCACTTCGCCCATGTAGACCTCTTGCTCCTTCACTTCCTTGATCACCTTGGACTGCGAAGTGGACGACTCACGGTCATAGATGATCAATTGCACCCGTGCGCGAACGGCGGACGCAAACGTCAGTCCCCGGGTCTGACATTCACGCACATCAAAAGCCGGCTTGGCCAAGTTGTACTCAACAAACTTCATTTCCACGAAGCCGTTGTGCGAAACAATGGGAAACGCGGCCTCGAACGCAGCCTGCAGGCCTTCGGGAGCACGCTTTTTCGGCCCCAAATCGGCTTGCAGGAAGGCCGTGTAGGCATCTTTCTGCATTTGCAACAGATATGGAATGGCAAGCACGTTTTCGCGAGTGCCAAAACTCTTGCGGATGCGCTTACGTTCGGTATAGGTGTAGGCCATGAATTCTCCGGGCAAAGACATGAATCGGGTGTCTTCAACAACTAGGGGCGGTGAGCCCTGGCGCTTGGTGGTTGGCCTCTACCAACCATCGGCTGACAGCGGTGCATTGCGCTCCGCCCGAACCAAGCGGTCTTCTGCAGTTGGGGTCAGAAGACACTGAACAGACGCTTTTGGAAAGCGTCTGTTCAGTGGTCTCTGGAAGCAGCAAAGGCTGGAGGCCCCGAAAGGATCTCCAGCCTGAGACAGCGCGAACTTTTTACTTGAGTTCGACTTTGGCGCCAGCTTCTTCCAGTTTTTTCTTGGCAGCTTCGGCGTCGGCCTTTGCGATGCCTTCCTTCACATTTTTGGGCGCGCCATCGACCAAGTCTTTGGCTTCCTTCAGACCCAAACCGGTGATTTCGCGCACGGCCTTGATGACCGACACCTTTTGAGCGCCCGCTTCCAACAAGACAACGTTGAATTCTGTCTTTTCTTCAGCAGCTGGAGCGGCAGCACCGCCCCCTGCTGCAGGAGCGGCCATGGCCGCAGCGCTCACGCCGAATTTCTCTTCGATGGCTTTCACCAGATCGTTGAGTTCCATGACCGTCATGCTGTCCAGCGCGGTCAAAAATGCGTCTTTGTCGAATGCCATTTTGATTTCCTAACAATTGGTTGTACGAATCCACTGCGCACTCAGGCGACAGCAGCTTCTTCGCTTACAGGCGCAGCTGCGGCTTCGCCTTTTTTCTCTGCCAATGCAGCCAGCACGCGTGCGGTACGCGAAATGGGGGACTGCATCAAGCCCAGCAATTGCGCCAGCAACACTTCTTTGGAAGGGATGTTGGCCAGTTGCTTCACGCCGTTCACATCCAAGGCTTTGCCGCTGTATACGCCTGAACGAATCACCAACTTATCATTGGTTTTCGCAAAATCGGACACCACTTTCGCGGCTGCCACAGCGTCTTCGGAAAAGCTATAGATCAGCGGACCGGTCATCTGGTCAACTGCCACTTCAAAGCTGCTACCAGCCACTGCACGGCGAGCCAGGGTGTTCTTCAACACACTGAGCGTTACACCTTTGCTGCGGGCTTCTACGCGCAACTTCGTCATGTCAGCAACCGTGATACCACGGTATTCCGCCATCACGAGCGTTTGAGCTTTAGCGGCGAGGGCAGTCACTTCATCAATGACTGCCTGCTTCTCACTGCGATTCAGACTCAAGGTCTACTCCTTAAAAAGCACTCCCGGTCACTCCGGAATAGTGCACCTCGTTGCAGCGACCAACTGTCCCTGGAAAACCACGTTCAGCGGGATCGCCATCTGCGCTGGCATCATTAAGTGCGGACCAGTGGGCCTCACACCAGCGGTCTAGGATGGCCTTCTTGAGTCACCTCAAGAAGCCCACCATTTCCAACCCCCTTTGACTGGATGTTGGAAATTTCAGTCCGGAAGGTGTTTCAAGCCCCGATGGATTGGGTATCAACGCGTACACCAACACCCATGGTTGACGACACGGCCACTTTCCGAAGATACAGACCTTTGCTTGTTGCAGGTTTTGCCTTGTTAAGGGCATCAATCAATGCTGCCAAGTTACCTTGGAGTTTGTCTGCATCAAAAGAACGGCGACCAATGGTGCCATGGACGATACCGGCCTTGTCAACGCGGAACTGTACTTGACCGGCCTTGGCGTTGCGCACAGCAGTGGCCACATCCGGCGTCACGGTACCCACCTTCGGGTTGGGCATCAACCCACGTGGGCCCAGGATCTGACCCAAAGTCCCCACAATGCGCATCGCATCGGGAGACGCTATGACCACGTCAAAGTTCATGTTGCCTGCCTTGACTTCCGCCGCCAAGTCGTCCATGCCAACGATGTCTGCACCTGCCGCCTTCGCTTCTTCAGCCTTGGCACCTTGAGCGAACACCGCAACTCGCTTCGTCTTGCCAGTGCCATTGGGCAACACAACGGCGCCACGAACCACTTGGTCAGATTTCTTGGCGTCAATTCCCAGCTGGACAGCCACATCAATGGACTCATCGAACTTGGCGGTGGCGAACTCTTTCACCATGGCGATCGCGTCAGGCAGCGCGTACAGCTTGTTGCTGTCGATTTTGCCCACTTGAGTCTTTTGCTTTTTGGTCAATTTGGCCATGTCACACGCCCTCCACGGTCACACCCATCGAACGGGCAGAGCCAGCGATGGTACGGACGGCTGCATCCAAATCGGCAGCCGTCATGTCTTTCATTTTGGTCTTGGCGATTTCTTCGAGCTGAGCGCGGGTGATCTTGCCGACCTTCTGGGTGTGAGGCACAGGAGATCCCTTATCGAGCTTGATGGCTTTCTTGATCAAAGTCGTCGCAGGCGGCGTCTTGATGATGAACGTGAAGCTCTTGTCGGCATAAGCTGTGATCACCACAGGCAAAGGCAGACCTGGCTCGACACCTTGGGTCTGGGCGTTGAACGCCTTGCAGAACTCCATGATGTTGAGGCCACGCTGGCCCAGAGCTGGACCGATGGGTGGGGATGGGTTGGCTTTACCAGCTGGCACTTGCAGCTTGACAAAGCCGACGATTTTTTTCGCCATGTTTAACTCCTTGCGGGTACGTACGCCACAGACTTGCTGCGACTCCCCGGGGGTTGCGACTCATCAAAAAATATCCAACGCGGAGTCGATACGCGCCGGACAAAACATCAGGTCTTCTCTACCTGACCGAATTCCAACTCCACAGGAGTGGCACGACCAAAAATCGTGACCGAAACCCGCAGCTTGCTCTTTTCGTAATTGACCTCTTCCACAGTCCCATTGAAGTCTGTGAAAGGGCCCTCCTTGACACGGACATATTCACCGACCACAAACTCAACTTTGTGCCGCGGCTTGTCAACGCCCTGCTGCATCTGTGAAACGATTTTCTGAACATCACCCTCAGAGATTGGGGCCGGCCTGTTTTTGGCTCCACCAACGAATCCAGTCACTTTATTGGTGTGCTTGACCAAATGCCAAGTGTCATCATCCATGACCATTTCCACCAACACATAACCAGGGAAAAACTTGCGCTCAGTGGTCCGTTTTTGGCCATTTTTGACTTCGACCACCTCTTCAGTAGGCACCAAAATTCGGCCAAATTTGTCCTGCATTCCCGCGTTGTTTACGCGCTCGAGGATATTGCGTTCAACCGCCTTCTCCATACCAGAGTAGGCATGAACCACATACCAGCGCATGCCTGCGGCGGCAGCCATCGAAGCGGGATTGACTTGATCTGTCATCATTTTCTCCAGCCCAGAATCAGGTCGTAAAACACCCATTCGATCGTCTTGTCGGTGACCCACAAGAAGATAGACATCACCAACACAAAACCAAACACATACATGGTCATTTGAATGGCCTCCTTGCGCTCCGGCCAAACCACCTTCTTGACCTCTCGCACAGAGTCACGGGCAAACCCCAAAAGCCGACGCCCCGATTCAGAAACCATAAAAACGCTCACAGCACCCGCGAGCAACACAAGCAACGCAGCCCACTGAACCACACTGCCCTGCTTGGACAACAGGTAATACGCCACGAACGCAGCCACCAGCAGAGCAACCGAAGCACCCAGCTTCGCCTTGTCAGCGCCAGTGCCTACGGTTTCTATTTCAGGTGATGCCATAACTTCTTGGTTAAAAACTATTCAAACAGCCCAGACACACAAGCCCACCTGAAGCCTAGCGACTCCGGCGGGCCTGACAGTTGCGGTACAAAGGCTTTTGCTATCTTGCCGATGTGGCAGGGGCAGTAGGAATCGAACCTACAACCTTCGGTTTTGGAGACCGACGCTCTGCCAATTGAGCTATACCCCTACTGAATCAATCCAATCAGGCGATGATTTTGGCGACAACACCAGCACCGACGGTACGACCACCTTCACGGATGGCGAAGCGCAGGCCTTCTTCCATGGCGATGGGGGCGATCAGTTTGACCGTGATCGACACGTTGTCGCCAGGCATCACCATTTCCTTGCCTTCTGGCAGCTCGATGGAGCCGGTCACATCAGTGGTACGGAAGTAGAACTGAGGACGGTAGTTGTTGAAGAAAGGCGTGTGACGGCCACCTTCGTCTTTGGACAACACATACACCTCACCGGTGAAGTGGGTGTGGGGCTTGATGGAGCCGGGCTTGCACAGCACTTGGCCGCGCTCGACATCTTCACGCTTGGTGCCGCGCAGCAGGATACCGACGTTGTCGCCAGCTTGACCCTGGTCCAGCAGTTTGCGGAACATTTCCACGCCAGTGCAAGTGGTTTTCTGGGTGTCTTTGATGCCGACGATTTCAATTTCTTCGCCAACTTTGATGACGCCACGCTCGATACGGCCGGTCACCACGGTACCACGGCCAGAGATGGAGAACACGTCTTCCACGGGCATCAGGAAGGCACCGTCCACTGCGCGCTCAGGCGTGGGGATATAGGTGTCCAGCGCATCGGCCAGGCGCATGATGGCCTCTTCGCCCAGGTTGCCCTTGTCGCCTTCAAGGGCGAGTTTGGCGGAACCCTGAACGATGGGGGTGTCATCACCGGGGAAGTCATATTTGGAGAGCAGCTCGCGCACTTCCATTTCGACCAGCTCCAGCAGTTCGGCATCGTCCACCATGTCGCACTTGTTCAGGAACACGATGATGTAGGGCACGCCCACTTGGCGGGCCAGCAGGATGTGCTCACGGGTCTGGGGCATGGGGCCGTCAGCAGCGGAGCAGACCAGAATGGCGCCGTCCATCTGGGCGGCACCGGTGATCATGTTTTTCACATAGTCGGCGTGACCGGGGCAGTCCACGTGGGCGTAGTGACGGTTGGCCGTTTCGTATTCCACGTGAGCGGTGTTGATGGTGATACCGCGCGCCTTCTCTTCAGGCGCCGCATCGATTTGGTCATAAGCCTTGGCCGCGCCACCGAATTTGGCAGCCAGCACAGTGGTGATGGCCGCCGTCAGAGTGGTCTTGCCATGGTCAACGTGACCGATCGTGCCCACGTTCACGTGAGGCTTGGTACGTTCGAACTTTTCTTTTGCCATTTTGCAGCTCCGAGAAATATTCCGAGTCAAAAAAATTTGGTGCCCATGGCGGGAATCGGACCCGCGACCTCTCCCTTACCAAGGGAGTGCTCTACCACTGAGCCACATGGGCCATGGAGCACGTCAGCACCCCATTGCAAAAACCAGTCAACCTGCCGTTGGAGCGGGAAACGGGAATCGAACCCGTGTCATTAGCTTGGAAGGCTAAGGTTCTACCATTGAACTACTCCCGCGATTGAAACCCAGCACACCCAGTGCACCCGGCAAACAACTGCAGCTTCCAACGCTTTTCGAAAATACATTTGGTGGAGAAGGCTGGATTCGAACCAGCGTAGGCGTAAGCCAACAGATTTACAGTCTGCCCCCTTTAGCCACTCGGGCACCTCTCCACAGCTAGCCGACAATTATGCCATGGTTTTTTGGCCTGGGGCAAACCAATTGATTTCTTTCTGTCCGTTGGCAAGCAACCACCGATTGGCCTGTCCAAAATGACCGCACCCGATGAAGGGCTGCGGAGGACGCAAGGCAGACAGAGGAGAAGGGTGATTGGCGGTCAGCACCAAGTGGCGACGGTCGTCGATTTGCGACCGAAAGGCCTGCGCATGCGCACCCCACAGCATGAAGACGACGCCTCTTGACTGACCGTTGCAAGCGCTCAGCACCTGGGAAGTCAGACCTGCCCAGCCCAAGCGGGCATGCACGCCCGGCAGCCCGTCTTCGACCGTCAGGCACGTGTTCAAAAGCAATACGCCTTGGTCGGCCCACCCTGACAGGGAACCATGCATGGGCCCGATATGGCCCAAGTCACGGGCCACTTCTTTGTGGATGTTGCGCAGGGAAGGGGGAATCCTGATTCCCGGCCTCACCGAGAACGCCAGACCTTCGGCCTGCCCCGGGCCGTGGTAGGGGTCTTGTCCCAGGACGACCACCTTGACATCCGCCAATGGGGTGAGTTGCAACATGCGCAAAGGGTTGTCGGGGTACACCACCGCCCCCTGCGCCAGCCGTTCCTCCAGGCTGACAGCCAGCGCCTTGCCCTGAGCACTCTGGAAAAATCCGTCCACCAAAGGTTGCCAGTCACCCGCCACCGGCCAGTCCTGCACTCGAAAGCGACCAAGACGGCCCGCCCTCTCGATTTCTGGCATCACAGGCCAAACAGCGCCGACAAGGCCTCGCCAGGATCGGCGGCGCGCATAAAGGCCTCTCCCACCAGGAAGGCGGGCACCTCGGCTTCACGCAGCCGCGCCACATCAGCCGCCGCCAGGATGCCGGACTCGGCCACCACCAGGCGCTCGCCACCGATCAATTCAGGTACGGCGCGGATCAGGTCCAGCGTGGTGTTCAGGCTGACGTCGAACGTGCGCAGGTTGCGGTTGTTGATGCCCACCAGCGGGGTTCTCAACCTGAGCGCACGGTCCAACTCGGGACGGTCGTGCACCTCCACCAGCACAGCCATGCCCAGTGAGGTGGCCAAGGCTTCCATGTCGGCCATTTGGACATCGTCCAGGCACGCGGCGATCAACAGGATGGCGTCAGCCCCCATCACACGGGCTTCGTAGATTTGGTACGCATCGACCATGAAATCTTTGCGCAGCACGGGGAGGTGGCAGCTGGCGCGGGCCTGCTTCAGGTAGTCGGGCGCCCCCTGGAAAAACTGGCGGTCTGTGAGCACCGACAGACAGGCTGCCCCGTGTTCGGCGTAGCTCTGCGCGATGTCGGCCGGGATGAAGTCCTGGCGCAGCACGCCCTTGGACGGGCTGGCTTTTTTCACCTCGGCGATCACCGCCGCCTGGCCCTTGGCGTGTTTGGCTCGCAAGGCGCCCACAAAATCTCGGGTGAGCAACCGGGATTCGGCGTCCTCGCGCACCACGGCCAACGGTTTTTTGGCTTGCGCCTGGGCGATTTCCTCGTGCTTGACCGCAACGATTCTGTTCAGGATGTCACTCATGGTGAGTCTTGCTTTCGGTTTCAGGGGACGGGCTGCTTTTCAGCACCTTGACGATGACGCGGTGCATGACCAAAGCCACCACCACAAACAGGGCAGAAATGCCCAAGGCGATCCAGGTGCCAGGGTCGCTCCACAGACTGGTGGGCATCAAGCGACTCCGACTGCCGCACCAAACGCCACCAGCGCGTCCAACTTGGCTTTGGCAGCTCCGCTCTCGATGGCGTTTTGCGCCAGCTGCAATCCCGCAACCATGGTGGGCGCCACGTTGGCGGCGTAGAGCGCCACGCCCGCGTTCAACGCCACGATGTCGCGGGCCGGACCGGGCTGGTTGTTCAGCACGCCCATGAGCATGGCTCTGGACTGCTCGGGTGTGTCCACCTTCAACGCACGGTTGCTGGCCATGGTGAGGCCAAAGTCTTCGGGGTGAATTTCGTACTCGGTCACCACGCCGTTCCTCAGTTCGCCCACCAGCGTGGCGGCCCCCAGGCTCACCTCGTCCATGCCGTCGCGGCCGTACACCACCACGGCGTGCTCAGCGCCCAGTCGCTCCAGCGCGCGCACCTGAATGCCCACCAGGTCGGCGTGGAACACGCCCATGAGGATGTTGGGGGCGCTGGCCGGATTGGTGAGCGGGCCCAGGATGTTGAAGATGGTCTTGATGCCCAGTTCTCGCCGCACGGGCGCCACATTTTTCATGGCTGGGTGGTGGTTGGGTGCGAACATGAAGCCCAGGCCGGTTTGGGCGATGCTGTCGGCGATCTGCTCAGGGCTGAGGTGGATGTTGACGCCCAGGCTCTCCAACACGTCGGCACTGCCGCTTTTGCTGCTGACGCTGCGCCCGCCGTGTTTGCTGACCCGAGCCCCGGCCGCCGCTGCCACAAACATGGAGCAGGTGGAAATGTTGAAGGTGTGCGAGCCGTCGCCCCCCGTGCCCACGATGTCCACCAGGTGGGTGGTGTCTGACACGTGCACCTTGGTGGAAAACTCGCGCATCACCTGCGCGGCGGCGGTGATTTCGCCGATGGTTTCTTTCTTCACGCGCAAGCCGGTGATCAGCGCCGCCACCATGACGGGCGACATCTCGCCGCTCATGATCAGGCGCATGAGGTGCAACATTTCGTCGTGAAAAATTTCGCGGTGCTCGATGGTGCGCTGCAGCGCCTGCTGGGGGGTGATCTTGGCGGCTTGGGGCATGGTGGGTCTCCGAAATTCCTGCGGAAATGTAAAGGCTCAGGGCTGTGGAGCGGAGGTCAGGGCCAGCTTGACGCCAAAACCCACGAACATCACGCCTGCCAAACGGTCCAGCCAGTGCATGGCGCGCTGCACCGCGCCCAGGCGGCGCGTGGCCCAGGCGGCCAGCAGGGCGTAGCCCAGGTTGATGGGCAGCGCGTTGACGTTGAACAGCACCCCCAGCAACACGAAAGTCAGTGCCGGGCGGGCGGCATCCGGGGCAATGAACTGCGGCACAAAGGCCAGGAAGAACAACGCCACCTTGGGGTTGAGTGCGTTGGTGAAAAAGCCTTTGAAAAAAATGCTTTTAAAGGCCTCAACGCTTTCCTGTTTTGCGTCGTCAGCTACAGATTTGATATGAGGCATGGAGCGAGAAAACACCAGTTTCAACCCCACGTAAAACAAATAGGCCGCCCCCCCCCACTTCAACACCGTGAACGCGGTGCTGGACGCGGCCAACAGCGCGCTCACCCCCAGCGCGGCCGCAAATATGTGAACAAAACACCCGGCGGTGATGCCCAGCGCGGCCACCACGCCCGCTTTTGCGCCCGAACGCAGCGCGCTGCTGACGATGTACAGCACATCCGGCCCGGGCGTGAGGTTGAGCAACCAGCCCGCCAGGATGAACAGCCCCAGGTTTTGAACGTCGGCCATGGCGGTTTTCGGGCTGCTTCAGGCGTTGAAAAACCGGCGGATGGTGGCCACCGCGTGGTCCACCCCAGCGGCATCCACGTTCAGGTGCGTGACGAACCGCAAGCGGTAGAGTCCCGTGGCCCGCACGCCGTTGGCTGCGAGGTGGGCCAGCAAGTCGGCAGAACGGTCGCGGGCATCGCCCACCAGGTCCACGAACACGATGTTGGTGTGGGGCGCGTCTACCTGCAAACCCGGCACGCCCGCCAACCCCGTTGCCAGTCGCTGGGCCAGCGCGTGGTCATCGGCCAGGCGCTCAATGTGATGGTCCAGTGCATGCAAGGCCGCCGCCGCCAGCATGCCCGCCTGGCGCATGCCGCCACCGGCCATCTTGCGCACACGGTGGGCACGGCGGATGAACTCGGCCGAGCCGCACAAGGCCGAGCCCACCGGCGCGCCCAGCCCTTTGCTGAAACAGACCGACACGCTGTCGAAACACTGGGCGATGCGTTGCGCCTCGGCCTGCACCGTCGCACCGGTCAGCGCCGCCTGCGCCACCGCCGCGTTGAACAGGCGCGCGCCGTCCAGGTGACGAGACAAGCCTTTGGACTGCGCCCAGCCGGAGGCGGCTTGCACGTACTCGAATGGCAGCAGCTTGCCACCCAAGGTGTTTTCCAGCGCCAGCAAACGGGTGCGGGCAAAGTGGGCGTCGTCGGGTTTGACGGTGGCCTCCAGGTCGGCGATTGCCAGCGTGCCGTCTGGCTGGTGCGCCAGGGGCTGCGGCTGGATGCTGCCGAACACCGCGCCACCGCCGCCTTCCCAGCGGTAGCAGTGCGCCTGCTGGCCCACCAGGTATTCGTCGCCCCGCTGGCAATGCGCCAGCAGCGCGCACAGGTTGCTTTGCGTGCCGGTGGGCACAAACAGCGCGGCCTCGAAACCCAACAGGCTGGCGATGCGCGCCTGCAGCGCGTTGACCGTGGGGTCATCGCCAAACACGTCGTCGCCCAGCGGGGCCGCCAGCATGGCCTGCCGCATGGCGGCGGTGGGCTGGGTGACGGTGTCGCTGCGCAGGTCCACCTGGGTTTCCGTTTTTTGCATGAAATTGGCCTCTATCGCTTGATAGACCTGCATGAGCAGCTATTCATTCAGCGAACCAGAAAGTTCTTCAGCATGGCATGGCCGTGCTCGGTCAGGATGCTTTCGGGGTGGAACTGCACGCCCTCCACGTCCAGCGTTTTGTGGCGTACGCCCATCACCTCGCCGTCATCGGTCCAGGCGGTGGCCTCCAGGCAGTCGGGGCAGGTGCTGCGCTCAATGGCCAGCGAGTGGTAGCGGTTGACCGTGAACTGTTGGGGCAGCCCGGCGAACACGCCCTGCTGCGTGGTGGTGATGACGCTGGTTTTGCCGTGCATCAGCTCCTGCGCCCGGACGATCGTGCCGCCAAACGCCGCGCCAATGCTCTGGTGGCCCAGACACACGCCCAGCACGGGCACCCGCCCGGCAAAGTGGCGGATGGCCGCCACCGAAATGCCGGCCTCGGCAGGCGAGCAAGGGCCGGGGGAAATGACCAACCGGTCCATCTGCCCGCTGGCCAGCAGGGCGTCCATCTGCTCCAGCGTGATTTCGTCGTTTCGGGCCACGGTGACCGTGGCGCCCAGCTCGCCAAAGTACTGGACGATGTTGTAGGTGAAGCTGTCGTAGTTGTCGATCATCAGCAATTTCATGGCGTGCCCCTCATTCCAAACCGGCTTCAACAAGTTCTGCGGCGCGCAACAAGGCGCGCGCCTTGTGCTCGGTTTCGCGCCATTCCATCTCGGGCACGCTGTCGGCCACCACACCGGCCGCGGCCTGCACGTACAACACGCCGTCCTTGATGACCCCGGTGCGGATGGCAATGGCCACGTCCATGTCGCCCGCATAGCTGAGGTAGCCGCACGCGCCGCCGTACACGCCGCGCTTGGTGGGTTCGAGCTGGTCGATCAGCTCCATGGCGTGCACCTTGGGCGCACCGCTGAGCGTGCCCGCCGGGAAGGTGGCTTTGAGCACGTCCATGTTCGTCATGCCCTCGTTCAGGATGCCCTCCACGTTGCTCACGATGTGCATGACGTGGCTGTAACGCTCGATGGCAAACGCCTCGGTCACCTTCACCGAGCCGATGCGGGCAATGCGCCCGATGTCGTTGCGGGCCAGGTCGATCAGCATCACATGCTCGGCACGCTCTTTGGGATCGGCCAGCAGGTCTTTTTCGGCGGCCAAATCGGCCTCGGGCGTGGCGGCGCGGGGGCGGGTGCCCGCCAGCGGGCGAATGGTGGCTTTCACACCGGTTTTGCCGTCCACCTCCACCGTTTCCTGGCGCACCAGGATTTCGGGCGATGCCCCCACCACATGCAAGTCTCCGCCGGAACCATCGGCCCCGTGGAAGTTGTAGTAGTACATGTAGGGGCTGGGGTTGAGCGAGCGCAACGCGCGGTACAGGCTCAGCGGGCTTTGCGTGAAGGGTTTGGCCATGCGCTGGCCCATCACGATCTGCATGAAATCGCCCCCGGCAATCAGCGCCTTGGCGCGCTCCACCGCGGCCAGAAAGTCGGCCTGTGTGCGGTTGCTGCTGACGGGCTGTGGCGCGGTGGCGGGTGTGGCCGGCGGGAACACCGCCGAGCGCAACCGGGCCTTCAGCTCCGCCAAGCGGGCCTGACCACGGGCATAGGCGCGGGGCTGGGCCGGGTCGGCGTACACCATGATGTGCAGCTTGCCCGACAGGTTGTCGATCACGGCCAGCTCTTCGCATTGCAGCAGCAGGATGTCGGGCGTGCCCACATCGTCGGGCGGGCAACTGGCTTCCAGCTTTTTCTCGATGTAGCGCACCGCGTCGTAGCCGAAGTAGCCGGCCAGGCCGCCGCAGAAACGCGGCATGCCGGGCTTGATGGCCACTTTGAAGCGCTGCTGGTAGGCCGCAATGAAGTCCAGCGGATTGCCGTGCGCGGTTTCCACCACACGGCCATCGGTCACCACTTCGGTTTTGGCTTGCGCACCAAAGCCAGTGGCGCGCAGCAGCGTGCGGGCAGGCAGACCGATGAAGCTGTAGCGGCCAAAACGCTCGCCACCCACCACCGACTCCAGCAAAAAGCTGTTGGCTCCGGGCTCGGCACCGGGGCTGGCGGCCGAGGTGTGCGCCAACTTCAGGTACAGCGACAGCGGGGTTTCGAGGTCGGCAAAGGCTTCGACGCTCAGGGGAATGCGGTTGTATCCCTGGGCAACCAGTTGGTCGAATTCGGTTTGTGTGATCACGGGTCAAGGCCTTTTCATCAGGTCGGGCGGCGGAGCCACTTTGGGCTTGGCGCTTCCGATTGGCGTGCCCGGTGGTGTCCGGGCCAAACGCCTGTGTTCAGGGATGGGGCGAGTGGGTTGTATGACCCCCGCGTGCCGCCGGGGCAAAGCGCCGGGGCGAAAACTGAAACCAGTCCCGCAGTCAGGTCAGCGCGCAGACCAACGACGCCAGGGCCAAGCTCCCCGGTCGCTGCAACCTGTGGTGATGAGGCGGTGAATGAACATGTGGGCCAGTGTAGCAAAGGCTTGGAGGGGTCACACCGAGGGCGTCTGTACACTTTCTGCCCCATGCCAGCCACCCCAAGCCAGCCAGCCTTTGCCCGTCGCCTGTTGCCCCGCCTGATCACCGCGTCAGGCGTGCTGGCATTGATTTGGTTGCTGGGGTGGCTGGCCCTGCCGCTGTGGCTCAAACCCGAACTGGAACACCAGGCCAGCCAGGCCCTGGGCCGCACGGTGACGCTGGAGACCATTCGGGTGCGCCCATGGTCGCTGGAGCTGGAGCTGCTGGGACTGCGTGTGGCCCGGGCGGGCAGCGGCCCAGATATTCCCCATCAAAACACCCCACAACGCAATCCAGAAGAGCCTTCACAGCTATCCATTCAGAGAGTCTATGTGGATGCCGACCTGGCGTCACTCTGGCGGATGGCGCCGGTGGTGGACGCGGTTCGCATCGAACACCCCGTGCTGCAGGTGACCCACCTGGGACACGGACAACACGACTGGCAGGACGTGATAGAGCGGTTGACCACGCGCCCCGACCCACCGGAACCAGAGACCGGACCGGTGCGCCTGGCGCTCTACAACCTCCAACTGCTGGACGGCCGCATCGACCTGCACGACGCCGATCAGGACCGCGACCACCCGGTCACCGACATCACCCTGACCGTGCCCTTCATCAGCACCCTGGGGATGGCCAAAGACGTGCGGGTGAGCCCCAGGTTGTCCTTTGCCCTCCATGGCAGCACCTTCGAAACCGAGGCAGACACCCGGCCATTCGACGCCAGCCTGGGCACCGAGGCCACGCTGAAGATCGACCGCCTGGACCTGACGCCCTACCTGGACTACCTCCCTCGCCAGCTGGCGGTGCGGCCATCGCAGGCGGTGCTGGACACGGAGCTGAAAGTGGCGTTTGTGCAAGCCCCAGCCCCACGCGTGCAACTCACCGGCTGGGTCACGGCCCAGGGCCTGACCCTCACAGATGCCGAAAGCCGGCCGCTGCTGCAGCTGGACCACGCACGGGTGGAGCTGGCCGACGTGCGCCCCCTGGAGCGCGTGGCCTTGCTGGGACAGGTGGAGCTGAACGGCCCGCGCCTGTCCCTGACGCGAGATGCCCAAGGCCGCCTGAACGCGCTGCCACAGGCCCAGCCCAAAGAGACAAATTCAATAGCACCCAACGCTCGCCCAAATAGCGAAAATCCACCCAAAACCTCAAAAAACGAAACCTCCGAGGGGTGGGCACTCGGTGCGGCGGCCGTGAAGCTGACAGACGGTCAACTGGACTGGCTGGACGCCGCCACCCCAAACACCCGCCAGCGCCCCGCCCACCTGGGTCTGGCCGGGCTACGGGTCCACACCGGCCCCCTCAAATGGCCCCTGCCCACCGAGGCCGAGCAGGCCCTGACGTTCGACGCCTCCGCCCAGTTCGTGGACGGCCCACTGCCCCACCGCCGCGAAGCACACCTCAGCCTGACGGGCCAAGTGCTGGCTCAGCAAACCCAAGCCAGGCTCGGGGTGGACAACCTGGCGCTGGACATGGTGGCCCCTTACACCGCACGCCACCTGCTGCCCACCGTCAAGGGCCAGGTGGCACTGGAAGCCCAGGCCCGCTGGCAAGCCGGTGACCTCACGCTTGGCGTGGACCGCTTCAGCCTCACGCAGTTCAAACTCAGCCAAGGCGGCAAGGACCTGGCCAGCCTGGATTCGCTGGAGGTGCGCAACGCCCAGATCCGCCCGCTGCAACACAGTGTGCAGCTGGGGCAGATCGCCCTGACCCGCCCGATGCTGCCGGTGCAACGCGAAGCAGACGGCAGCTGGATGCTCACCTCCTGGCTGAAACCCGCCCCCGAATCCGCCCCACCGCTCGCCGCAGAGAGCCCGCGCCCGCCAGACGCCCCTTGGTCCTGGCAACTCCCCGAACTCACTGTGACCGACGGCCAACTGGCATGGCGCGACCTGCAACCGGCCCTGCCCGTGGCACTCCAGACCCACGGGGTCAGGCTGAGCGTGAAAAACCTGGCGTCTCGCGGCGGCACACCGGCCACGGTGACCGCCCAGCTGCGCGTGATGGCGGGGCAGACGGAACCCGGCACCCTGGATTGGCAAGGCACCGTGGCACTGGGCGAGGACGGGCGCTCGCCCCTGGTGCGGGGGCGCCTCGACGCGCGCCGACTGCCCCTCCACGCCCTGACCCCCTACGCGGCCGACCACCTGAACCTGAGCCTTCAACGGGCCGACGCCAGCTTCACCGGCCACCTGGCCGTGGCCACCGGGGCCGCCGGACCGACGGTGCAACTGCAGGGCGATGCCACGCTGGAAGATTTTCGCGCCCACACGGTCAGCACCTCGCCCCAGGCAGAGCACGATGGCGAACTGTTGCACTGGAAGACCCTCAACCTCAAAACCCTGAACGTGAACCTGGCCCCTGGCGCGCCCCCGGAAATCGGGGTGGAGAGCGGGGCCCTGAGCGACTTTTTTGCCCGCATCGCCATCGGACCCGACGGGCGCATCAACCTGCAAGACCTTGTCCGCTCCGACCCGGCCGTTGCCACGCCGACCGCCCCACCGCCCCCCGGGGGCTCCGCCCCTTTGACAGCGGCGCCCGCCCCGTCCACAGCGGCACGCGTTCGCATCGGGCCGTTCAGCCTGGTCAACGGTGCCGTGGATTTCTCCGATCGGTTCATCCGCCCGAACTACCAGGCGCAGCTCAGCGAGCTGACCGGGCGGCTGGGAGGGTTCTCCTCCGAAGGGGCACAAGCCTCTGCCAACGGTGGCCAGGGCCCACAAATGGCCAGCCTTGAGCTGCGAGGCAAGGCGGAAGGCACGGCATCGCTGGAAATCACCGGTCAGCTCAACCCCCTGGCAACGCCCCTGGCACTGGACATCGAGGGCCGTGTGCGCAACCTGGAGTTGCCCCCCCTGTCGCCTTACACCGTCAAGTACACCGGTCATGGCATCGAGCGAGGCAAACTGAGCCTGGACGTGGCCTACCAAGTGCAGCCCGACGGTCAGCTGACCGCTCGCAACCAACTGGTGCTGAACCAACTCACCTTTGGCGAACCGGTGGCCGGTGCGCCCGCCAGCCTGCCCGTGAAGCTGGCCGTGGCGCTGCTGGCAGACCGGCATGGCGTGATCGACCTGAACCTCCCCATTTCCGGCTCGCTGAACGACCCGGCGTTCAGCCTGGTGCCCATCGTCTTCAAAATCATCGGCAACGTCATTGCCAAGGCCATCACGTCGCCCTTTGCCCTTCTGACCGGCGCGCTGGGGGCCGATGCCGACGACATGGGCCACGTGACCTTTGCACCCGGCTCCACACGCCTGGACACCACCAGCCTGGACAAACTGACCCGCGTGGCCCAAGCCCTGCTTGACAAACCCGACCTGACCCTGACCGTGACCGGTGCCGCCCAGCTGGATGCCGAACGCACCGCCTACCGGCGCGAACGCCTGCATGCCATGGTGCGCGCGGAACAGGCCCGCCAGCAGCCGGGCACGCCCTCCCCCGCCCCCCTGACCGGTGGGGATGTCACCGAATACACCCGCTGGCTCACCGCCCTCTACAAACGCGCCGACATCCCCAAACCGCGCAACGCCCTGGGCCTGGCCAAGGACCTGACCCCCGACGAAATGGAGTCCCTGCTGCTGGCGCAGATTCCCGTGTCCGACACGCAGATGCAAGCCCTGGCACTCCAGCGCGGTGCCGTGGTGCGCGACCACCTGGTCGGGCTGAAAGTGCCCGCCCAGCGCCTGTTCCTGGGAGCCCCCACCACCGCACCGGCGGTCACCGAAAACAGCGCCTGGCAACCGCAGGCGCAGTTGAAACTGGCCTTGTAATAAGACCACCGCATTCGCACCCACAGCGACCTCGCTCGTTCGTCAATCCAGCCTGACAACATCCGCTGAAGTTCTTGTTGCACTTGGACTTGAAACCGCTCTTGCCAGATAAGCGCAAGCAGCTCCTGAAAAGGCGCATCTGGCAAGCTTGCCACAGGCGTTGATTGGGCTGGCGCACACCACAATCGCGCCATCTCTACCACTTGCCCTCTCCTCCACCACCGCGCGCAAGCACCAGCCAGTGACCGCCTGCATGGGCGCCCTGCCCACGCCGCTGGTCGTGGACAGGGAAAACCCCTGTGTTTTTGTGAAATAGTGGGCACGGTTGGCAAGAGACACTCTTTTCCACACCCCAGTTGCTGCTTGCGCACGGCTTGGCATCTGTTGATCTTGAACACGAAACCGCCAACACCAAATCCGCCTGCAACGCCACGGCCTCAAACCACCGAAGGTGGGGCAGTGCTGGTGAGGTGGCATCAGAGAAGAATCCCAGACCATGAAGACACCACACGCAACGGCTTTATCTCGTATTTCTCACCTGCGGAGCACCCATTGGATATGACACTGTTTGCCCCCCCCACCCAGACCACGCTGCGCTACCGCATCGTCACACCGATGTTCCTCGGCGGTGAAAACCAGCAGGTCGATGACAAGCAGTTTCGCAACGTCTCGTTCAAGGGGGCGCTGCGGTTCTGGTGGCGTGCCCTGAACTGGGGGCCCTGCTTGCACGCAGAACCGCAGCCCATGGCCGCCTTGAAAGAACTACACAAACGCGAAGGCGAGCTGTTTGGCCTGGCCAGCGACAGCAAAAACTCCCGGCAAAGCCAGGTGCAGATTCACAGCGAGTTGCAAGGGGCAGCCCTCAGGCAACCGGGCATGGCGCTAAAAGAAGTGAGTTATTTGCTCGGCCAAGGATTGTTTGATTACAAGAAGGGGATCACACGCCAATACCTTGAAGACGGCAATCTCACCATCTGCCTAGGCTTCAAACCCGGCATGGCCGAGGCTGACATCCAATCGGTGGAGCAGGCCGCCATCGCCCTGGGCTTGTTCGGCGGCTTGGGGAGCCGCGCACGCAAGGGGCTGGGCTCGCTGGCTTTGCACCAACTGCAGCGCCCGGGGCAGCCCGTGCGCGAGTTCACCACCGTCGAAAGCATTGCGGCCTTCATTCAGGCGCTGGATTTTTCTGCCCCCGCCGATGCGCCCCTGAGCGCCTTCACACGGGACACGCGCATCGATGTGTCTGCCACGGCAGGCAAGGCGTTGGACGCACTGACGGCGATTGGCAATGAGTTGCAGATGTATCGCAGCTTTGGCCAGAACGGCAAGGTCAATGGGGTTCCAGCACGGCGCAACTTTGTTGCCGACCACGACAACGTTCAGGCTGCGACCCAAGGCGCGCGCTTGCAGAAACTTCCCGTCCGTGCAGTGTTTGGCCTTCCGCACAACTATTTTTTCTCCTCCACCAAGGCCAAGCTCGACATCACCACCGAAGACGAAGGCCGCCGCGCCTCGCCCCTGCTGGTGCATATCCACCCGCTCAAAGACGGCAAGTTTGTGGCCATCCAGACCCTGCTGCGGGGCATCTTTTTGCCCGATGGCATGAAGGTCGAAGCCAAAGGCAAGAGCAAGTACGCAATCCCAGAGAGCAAGGTGGACTACGCCGTCATCACCCGCTACCTCGACGGCTTTGCCAACAAGAAAACCCTGAAAGCACCGCACAATGGCTGAAGCAACGCAGACCTTTCAATTCACCCTCGGCCCGGTGCAGGGCTTTGTCGCCCAGGCGCGGCGGACGCGCGACTTTTGGGCGGGCTCCTTCATCCTGTCGTGGCTGTCCAGCGTGGCCATTGCCTGCATCGAAAAGCAGGGCGGCACGGTGCAGTTTCCCGTGCCCGATGCCACCTACCTGCGCCACCTCTACGGCAAAGCCGGTGCACAGGATGCTTACCCCCAGCAAGGCAGCATTCCCAACCGCTTCAAGGCCACCACGGCGCAAGTGCCAGCGGACTTTCACCCCGAATGGGTGACACAGGCCGTGCAAGCCGCCTGGCAGGCACTGGCCGACAGCGTGTGGTCACACGACTTGGCCGACTCTGCGGGTGAAACAACACGCGCCATCTGGCAACGCCAGACGCGCCATTTTTGGGAGATGAGCTGGGTGCTCTCCGAAGGCGATGGTGCCGAGCTGCTCGACCAGCGCAAAAACTGGCGCGACCTGGTGGCACCCGACGAGCCCGGCCACAAGTGCATGATGATGGACGGCTGGCAAGAGCTCTCGGGCGTGACGCACACCCACATGCCCAGCGTGCGCAAGTTCTGGCTGCAGCTGGCCGCCAGCCACAAAACCGGCATGGCCACCGACTTGGGCGAAGGCGAGCAGCTGTGCGCCCTGGCCTTCATCAAGCGCCGCTTTGCACGCCACTTTGCCCAGGTGGAAGTGGACTTGCCCGGCCAACTGGGGCGGGTGTACGGCTGGCAGGTACCCAGTGCCGTGCCCTCGGTCTCTTTCGTCGCGGCGGCACCCTGGCTGGCCCAGGTGCTCGACCGGGCACCCGTGGCGGCACTGCAAAACTGGAACGCCGCTGCCAGCCGCATTGCCAGCTATAGCGAAGTCGCCCACGTTCAGGACGGCCAACCCTTCGAAATCGACATCCGCTGCGTCAAGGAGGCAGCCGACAAGCGCCGCAGCGAAGGCCTGCAGCGGCGCTGGGCGGGCCTGGACGGGCAGCTGTACTTCCCCACCGCGCTGGAGAACTCGCGCCTGTTCACCGACCAGACAGCCGCGCGCCAGGTGTTGCACCAGTTGCAGCAGCTGCGTCGCAGCGCCGGTTTGCAAAACCTGCCTTCACCCTACTACGCCATTCTTCTGATGGATGGCGACCAGCTGGGCAAGCACATGGGCGATCAGGCGAAGCAGCAGCCCATCAGCGCTGCGCTCAACCAGTTCACCCAGAGAACAGGCGTCATCGTGCGCCAGCACAACGGCTTTCTGATCTACGCCGGTGGTGACGATGTGCTGGCCCTGCTGCCACTGGATAACGCATTGGCCGCTGCTGCCGCGCTGCAAACAGACTACCGCGACGCTTTTGGTACGCACTGCATCCAAAAAGGGCACGACGTGCAGTCCACGCTTTCGGGTGCCATCGAGTTCGTCCACATCCGCACGCCGCTCACCCGCGTGCTGCAGGACGCGCACCAACTGCTGGACGACGTGGCCAAAGACGAGGTGGGCCGCAACGCCATCGCCGTGCGCGTGTGGAAGCCTTCGGGCCTGGCGCTGCAATGGGCCATGCCCTGGGAAAAGGCGCTGGACGAAAACTGCCAGGTGCGCATCAGCACCGTGGCGCAGCAGTTTGCCGAGCAGGGCGACAACACGGGTAACGCCGATGGTGCCGATGCCAGCGCGCGTTTTTCCAACAAGTTCTTCTTTCGCATGCAAAGCCTGCTACAGCGCTTTGCCGGGGCTGACCCCACCACGCTCGAAGCCCTGCTGCTGGCCGAATACCTGCATTCCTGGGGGCGGCTGGACAAACGCACCGGCATGGACATGGACGCACTCAAAGCCTCCTTGCACCAACTGCTGGAGCAATGCCGTCAATGGCAGCGCCCGGCGGCGGGACAAGCCGCTGGGCCCCACAAAGAGCACCCCATCAACCCCGACGGCGCGCTGCTGGTGCGCTTTCTGGCCCAAAAGGGCCTGGACGAGGATCGCACATGAGCCCCACCCCCGTGATTTGCCACTTTGAACCGCTGGACACCTGGTTTTTCCGCGAGGCCCGCCCCCACGGCAGCGTGGGCAACAGCGAGCTGGGCAGTCAGTTCCCGCCACCGGTGCGCACGCTGCTGGGCAGCCTGCGCACCGCCATCGGCGACGCTTGGTTTGCCCGCCATGGGGGCGATTGGCGCGACCTGCCCGACAACCCCGCGCTCCAAGCCCTTATTGGCCTGGGTGACGATCTGGGGCCGCTGCGCGCCAGCGGCCCGTTTATTACCCAGGGCTGCCAACGCCTGTACCCCGCCCCCGCCAACCTGATGGTGCAAACCGAGGGTGGCACAGCGCATGGCTTCCTGCTAGGCCTGGGCGACGTGGTGCATTGCGACCTGGGCCGCCTGCGCTTACCTGCATTTCCGAAGCAGGTGGTGGGCGTGACCTCGCTCAAAGGCAGCAAGCCCGCCAGCGGCTGGCTGACTCAGGATGCCATGCAGCGCCTGCTGGATGGGCAAGTGCCACGCGCGGGCGAACTCATCCCGAATCAGTCACTGTTCGACCAGGAACCCCGCCTGGGCATAGGCCGCGACAACACGCGCCGCAGCGTGCAAGAGGGCCTGCTTTACCAAACACGCCACCTGCGCCTGCGCCCCGGCGTGGGCGTGGAGCTGCATTTGCACGGCCTGTCCGATGCCAGCCTACTGCCCAGCCGCACCACCTTGCGCCTGGGCGGCGAAGGCAGGCAGGCGGCGCTCAGCACCAGCCTCGGCACGACAACAAACCTGCCCGCGGCCAGCGCCCGCATAGCGCCCGGCGCGCGCTTCGTGCTGTACCACCTCACGCCCTCGGTGTGCGCCGCAGATGTGCCCGCAGGCATTCCCGCCGGTTTTGCGCGCAGCCACCACGAGGGCGCCGACTGCTGGGAAGGTCAACTGGCCGGTCAACGCCTGCGCATCCTCAGCGTGGCCTGCGCCCGCCCCTTGCGCGAGGGCGGCTGGGACCTGGCGCGGCACGAGGCGCGCGCCGTGCAAAGCCTGCTCGCTCCCGGCAGTGTGCTCTACGCCCAGCACCTGGGCGAGCAAGCCCTGTCCTGTGCCGCCTTCTCGGCCCTGGCCGATGCAACTGGGCGTGGCCTGTTCCTGGCAGGGGCGCTTTGATTCCAGATGAAATTCAGCCCTAGGCGAATACCAAAAAGCGCAAGCAGCTATCAATACAGAATCGACAAAGCGATCAATCCCCATACGAAGGCAACCCCATGACCAATCAAACCGCCCTGTTACTGCTCACCAGCGAAACCCCTTTGCACGCCGGCGCTGGCCAGTCCGTCGATGGCATTGACCTGCCCATCCAGCGCGAGGTGCACACCGACTGGCCTTGCGTCTTTGGCTCCGCTGTCAAGGGCGCATTGCGCGCCCATGCCGAGCAGCGCATGGAACCCAAGTCCACGGCGATCACCGATCTGTTTGGCCCTGACCACGGCGGCGCGCAGGAGCGCGACTCCAGCCACGCTGGCGCGCTGCTGGTGGGCGATGCCACGCTATTGGCGCTGCCAGTTCGCTCGCTGCAAAGCAGCTTCAAATGGGTCACCTGCCCGCAAGCGCTGCAGCGTTTTGCCCGCACGGTCGAGCGTTTGGGGCTGCAATTGAAATGGCCCACCATCACACAGCCCGCACCCGACAAGGCCCTGGGCCAGGGCGATGCCAAGCTGTTTCTGGAGGAATTCCGTTTTGAGCAAAGCCCGGATGCCTGCATTGGCGCGCTGGCCAAGGCGCTGGCCCCGTTGAGCGGCGGTGCACTGGACGAGGCCACGCTGATGCAGCGTCTGGTGGTCGTGCATGACGACATCTTCAGCTTTCTTGCGCGTAACGCCACCTCCGTGCAGCCGCATATCGCCATCGACTCGACCAGAAAGACCGTCAAGGACGGCGCACTGTGGTTTGAGGAAACCCTGCCGCCCGAGACCCTGCTCTACGTGCCGCTGACGGCCACCGCCTCGCGCCGCAAAGGTGGCGCACTGACGGCAGCGCAGGTGCTGGCGCAGTTCGAGCAACTGCTGCCCGCAGGCAAAAACTGGCTGCAACTGGGCGGCAACGAAACCACGGGTATGGGCTGGTGCCGCGTGGGCATTGCACGCGCCACCGCCGAGCAAGGAGCCTGAGCCATGAGCAAATACAAAAAAATCCCCAAGGCAGCGCCCCAGGCAACGGCTGCACAAGCCGTCTTCGTACCGACCCCACCCCAACCCAGCGCGCCCCTGCGCAGCATGGACCAGGAGCGCGCCGAATTCGCTCTGACAAAAATCCAGGCCATCCTAGGGGAAGCAGACCCCATCTATAAGGCAGAAGTGCGCCGCTACCTCAACAACCTGCCAGCGCTTATTCGCATGAACGGCCTGGGCCAGGCGCTGGCGTTTTTCCGCATGAAGGGCGAAGGCACGGCGCACGACACCATCTACCGCATGGTTAGCGCCTGGCTGTGCGACGCCAACAGCAAGGGTCGCATCTTCAGTGAAAGCGCCGATGCCCTCAGCGCCATCACGCAAAGTGACATGGCGCACTACATGGCGGCGCAAAACGAAGCCCTGGCGCTGCTGCAGTGGCTGAAAAAATTTGCCGTAGCCTTGCTGCCCAAGGAGGACTGAAGCATGTCCGTACCCGCATTTCCCCTCTACCGAGGGCTGCAAGCACCCGTGGCCCCCAACCTGGGCGGCATGCACCTAGGCCTGTGGTTCGAGCGCTTTTTTCATGGCTATGACAGCGACTTTGCTGCCGTGGATAAAGAAGGCCGCCGCGCTTGGCTACTCCAGTTGGACTTCAAACAGGTGGGAGCACGCAGCGAACTGCAGGCCAAGGCCGAAAAAATCCAGCAACTGGCCGCCAGCCAGGGCGGGCAGGCGCGTATTTACAAATGCACCGCCCCTTTCGTAACCGGCATGGGCAACCCGCACCCGCTGGAAAACGGCTTCACCTGGCACCCCACGCTGGGCATGCCCTACCTGCCCGGCAGCGCCGTCAAGGGGCTGGTGCGCGCGGCTGTGGAGCTGGCCTACCAAGGCGAAGACAAGCCCGCACTGCTCAAGCGCTGGTTTGGCACCGAAGCCAAAGGCGATGTGCCCGAGGCCAGCGGCGGCTTTATCTTTCTCGATGCGCTGCCCATTGCGCCCTGCGCACTCGTCCCTGAGGTGATGACACCGCACATGGGCAAGTGGTACGAAAAAGGCGGCAAAACCCCCACCAACAAAGACACCCTGCCGGGCGACTGGCACAGCCCTGTGCCCGTGGGCTACCTCACCGCGCGTGATCTGCACCTGCAGTTCGCTGTCATGCCCCGCCCGGGTGTGGCCGCAGAGGCGCTGGAGCTGGTCTGGCAGGCGCTGGACTACGCCCTGCAATGGCTGGGTGCGGGCGCTAAAACTGCGCAGGGGTTTGGCACCATGAAGTCGCAAGCGGCGCTCTTGAGCCAAAGCGAAAAAAAGTGGGAAGGGGCCCGCCCCAAATTCAACCGAGCGAACGGATCGCTCACAGTGGAAAGAAATGGGAAGACAGCCATTGCGCTAGCCCCCAAGGGAGACGCTCTGTTGCAATCCCTGCCAGCCGATCTGCAACAAAAAATTAAGACCAACCAGTTCGTCAAGCTCACCGCCTACGTGGCCGAAGGCGTGCTAGTGCGTGTCGAAAAGGCATGACACAAGCCCCGCTGCCCATCGCCCGCCTGCACCTCACCGTGCGCGCCGAAGGCCCGTTGCACCTGCCGCCCTACGCGGGCAGCATGTTGCGCGGTGCCTTCGGGCATGCGCTGCTGGCGCTCAGCCCGCTGCCGCACACCAACGGCCAACCCTGTGCCCTGCACGCCAGCTGCCCCTATTGCCAGCTTTTTGCCGCCCCCCCACTGCCCGGGCACAGCCTGCAAAAGTTCAGCCACATGCCCCAGCCCTACGTGATTGAGCCGCCCACCGCCGGGGCGCTACAGCTGCGAGCCGGGCAGACCTTCGGCTTTGGCCTGGTGCTCATCGGCAAGGCGCTGGGCCTGCTGCCCGTGGTGCTGCAAGCCTGGCAGCGCGCATTGCGCACCGGCCTGGGCCAGTGGCACACGCCCTGCACGCTGCTTGAAATCATTGAAGAAAATGCCATACACACCTTTACAGAAAAGCACAAACAGCTATCCATTTTGAATTCCGCCTTGCCACCTGCACCGGCACTGCGCACGCAAGCCACGTTGCACTTTCACACCCCCTTGCGCCTGCAGGTGCAGGGCAAGCCCGTGCGCGCTGGGCAGCTCATCGCACGCGATCTGCTCATCGCCCTGGCGCGGCGCACGCAACTGCTGTGCGACGTACACCTGGGCACCGCAGCGCCGCAGTTCGACTTTGCCCCCCTCAGCGCCCAGGCCGCCGCCATCACCCTGCAAGGCGAGGGCCTGCGCTGGCTTGACTGGGGCCGCTACTCACAACGCCAGCAGCAGGAGATGCAACTCGGCGGCTTGCTGGGCAGCGTGCAGCTGCAGGGCGATCTGGCCCCATTTGCCAAGCTGCTGCACACGGGCCAATGGCTACACGTCGGCAAGAACGCCACCATGGGGTTGGGGGGCTACCGGCTGGCGGCATAGCATCTGCGTTTTGCGGTTTGCGGTTTGCGGTTTGCGGCATTTGGTTCCGAAATTTGCGGTGCAATTCACCCTGATCGTCTTGCTTGCAGGCCCGCGCCAAGCCGACAAAACCACGCTGGTGAGGCACATTGCGGCGCAGCAAGGCTTGCGCTATCTGGCCCTGGACGATGGGCTGACCCGGTTGGCAGCGCGGGAAGATCCGGTCGGGATGGTGCGCAGCCTCGGCCGCACCGTGATCGACGAAATCCAGCGCGCGCCGCAATTGCGGCTGGCCATCAAGAAGAAAGAAGAGCGTGGATGAAGACCGCCCCCCCGGGCCGCTTCCTGCTCACCGGGTCGACCAACCTGATTGCCTTGCCCACGGTGGCCGGCTCCCTGGCGGGGAGGATGGAAGCCCTGACGCCCGCCGTGGGTGCGGCGCTGGTAGAGCGCGTGCGGCGCAGCGACTACCCCGAGGCTGTGGCCCGGCCTGCGGGTCGGCACCGCACCACCTGGGCGCGCAACCGCCTCAGCCAAGTCATCAAGACGGTCAAGCAGCAATTGCTGGATGCGGGCTTGCTGTCCAGCTCCAGCGACTTGAGCGACCTGAAAAGATCGCCCCCCTGGCAAGCTTGCGGCCACCCTGTGCGCCGCCGCACAGGGCAACAATCCACCCATCGCAACAACACACACAAAGGAAACACACCATGTCGCTCCCCCAAGCCATCGTTGCCGGCACCGCTGGCGACAAACTCTCTCGCGCCATTACGGGCACTGACGAAGTCAGCGCTGGCCGCAGCGCCATCGCCACCGGGGCAGGGGCGGCACTGGGTGCCGCCGGTGTGGGCGCACTGTCGGTGGGTGCTGGCGCTGTGGGCGCCACGGCCCTCGCCGCCGCTGTTGCCCCCGTCGCCGTCCCGGTCGCCATCGTCGCCGGGGGCATCGGCTTCCTGTGCAGCCTGTTCGAGTGACGCAGCCAACCCCAGCATGACCACCTGGTTCGTCAGCCGCCATCCCGGTGCCTTGCAATGGATGCAGCAATGTGGCCCGGCGTTTGACCGCCATGTGCCGCACCTTGACACAGCACAGGTGCAGCGCGGCGACACCGTCATTGGCACACTGCCCGTCAACCTGGCGGCGCAAGTGTGCCTGCGCGGCGCGACCTACCTGCACCTGGTGCTGGAGATGCCCGCGCAACAACGGGGCCAAGAACTCAGCGCAACAGAACTGCAGACAATGGGCGCTACGCTGCAGCCATTTCACGTTCATCCACTCAAAACCCGACCCGCGCCATGACCACACTCATCAGCCTGATAGGCAAAAGCAAGGCCGACCCACAAACGGGCTACCGCAAGGCCCAATACGGCTTCGAGCCAGGCTTCAGTCGCACCGTATCGTTTTTTGGCTTGGCACTACTAGACTACGCCAAGCCCGAGCGGCTCATCCTGGCGGGCACGGCGGGCAGCATGTGGGATGTGTTTTTTGAACACCAGCACACCGACGACGAGGCGGCCCTGGCCCTGATGGATGCCGTGGAAAAAGAGGCTGTGTCCGCGCCAATGCTCGCCATCCACGAACAGCGCTTGTCGGAAAAGCTCGGCATCCCGGTGCAATGCCTGCTGATTTCCTACGCGCGCGACGAAACCGAGCAAACCACCATCCTCACCGATCTGGCCGAGCACCTGGCACCGGGGGAAAACATCATCCTCGACGTGACGCACGGCTTTCGCCACCTGCCCATGCTGGCCCTGGTGGCGGCGCGCTACCTGGCACGGGTGCGCGGCGTGCAGGTGCAAGAGGTGTATTACGGCGCACTGGAAATGACCGACCCCGCCACGCGGCAAACCCCCGTGCTGCGCCTGTCGGCCATGCTGCACATGCTCGACTGGGTGGACGCGCTGGCCGTGTACGAGCACAGCGGCAACTACGGCATCTTCGCCCCGCTGCTGCAGCAAGACGGTATGCCCGCCGAGCGCGCCAACCTGCTGGCGCAGGCTGCCTACTTTGAGCGCAACGGCAACCCCGTGCAGGCCAAACAGTCCCTGAGCGGCGCACACAAACACGTGCGCAACCACCAAGGTCCATTGGGGCAATTGTTCAAACCCACCTTGACCGAGCACATCAGCTGGTTCCGTCAAGGCAGCCGTGCCGATTGGGAACTGGCGCTGGCCGACCGCTACCTGGCGCGACAAGACTACCTGCGCGCCATCACCTACCTGTTTGAAGCATACGTATCCCGCGCCACAGAAAGGTCTGGCGGCAACATGAACCAGTTTGAAGATCGCGACCAGGCCGTCAAGAACGTCGAAGCAAACGACGATGCACGACTGCTTAAACACCTGCGCAATGCCATGGCCCACGGCGTACGCAGTTACAACCACGACGCCAGACCTTTGCTGCAAGACCAGCAGGCACTGGATTCCAAGCTGCGCGCCTTGCGCAAAAGCCTGTTTCAGTAAACCCCCACCCACCTCACCATGACAAAACACACCCTACTGGCCACCACCGGCGCATCACCCCAGGTGATCACGGAAACCTTGCATGCCATTCACCACGAAAACTTGCAATGGCCCGATGACATCTACCTCATCACCACCAGCTTTGGCAAAAAAGAGGCCGTGAAAGGCTTGCTGGAAGACGGGCATTTACAACGCCTATGCCATGAACTCAACCGCCCCGTGCCCAAGTTTGATGACACGCATGTGCTGGCCACCCCGGGGGCTGATGGCACTGAAGTGGAAGATGCCCGCTCCCTGGCCGACCACGAAGCTCTTGCCAACTTCATCATGACCGAGGTGCGCAACCGCACCGCCAGCCCCGACACCAGCTTGCACGCCTCTCTGGCAGGGGGACGCAAGACCATGACCTTCTACATTGGCTACGCCATGAGCCTGTTTGGCCGCGTGCAAGACACCTTGAGCCATGTGTTGGTGAGCAAGGACTACGAAACCCTGCGCGGCTTCTGGTTTCCCACACAGGCAGAGTCCCACCGCTACGTGGCGAACCACAAGGGACAAACGCTGGATGCCAGCACTGCCGAGGTCACGCTGGCCCCCATCCCCTTTATTCGCCACCGGCGCAACCTGCCCCAAGTGCTGCTGCAAAACCGCGAGACGGTGCAGTTTGCCGAGCTGGTGAAGCTCATCAACCTGGGAGAAAACCCGCAAGGTGTTCACCTGACGATTGATCTACCTGCACAAACCCTGCGCGTACACAACGAAGACGGCACGCTCAACGTAGAAATTGCACTTGGGGTGCTGGAGCTGGCGTTTTATACCTTCATGGCACGCGTAACAGTGATAGGAGAAAACGAATGGACCCGCCCGCCCAAAGACAAGCCGGACGACTATCTCGCCGAGTTACTCCTTCAAGACCTGCTACCCCTGTGCGGTTTGCTGTGTAGCGAAAACCACGACGACAACATCAAGCGGCTCAGTGACTACAACACCATGAAGACACGCTTCAAAAGCGACACCATCGATGCGCTGCGTGACGGAATCTCGCAAAACTGGTTTGATTCGCGCAAGAACAAAATTACCCGCGCATTGACGGAAAAACTCCCCAACAGCTTGGTACGCTGGATTGCTCCTGCCAGCATTTGGACGAATGACGGTCAACGCTTGGCCGATGAGGACATCGACAAAACCCTCAAAGGCGGCGGCTACGGCCTGCCGTTGCGCAGCCACCAAATCCATATTTTGGAGCATCCACCCAAGTAAATAGCCCGCCAAGGTGGCGAGCAGCACCGACAAGCTTGCAAAGCAGCTTGCCACACCCGTATCCCAGCACACTGCATGACATCGACTCGCCAAGAGGACACATGTCATGCAGCACAACGCCCCAGCCCCCCTCAAACTCCGCTTTCTGCTGACCAGCGCCTGCACGGCACGTTGCAGCTACTGCCACAACGAGGGCCAAGCCAAAGACAGCATGCAACTGTCGCTGCAAGCCATCTGCCACGTGCTGGATACCCTCGTCGCTGGCAACCGCCCGATCAGCGAGATCATCCTTTCCGGTGGCGAACCCACCCTGCACCCACAGCTGGCCGAAATCGCTCGGCGCAGCCACGCCAGCGGCGCGCTGGTGTCGATCAACACCCACGGCGCGCACCCGGGCCTGCTCGAACGCGCCCTGCCCTGGATTGACGAGCTCAAGCTGCACATCGACTCCTTCAACCCCCAGCGACAAAAGCACAGCATGGGGCTGAGCATCGACAAGGTGCTGCAAAGCATCGAAAGGAGTCGCCAGCATCCCGGCCTGCGCACGGTGGTCAACCACCCCCTGCAATCACTGGCCGAAGCCAGCGAAGTGCTGGCCACCACGCGCCGCCTGGGCGTGGAATGCAAGCTCATTGAGCTGCTGGACACAGCGCCCGCCAGCCCACGACTTTGCGACATCCCCTGGGCCGCACTGGGCTACCAAGCCACTGCCCCCGGGCTGTGGCAACACCGCAGTTGCGGGCACCGTGCCATGGCGCGCCGCTGCAACACCCAGCACGCTCATGCCACAGAGCTGTTCATCGGTGCCGATGGCGTGCGCCAGCAACTGCAAGGCGAACTCTTGGGCAGTGCCCACGGCTTCAGCCTGGCCATGGCTGCCTGAAAAGCGCCGCAAGCTTGCCAACGACTGCATTTTGGTGTCGTTGGCCAATACTTCATCCCATCGCAACCACACACCCCGAAAGGACACACACCATGACAATTGTTCAAGCCGTTACCGCAGGCCTGGCTGGCGAAAAACTCTCCCGCACCATCACCGGCACCAGCAAAGTCAGCGCGGGCCGCTCTGCTGTCGCCACCGGCGCGGGTGCGCTGCTGGGTGGAGTGGCCACCGGTGCGATCACTGTGGTGGCCCCTGCCGCCGCCGCAGCCGCCGTCCCCGTGGCCGTGGTCTCTGGCGTCATCGCTGGCATCCGCAGTCTCTGGGATTGAAGCACCCAAGGCACACCCATCCACCACGAACCAACCCGGAGAAAGCACCATGTTGAAAGACTTCATCACCATCGTCATCAACCTGCCACCATGGCCCAGCAAGTGATACCCGCCCCCTCGACTGCACTGCCCTTGCCCATTCACTTTTGGAGAACACCCGTGCCACGCCACACCCTCTTCTGCTTTGACCCCGATGTACCGAACAGCCCAAATGGCACCTTGGGCCACTTGGGCTGAACCCTCAGGCACCATCGTTTGCCTCTTCTCTGCCCCGCTCGCGCGCCGTTCATGCCCCGCACCTTGTACTTGGTGGCCTACGACATCTGCAGCAATGCCCAGCGCCTCGCGCGCGTGAGACGCTACTTCCAAAGCTATCGCGTGTCCGGTCAAAAGTCGGTGCCTGAGATCTGGGTCACCCCCGCCGATCTACGCACCATCACCGTCGACATGGCCAATCTGCTTGACAGCGCCACCGACCGCCTGCAGATCATTGCACTGGATCCGCGCCTGCAACCACAGTGCCTCGGCCAAGCGGTCAGCTTCCACACACCGTACTTTTGCATCACATGAGAACGAAGGAGCACCTCTATGAGCAGCCTTTTTGTGGACCGCAAAGACGCACACCTCGAATTCGATGCGGGCGCACTGGTGTTTCGCGACCACAGCGCCAAAGGCGAGCGCCTTGGTACCGTGCCGCTGGCATCGGTGAGCCGTATCTTCTTGCGCGGCAACCTGACACTGTCCGCCAGCCTGCTGGGCAAATTCGGCGAGCTGGGCATTGGCGTTGTGGTGCTCAGCGGGCGGCTGGGCAAGCCCAGCTTGCTGCTGGGGTGCGCCCACCATGACGCACGCCGACGTGTGGCGCAAACCCGCCTGAGCCTGGACACGGTGTTTTGCCTGCGCTTTGCCCGCCAGCTTATCCACGCCAAATTGGCAGCCCAGCACACTTGGCTGGGCGAGCTTTGCAGTCGGCACCCCCAGGCCCGCTATGCATTGAGCCACGTCATGCAGCAACTGCACGCCTACCAGCAACAGTTGGCACAAGTGAGCAGCCTGGAGAGCCTGCGCGGACTCGAAGGCGCTGCCGCCAGCGCCTACTTTGCCGGCCTGCGCGCGGTGGTGCCCGCCAGCCTGGGTTTTCACGAGCGCAACCGCCGCCCGCCGCGCGACCCATTCAACGCGCTGCTGTCGCTCACCTACACCCTGGTCAACGCAGAAATGGCCATCGCTCTTCACGGAGCCGGTTTTGACCCATGCGTTGGCTACTACCACCAACTGAGCTGGGGACGCGAATCGCTGGCCTGTGACTTGGTGGAGCCCCTGCGCCCACTGGCCGACAGCCTGAGCTTGCAGCTGGTGACGCAGCAAACTTTGACCTCCGAACACTTCAGCATCAGCAGCTGCTGCTGCCTGTTGGGCAAAGCCGGACGCACGCGCTACTACAGTGGCTACGAAGAAAACGCCCAGCCGATCCGCCAGGCCATTGCCCGCAGTGTGCAGGCACTGCGAGAACTGGTAGGCCCGCATGACGGTGCCCCAGAACCGCAACCAGACGCCCAAGGCGCGGATAACACGGACGATGAAAGCAACGGCGATGACTGAGTACGTGATCTGCTACGACATCCACTGCCCCCGGCGGCTGGGGCGCATTCACCGCGCACTCAAAGCCCAAGCGGTGGCGCTGCAGTACTCGGTTTTTCTGTTCAGCGGTACCGAGGTGCAAATGCAACGCTGCCTGGCACAACTGGAACGCCTGATGGACAAGCAGCAAGACGACATCCGCGCCTACCCGCTGCCCGCCCGCGGCCTGCGCTGGCGTCTGGGTCAGCCGGTGCTGCCCGAAGGCATTTACTGGGGTGGCCTGGCGCAGTCTTGGTACAGGCCGAACGCGACATTGAATGCTCCAAAAGCAAGCAAATTGCTCTCAATTTGATATCTGTTATCGCTTGATTTATATATATAAAATGCGATTTTGTTGATATTTTTTCTGTAACCACTACAATCGCTGGCAGCCCTGAAAACTGGCCACAAGCCACGGTGGGCAGGCACAGCGAAAAAAGACATCTTTTGTAAAAGCAAAAAAGTCCATACCCCCCTTTGCAAGTGCTTGTCAGCCAATGGTTTTTTAGGCTCAGGAGTCCCGGGACAGCCCTGATTTCAAAGGGATTAAGACGTTCATGTTGTTGATGCTAGCCCGAACTTGAGCCCGTCCCGGGACAGCCCTGATTTCAAAGGGATTAAGACTTACCGTACAGATGGGTTTCGTTACCCTTGATTGTCCCGGGACAGCCCTGATTTCAAAGGGATTAAGACTCGGTGGCTACCCCTATCAACTCACCCAGTGCCTGTCCCGGGACAGCCCTGATTTCAAAGGGATTAAGACCGGTGGCATTTACCGTGCAGGCGCCATTGTTTATGTCCCGGGACAGCCCTGATTTCAAAGGGATTAAGACCTGAATAGCATTGATGCCTTCTCCGCTGATGGAGTCCCGGGACAGCCCTGATTTCAAAGGGATTAAGACAAAAAGTCGGCAATGTACCCGATGGCAGCGATAGGTCCCGGGACAGCCCTGATTTCAAAGGGATTAAGACACGGTTGATTAACCGGGATTCCGATTCCTGGTTGGTCCCGGGACAGCCCTGATTTCAAAGGGATTAAGACTCAACTCGGTCTGTCGAGAACCCAACGTTAAATGGTCCCGGGACAGCCCTGATTTCAAAGGGATTAAGACCTAAGACAAACTCGACAGCTGGCCCATCTTCGGTCCCGGGACAGCCCTGATTTCAAAGGGATTAAGACATTGCCTCTACCTCGTTGAACGTGAAAATGACGTCCCGGGACAGCCCTGATTTCAAAGGGATTAAGACAAACAAAATTAAAGGACTTCTGGACCTTTTTCCGTCCCGGGACAGCCCTGATTTCAAAGGGATTAAGACTATCAATCTGCGCCATAGCCTGAGCCACAGTTACAGTCCCGGGACAGCCCTGATTTCAAAGGGATTAAGACGTGAAGCGGATTTGAGTTGGGCCGGTGTCAGGGCCGGTCCCGGGACAGCCCTGATTTCAAAGGGATTAAGACCAATCAGTGCCATATTGTCACTGATCAGTTCAAGTCCCGGGACAGCCCTGATTTCAAAGGGATTAAGACTGAAAGTGGTCAACATAGGACTGAACCCTTCGAGTCCCGGGACAGCCCTGATTTCAAAGGGATTAAGACGAGATTCACGATGTTCATTCCGAACTCCTTAAAAGTCCCGGGACAGCCCTGATTTCAAAGGGATTAAGACTTGGCGATGCTCACACCGTATCGGCTGAACTTGTCCCGGGACAGCCCTGATTTCAAAGGGATTAAGACTCAGCCCCAATCCCATCATCAACAAACTGACATAGGTCCCGGGACAGCCCTGATTTCAAAGGGATTAAGACGCATCGTATCCGGCTTGCATCCCTTTGATAGTTGGGTCCCGGGACAGCCCTGATTTCAAAGGGATTAAGACAGCACCTCAACCCAAACATACCGACCAACGCGCGTCCCGGGACAGCCCTGATTTCAAAGGGATTAAGACCCGGTATGTTTTACCCCCTTTCAAGGGATGTCTGTCCCGGGACAGCCCTGATTTCAAAGGGATTAAGACCTAAGAAGGTCTTTTGTTGACCTCTTCGTGAGAGTCCCGGGACAGCCCTGATTTCAAAGGGATTAAGACCCAGCGTGAGAGAATACTCGGTTGCCGTTCGGGTCCCGGGACAGCCCTGATTTCAAAGGGATTAAGACTTGACCTTTTTCTTCGCATGGCTGAAAAAGCCAGGTCCCGGGACAGCCCTGATTTCAAAGGGATTAAGACGGGATGTGCCTTACAAACACCGCATCCTGGTTACGGTCCCGGGACAGCCCTGATTTCAAAGGGATTAAGACGTAATCAAACTGACACACCTATCAGAGCTGTTAGGTCCCGGGACAGCCCTGATTTCAAAGGGATTAAGACGAAGGTCATCGACAGATACCGTCCCTTTTACTGTCCCGGGACAGCCCTGATTTCAAAGGGATTAAGACCGGTAAGCATGGATGGGATGAAGTCCACATCTTTGTCCCGGGACAGCCCTGATTTCAAAGGGATTAAGACTTGACGATGATTTACCGCCATCGCGCTGACGATGCGTCCCGGGACAGCCCTGATTTCAAAGGGATTAAGACATGTCGACGATGGTCTTTCCGATCAATGTTTCAGTCCCGGGACAGCCCTGATTTCAAAGGGATTAAGACCTTAATTGGCGACAGCGCTGTTGCTCGAGATAGTCCCGGGACAGCCCTGATTTCAAAGGGATTAAGACTTCCGAGCCCCCACGCTGTGTAGGCCACGTCAATGTCCCGGGACAGCCCTGATTTCAAAGGGATTAAGACTTATCTCGTTTTCGATAGCGAACATCAGCTGGGTCCCGGGACAGCCCTGATTTCAAAGGGATTAAGACCGCATCATCGATGGCAGCCACAGAGGAGGTTGGGTCCCGGGACAGCCCTGATTTCAAAGGGATTAAGACGCTGGTTGAGGTGTGTACTGTCAGGTGCAGCAGGTCCCGGGACAGCCCTGATTTCAAAGGGATTAAGACGTCTCACCTGGAATTACTTCCAGATCTTTTGAGTCCCGGGACAGCCCTGATTTCAAAGGGATTAAGACCTGACGGGGGGTAAAAGACCCGGCTACCGAGCGGCATATGGGCACAGTTGAAACTGGCCCTGTGAATCCGGGGCAACCCTGAGGGCCACAGCGAACCAAACGGCCACAATGCCGCCTTTTCGAACGGTCGTTCTTTTTCAAGGCATGGGCATGAAAGCAAGGCAGTGGTGGGGTTTGGGGTTGGGGCTTTGGCTGGCGCTCAACAGCTTGGGCGCATGGGCCGTCGAGATCGGCGGTGTGCGGCTGGAACCACAGCTGAGCGTGGGCGGGCATGCCCTGGTGCTGCATGGCGCTGGCATCCGCCACAAAGCGGTGTTCAAGGTCTACACCGCGGGCCTTTACCTTCCCGCTGGCCTGGAGCCGAAACCCATCACTGCCGATGACGTGCTGGCGGTGACCGGCCCGCGCCGCGTGGCCATCACCATGCTGCGCGAGATCGACTCCAACGAACTGGGCAAACTCTTCACCCGGGGCGTGGAAGACAACATGCCCCGCAGCGACTACGCCAAACTGGTGCCCGGCCTCATCCGCATGGGCGAAGTGTTTGCCCAGCACAAGCGCCTGGTGCCTGGCGACACCTTCACCATCGATTGGGTGCCGGGCGCGGGCACCGTCATTTCAGTCAAAGGCCAACCGCAGGGAGAGCCCTTCAAAGAGCCTGAGTTTTTCAACGCGCTGCTGCGCATCTGGCTGGGAAAATCCCCGGCCGATCACCTGCTGAAAGACGCCTTACTGGGCAAAACGCGCTGACCATTGCGAGGCCACCCAGGCGGGCAAGTCCGCCAGCGTGTCCAGGTGGCCATCGGCGTCCACGCCTCGCGCGGGCTGACCGTGGTTGTAGCCGTAGGTCACCAGCACCACCGGGCACCCGGCGGCGCGGGCGGCCTGGGCGTCGTTGCTGGAGTCGCCCACCATCAAGGTGCGGGTGGGCTCGGTGCCCAGGGCTTCGCAGGTTTTCAGCAAGGGCAAAGGGTCGGGCTTTTTTCGGTCGAACGCATCGCCCCCAAACACCTGGCAGAAAAAACCGTCCAGCCCTTTTTGCGCCAGCAAGGGCCGCGCGAACGCGGTGGGCTTGTTGGTCAGGCAGGCCATGGGCACGCCTGCCGCCTGCAAGACGCTCAACCCCTCCCGCACACCGGCATACACGCGACTGTGTTGACCATTGATGGCGAGATAGTGGCGCTGGTAGGACGCCATGGCACTGGGAAACAAGGCCTCGCGAGCCGCCGCGTCCTGTCCGGGGACCACATGGGCCAGCGTGCTGCGGATGAGGTGCTCGGACCCCTTGCCCACCATGCGCTCGACGTCCGAGGCCACCACAGCGGGCAGGCGGAGATCGCTCAGCATCAGGTTCAGGGCCACACCAAAATCGCCCAGGGTGTCCACCATCGTGCCGTCGAGGTCGACGATCGCCGCTTGCAAACCCACGGGAAAAGGCGAATGCGAAAGCGTCATGCGGCCTCCCGTGCCAGTTGCGCCTGCAATGCCAGCACTTGGGCGCGCAGCGCGGCGTTTTCGGCTTGCAGCGCCTGGACCTGGCGCTGCAAGCCGGGCACATCCGCCTCGGCAGGGACCGGGGTCGGATCGGCTTCAGGCACGACCTCCACCTCGCGGGGCTTGCGCCGGGCTTCGCGGGCGCGTTTGGCCGCCAGTTTCAGTTCTTCCTTGCCGGCGGCCACAGCGGCCTCCTGTTCTTCGGGTGGCAACGAAGCCACGGCCGCTGCGGCGTTGAGGGAAATGGCCCCCGACTTGACCGCCCCCACCAGGGCCGGGGCCGCTTGCTTCTGGATTTTCTCGATCAGCACCACTTGGCTGCTGCTCAGGCGCGCGGCCTTGGCCAGCGCTTCCCGGCTCTTGAGCGGCTCGGCCGTGCCGGGCGGCGGTGCGCTGGGTGCGTCGTGCCAGGGGGCGTCGTCAGCCCGGACAGCGCGGCCCGGTTCGGGAGTCACGGGCGTCATTTCACTGGCCCAGCGGGCGCGGCGCTCGGCCACGATCTCTCGCTGGCGCAGGGCGAGCACGCCACGCTGGAAATCCGACAGGCTGCGACGCCCCAGGTGCTGGTCGATCATCCACAGGTGCACGTCTTCCAGGCTGTTGAACAACTGGCTCTGCACCGTCTGGAACGGCAACCCGTGTTTCTGGCATATGCCGTAGCGGTTGTGACCATCCACCAGCAGATCGCCCCACAGCACCAGGGCGTCGCGGCAACCCTCCGCCAGAAGGCTGCGCTCCAGTGCCGCGTATTCGTCGGGGGTCAACGGGTCGATATAAGACTTGAGTTCGTCGTTGACAACAATGTTCATGTGAGGCAAGGGGCGAGCAAAAGGGGCTGGATTGTAGGCAGCCCCAAGGCAGGGATCAGGCAAGCAAAGCGTGCACTTTGTCCAGGAAAGCCGGTGGCACAGGCGTGACCTTGCGGCTGGTGGCCGAGACGAAGACGATGCCCAGCTTGCCCAGGGCGACCTCGCGTTCACTGGCCTTGTCGGTCATGCGGAACTGCAGGTCGAACCCGTACTTGTTGAAATCGGCGGGCAGCATGCCCACACGCATGGTTTCGCCGTGAAACCCTTCGGACTTGTACTGGGCCACGATGTCGCCCACCACGATGGGACAACCCTCGACGCCCGACTCACGATAGCCCAAGGATTTGAAAAACCGCACCCGGGCCTCGGACACCAGGGTGAGCAACTGCGCGTTGTCCAGGTGCCCGCCTTGGTTGACGTGGCTGATGTAGATCTGTATCTCCGTCTGAAACGGGTAGGCAGGTGCCGGGGTGATGTGAATGCGGGCCATGGTGTCCGGTGAACAGGTGAGGACGAAAGACAAGGCACTGATCCTAGCGAACCAGACGACGGCCCCCTCCGCAGGCCGTGTCATGGTCATTGGGGCGCAAACCACGCAAAATGGGGTTTCGGCGACCCAAGCGCCCCCAGACCGAACATGCCCGGCGTCGCCGGGAGAGACACATGGACAACACCCCGCCCTCTGACGCTGCTGTGCCCCCTCCACCGGCCCCTGACGGCCCTCCGCCAGCCCCGCCAACGGTGTCGCTGTGCCTGGGCAATGACCAGTCCAGTGTGCTGCTCACCTACACCCCACCTGAAACCCCTCCACCACCGCCCGACTCGGTGGTGGAAGCCGTGCCGGTGGTGGCCCCCACGCTGGTGGTGATCCAGGCCTTGCTGAAGCAGCAGGGCTGGACCGACTGGTGGGTGGACGAGGCGGCACTGGAACGGTGGCGACAGCAGGTTCCCAAGACCAAGCAACCCCTGACCGCCATCGTGGCCCAGCGTCGCGACGGGCGCTGCACGGTGACCGTGGCACGAGACCGGATGTCGGCCACCCTCACCCTGACCCGACCGCTGGGCGGTGCGGCCCTCACGCTGGAACAGGTGCGCCAGGCCCTGGCGGACAAAGGCGTGAAAGCCGGTCTGCTGGATGATGCGCTGGCCGCGGCCGTGGCCAAGGGCGAGGCCGACGAACTGCCAGTGGCCCAGGGACAAGCCGCCGTCAATGGCGAGCACACACGTTTTGAAAAACTGGTGGCAGACATGGTCGAACGCCACCCCCACGTGTACGAAGACGGCTGGGTGGACTACCGCGACCTGGGTGACCTGGTGGTGGTCAAAGCGGGCACCCCGCTGCTGCGTCGGGTGCCACCGACCCAGGGTGAAGACGGTTTTGACGTGCTGGGCAACCCTTTGCGTCCCAAGCCTGGCACCAATTGGCCTTTTGCGCCAGGGCTGAAGGGAGTGGAGCCTGCTCCGGGTGACCCGGACCTGCTGGTGGCCAGCGTCACCGGTCAGCCGGTGATGGTGTCGCATGGTGTGAAGGTGGACCCGAACATCGTGCTGCCGCACGTGGACCTGGCCACGGGCAATGTGAAATTTGACGGCGCGATCAACATCAAAGGCGATGTGAAAGATGGCATGAAAGTCACCAGCAGCGGCGACGTGGTGGTGGAAGGTGCGGTGCTGGCGGGCGAAATCGAGTCCGGGGGCAACGTCACGGTCAAGGGAGGGGTGATCGGACACAGCGAATACAACGGCCATGCCTCGGGACGCAACAGCTGGTTCAGCGCCAAAGTCGTCGCCAAAGGGCAGATCCATGCCCGCTACGCCGAAAACGCCTTTCTGCAAGCCGATGCCGACGTGACGCTGGACGACTACGCCATGCACAGCGAAATCACCGCGCTCAACCGGGTCACCATCGGCAAACCGGGCACGAAAAAGGGACGGTGCATCGGGGGACACACGCGTGCAGGTGTGGCCATCCGGGTGGCAGAGTCGGGCTCCGGTGCGGGGGCGCAGACGGTGCTGCAAGCGGGCACCAACCCGCTGATGGAAGAGGAAATGGCCGAACTGGCCAAAGCGATTGACCGGCACACCGCCGAAATCGCCAACCTGCAAAAGATCATCGATTTCGTGCACGCACACCCAGAGCGCAACAAAGACGACCTGCTGGGGCGGGCCATCGTCACGCAGGACATGCACCAAGGCCAGATTCTGGAGTTGCAGGCCCAGCAGGCCACCCTCAGGAACACCCTCCAGCTGGCAGAAGACGCCCACATCGCTGTGGACGTGATGGTGCACGGCGGCACCGAGGTGCGGGTGGGCGGCAAGGTGTGGACCACGGTGGACGCCCGCGCCCACGGCGTGTTCCGGCTGAGCCCCCAAGGCGAGCTGACCCTCGGCAGCTGACCCACCTCCACGACCGCTAGCCCTTACACCCCGGTGGGGCGGGCGGGACAGGTAAAGTCGCGGGCATGCCCATCTCCACACCCCTGTACCAGTTCACCTGCCTTGCGGTGCCACAGCACCTGCCTGAGCAGTCCGACCCCGCCCGGGGGTTGTATGTGTTCTCCTACACCATCACCATCCGCAACACTGGCAGCGTCCCCGCACAGCTGATTGCACGGCACTGGGTGATCACCGACGGCGCGGGTCGCACCGAAGAGGTCAAAGGACTGGGCGTGGTGGGTCAGCAACCCCTGCTGGCCCCCGGCGAGACCTTTGTGTACACCAGCGGCACCCAGCTGCGCACGGCTGCCGGGGTGATGCGGGGCAGCATGTTCGTGGTGGCCGAAGACGGCACCCGTTTCGAGGCCGACGTGCCCGCTTTCGTGCTGGACGCCAGCAGCCACAGCAGTGGCAGCGGCCAGCGCGTGTTGCACTGACCTGCTGCCCCCATGAGCGCACCACGCCCTGAACTGAGTGAATTGCTGACCCGGCTCAACCCCCGGGCGCCGCTGGCAGAGCGCCACCTCTGGCTGATCGACCTCCTGACCTGGGTGCGGGGCGATGGACACAACACCGCCGCTGCCGTGGACCGGGTGCAATTGCTGCTCGACGCTGCGGCCGCCCGGCCGGAGTTGCTGGGCCGCTGGCAAGCCTGGTGGCAAGCGTTTCGCCAGCACGTGGACATTGCCCCCATGCTGGCCGATTTTGGGTTCGCCCCCCGCACTGCGTTTCTGAGCGAACTGGGCGGGCGCCTGCGCCGCAAATGGCTGCCCAGCACCCCGGAAACCACCGACCTGGGCGAACTGTTCGGTCAGTTGCTGCCCACGGATTTCGACCGCCAGTGGCTGCTCGCCTTGCCCACTGCCCTGCTGGAGCGGGTGCAGGCGGTGCTGTTCCCCGATGACAGCGAACTGCACGCCGTGGGCCCCGAGCCCGACGGGTGGGACCGCACCCTGCTGGACGCCCTGACGTTCTGCATGGGGCAGGTCAGCGCCACGGGGTTTGCCGCCGAGGTGCGGCTGCGCATGTCGGCTGACGCGCGCCGGTCACGCCCCTTCCACGACCTGCCCACGCAGCTGGAAGCGTTGAAACAGACCGTCGATGCCCACGGCGCACTCAGCCCCCAGGCCATTCAGGCCGCCACACAGTTGCGCCACCTGCTGGACGAATGCCGCAGCGCCGCCCACAGCGTTTACGCCCACCTGGACGAGCACGGCATTTCTGTGGGCATCGTGTTCCGGCTGCAGCAGTTGCGCCACCGCATCCAGCGCATCGACGACCTGTTGCTGTGCCTGCAATCGGCCCATCGCGCGCAGGCGGCGGTCCACCTGCTGGCCAAGCTGGTGCAGGTGCAGCAGGACAACCAGAGCCTGCGGGCGCTGGTGGCCAGCAGCACCCACCTGACAGCGGCCAAGGTGGCCGAACGCGGGGCGGAAAGCGGCGAACACTACATCACCCGCAACCGCACCGAGTACCTGGCCATGCTGCGCCAGGCCGCGGGCGGTGGGGCCGTGATCGGCTTCACGACCTGGGGCAAATTCCTGCTGTACGGCCTGGCGCTGTCGCCGTTCTGGATGGGCTTTGCCGCGGGCATGAACTACGCCCTGTCATTTGTCCTGGTGCAGTTGCTGCACTGGACGGTGGCCACCAAGCAGCCCGCCGTCACCGCACCCGCCATGGTGGCCAAGCTGAAAGACATCCGATCGCCCGGCGCGGTGCGCGCTTTCGTGGACGAGGTCGCCAACCTCTTCCGCTCCCAGATCGCGGCCATCCTGGGCAACCTGGCTCTGGTGGTCCCAGTGGTCCTTCTGTTGAACCTCGCGCTGGTGCTGGTGAACGGCCAGCCCATGATCACGCCCGAACAGGCCGACCACGTGCTGCATGACATGGACGTCCTGGGCCCCACCGCACTGTTTGCCGCCTTCACGGGCGTGTTGCTGTTCGCCAGCAGCATCGTGGCGGGTTGGTTCGAGAACTGGTTTGTGCTCCACCGGCTGGACTCGGCTCTGGCACACAACCCCAGTTTCACGCGCCGCCTGGGGGCTGCACGCGCACGCCGCTGGGCCCGGTTCCTGCGTGCCAATGTATCGGGATTTGCCGCCAACATCTCCCTTGGGTTGATGCTGGGCGTGGTCCCAGTGGTGCTGGCCTTCTTCGGGCTGGGGCTGGAGGTGCGACACGTCACCCTGTCCGCCGGGCAGGTGGCTGCGGCCGTGGCGGCACTGGGCGCCCCAAGCCTGCTGACACCCGGCTTCTGGCTGGCCGTGGCCGGGGTGGTGGTGGTGGGCCCCGTCAACCTGGGGGTCAGCTTCTACCTGGCTTTCCGGCTGGCGCTGAGGGCACAGGCCATCGACGACGTGAACCGCCGCCGCATCGCGGCTGCCATCCGGGGGCGCATCCGTCATGCCCCCCTGAACTTTCTGCGCCCGCCGCCCGAGAGCGAGCGGGCTGCCCCACCCTGAGACCGGGGCATGGGCGAATTCGAGCTGATCCGTCGCCACTTCCGGCACGCGCTGCACCCCCCGGGGGTGGCCTTGCACAACGGCGATGACTGTGCCCTGCTGGCCCCTGCGCCCGGCATGCGGCTGGCCGTGTCCACCGACATGCTGGTGGAAGGCCGACACTTTCTGTCCACGGTCAACCCCGAAGCCCTGGGCCACAAGGCCCTGGCCGTGAACCTGAGCGACCTGGCGGCCATGGGGGCCGAACCGCTGGCGTTCACCCTGGCCCTGTCGCTGCCTCGGGCCGATGACCACTGGCTCGCGGCCTTCTCACGGGGCCTGCTCTCCCTGGCCGACGCACACGGGTGCGCGCTGATTGGGGGCGACACCACGGCCGGCCCTCTGAACATCTGCATCACCGTCTTCGGGCAGGTGCCCGAGCACTTGGCCCTGCGCCGCAGCGCCGCTCAGGCCGGCGACGACATCTACGTCAGCGGCAGCCTGGGGGAAGCCCGCCTGGCGCTGGAGGTGTTGCGGGGCACGGCCAACGTCTGCCCCCACGTGAGCGCAGAAGCCTTTGCCGCTGCCCGCCAGCGCTTGGAGCGCCCCATGCCCCGCGTAGCACTGGGCCGGTCCCTGCTGGGCGTGGCCCACGCCGCTGCCGATGTGAGCGACGGCCTGCTGGGCGACTTGGGCCACATCCTCGATGCCAGCGGCCTGGGGGCCGTCTTGCATCCCGACAAGCTACTCAATCACATAGCTGCCAACGCAATACTGGCAAGCGAAAGAAGCCTGTTTGGCTATGAATACTGTCTGACCGGCGGGGACGACTATGAACTGGTGTTCACCGCACCACCCGCTGCACGCCACGCGGTGCTGCAGGCCGCCGCCGCCAGTGACACGCCCGTGATCCGCGTGGGCCACACCCACCCCGGCACCGGGCTGACGCTGCTCACCGCCGACGGCCAGGCGCTGACACGGCACTGGGCATCGTTCGACCACTTTGCCTGACCTCCCATGCCAACCACCCGTTGTGATGTCCCTCGCCTGGCCCTGGCCACAGCACTTGCCGTCGTTCTGGCCGCCTGCGGCAAAACCGACCAGACGCCGGCCGCACTGCCGCCCAACGCACCAACCCCAGCGGCCAGCGTGTCGGCCTCCGCACCGACCACGCCCCTGCCCCCCATCGCCCTGAATTGCGATGACGCGTCCACCGCGCCAGCCGGGGAATACCTGGCCGAAAACAACGCCTGGGGCAAAGGCGGGATGGTCGGTTGGTCGCAATGCATGGGAGCGGCAGCCAGCCTGAAAGCCGGTGCACCGGGCGGTGTGGCGGCCCGCTGGACATGGGACTGGCGCCACGAAGGAGACCACGTGAAGGCGTACCCGGAGGTGGTGTTCGGTCACAAACCGGGCTATCCCAAATCCACCACGCCCAAGCTGCCCCGCGTGCTCAACACCTTGCAGCACCTCCGGGTGGACTACGAAGTGCACACCGAACGCGAAGGGGCGGGGAACATGGCCATCGACATGTGGCTGACCCACACCGCCAACCCCACCACCTTTGCGGTCCCGCCCATCAGCCACGAAGTCATGATCTGGCTGGAGGTGTTTGGCCCCATGTACGCCGGGGGCCAGCAGGTGGACAAAGTGCGCATCCATGGCACGATGTACCGCGTCTATGTGGGGGAAAAATTCGGCCTGGGCTGGCGCTACGTTGCCTTTGCGCCCAACAGCCCCATGCAGACGAGTGCCCAGATCGATCTGATGGCGTTTTTCGAGTACCTGAAAGCCAAGAACCTGGTCACCGGGCAGGAACACCTGGCGGCGGTCAACTTGGGCAACGAACTCATCAGCGGCGCTGGCGAAACCGAACTCAGGCACTTTGCCGTCGACGTTCGCTGACACACACCGCCGCCCCAAAGAAAAACGGCATCCCTGTTCAGGGATGCCGCATGGCGCAGGCGAATCGCCTGGAACCGGTCTGGCCCCGGACGGGGCCCACGGGTCACTTTTTGCGAGGGGTGGTTTTGACCACGCTCATGGCGGTATCGGCCAGCTGGGTGGCTTGTTTGTCAGCCATTTCCACGGCCTTCAAAGCACTGGACTTGGCCATGGCGATGGCGTTCTGGCTGGCGGACAGGGCGGTTTTGTAGGCCGTGACCAGGGACTCGCTGCCAGCAGGCGCGTTCTTGGACAGGGCATCGACGGCGGCGTCGAGCTGTTTCTGGGTTTCAGCGGCTTTGGCATCGGCCACTTTGCCCAGCTCGGCGCTGACGTCGGTGGCGATGGCATACACGGAACGGCTGTACGCAATGGCCTGCTCTGCCAGGGGTTTGACCAGCGAGGTCTGGGCGGCCAGGGCATCGGTGGGGTTTTTGGCACCGAGGGTGGACACCAGGTCGGGCGTGGTCTGTGTCAGGGCGGCACGCGCCAGGCCCATGTTCAGGGCCACCAGCTTTTCAAAACCGGCGAAGGCCGTGGTGGCCAGGTTTTGGGCTTCAAGGGCGGCGGCTTTTTGTGCGGCCAGCAGGGTGTCAAGGTTGAAAGTGGTCATGGTGGGCTCCAGGAAGGGTTGAAAAAAAACCTGCTGCGGCCACTGTCTTGAAAATGTTGCAGTGCAGCATGGGTCCTATCTTAGGGTTAACCCGACAGATTGCAAGCAAAAAATGCTGCACTGCAACATTTTGTTTTTTCTCCACAAAAAAAGGGGGCCCAGCCCCCTTGTGTGTGCGGCGCACCACGCCGCTCAGGCCCACGGGGTGGGGGGCGGGATGTCACACACCGGAGGGACGTCGACGGTTTTGAAGTCGGCCGGGGAAACGATCTCCAGGTACTCCATGTCAGGGGAATAGTCGAACAGGTAGTGGCGGATGCCCGGGCGCTGGTGCACCACATCGCCGGCCTCGACCAGCGTGACCTGGTCCTCGTACATGAACCGGGCCCAACCTTTGACCATGATGACGATCTGGAAATCCGCCTCATGGCGGTGCCAGCCGGTGCCGGTTTCCGGCGCCATGTTCGCCTTGACCAGGTGGGCAATCACTTTGCCGTGGGTGGCATCGGCAATGCCCAGGTCCCGGTAAAGAAAGAAGTCGCGCAGGCCGCCTGAGGTATACGGCGTGTCAGTGGGTTTGACGTGCGAAAACAGGGTGGGGGTCTGGTCCGGCATGGTGCACTCCTTCGGGGGTGGGGTTGGCAAACGGATGCTGCGGCGCAGCATGCATGAACCGTTCCACACCCGGGAAGCGCTCAGGGCGCGCTGGGCTGACGGGCCTGGCGGCGTGCGGCCTGCGTCTGCCCGCCGTAGCCCCAGTCGGTAGCGGGCAATTCGCGCACGGTGACGTAGCTGGCAGGGGCCAGGGGGCGGCCAGCGCCCAGTTGGCGCTCCAACTCGTCAAACGCTTGCTGCACAAACGCGGCCTTCTCGGCTTCCGTGTTCGTGCCAGCGGTGATGTCGATCTCCAGCCAGGCGGTGGGCTGTGCGGCCTCCTGTGCGCCGATGTACCAGCGCGCCACAGGCAAGTCGTCGATGAGCACCACCGTGACCTCGGGGCGCTTGCCCAGCACACGGGCGGTCAGCGCGGTCAAGGCCTGGGCCAGAGCGGCGTAACGCGGTGGGTTCTGCAAAGGGGCTAGGTGCAAATGAAGTGTCGGCATGGTGTGGGGCCTTTTCGGGTGGCGATGGATCAGGCGGCTCGGGTGGCGGCGCTGCGGCGCCCCATTCGGGCTTGCAGACGCTGGGCACTTCGGGCCGCACCGTTCAGGCGGGTCTCCAGGCGTTGCCACACCTCATCCGCTTCTCGCCAGACGTTGGCAAATGTCTGCACGCCAAAGTCGCGGATGGCCTCCTGCCGCAGCCGCAAGGCTTCGGCTTGGGCCAGGTCGATGCGGCGCGCGTGGGCGTCGCGACCGGAAGGGGAAAGGGAGACATCGAGGAACGGACGGGACATGGGGAACTCCTGGGTGGGGTGAACGGGTGAGTCGGAATTTATTGACAAAACCAAGACGCCGAAACCCCATAAAATGCACATTGGATTTGCACTTTCTGCAAATCAATCCCCTGAAACGCGCATGAACCTGGAACTGGACGATGTGGCGCTGTTCATGCGCATCAAAGAATTGGGCAGCCTGTCGGCGGCCGCCCGCGAGCGCAACTGGCCCGTCAGCCAGGTGTCGCGTGCCCTGGTGCGGCTGGAAGCGGCGGCGGGCGTGCGGTTGCTTCACCGCAACACGCACGGCCTGTCGCTCACCGATGAAGGCGACACCTTTGCCACCCACGCCACCCAGCTGCTGGCCACGCGCGACGAACTGGCCAGCAGCTTCACCGGCAAACGGGCGGGACCCAGCGGCTGGGTCCGCGTGGCGGTCAGTCCGGTGTTGGCCGAGGCCGTGATCGCCCCCAGCCTGAGCGGCCTGTACCACCGCCACCCGGCCCTGCACATCGACCTGATGGCCGATGACCGCATGACCGACATGGCACGCGAGGGCATCGACATCGCCATGCGCACCGGCAGCACCGCCAGCGACACCGTGGTCGCCCGCCAGATCGGCACCTACGGCCGCACGCTGTGCGCCAGTCCGGCTTACCTGGCCCAGCACGGTGAACCCCGCACCTTGGACGACCTGCGACACCACCGGCTGGTGGCCAGCAGCGTGAGCCCCTCTCTCAACCGCTGGCCGCTGGCCCGACCCCAAGGCAAAGCCGACGCCTGGACGGTACAAGGCCACACCCGCAGCGACAACAGTGCGGCCACCCTGGCCCTGGTGCTGCACGGGGTGGCCATGGCACGCCTGAGCGATCTGGTGGCCCGCCCCCACCTGTCCAGTGGCACCCTGGTGTCCGTGTTGCCCGGGGTGTTCGACGCCCAGCATGTGCCGATCTATGCCGTGGTGCAGCAGGAGCGCCACCGGCTGCCCAAGGTGCGCGCCTGCATCGACTGGTGGCAAGCCTGGCTGCAAGACCCGGAGCGGGCCGCCCATAATCCCACGCCATGAGCGACCCTGCCCCCCC
>Ga0209066_10000427_pt1 | contig 62016 bp, 49 predicted proteins | sample All_14_2_FD_187198 | JGI IMG/M metagenome (GOLD analysis project Ga0209066, IMG submission 187198) | Freshwater microbial communities in response to fracking from Pennsylvania, USA - Allegheny Zone_MetaG_DW_15 (SPAdes) (version 2) ...
GGAACGTCCTGGAGGAGACGGGTGCGCCTGCTAGTTTGTTCTGGATCGCCAATGTTATCAATTGCCGTCCGATCAATAATGTCTTCCCCACAGACAAAACAATGATTCAAGCCTGTTTGCCGTGGCTTCAGAAACAAATAGGAATAATTCGCCCATTGGTGATTATTGGTTGTGGGGATAAACCCCTTAAGCATCTCATTGGTGTCAATAGTCAGATATCTAAGGTAAGAGGCAAAGCAATTGATTGGTATGTAGAGCCCATCGATCTGCATTGTAAGTATATCCCAGTTTTTCATCCTTCTTTTTGCTTGCGACCAGGGCGCTCATTCAACACACCTAAAAGAGATTTGACCGAGGGGCAGAAAGTTCTTGCTATGTCGCAAAATGAAAAACAGGAGCTTTTAGCTCAAGATATCTATAAAGCTGTTCATTATGTATTGACCCGAAAAGGAGATGGGAATGAATAAGAAAGAGATGATAGCTAAACTGAAGACCTTAGGTATCACCATCGATGTGAGTAAGGATTCATATACTGTCGTAGCTGACGACAAACCTGATGCACAAAAGGTTCTTGGATGGGGAGAGACTTTAGATGTAGCTTTATTGGATTGGATCCTTCAAGCTCATGACAGAGTTTCAGATTCACAGGATATGATCGCATTAATTGAAGATCACATCGAAGAAATTGTACGAGAACCCGCCAAGAGACAAGAAGCTAAAACTAGGACTGATGAGCGTTTAACTGCCATCAACACGCTGGATAATATACAAGAGAAGCAAAGCACTAGACTAGTTCTATTGAACCTAAAGGGTGTTCATTGGTTGTGGTTCGCTGTGCTTAGTACTTATCTTTGTGAGGGGCTGGGACTATCCGAAGAAGAAGCACTACAATATGTCTTCTCCGTTGGCCTCAAGGAAATTAGTCAGAAATATGTTACTCAAAAGATGAGTTTACTTAAAGCTATTGAAGAGCTAAAAGACGCACAGGGGAAATAGCCATTAGTTACTTCTATGTGTATCCTGAAATAGCCGAGGCAGCTATTCTTCGTGGTGATGCTGACGATTTTTTGATTTGGTCACTTTTAAGAAGTCATGACGAAGAAGGGAGCGGAGGTCTCACTAGGCGATGTGCGACCGAGGTGCTACAATATGTTATGGAGTACAGCCGTTCGACTGCCTATCGTCGTATTCAGCCTACGGATTATTGGACATTGAGTGGTGAGCAGATATATCTAAAATCCATACACAAAGTATGCCAGATGCTGGGTATTGAAAAGCTTCATTACAACTCATATGTTTTTGCTGAATCTTGTCTTAGAATGGGTCAGAAGTTTAGGCGGGCCGCTTTGTTTGCTATAGCGGTGCAAAGCAGCAAGCCGCAATCTTATCAGTGTATGGCTAAAAGATGTGGCATCAGCAAGCGAACAGCTATAGCGTATATGAATATGGTAAGCGATGTTAGAAAAACACACAATTATGCCTTTATGGAATCATTTGAGACACTAAGAGACGCTAAAATAAAGCACCAGGAAGGCAATCCATATAAAGTTGGTATCTTCTATCAGGATGGCTTTTACTACCTACTGGATCGCCTTCCTAATACGTATGAACTGGAATTAGCCAGGGGTATGAACGCCCAACGCAAGCGGATCAACAAGAAGCTTGGGGCCAAATTCGCCACTACCCCAGCTTACAACCATATCTATCTAAAATGCGAACCTAATACGAATGATGAAGGTGAAGATAAGCAGAGGTATGTTTTTCAAGGCTATACTTCTTTGGACAAGACGCTTGGCGAGCCGGACATCTTTAATCATCAACAAGAACCCTTTGAAGCAGCGATGTGGAAAGTAATGGAAGGATGAAAATGAGCAACTTTACTCACTTGCATACACATAGTATGTTTTCGGTATATGACGGTTTGGGAAAGGTCGAAGATCTAATTGATGGCGCAAAAGCCATGGGCTTTTCTCATATCGCACTCACCGACCACGGTAAAATGGGCGGGATTGTGCGTGCTGCTCAGAGGGCTGTTGAGCCTGATTCTGAGGGGCGAACGATTGAGTTTATAGTTGGATGCGAAGCATATATCTGCGATGGCAGTATGATGGAACAGCATAATGTCGAGCGCGACAATGGCAAGATAGGTCGCCCCCGACATTATCACTCCACCATGTTAGCATCGAATGAAAAAGGCTACAATAATCTCGTTCGCATGATGAATATTGGTAATATCAAGGGTTTCTATTACGATCCTCGTGTTGATATGGAGACTGTCGAAGCTCACAATGAGGGCATCATTTGCACTAGCGGCTGTATGAGTGGACAAATCTCTAGAGCTATCTTGGCGGATGATGAAAAGCGCATTAACACTGTATTGGATGCTTGGCATCAGATCTTTGGTGATAGATTTTATCTGGAAGTCCAGAATCATGGCATTCCCGAACAATTGAAAATAGCAAAGGGCATCTTTGCTTTGTCTAAGAAACACAATATCCCCGTGGTGGCGACAAATGATGTTCACTATTTGACTCAGAACGATTCAAAAGCCCATACCTTACTAAAGCAAATTCAAGCTTATTCTCGCGATAAAGATGACCAAGAAAGTATTGCTAAAGCTGGATACTCAACTGATCAGTTTTATCTCAAGAGTACCGAAGAAATGTATGCGTTGTGGTCCGAACACCCTGAAGCTTGTCGCAATACTATGGAGGTTGCTGAGCGCTGCGCCTATAGATATCCTGTGAAGAATAACTGGCAATGCCCAACCTTTGTTGTACCATATACCGATGAATTCTCAGGTTTCAAGGAGTTCTGGAATAACTCGCTGCCTAAGCACAATGAGCACCAAGCTTTCCTTTACTTCCTATGTGTCAACAATATGCGGGAGCGTGGCCTCGCCAACAACGATGAGTATAGGGACCGACTAAAGTACGAACTTAAGATTATCTTCGAAATGGGTGTTGAAGATTACTTCCTTATCATTTGGGATGTGTTTAGACATGTTCGCGAACAGAATATTGCTCATGCGCCCGGCAGAGGTTCGGGGGCAGGCTCTTTAGTCCTGTACTTGACTGAAGTGACTATGATCGATCCTCTTGATAAAGAGTTGGGATTGATGTTTGAGCGCTTCTTGAATCCTGGGCGTTCCAGTACATATGAGTTCGGTTTCTCTGAATTCACTATTGTCGATTGGAAGAAATGGAAACAAGAAGAGGGGCTCGAAGACAGCACTGGAAAACTGCGACTTCTTGTAGAAAAGGAAGCTAAAGAATCAGACATTCCGGGTGTATTACCTAATGTTCTGAGAGAGATTTTGCCGCTTGAGAATCAGGAACTAGATACGTATTACTATGACTTGTGGGCTAATGATAAGACCATCACCAAGAACAATGCAAACTCTTGGATTGCTTACATGATTGGTATCACTCCTGAGCAACCAACAGGGGAATTGAAAGTCAAGAAGATGGGGAGCTTGCCTGATGTTGACAGCGACTTTGATACTCACCGTCGGGATGAGATATATGAGTATCTCAAACAAACCTATGGTAGAGACAAAGTAGTCAATATTGGAACCTATGGTATTATCCAAGCTCGCAGCGCCCTTCGCGGTGCGTTGAAGTCTAATGGCTATTCACAGGCCATAGTTGATGAATTGGCAAAGCTTGTACCTGATAAGTTTAGCTTAGCAGCTACTTTAGAATTGGAGATCTTCAAGACAGCCCTTAGGAAGCATAAGATTCCCAAAGAGCTTATTGATACTGCTGTGTATGTTGAGGGTGCGGCTCTAAGTCATATCTCCGAACATGCGGGCGGTATTGTGATTTCCCCGCATTCTTTGACAAGCACTTGTCCTTTACATAAGTGTAAGAAGGGTGTTGTTAGTCAGTTAGCAATGAATGATCTCGAAGCTATTGGACTGATTAAGTTCGATATGTTGGCAACAAACGCAGTATCCAAGATGCAGCGATGCATTGACATGATCAACGCCAGGACTGGTGGGCACGAGACATTAATTGACTGGCTCAATAAACCTCGCAATAATCCCAAGGCGCTTAATGTGTTCAAGAAGGGGTATACACAGACAATCTTCCAGTTCCAGAGTTTTGGGATTAGGCAAGCACTGAGGGAAATTGGTGCAGATAGTTTCTGTGATCTAGTTGCTGTCAATGCAATGTATCGTCCCGGTCCTATGCGATTTATCAGTAAGGCCATGTATGAGAATCCTCGTAACAAGAAGGACTCTGACATCCCATGGGCAGCGGGCATGACGTATGCAGAAAACAAGAAGAACCCTGGCATCATAACCTATATCCATCCTGACTTAGAACCGATTATGAAGGATACATATGGCATCCTTTGTTATCAAGAACAGTCGATGGAAATGGCCCGAGTTATTGGTGGCTTCACTTTGGCACAAGCGGATACGCTACGAAAAGCCATTGGTAAGAAAAAGGGCGACCTCTTCGAAATCTGTCGCAAGCAGTTCTTTGAGGGCGCAAAGAAAAAGGGATACGAAGAAGAAACGATTGCGGCTATTTGGAAGCTGAACGAGGATTTCGCAAGCTATTCATTCAATAAGTCTCACGCTACCGCTTACGCTATGATTGCATATACTGAGGCATTGATGTTAACTCAGTACCCCTATGAATGGTATGCGGCAGCGCTACAGGAGGAGAATAACGAAGAGACACGAGCGAAGTTCTTAGCTGAGGCTATAGACGGTCTCAAACTTGGTGTTGTCGCACCAGATATCAATAGATCAGGTAAGCAATGCGAGGTTAGATACAAGGACGGCAAGGCCATCTCCATTGTATTACCTTTGAGTTTTATCAAGGGCATTGGTGAGGGCATTGGTGAAGAGATCGCTGAGGGGAAGCCTTATGCTACATTTAAGGATTTCTGCCTTTCCATCAAGCCATCGGGTATCGTGTTCCCCAAATTATCAACGGGATATCAAAATCCCGTTCCGCCTGAAAAGCGAGCGCGCAACTATAATAAAGATAATGATCCTTTGAAGAATATCTACGTTTCTGCACTTAGGAGTTTTTTAGAAAATGGTAGCGTAAAGATGAAGATGGAACTTGAGACCCAGTATGAGGAGTTCAAAAAGCAATTCAAGGATATTCGCCAATTCGAGAAACAACAGAGCAAATACAAACAAAATCGCTTACAGGAAATGTTCGGGGCTCCCAAGGACGCTTGAGAGCCTTGGGTACGGGTGCTATAATTAGATAAGAAGGGACGCACTTGTGGCTACACGAGAACTAACATCTTTGGAAAAAGACATCCATAGCAACATCATGGAGAAGATTACTATTACCGATCAATCTATTGAAGTTAGTCTTAAAATGATTGTCGGCGAGCAGGAAAGCGAGCGCATGGAAGTTGGCGCTGCTCGCTCCATGCGTTTCGAGGGTAATCTCACAGTTGATGAAAAGGATTATCTACGAAGGCGCTTATTCGAAAGCGTTGCTGTTGATGTGGTGGATAATGCGCTGTTTGCCTCCAATCAGTTTAATCGCATCATTGCTAAGTGGCCCCGTCATCCTGATTTTCCTGCTGAGCCTGCACATGGTAAGGTCTCATTAGAGGATATTGAAAAGGAGTAGCAAGCATGGCTAACCCTGATATCTATGTTGAGGAATTTGCTGAACAGTATTCTTACTCCAATCTTTTTGGGGAGCCAGTTAGTCTGGATGAAGGAGAAGATTTAGAAGACTATAATGTTGAGGAAACCCGTCGCTATTGGAAGAAGATCTCGCGGCAAATCGAAGATCCAGATTATGGTTTGCTATTAGATCGTCTTAGTCGATTAATCATTCCGCCCCCTCTCAAGAATGGGATTTTTGAACCAGATCGTATTGCTAAACTCTACTCCTTGGGGGTGGAATATCGTAATACTATGATAGATATCAAGAACCGTTTATTGAAGATCTCGGCTTCGAGAAAGAGGTGTTATTCAGAGTTAGAGGGAACCTATATAGTAGAGTCTAGTGCCAAGAATGAAGCTGCTAGACGAGCGGAAGCTAAGGGAAGAGTAGCCAGAGAGGCAATTCAAACCGACAATGCTGAGGTTGCTTTAGAAGCAGTCACGGAAATGATCAAGAATCTTGAGCAGGCCGTGATGAATACTAAAAGGGTCGCCGAGACCTACATGTTCTTCTACAGTAAGAATATGGCAGAATCAGGAGTTGGTACGGGTTATGACTTTGGAAACGAAATCTCTCAGCAACCGGAAAGTCTATTAGATGACAGTCTATGGGCACCTAGAAAACAAAAAGCGGATGAGGACTTTGAATTGTAAGCGTCTACTAGTACGCTAGTCCGGCCCTCTTAGAACTACAACAATGATTAGGCATGAAAGAGCTTAGCTCTACGAAACAAGCCTTAGGAGGAAAAGAACATGGGTAACGAATGGGATGTCTTTGACGAACAAGCTAATGTTGGACGCGGTGGGATCGACTTTAAGGAACTGTTCATCAGGCCCACACCACCAACAGAAAAAGAGATGGCTAATGGTACTAAGAGCAACAAGTACCGTGTTCGTCTAGTTTCACCACCTCGCGGTTACTATCGTCACAATAATTACGTGACTGGTGAAAGCCGCAACAGTGTCCCCTTTGAGGATACAGATTTCAATAGAAGCTTCTATCGTAACTGTTTCACTCACTTCAATGGTGGCGAACTTGTCAAGGCCAATGATTGTCCTTGGTGTCAAGCTGGCTATCAGGTACAAAAGCGCTTTATGTGCAATTGTATTGATCGTCGGACGGAATCCCCGAAGATTCTCGACGTTCCTGATTCGATTATGAAGTTCATCACGGCATGGTATCGTACCACTCGTGAAGAGGACAACATTATCATCGGGCCGAGTGCCTGGGATCAGGACGCTCCTGACTTCATCATCGAGGCAACTCGTAAGAACAAGAAGGTTGACTATCTGGTTTCGGCATCTCGTAGAGGTGCGCCTATCGGCGAGGAAGAGCTAGAAATCCTGGCAAAGATTACTGAGATTGATGCCAATGGTAAGCTCTCTGATCCCGAGGCCAATATCCTTCGCGTACTTGGTGAGGATGTCGAGAGTAGTGAGTACGATACGTTCTTGCTATGGGATATCGAGCGTTGGATTACACCTAGTAAGGTGCTGACCGAGGATCCCAAGGAAGCCAAGAAGCGCGCTGCGGCAAAAGAGAAGGACGATGAGGACGACGATGAGATGAGCGACGATGACGACGATGACGATATCGCTGTTGCCGCTTCTCGGACTAAGCCCGCCGCTAAACCTGCCGCGAAGCCCGCTGCTAAACCAGCAGCCAAGGCGAAGCCCGTAGATGACGATGACGATGATCCGTTTGCCGACGATACCCCAAACGATAATGACGAGGATGAGGACGATACTCCTCCCGCCAAAAAGCCTGCTGCAAAGAAGGCTAGTGGTAAGCGTGACGACTGGACATTCTAAGTCCTACTAATAATGGGGGCGGCAAGGTCACTGGGCTTTGCCGCCCCCATTATCGGTTCACCCCATTTTATTCAACCCAAGGAGACGACATGAGTAATGAAAAAGTTAAACAAAGTCGTGATACTGCCATTAAGAATCAGTTTACGAAGCAGTTCGGAATCAATGTAAGAACCTTTAGCGATAATGAGCCAGCCCCTACTTATCGTCCACTTCCTACAGGTATTGCAGAAATTGATACTGCCTCTGGTATCGGTGGTATGCCGGGTGGCACCATCATTGAGGCTTTTGGTCCATCTCAATCAGGAAAGTCGTATTATTGCTGTGTCATGAGCGCCGAGATCATCAAAAACGGTGGGCGAGTTCTGTACATAGACTTAGAAGGGCTGGACTTTAACCGCCTTCAAGATCTTGGTGTCGTACTTGACGGTGGGCATTTTCATTATGTTAGTGATTTTGAAAATGGCGAACAAGTCCTTGAGGCAGCTAAATTCGCTTTGAGTCTTAAGGAAGATGAAAATAATCCGCTCTCTAAGTGCTTCTATGATCTTGTAGTCATTGATTCTATCTATATGGTGCGCCCCAAGGTAGAGGAAGAGAAGAACCTCGAAGACGCTGTAGTTGCTACGCAGGCACGGTTGTTCTCTAAGGCGATGCCACAGTTGCTGTCGCGGGTTCGTAAGAATGACAACATTCTCATTCTCATTAATCAAGTAAGAAACAAGATTGGGGTTATGTATGGTAGTCCTGAGACAACCCCTGGCGGTGAGGCAATTAGGTTTGTTTGCCATATCCGTATCCGTTTTGAGCAAATGACTGGTAAGGATTGGAAGATCAGATCATCCGATTCTAATGGTGAGCGCATTATCGGCGGACACTCCAAATTCGAGTTCATTAAAAGTCGTGTTGGTGTCCCTAATATCTCAGGATACTTCCCAATCTACTTTGTGCCGAATGATCAACTAGATCAGTTTGAGCTAATGTTCGCTAAAGCTTGTAATGCTAAGTTGCTGCGCCTTTGGGGTGGGCAGTATCTATTCCCATGGGCTACTAGTCCCAAGCAAGCCACATTTGCAACCAAAGACTTTGATGAGTTCAAGGATTATCTCATCGAATACGATTATCTCCCAAAGATTCTGGAAAAGCTTGGCTACAGCAATGTTGATGCCGAGGCTCAAAAGATCATTGAGAATGTCCAAAAGATGAGGGAACAGAAAGCTAATGCTCCTCGACTGGACAATGTTGACGAAGATGAGGGTGAAGACGACGAAGACGTGGTGCCCATCACTACGTCGGACGATGATGAGTAGCACATGAAACTAAACGAGCCTCTACGTATCTGCTTTTGGTATCAAGGGGATATGCAGAGGCTCGTTCGGTCCAAACAAATTCAAGCCTTTAGAGGGCCTCTTACAATTGACATCAAAAAGTCGGTGGCGTCAGGTTATGTAGTAGAAGTCTTTTTTGACTTATTCAGTGTCACGCTTGATTTGTCGAAATACCATAAACAATACATGAGTTCCGGGGCAAAAGTATGGGTAGAATTCTTGATAAAGACAGAGTAGCTCAAGCTTTTCGCTATGCAATTACCGAGCCCAAAGAAGGTCGCTCGCAAATCGAGTTTTTGACACAAAGGCCGCTGTCTATAGAAACACTCAATAAATGGGAGGTTGGTTACTGCCCCCCTAAAATCAAATATGACAATTTCTTCATGCGTGGTCGTATTGTTATGCCGCTAAGAGATTTTAGTGGCAGGATTAGAGCTTTCTTTGGTAGGCGTTTAGATAATGACGCAGATATGGTGCTAGATTATTTCCAAGATGAATTTGACCCTGTACAAGCCCATGAACGATTTATTCGTTGGATGCGTGGCAAATGGATTAATGAAGTCTACAACAAGAAAGATCACCTATACGGATACTATCAAAATATTGCTGATATCAAAGAAAATGGATATGCCATTATTGTGGAGGGATGTATGGATGTCATTGCTCTATGGGATAATGGCGTTCGAAATGCTGTGGCTATTTGTGGCACGGCCTTCACAGAACGACAACTTGCCCTGTTAAAAAGATACACCAATACGGTTGTCATTATGACCGATATGGACGAAGCAGGGCGCAAAGCATCGGCATCAGCCATCGCAAAACTAGAAGATATCTTTCAGGTACTAGAAGTGTCCTTGCCTGAAAAGTATGATGCCGAAGATTATGTTCGTAAGTTCGGCGGAAAAAGACTTGGACACTTCATCGAAAAAGCGCTACAACATAATAAGAAGAGACTGACATTCAAGGCAAGGGACGAAGACTCATGACATACGCTCGACATGATATCGCTAAGTTGCTACACGACAGAGCGACTAATAACGATAGAGATTACTCATATTTCCATGCTAGTGAGATTGGAGCATGTCCTAGAGTGTTAGTCCTTAAGAAATTGGGGCTCGCTCCTCTTGACACCTACGACCTAACAACTCTTTGTAGATTTGATACAGGCCATTCATTCCATAGCCGCATTCAGGGCTATTTTAGGGATGCGGGGTTACTGATGACTGAGATCGTGACATCAGTAGCGGAAGGTCTATCTGAAGTCGCATTTGATGATAATGATGATGCTAAGAAGAGAATTATTGTTTGTGGAGAATCAGGTAGACAATATCCATTCTTTGTAGGTGAAAAAGTATGGAAGAAACCCTTCAACCCCGATAAACCATGGACAAGGGTTGAAGACCTAAAAGTGGGAGATGAATGGTATCTAATAGAAGTACCATTTGAGTCTAGCGAATTGAAACTATCAGGTCGGGTGGACGGCGTAATCCTCGAAGCAGGTAAGCCTACTATCTTAGAAATCAAAAGCTCTAAGGATAAATCCTTCTGGTATCTATTCTTGAATGATGACACACGGCATATTTATGCCAAAGATCTGCCGCGCGAGAATGAATGTCATATCTGCGGCAAAAAGATCCCATTCGGCTCCAACCTTGCCAATCACCTAGTAAAAGAACACCATACAATGGGTGCTCCTATGGATAAACATATTGTTCAGGGTAATTCATATATGTTTGCATTGGGTGTGGAATCTACGCTTTATTGGTATGAGAGCAAAGATACCCATGCAGTCTTTGATGCTATTCGCTACCGCGATGAAGAACTAATTGAACAAATCAAAGATAGATGTAACAAGCTATGGGATATTGCACTAACTCCTATGGATCGTTACAAGATTCCCAGAGAATTCAAAACATTACCATATAAGAGTCCTGTTATTGTCGATGCTGATAATAAAATGAGAATCGCAAGGGTCCAAGAAGATCATCTTGAGGTATTAAATCTCCCCAAGAAACCCAAGAAAATGTCCGCCCACAGTTGTTTCGATTGCTTCTTTTGTGGGTATCAGCATTTGTGTTGGCCCGAAGAGATTAAGACAGTACCCATCATTCGAGAAAGCTTGCTTAGAGAGGAGTAATAATGCGTGATGAAAAGGAAAAACTGGAGATAGCTGTACATCAATATCAGGTCGCTAAGAAAGACAATAATATTGATGCTATCAATGATGCATATCTTAGTGTTCTGAGCTATTATGATCCTGAGAAGCATAAGGAAAAGTGGTTCTCAAAATACGGAAAGGTCTTTGATTACGACAGAGACGACTTCGATTCCGTATATTATGAGTGTTTTCTGAAGGCGATTTCTAGTTTTAAGACCAGGAGCATATTAGAAGCTGAGGGCAAATCATTACAAGGAAAGGGAGATCTCAACAATCTCTTTATTAGGATTCTCTCAAATGAATTTCTAACGATTATCAAGAAACGCTCAGCAGCAATGCGAAACCCTGATGAGATATGTCCAATATGTAACAAAATGGTCGCGCCGCTGTCCGCCCACCTCTTAAAGCACCACCAGGATTTTACTTGGCAAGCGGTTATGGCTAATGGACATGATGAATCCTCTTTTGAAAAAGGATGCCCTATTTGCCCTAAGCATTTACATAATCGCCCATGCAAATCGACATCACCCGAAGTGATTTGTAAGCATATCTCTAGCGCACATGCTTCTATAGTTTTTGAACATTTCGAGACAATATATCCTAACTTCGATTTGTCAAACAGACATACAGTGTCTTTCTCGGAGATAGCAACGGAAGATACTGAGAATATTCAAATTGAAGATGTGTGCCCATCGATCTATCAAGATCATCACAAACCTCAAGAGTTCTTTGAGAATGAGGTTATGGACAAATTCTTTGCATCTGATTTCTCCGAGACTGAAATGAAAATTGTGAATTATATCTTATCTGACAACGTGAAGCAATTAACGCCTGAAGCACTCAATCTAACCCAGGAGGATTTTGAGTTAGCAAGACATAGATTGCAGGAGATTTTAATTGATGTGGGGGCGACCGCAGCCGCCCCCTAGTGATGCTAGTTTGTTTGTTGAGGAAGAATTCGAGCACGGAGAGCTTTAATCTGTTTGGGTTCTAGCTCTCCGGTTCTACTTCTGCCATCACTATCAACTAAGACATATTCGAACATCATCATTAGGTCTTTATCAGTTGTGTAGGGAGTTACTCGCTCACGACTGCGAATGTAAGCTTTCACAATGTTGTTGACTGCCGGAGCACCAATGCCTTGTACCAATGCCTGATTACATTCGCTGAGGGACCATACGATAGAGCTTGAGAGCTTGGCAACGTTTTCCTTGGTCCACTCGTCCCCACTAGCTAGGAGCAACCGAGGCTCGGGTAGCCCATCGTAAGAATCCTCAGAGATATAGTTACCGAAGAACTTTGCCCTGATAGCATTAGATAGCGGATTGAAATCATCGCTTCTATTCAATGGCTCAGGTAACATTGTTTTCTGAAAGCAGAATTTGGCGCAAAGCTTCACGAATGGAGTTACATTAAAGTGGGTAGCCGATCTAGTAAAGATTTTCGCCATGTTGTTGACGGCAGCGGGACCAATGCCTTGCAGTTCTATACTGCTGGATTCTCGAAGACGTGCGAGAACAGCCCTAGTAACATCTGCAATATGTTCTTTTGGGGCGTCTTTGCCTTTTACCATTAGAATTTCGTTACTAATAACGGTGTGGTTCGAATCTATCATGTTTTTGTCTCCTAATTCCGTTTTATTATTGGCTAAGCCTAATGAACTTATATGCCATAAAGTTTACATGCTCGAAACAGGGATGTATGTGGTAAGGAATGAACACTAAAGAATCCTGGAGGATGCTATGAGAGACGGTAGGAAATGGGCAACAGTAGACTTAGAAAAATACAAGCAACCTGCCGTACCACAATCAAATATGATTGACAATCTGCGTCTGAGATCACCCTGGAGTAATATTGAAAATGCCATCCTGGGAGCCAGGAATACTCAAGATGCATTGCGGGTTGTGGTACTAGCTGCTAGAAAAAGATATGAGGAGTTCGCATTCCGCGTGTCGATGGATGCGCTCGACATGCCTGAGGCACCTGACGATGACGAGCTATCGGAATATTTGGAAAGCAACGAGTACATGAAGAACTTAATTGTAAGTGCTCAAGCTAAGTTTCCAAATTACAGAGAATCCATTAGGGCGATACGTATGTATCCATTGGCATTTGATGAACAGATGCTTAAGGATACAATGGCAAAACGATCAGCAAAGAAGAAAGAGTTAGAAAATAAGAAGAAATTAGTAGTAGAGAAGCAGGTTTTCAAGCCAACAAAAACTCCCGGCGAACAAATGACAGCATTGGAACAAAGAATTCAAATGAGACAAAGCACTCAAAATCCATCAATGGGGTAAAACAATTCATGGTAGAACAATGGGCACGCCTATTCGCTGTAGGCTTTCAATCAATTCATATTGCCATTTCGTTCCTTTTTTGCGGATTAGCATTAATCGGGATGATTATCAATATGCTATTTAGCCCTAATCATACCTTTAGTTATTCTAAGTTCCTTGGTAGATTTGTTAGTGCTCTTTTTTGCGTGTTAATTCTAGCTCCAATTATTGGGGCTAATATCCTTCCGGGATTTGCAGCGGGCGGCGCGACAGCTATTATAGTGCTTACAATGCTACGAGAATTTAGTGTAGCCATTGCTTTTACGGGGCTGGATATGACGCCACTTACAGTTTGTATTGATGTTGCTATCAATATCATTACGAGACAACGTTCGAATAAATAGTCAAGGAGAACAAGATGCGCTTTGAGAGAAAGTATACACAAAATGGTATTTCGCCTTATAGTACGGTGACTTGGGTAAGAAGAACCAGTAAAGTCACAGACGAACGTGGTAATGTTATCTATGAGAATAATCAAGTAGAGGTTCCTGATCACTGGGATCAAGTAGCTACTGACATTCTAGCTAGCAAGTATTTTCGAAGGGCTCAGGTTCCTAACAAGACCATACCTGTTGACGAGCCGGGTATGTATCAAAGATTCCGCCGTTCAGTTGCAGCCCCTGACGCAGATATGGGCGCGGAGACTTCGCTAAAACAAAGTGTTCATCGTCTCGTTGGAAATTGGACTTATTGGGCCATTAAGGAAGGCTACATTACTTCAGAAGTAGATGCTGAAGTCTTTTATGATGAACTTGTTTATATGATTTTGCATCAGTACTTTTCTCCAAATAGCCCTCAATGGTTTAACACAGGTTTGGGGTGGGCCTATGGTACCAAGAATAAGGATGTAGGTTATTACTTTGTTGACCCATCGGACGGACAAGTATATGACTGTACAGATCCGGGTGTAGAAGATAATGCTATTACTCGTGGACAGGCACATGCTTGCTTTATTCTGTCCCTTAAGGATCAATTGATTGGTGATCAGGGTATTTGTGAATTCAATACTACTGAGACGAAAATCTTCAAACGAGGCTCAGGTACGGGCGTTAATGCCTCACAGCTTAGAGGACACAATGAAGCACTAAGCAGTGGTGGTACTTCTAGTGGTATGATGTCCTTCTTAAAGATCTTTGATCGTAATGCTGATTCTGTAAAATCGGGTGGGACTTCCAGGCGCGCGGCGAAAATGGTAATCGTAGATGATAACCATCCTGAGGTTGAGGATTTTATTGAGTGGAAGTTCAAGAGTGAGCAACAAGTTGCCGCTATGATTACAGGGGCTCGACTCAATTGTGACATCCTCAACGATCTAATGAAAACGTGGAAACAACTGGGGTCTAAGGCTTCAGAAACACACCCTGATATCAAGGCCATTATCAAGAAAGCTTACCACTATGCCATTGAGGAAAACTATGTGCATCGTGCTATGCTTTTGGCTAAGCAAGGATATGATGAGTTCCCTTTCATTGAACTGACCAATGACTTCAATGGGGAAGCCTATCACATTGTTAGTGGACAAAATAGCAACAACTCCATTAGGGTATCGGATGATTTTCTGACTGCCGTAAAGAGAGATAAAGATTGGAATTTGACCAATCGAACCGATGGCTCTCTATACAAAACCAAGAAAGCCAAATTTCTCTGGGAGAGGATCAACTACTGTGCTTGGTCTTGTGCCGATCCCGGCCTTCAATTCAGTGACACCATCAACTCTTGGAATACGGTTAGAAATGACGGTTTGATTGAAGCAAGTAATCCATGCAGTGAGTACTTCTTCCTAAATGATACCGCTTGTAATCTAGCATCTATTCGTTTATCTAAGTTTTATGATGAACAAACGGGTGTATTTGATATTGATTTATTCAAGCATTCGGTTTTATTGGTAACAACTGTTTTAGAGTTAAGTGTATCTTCTGCTATCTTGGCTACCAAGCAATTAGCCCAAGGGACAGAAAACTATAGGACGCTTGGAGTTGGTTATGCTGATATGGGCTCATTATTGATGCGTAAGGGTATTGCTTATGACTCCGATAAGGGAAGAGCTATTATTGGGGCGATTACAGCTATCATGACATCACAAGCCTATATTACTAGTGCTTTAATGGCTAAAGACCATGGTTGCTTTAATCGATACGAAGATAACAAAGAACACATGCTGAGGGTTATCAGGAATCATCGCCGTGCGGCGTATGACGCGCCTGATGAAACTTATGAGCAGATCAACATTCCGCCAATTGGTATCTCTGCTGCTGAAGCTCCGGCGGATCTATTAGAGGCAGCCCGCGCCGGATGGGATCAAGCTCTGGAACTAGGCGAGAAGTATGGGTATCGTAATGCCCATGTAACTGTCTTGGCTCCTACCGGAACAATCGGCTTATTGATGGACTGTGACACGACGGGTATTGAGCCTGACTTTTCTTTGGTGAAATACAAGAAACTATCAGGCGGTGGATACTTTAAGATCGCCAACCGCTCATTGCGTCCCGCCTTATTTACTCTTGGCTATTCTGAAGATGAAATTAAGGCGATGATTCGATATGTTGTTGGTAACGCATCTCTTAATGAATGTCCCCATATCAATGAAGAAGTTCTAAAGAATATGGGGTTGAGCGATTCGCAAATCGATGCCATAGAGTCATCATTGAAGACTGCCTTTAATATCGAGTTCGTATTTAACAAGCATACGCTCGGGGTTGATTTCTGTTCAACCAAACTTGGTATTACTCCCGATGAGCTTGAAAACTCTAAGTTCTCAATCTTGCAAAAGATGGGGTTTTCGAGTGAACAGATAGCTCAAGCCAATGAGTATATTTGCGGTACGGGAACTATGGAAGGCGCACCTCATTTGAAGCCTGAGCATTACGCAGTCTTTGATTGTGCTATTGCGGGTGGTGAAAAAGGCAAGAGATCTATCTCCTATGAGGCCCATCTCAAGGCCATGGCGGCTGCTCAACCTTTCCTGAGTGGGGCTATTTCTAAGACGATCAATCTCCCGGTGGATTGTACTGTAGAAGATGTGGAGAAGTGTCATTGGATGGCACATGAGCAGGGCATCAAGAGCATGGCGCTATATCGCAATGCTTCCAAGCTCTCGCAGCCCTTAAACTCTAGTGCTGGCACTACTCCGATATACACTTTTGACATTATCTCGGACGAACAAGACGGACCAGAAATCTTCCAGTATGTGACACGCCAACGACTTCCCAAGATTCGACGGAGCAAGACTATCGAGTTTTCGGTGCAGGGGTCCAAGGTATTCATTAACTGCGGAGAATATGATGACGGGCGACTTGGTGAGGTGTTCATTAACTGCGTCGATGCCCCCGCCGAGATGCAGTCACTATACAACTTACTAGGTCGTGGTTTCTCACACTACCTACAGCATGGTTGTCCTCCAGGTGAATATCTTGACATGTTTAGAAGTGTCAAGTCAGCACCGCAGGGTCTGGTCAACCATCCCAACGTCAAAACAGCAACGTCTATCCCGGACGCGATTGGTAAGATCATTGCCGTCGAATACTTCAAGGACAAGACCGCCGCTGAGGTTATTCAAGATGAAGGTCTCGATCAGATTGAAGAGGCTATCAAAGAAACATCCTCAAATGGCTCACAAACACGCGAAGTATTGGTAGCTGCTTATGATCAGCGTCAGAAACGTGTCAAACCAATACATCAGGAATGTGAGGGCTGCGGGAGTACGAATATGACCGCGATGGGCTCTTGTAAAATCAAGTGCAATAACTGCGGCAATATCACAGGCTCCTGCGGGTCCTAGAACGGCTTGAGGATCCCGCTCCAGGTGCTATAATATCCCTATAGGATGCCGCCTGGAGCGGGATCGGAGACTTACCATAAAAGAATACTCATCCCTTCATCTATTCTCAGAGTATTTTGATAGCCCACCAATTAGTTCAAGGATTGAAGTTATATACTCTAAGCTAGATAGCGGACAGGATATATCAAAAGATCTTGAGTTTATCGCTAGATATGTCAGCGAACGGAATGCAACAATTTCTGATGTAGAACTTTGGACATTTGCTGTATGGGCAATGTGTATGCTTGTTAGACCTAAAAGTGGACTGAAAATGCAGCATCCAACTTTCTCAATTAAGGAAAAAGGAGACGATACGAATGAGCGAGACTAAGAATCCCACACGCGACGAAATCAAGCGGGCGTATTATGCAGAGGAACTTACCAGGAAGCAAATTGCAGAACGGTTTGGTTGGAATAGCACCAATGCATTAGACTATCATCTTAATTTGGATCCTCCTTTGCGTAAGCGGGATGATTCTGAGACACCTTGGGGTATGGAGCATGATCTAACATTGGATCAATTGCTGGGCTCGGGTGTCTTGAAGGGTAAGAACTTCGAGGACGATGTAGCTGAAGCCGCAATGCGTTTAGAGTTTAGGGCGTCCGCTGTCAGAGATCGCCTGCGTCCATTGTGGGAACAATACTTCACCGCACAAGAACAAGAGGTATCCATGGATGATATGAATGTAATGCTTGCAGCGAATAATAGCGCTGCGGCAACTGCGTTGCAACTTGCTCAAACTGCATTGCAAGCCGCCGAAGATGCACAAACTGGTCTGCAAATGGTTAGTGATTCTATGGCGCTGCTATCCAATAAGGATGATGATACAGCATTGAGAAGCCTTGTTAACGATCTTTGCACCATCACATTTGGCGATGTCCCTCTTACTTTTAAGAAAATGAGTAATCAGGCACAGCCAATCGAGCTTGACGGTGATATGGTGTTGCTGCGCTGTTCATTAGGCACATCGATCTCCCCATTAAGTGGCCCTAGTAAGGTACATACAGGCTGGTCAGTCAAGGCACCCGAAGGCTACCATTTGATGGTCACTCCTTCGACTAAGATTGCTGCCGACTATAGTTGTCAAATTCTTGAGTCGCCAATTGTATTCCCCCAGGCTGATAAGGAGCTAGTCTTCACACTAGTCAACCACACTGCCGCTGGTAGTGTGAATCCCTGTAATCTAAGCATTGGGACACCATTGGCTTTGCTTACCCTGTTGCGAACGAATAAGGTCGCCCTCATTGATGCGACTAATGTGGAAGAATAAGGAGTTCGAGTTATGGCGAGAACATCTCGTGAGTTCGAAGAATCACCTGAAATGCGTGAGTTGGCGGAAGAGCTTTGGGACATCTACTCGGGTAATCCCGATGATGTTGATACTATTCTTGGCAGTGAAACTCTAGTAGACATTGAGGATGTCTGGTTTGCTTGGGTGGTTTCACCAAAGGCTAAGAACAGTAAGGCTCTTTCGGTAAAGAGCGCACAGGATTGGCAAAAAGAAGGAGCATTAACCTCCTATCAGTATGCCGTTCTTATCTATAGGGACGATTGGGACGATTGGGATACTGCACAGAAAGAGCGCAAGATCTTCTCGGCTTTGGCGATGCTAAGTAGTCGGCGTCCTGATGTCGAGGACTATACTTGGCTACAAGCTGCCATTGGTCCCACCTATGATGTCAAGGGTGGTCTCAAGCCTGTTGATGGAGATCGCCCCTCAATGCGCGATGCAGCTACCGTCAGTAAAGTCAAGACAGCATATGTCCTAGCTACCAAAGATCTCGAAGACGATGACGAACCTATGTCATTGGATGAGTGCTGATAGTTGTTGTGACCGGGGGTATTTTATACCCCCGGTCACAGTAGGAGTAAACCTTGAAAAGCATCAAACCACTAATTACACGATTGATTAAATCCTTACAGTCCGAAGAACAAATACCAATTGTAGTAGAATACCAAGACAAACTAGATGATTTTGATGCTAAGGCCCCCTGGTTTGAAGAAGAAGAAAATTCGCGGCTCTATAAAGAGCTTTCGGATCAGTATGCTCCGCTCATCTTTCCTGGTCCCGAAGAAGACTACGAACGAGCTTATTCGATTTTCAGAAGAATAGCTCACTTTTACAATATTGGCATCAAAGAGCAATCCATTAATCAACTGGATTATTATAATGGTTTGTTCCATTATATGAGCGACAATATTGTCATCTGCTCAGAACTTAACATCAGGGCTAAGTTGATTGTTATCAGTCACGAATTGGGTCATGGACTAACCCATAGGTGGCGCAGAGGCCCCGACATTACTAGAACCCAAAGAGAAATTGATGCAGATGTATTTGCTTATCTATGTTTAAGTCTAATGGGCTTTGATGTTGTTGACAAAATTGCCAGGGGTATTTCTGTGCTCTATGGCAAAGGCAACACTATCGCAGACAATATTAGAGACGCTGCTGATAGAATCACCAAGAGTCAATGGTGGAAGACTTTTCTGAAACTAATCTCAGGTGATGAACCTCTTGCTCTTTCAGACTTCTTCGCGTATTTTGAACATCAAACTGATCAACAATTTCGTAGAGTATTTTGGGAAAAAGAATATGAGATTAAAGACCACCTCGTAACTTCTAGTGCTAAAGTTAAACAATTTGTAAATGAATATGATGAGAAGCTTGGTCTTTTGTGGCCCATTATTGATTATCCATTTATAGAAGACTCCGATAGCGTTCTTAGATTTGAGCCTGACTTCTCATTGTGCTGGCTACGTTGGAATGAACAATTGCATTGTAATGCATTATGGGCCGGCTTCCATAAAGGAGCACTATCCCTTAAGGAACTTATGGGATTTTATGCGAGATTAGGTTGTTCTATTGTTGGATTTCTCTCGATATTTGAGGAAGAGATTCTAGCATCGAAAGGCAAGAAATGAGTACTAGCGTAGCTCTTTACAATGAATTCCGACCATACAGATTTGAGGATCTGTTTCAACAGCATATCGTTGAGTCGCTAACTCATGCTGTTAAAAGAAACGATGTTCATCCGTGCATGATCTTTGCAGGTGATAAAGGCGCGGGGAAAACCACATATGCTCGAACTTTAGCAATGGCTTTGAACTGTCTGAATCGTAAACCTGATGAAGTAGAGCCGTGCGGCGAATGCGAAAGCTGCCAGCTAATTCTTGCTGATAATCGCATTCACCCAAACGTTCACGAGATCAATGCTGCTCAAGATACAGGTATTGATGCTATTCGTGAAATTGAAGGACTATATACTATCATCCCTCGGGTTGGTAAGTATCGCATCTTCATCATGGATGAGGCGCATCAGTTGAGCACCAGCGCCCAGAATGCTTTGCTTAAACCTTTGGAAGAACCGCCTGCGTCTGTTCGCTTCATTCTATGTACGACGAAATTGGCGGGATTGCTCGACACTATTCAGAGTCGGTCATTTATCTATCAGTTCAAGAAGATCGATATCACACGGCTTACCAAATTGCTTGAAGATATATGCGGCTCCAAAGGGTGGGAGCATGAGGTCGAGGCGCTTAGAATAGCTGCTCTGGCTGCTGAGGGGTCGCCCCGCAATGCGGTCAAGTACCTGTCGCAATTACATACGGTTGGTATCGATGTTGCTCATGCTAACGATCTCCTGGGATTCTCCTCTCTTGGCTTAGGTGTTGATATTCTTGAAGCCGTCATTAACTCCAATCCTATTGGTTTGGTGAAAATCGTTGATGCGATTGCGTCAGACAACAAAGACTTCTCTATGGTACTGAAGTGTTTGGAGAACATAATCTACAATATGATTATGATCGCTGCTCGTGGTAATGTTGATTTGCCGCCCGAAATTATTGAGCGCTTGCAAAACATAGGAGGTATAATTAGAGAGAACAAACAGCGAGCAGCGCTATTGGGTGCGCCGAGCCTATTGATTGAGATGTCCAAAGAAATGGGATATCATAACATCGCACCCAAGGTCGTACTGTTATCTGGTCTCTTGAAACTAGAGAGTTCATTTAGGGGTGAAGCGGCCTAAACCAAAGTATGGATAGCCGCTCCCACAATAATGGAGGTGCGGCTTGTCTACAAAGGTGAATGAAGATAGACTTATTCTGTTGGTAATGCGGGCTCGCCGTGGCGATGATGATGCATTTGATGAGATCCTCAAGATCCTTACCCCTAAGATTAGGACCATGTGCAATCGTTATTTCTTGCCGGGATACGAGCCCGATGATATATTCCAAGTAGCAAGCTGGGCTCTATACCAAGCTATCAAGGTTTTCGACGAGAAATTCAAGAACTCATTCGAGAATTTTGCCCTAAAGACGTGTATAGAAAGACGCTTGAAGACGCTATTTTCACACTCGATTAGACAAAAGTTCCAACCACTAAATCAATCAATATCATGGGACACCCCTGTTGTGGTAGATGGCGACCCTGACGATTCAGGCCAGCATATAGGTGACTTTATCGAATCCGATGACAAGACACCCCTTGAACAACTGATTGAACAAGAAAAGTCCGAATATCTACACAAGGCTATATACGATGGATTGACTGGATTGGAAACTGATGTCCTACGACTACTCGAAGAAGAAGAGCAGTATAGGGACATCGCTAGATTATTGCGCAGGAATACAAAATGCGTCGATAATTCTCTAGTAAGAGCTAGGAAAAAGGTTAGAAAAAGATTCGAAGGCTGTGAAGATATCAGCATCGATGGAATCATAGAATTCTACAAACAAGCCCTAATGGAAAGTGGAGATGAAGATGAACTTCAGAATCGACCGGAGTAGTTTAGACGAGATTCTAAAGGCAATTGGAAAAGTGTGCGGTTCCTCGGGGGAAAGTCCCGAGAAGATTTTCTGGCTTTGCGTTGAAGACGATGGTAGCTTCAAGGCAATTGCTCAGGACGGACGGGGTAACTACCTGGAAATTACCCCAATCGATAAAGTTGATTGCGAACAAGCCTTTGTGGTTTGTTTGATGTATCAGGATATCTCTTCGTTCGTATCGACTTACAAAGAAGCTGAACTAGAGTGCTCGATTAACAACGAATTTGTGCTAATTAAGGGTCGTGGCACTGGCGAGTACAAGTTTAGTAGACTACTTGTCGATCCTCCACGCCGTCCTAAATTAAGCGGGACTAAAGATATCACCCTAGCCTCCGTGGATCTTCGAACTGCTATTGAGAAGACAGAATTCTGCACGTCGGCTGTAAAAGCACAGGCCCCAATGACCAGTGTAATCCTTGAAAGTAAGGAAAGCCAACTAACGGCAATCGCTAGCGATATGTTTAGGGTTGTTCGTTATATCTGCACTTGTGAAGGTGAACAGTTTCGCGTCTTTATCCCCAAGCTCACATGTGAGAAAATCATAACGCTACCCTTCGGTGAGACGGCTCGCGTCAGGACAACACCGACGGCTTTCACCATTGATTCTGAAGAAAACTTCTACTTCTATGGTGTCCAAGAAGAGAATGGTGCCGCTTACCGCGATCTAAATTACATCTTTGAAGACGAGGCTCAGGTAGTCGCTACGGTCGCTTTGGGAGGGGTGAAGAATAAGATCGCAATCTTAAGCGCCTTGCGCAAGGGGCAGAAAGACGCCCAGGTTCGCCTATCCGTAAGGGGTAACAATCTCGTCTTTGAAAGCTCGTCGCAGAGAAGCCAGAGTCGAGATAGTATTGTTTGCAAGAACGTAGACAATGATGACGATGTAGTTGTTGCAACACTCTGCCCAATCTCACATATCGTCAATGGTCTCAAATATGCTGAATCAGAACAAATTCAGATCTGCTATATTACAGAGAGTGACGACGATACTAATGAAACATTCTATTCTCTGAAGATTGAGGATAATGCTTGGAGCTATTTGATCTTGCCGATGGTTGATAATCAGGCCGAAGAGACCCAGGCCGAAGAAACCACACAAGAAGAGCCCACTGATGATGACATAGAAGATGACTTCTTTGGGACGGGGTAAATGGCTGCAAAGAAAACCAAACCTGAAGTTCAGCCCACTAAGGGATTGAAGATATTGGTTGGTGATTCTTACTTAACAAGGAGCGCACTCAGACGATGGATGGCTGAGTTTGGTGAATCATCAATGACTTATATATGGTCAATTGATGAATATCCATCAGAAATACGGGTGCGCTCCCGTTTATTTAAGAACACGACTTATATCTTTGTGAATCCTGATAAGGCTACTCTCGAAAGATTGGCTATCGATCTACCATATATCGATAGGACTAAGAATTTGGCCTGCATCTTGATTGATACTCCATCTGTCGATGGACGAATGACCTTCTATAAACAGTACAAAGCCAACATTCAGGATTGCGGATATATCACCGAGGATCAAAAGAACACGACAATTAGTGGTATGCTTTCAAAGACATGTCCTACATTAACCAGCGATGGCAAAAAGGAGCTTTTGGCGAGCCTGCCAATTAAGGTTGTTGAGTTACCTCAAAAGACCGGCGGCAAGAAGCAAACAAAAGTTATTGACACTTACAGGTTAGTAACAGAGGTTTGTAAGTTAAAGGCTACCGGCAAGCCCGTTGATTCTAATGTGATTAAGGATCACATTATTCCACAGTCGGTTGGTAATACGTGGGATTTAGTTGATCGTATATTTATGAAGGATACGAAGCAGTGTCTTCCTCTCATTGATGTATGTCTCAACTCTGTCGGTGATTGTATGATGTTTGCGGGTCTGTTGTTGTCACAGGCTATTCTCTGCCTTATGGTGAAGGCGTTACTTGAAGAGGATCCCCGTATGGATCAATGGGAAATCATTAAAAGACTATCAGATAATGCTCTTCAAGGGAAATATGAAGTCGAAGTCCTCACGACCGGCGAGCCTAAAAGCCTGATTAGTGCCCATCCTTTTAGAGTAACTAGATGCATGGAGTGGAGCAAGAAATGGTCCTTGGAGGGCCTCAAGAATATCATCCATATATGTAAAAGATTATCGATTAACTTGAGAAGCAAATGTAGCTGGCGACTAGCAGTTATAGATGCTGTGGTCAATGCTTGTGAATCATAATACCAACACACTCAAATAACCAAATATAGGTACATAGAAGTAGCCATGGAGTATAAATGCTTCATGGCTACTTCTATATTTGAACATCCTATACGTACAGACTCGATTCTCTATCAGACAGAGCCTATTCCCGATCCCTGTTTTATCTTAGGATTTGATCCTGCAACTACAGCGAACCTTGGATGGGCTGCCTTTCAATACAAAGACGGAATAGCGTCTCATTGCGACTCTGGTGTTATCCACCTTAAGTCGGATGGCATCACGGAAAAAGAACGATTAATTGGTATCTACAATGCAATGGTTGGATTCTCAAAGAAATACGCGCCCGTTCATGCATATGTCTTTGAACGGTCGATGTCTGCGGGCGGGCGCACTCAGTGGGCAATAGCAAGAGAACAATTAGCTGAAAACACTGGAGTAATGAAATTAGCAATCTTTCATGTAGATAGCATACCTATATCTGTGCAAACTAATCATATGACAAAGCTATTAGCAGGTGAATCTCCTAAAGACCGTGCTGCCAAAAAGAAGATAACCATAGAAACATGCAGAAGAATGTTTCCAATAAAGTTACAAGGTAAGAAAATAAAAGATGGACTTGACCATGAATCAGATGCTATAGGGTTCTGTGTTGCTTTCTTTTTTGCCAATGGCATACAGGTACAGGGCGATGTTACAGAGTAGGAATATAGATAAGACGGTCAGTATTGCTCAAATAGAGCTAGTGCGTGGAGGCTTGAATGTATACCGATAATGAAATGTTGAAGTTCTTGCACCAACAATGCGGTCATCGCTATGGTGTCCCCAATACGGTTCCAGAGTTCAATAATGCTATTTACACTGACTGGACTGTAACTAGTCAAAGACAGGGTGAGAAGTATTTGAGCAACCTTAAGACCGCCGCCAATAAGTGTTACGAACTTGGTATGGACGATGAAGCCGCCTATGAAGTATTAACACATAATGGCTATGAAGCTCAAGATGTTAAAACTTTGATAGCAATGCGCACACAGCAGAACAAGCAAAGACCTGTTCTAGCTAGCAAATACGAGGACATTGCTCATAATATTGAGGCTCTAGCCACAGATTTATCTCCTGATGATTTCTTAGCAACAATCACTTCCAATAACATGACAAGACTTAGCAGCAGAGAAGAGATTAATGTCTACGACATCGTAAGAAGACTAAAGCATTGTGTCTCCAACCCCGAACTAACCAGCAAAAACTCAACCGTAAGAATTGCTCATAATATGAGAAGTCTCATGTCTGACCTACACACAATCATCAAGCCATTCGTTGAAGAAGAACTAGAAATTAGCCAACTATCAGCAATGGTTAAATCTGCTTCAACGACTATTATCTCAACTGGACGCGATAATATCTACTCTACTTTTGACGGACAAGAAGCCTGCAAGGTTGATCTCCAAAACAAGACATGCAATTGTGATAGATTTAGAAATGGTGTCTTTGCCAAAATCGGTATTCCTTGTGAGCACATCGTATTGGCTCACAGAAAATATTCCGATGAGGGTAAGCAAGAGACATTCCAACAATCAATCGAGGAGATCGTAGCCCAAGCACGCAGGATGGCCTAACGGGATTCCAATATGGGCGACAATGAAAAGTTAAGGGATATCTTCCGAAAGGATGATGCATTCCATCACGTTAAGTGCCCTAAGTTTAGTAGCTTAGACAGCATCATCGTCGAAATTCATTGTGTCAACTGCAAATATCACAAAAGCATTCAGAATAATAAAGTCTGTTGTGATTATCCTGAGAGACTACTAAAAGCCGCCGCTGCTAACTCTTCTGATACCAATGTGGACACTGATCCACTATATCCTCCGTTGACCTTCATGGGCATGAATCCCAACATCATGACAAATGCTCCTGGTAATGCTTTAGCCTTAGACAGCATTAACAGAGACATACATGAGCCAACGATTGAGGAATTAGCCGACTATTACGGTGTCCCTATGGATCAAATTATCTCCTAGTAGTATAATTAGACCATAAGGAGCGTTAACATGTCATCATCCAACCCCCTTCAGCACCCAACTCTAGTCGTTCCAGAGATATTAGAGCTTGTTCAAAAGTTTGGGCATGATACTCTTACTTATAGTCTTGGTGATGATGGCTGGGTTATGACCGAGGATGGCATAGTTTGGCGACAAGATCCTGAAAAGTTCGAACCGCGTTGTAAAGTTTGCAACCATCCCCTTAGAACACAAATTGAGCTATTGTACCTTAGAGGTATGTCGGGCTTAAAACTACTTGAGCATATCAATCAAGTCGTAGAGTCTCAAAATGAGAAGTTTTCATATCCAAGCATTATGAAGCATCTCAAGAAGCATGTAACTCTAGATCCAACCACCGTTGATTGGTTAGAAATCATTAAGCGTAAGCGCTCAGAAGTCATCGACATGCAAGTAGAGCCGTTGTCTTATGCTCACGCAATGATTATTCAGTCCCTAGAAGATATCCATGCCACACCTACAGATGATCAAGAAATGCTCTTGAAAAGAGCCCGAGTAGTGCAACAAGGTGTTGGAATTACTCTTCAAATAGCCAAGATGAACTACGATATAGGAGGAGTAAAGGCCGAAGCAGAAGTTGTAGTAAGTAAGATAAAGGAAAAGTTTGTGGCAACTATTGAAAATATCATGCGAGAATTAGTTGATATTGGTGATAATCAAGGTGTAAGTATTGTACGAAAACACATACAAGAACTACAACAGGAGTTGGCGCAGGAAGGTAATGGATAATGAGAAGGGGACAAGTAAGTAATGCGCAAAGCGCAATTAACAGTATAAGTAGTAGCTTAGCAGATACACTTTTAGTAGATTTTGAGAACATTGGTGTTATTGATACAGCGAACGGATTCGCTGACCGAGGTAAAGAAGACCGCCGCAGCGATACCAACCCGCATGGTTATGTCGATATTATGACATTTTGCGAAGATCCATACTATATCGGTCTTCGATTATTTCCTCAGCAGAGAGTCATTCTTAAGGCATTCTATGGAGGAACGGCGGGAAATCGCCATCTAAAACTATCATGCGATGAAGAGAGATTATGTTCAAATTGTGTTTGGAAAGATAATGGACTAACTAAACTTAAGTCCCCATGTCTACATTGTCAATACCATAATGACGAAGAGCGTGATGCTTCTCTTAAGCACCAACTCAAAAAGAGAAACTTATCAAAGGAAGAATACGAGAAATTCATAGCCACAAGTGAGTTTACAGATAGATTCCAAAACGAAATAGATCTAGTTACGAAGGATCTAGAAGACTTGAATAATGGCGAAGAAGTTTCTCAGCAGATTCTAAGAAAGCTTGGATTGTCTTTTAGTGAATTGGTATTAGTACTAGGGAGAAGAAGCGGAAAATCTTTTTTGACAGCAATGATTGCGTTGTATGAGGCATATAGGCTAATTGAAATTGGGGATCCGCATACATACTATGGTATTGGTAAGGGAGACTTAATTACCATTATCAATGTTGCTGCCTCAAAGAAACAGGCCCTGGACGCGGTATTCGAAAAGATCAAGAACTTCTCTCTAAACTCTCCATATTTCCAAAAACGCATCAATGGCGATAGCGTCAATATGAACTCTATGCGTTTATTTACGGATGTTGACTTAGAACTTACCCGTCAACGTGCCGAGGTCGGCTTGCCGCCCCACAGAGGCTCAATTGAAATCTTCAGCGGCACCTCAAACTCGGCGTCTCAGGTAGGTAAGACCTGCGCGGTGGTTATCATCGACGAGGTTGCAGCCATGATTCAGGACGAAGAGTCCAAGATGAGTGATCAGCAACTATACGATCTGCTAGAACCATCTTGTGCCAACTTCGCCCCTGACGGCAAAGTCATCCTTATCTCCAACCCTAAGAACAAAGATGGTTTGTTGTGGGATAAATATTGCGAGGGATTAACCTCAAAGGCAAGCCCACTAGTATTCCAATTACCAACATTGATCTGTAATCCATCTGTTGAAAAAGCTGAAATTCTTGAGAAACGAGATAAGAATCCTGCGACTTGGTTGATGCAGTATGGAGCCGAGTTTGCCGAGGGCGCGGCGGATCCTGCTATCTTGCCTGAAGTGGTTAATGCGGCTTTTGTCCCTGATCGAGACTATAGAGTACAAGGCATTACAGGTATAGATTACTATGCCCATGCTGACCCAGCAACTAAAAGCGACATGTATTCATTCGTCATCCTACATACGGAAGCTACTAATATGATGGATGAAAATGGCAAGCCAAAACAGGTTGTAGTAGTTGACCATGTTAAGTTATGGATCCCCGACAGGGAAAGAGGAATAGAAGTAGATATCTCGCTGGTGGATGAGTATATCATTCAAGCTTGTCGTGATTTTAAGATCGTGTCTCTGACATACGACCAATGGAATAGCGCCTCATCATTACAGAAGTTGCAGAAATTAGGATTGCCTGTAGAGCAGACTACCTTCAACCCTTCCTATAAAGCGACGATCTATCAAGAACTTATTGACCACTTCAATCAGGGACTGGTAGAAATATATGATTCGGGGCCTTTCTTATTCCATGTACAGGACCAACTAAAATCACTTACCAAGAAGTTTACCAGTAGACGTAAAATGTATTTGGCTCAAAAAGGTAAGCATGATGATATTCCCGACTGTATCGCGGGCGCGGCATATCGGGCCTTGAATAGAAAGAATACAAGTCGATATCCTCGTAGTCGATCAGGAAAGATTGGCTTAGATCCAGCGAGCCGTCAGGCGGGCCGGGGTGCTGCTATGGCTCCTATGACGGGGTATAACGCGCAGTCCCGAGGAGGAATGCAGGCTTACAGATAAAAGTCACAACAAAAACACAAAATGTCCCAAGCACAGAAGGAGTTTTGGTTATTGTTGTATAATAGTTGTGGTAGTAGCAACGAATGGTAGCTATTAGGAGGTGAATAAATGTCAGGTTATGGTGTAAGCAAGACCCCTATGTATCTATTTGAGGGGTTGGCTCGCGGTCATAGAACTGCTATTGGCAGTCTTTCCTTGGCTTATGGCGACGAAGTAATTCTCGGTAAAGATCAAGTCGAGAAGTACGGTGTGCGCAAGATGGTTCGCGAGAAGAAAATCGCTTATCGTGGTCAAATTGACGACACTGACTCAAGAGTTGGTAGTCGCTACTATGATTACGTAGACGGCCTCGCAGGTGCATTCAGTGATAATGCTGTTGTAATCAATACTATGATGGCTGACACTGCTGTTGATACCGCCAATCGTTTGGCATGGATTGACTGTGGTGTTGATCGTATGATTGGTCTCCAGAAGGCTATGGTTAATGCAACCGCATGGCCCTCTCCTAACAACGGTGCCACAATCGATCTTGACAACCGGGTTCAATTCCTGTTGGCAAAGACCGTCAATAGAGACGTTGTGAAGATCACAAGCGGTGTGTCTTATGTAGCTGCAACTACTACATATGCCGACCTAACATTAGGTTCCAATATTGGTACACTGAGCAACCTGGGTGCTGCTGGTGACTATATCTATCTTGGTGATGCTGATAAGTTTAGCCACTTGTATTGTACAGGTACACTACTGAATACCAATGTGGTTACATTGAGTTCAGTAGAGTACTGGAATGGTACAGCATGGGTAGCCTTCGACACCGTGACTGATATGACTCAGTTGGCAGGTGCTACTCTTGGTCAAAGCGGATTCATCGCTTGGTATGAAACCCCTGATGACTGGGTAAAGACAACAGTAGGTACAATCGTTGATAAGTATTGGGTTCGTTTAGACATCAGCGGCGCGCTAGATGCTAACACCACTTTCTACTTCAACGTATTAGGTGAAGAGCCACTCATTCCTATGGAAGTCCTCGGTTATGATGAGTCCCTGTTGGGCAGCGTCGAGTTTGAGAACAACACCACCGTTGGTGTTCTTGACTATACTGCTACAAACTCTATTACTGACTGGATCGCCGCAGAAGACGCTTTGTACCTTGGTTTTACTAAACCAGTAGCAGGTGTTCTTATTGATCAAGGCACGACCGATCAGGTAGAACTTAGTGTTATGAGTGGTCAATATTGGAATGGTGGCGCATGGGCTGCTGCGACTATTACCGACAATACCGCAGACGGTGGTGCAACACTGGGACAAAATGGCACTATCACCTGGGCTGTTCCAGCTATATGGGTTAAGGGTACTGCCGCCGATATCTTTGGTGGAGAAGGCACAACCGACCTATATTGGATCAAACTAGTGGTTACTGCCAACTTAACAGTTAACTTGGAAATTGATGCTATCTATCCATTGGTGGCTCCATACTCCATTCAGGAATATGAAGCACCTAAGGGCGGTATGCTACAACCAAGTGAGAAGCTGAAGTTATATGTTGGTGAAGTCGAAGCTTTGGCTGACGCTCTATCTAACATCGAAGTCAAGATCGTTGGTTTTAGCCTGTAAGGTAAACCCAATACTTGGAGTGAAAAGGGGTTGTCGCTTAGGCGACAACCCCTTTTTGCATACAATCCAAAATAAGGCCATAAAATACCACAAACGCCCGAAGGAGTTTGGGGCTTTGTTGTATAATAGTTGTGGTAGTAGCAACGAATGGTAGCTATTAGGAGGTGAATAAATGGCAGGTTATGGCGTAAGTAAAACCCCTATGTATCTATTTGAGGGGTTGGCCCGTGGGCATAGAACGGCTATCGGTAGTCTTTCCTTGGGGTATGGTAGTGAAATCATTCTCAGTAAAGATCAAGTTGAACGCTTTGGCGTGCGCAAGATGGTACGTGAGAAGAAAATAGCTTATCGTGGTCAAGTTGATGACACCGATTCAAGATTAGATAGTATCCATTATGAGTATCTTGAGGGACTAGCAGGTGGCTTTAATGATAACTGTATCGTTCTCAATACTATGATGGCTGATACTGCTGTTGATACTGCCAACCGCTTAGCGTGGGTTGATGGTTGTGTTGATCGTATGATTGGTGTTCAAAAGGCTATGGTTAATGCAACCGCATGGCCTTCTGCCAATAACGCCGCAACATTAGATTTGGATAACCGTGTGTTGTTCATGGTAACAAAGACAGTCGATAGAGAAGTCGTTAAAATCACAAGTGGTTATTGGTATGATGATTCTGCTGGTACCTATACTGACTTGGCATTGGGCTCAGGTATTGCGACCCTAAACAATGCAGGCGATACAGATGACTATATCTATCTTGGTGCAGATGCTAAGTTTAGTCATGTATATGTGTCGCTAGGCAACACCAATAGCAACTCCGTCACTTTAGATACTGTAGAGTATTGGAATGGCACTGCATGGGTGGAGTTCGATACAGTTACAGACATGACAGATGCAGTAGCTAAGACTTTTGCGATCTCTGGTTTTATTGCTTGGTACGAAACACCAGACGATTGGACTTTAGCAACAGTCAGCGCTACCTCCAATAAGTATTGGGTGCGTTTAGCGACAACGGGTGCGATGGATGCTACTGTCTCCGCTTACTTCAATGTTCTTAATGAGGAACCACTCATTCCTATGGATGTCCGTGGAACTAATTTGGATCTATTATCTAAGGGTGAGTACAGTGATAATGGAGTGTTCTATAATATCACCTATACAACAACATTCTCCTTTGGAGGATTCGTTGCCGCACAAGATGCAATGTATTGGGGTTTCACTCAGCCTGTAGCCGGCCTCATTATCGATATCGGCACAACGCCGAACGTGAACGCTAGCGTTATGTCAGGCGACTACTGGAATGGTGGCGCTTGGGCTACTCTATCAATCACAGATGGTACCATTCAGCCGGCAGGTACAACTCTAGGTCAGAATGGTGCGATCACATGGGCTGTTCCCGCCATGTGGATTAAAGGTACAGCCGCTGATATTTTCGGCGGTGAAGGAACAGAAGAATTGTATTGGGTTAGGCTTACTGTAAACGGTGACCTAACAGTCAATACTGACATTGACGCTATCTTGCCATTGGTTGCTCCATATGCTATTCAAGAGTATGAAGCGCCTAAGGGTGGCATGTTGAAGCCGAGCGAGAAGCTGAAGATATATGTTGGTGAGATTGAGGCTCTAAACGATGCCCTATCCAACATCGAGGTTAAGGTTATTGGCTTTAGCCTATAAGGTAGAAGCTCAACAACATTAATGAGAAGGGCCGCTACTTGTAGCGGCCTTTCTTATATTTTGCAGGTTAGCCAAGACGGCACTTAGAAAAGTTGAAGTGGCATGAAAGTAGAAAGACTCTTAGGACTTCTAGCACAACCCGATGGGGTGTATGAACTTGACAATTATATAGTTGTCAAGCAAGATACCGATTTGTCTATCTCCGATAGTAATAACTTCGCTATTAGCCGCACAATGCGCCAGGGCAATGTCAGATTAGCATCCAAAGAGAATTCACTTGAGTTATATTTGCCGTCAATAGATTCCATTGACTATACAGATGAACAATTGAATAAGATTGCCTCTATCATAAAAGATGATGTGCAGACTAATCTCCAATTGGCATTACTAAGACTTTCGGCTGTAAACTATCCAATGCCTAGTATTTCTTCATTAATGAGACTCTCTGAAATGACGAAAGGTGTCGGGACAGGTAATAGTGGAGTCCTAACACTGAAGTTTTCTCAGTATGGTGGCAATGGTGGCATGAACTCATCATCGCAAAGTCAAAACAGTGGCTTCTTCCAAATGATGTCGGGCGCGGCAAACGAGACCTTCAATCGTTGGCAAGCGATTAATCCTTATGAACCAATGCTAGAAACTCGGAGAGGCACCGCTACATATACTTGGGATAAGGCCATCGAGCAGAATCTAGCCGATGATTCAAACTCAGGGCATGTTACTAAAGACAAGGATAAACGAGACTATTCTTTGACGCACGAGCAAAGAGTTTACTACCAGAACCTAGCTCGCCTTAAGAGAAAGTTTGAAGACGACAAGAAACAAAAAGAATCTGAAGAAGCTAATAAGCCCGAGAGAATTCGCTTAGACGAACCATTCAATCCGATACACCATCTTGAACTAGAAGACCGATTAGAAAAGCAGAGAGGCAACGATGAGCATCAGTATAAGCCCCGCCAAGGTAGGCATGATGGTCTTCTGCCTGATTGGTACGAGAAACTCCAAGAATATCGTAGGACACATTTTCCTTTATTGAAGAAAGCATCATATGAGCGCCCAAAGGCCAATATGTTAGGTGATGGTGGGCAACCACCGGGCCATGGGGCTCTTTCGGGCGCGGGGTCAGGCGACTCAGAAAAAGATCCGTATGCTCGCTTTAAGCCGACGGGCTACGACAGGTCTTTACCACCAACCCCAGATCGAAAAGGCTTCCCCGGTGAAGGTGAAGACATTATGGCTGATCCCTTTACTCCGGGATTCAACCGTGGGAATGAGCCACGAGGAAAAGTAGAGGAAGACTTTAGAGCTAACCCTTATGCTGCCGATGAGACAATTATGGGGTGGAGAGAGAAGGAGTTAAAGAATCCTACCAGTCCTCAGTTCCTACCGAATACTGGGCAGGTCCAACTTGAAAAGCCCGAACCCGAAACGCCAAATGATTTGGCGTCAAACGATGCTAATGATAGCATCGAAGAGCAATTGCAGAAACTAGAAGAGTTACTCAATAAGGGCAAGAGAAAACTCAAAGAAACACCCGGCAGAAAACGCTGGCCTGACGGTGCGCAACAAGAATACGACAAACAGGATCGAGATCCTGAAGAATATGGTAGCAAGACTATTAGCACATGGGTTTCTCCGAATATGTTTAATGGGGCGATATAAATGATCCTTGGATACGTCATAGCCAAGATAAGAAGAGAGGCACAAGGTGGCGCTGGTCCTCCTGGTGGTGTCTGGCCTCAGGGTTTCATGATGAGCGCCGAGTATGGTGGTCCTCGCTGGTATCCTTACCAAGACTCTGTATTAAAAGAGATGCACCAATGGGTTAAAGACCAAACCCGATATCATCCAACCTACATAGGTATGGGAAGTAATGAAGATTTGTTCCCAGGAGATGATTGGGTTGATATCAAAGAAATGGGTGACCCATTCCTTGGAAAAAACCCAGTTAATATAGAACTTATGATTATACCTGAGCGACAAGAAGGTGTTGCTTTGATGCTCAAAGATAAGTCTGATGGTACGTTTCGAATGGAGACGGTACCAAAAGAATATGATGATATTGGGAAACAAAAAGGAAATTGGAAGCTTCTATTAGTGCCCTCGCGAAGAGAAGGTGCCGGTTATAGATTAATCGGAAGGAAACTCAATGGTGGTGGGGAACGTAAGGGTATTTTTGAGATAAATGGAGATCCTGCATTGCCGGGTCCAATCTATATCGACACTCCGGGTCCTGCGGAAACACCAGGGGCGACAAAGACAGGCGATATGACCCCCAATCTTTGGGAAAATTGGCGCGCAGTAGATCGCGCGAAATAATCAATAGTGAAGGATATAAGCTACATATAGAAGTAGATAGATTCTAGTCAATTATCAATGGAGTAAGATATGAGAAGTCCTTTTCAACGAGCTAGTGAACGTCAAGAGGGATTTGATCACCTCAAGGCGCTGAATAATCCATATCATCTAGTCATGATGAAGGACTCTAATGAGTTAGCGCAACAAGCTACCCTGAATCAAGCGCAAACGAGAGTAATCGAAGCGCGCCGTAAAGCTTCTAAATCGCATCAACAGATGTTATATCATATTTGGAAGAATCAGGATGAAGCTCTTGTGACTGCGCAGCGATCCTTATCAGGCAGCGCAAAGACATTGAGAATTCCAGGTAGCATTAATGAGCATGAGATTGTAGCTCTCAGACAATCAGGACTAATTGAAAGCCGTGGTAATCGAACGGCATCTTTAACAGATGACGGGATATATGCATTAGCTATGGAGATCCTTGGGCAACCTAACTCTTTCGTGGCTAAGCGCAAGGCTGTTGCTCAGAAGACTGTTGCTATGGATAATGCTTCGCAACTAACGGAAGAAATTGAAAGCTTGATGGATGCCGCACGTAGTGGTGATCCAAAAACCACAATCAACTCTTTAAGCGAAGCAAGAACAGCGATTGCGGATGCTGCTCCAAACCATCCTGCTATAGCTCAGCTTGACAAAGCCATTAAAAATGTACAAACTAATATGGTAAGCGATAAGATTACAGAGGCAGTGAATGAGATTGGTTCTACTTTCCAAGCACCAACCATTCCAAGGATTCCAACTATTGCCTCTTATGAAGATACGATGGAAAGATTGGCATCAAAAGTCGTAGCAACAATATCGACACTACAAGATCCTAAACTCATTGAGGATCTTTGTATGCTACACGATGATGTTAAGGCAGGACTACTAACAGAATCGGAAGCCCAGGAACTTTTGAAGGAGTTTTAGAGATGATAGGTCACATCAAAAGCGTTGCTGATAGGGTCAATGAGTTAATCGCTCAGGGTAAGCTTTCCAGTATGGGCAATAATGTCTTCATGGCACATAATACCATTCCTGCTGAGTTAATCATGAATGAGACGAGAGACGCTGTTGCCTCTAAGCATGAGGAATTTTCTCCAAGAGTGGCTTTAGCTTCTCGCATCAAAAGAGTTAGCGACATTCGTGAATTAGCAGAGAAATGGCGCGCAGCGCATCCCGACGAACGGTTTGGAGATCCAACTGAAGAAGCTGCATCTACACCTGAACCAGTGGCTATTGAACAGCCACCTAAAGATACAACTCCTGACTTCTATGGAGATCGCACCGATTTAACTCCTGTTCAAAGGCGCTTTGTTCAACTATACAAGAGATACTATGGGGCCGACACGAATACTCCTGAAAAACTTCCGCTAAAGCGCAGACAAAGCTATCCTGCCAATGACGAAACCATAATGAATGATAAGTCATTAGGTTATGCTACTGCACTTATTATGCAACTAGTTGCATCAGGGCAAATGAGTATTGATGAGATTCCACCTGAGGTTGCCACAAATCTTTGGGTATGGTTGGATAGTACTGCTCCGCTAGCTATGAGATCCGCATTCAGTATGCGATATCATAGGGCACTAGATTCTTCGAATCCAGCTTATGAGCAACTAATGGAGTTTGCCGACAAACTTCCAGCTTTAGCCATAGAACGTTGGAAGGCAAGAATTGTCCCCGACCCCCAGAAGAATAAGCCTTTACGATTAATGCCATTTGTTGATACCGGAAATATTAAGAAAGACATTGCAGGTATTGATGCGAGAATTAAGCAAGCTAATGCTAAATTGAAAGCATCATTGGGCAAATATCAAGGCGCTAATGTAAAGCCCCCACAAGAAGTTCAGATTGAACAACAAGGTTTGCTTGAGGAAATTCAAGATCTAAATCGCATTAAAGACGCAAAGAAGCAAGAGCTTGAAGCGTCCAAAGGTACTCAAGCAGAAGCGGGCGGTGCAGGAAGAAACCAAACATATAAGACCATTAGTCTAACAAGCAAAGATGGGCAAGCAATACAGTATATCAATCCACTGTATAAGCTATATGATTTGATGAAGCAAGTTGCTAGTACCGATGTCCCCAAGATAGTACAAAATGTCAAAATCGATCCTGAAGCTATAGGCAAAGATGATGAAAAGATGGACTTTCTTGAGAACATGCCTGCACAAGATAAAATGGGAGCCCCCGAGGAATCTTTGCTACAAAATGTTCCCGAGCAATATGAAGAGACGAAGCCTTTTTATCGTTTAAGAGATTATGCACAGATGGCATCAGAGGGTAGAATTAACGAACTCTTGGCGAGCTATGCCGATCTTAAATTAGGCTCTAAGCCTCCAACATATGATCCTCCCGCAAGGCTAGAAGTAGGGGCAATCAACCCCTTCGAGGACGATGGCTCTACAATCGCAACTCCTCAAGAAGCGCAAGCGATTAATGCTCAACTACAACAAAAAGCGACGGAGGATTTTCAAAGGAAACTACAAGAATATTCGACCAGCCTTGAAATGAGAGTACTCTCAGCCAAGAGTGGCGCGGCATATTCTCAGTCATTAATTGAGCCAATCAAGCGACATTTCATTGAGGGCGGTAAAGAAGCTCAGCCATTTACTACCGAAGAATTACAAAAACAAGCTGCCTCGTATATTGAGCAGAATCAAAAACATGATCCCAATACACATCTTGGAAAAGTAAAAGAGTATACTGCTCTACTAGAGAAATATCAGGCACAAATCATAGAAAAGATCAATAAGGGAGAGACAATCACCCCAACAAATCTACTTGTGAGTGAACTATTTGGTGAAGATGAGAAGGGTGAATTTACTGATGAATTCGGAGAGTTCAAGGTAAATGATCCTAAGGCAATTAAGAAACTATTTACCTTATTGCAACAAGCAGAGATTGATCATGTTCTTGATGATTACTTCCATTCAGGCACCCCAATGCCTGAACCTGTCCGTGTTATAACTTCTAATGAGAATCCCAACTATAGAATTATCTTCAAACTCCTATTGGGTGAAGCTAACCGCATGGAGGCTGATGAAAATAGTGAAGATCGTGTTAGAACACTATCTACGGGTTCATTATTCGACGAATATTGTCTTAATGTATCAATACAAAATGATCAAGTAATCCATTTAATGAAGTCTCGGTTAGAATCTTTGGGTTTATCAGAAGAAAAGGTGGACGACATCTTATCAAAGATTGCTGGCATTCTTAACCAAGTACCTGGAAAGGGAGCAAGGCCCGCCGATCTACTTAAGACAAAGATTAGCGATATCGAAACGCTACTTACTACAGAGACTCCTGCCAATACTCCTGATATCTTCATAGTTAACTTTGCTACGCTTGCTACCAATTATGTGCCAAGAACGATACCATTCATTGAAGCCCCTCCTAGCTTCTCGGAGAGTCCTTTCCCGGCTGAATTCTTATCAAGAATATTCGGGCAAAGTGTGGACGTATTAAAGTTTGAAAGTCAAAGCGATGAAGTTAAACTTAAGGTAATCAATGACTATATAGCAGGTGCATTCCCTCGATATATTGCAGTACCTAGTGCTATTACTCGTGCAGCACAAAATAGCGCTTATTATGAGCAAACTAAGGACTTGTGGACCAGACTGATATCTGCTCGTGACGCCATGGAAGAGAATATGCGACCCGAGGAGTTCAACAAGTTTAGTGCTGATTTGGATCTTTGGGCAGACTACATTATGTCATTCATGACAGCCGAAGGTTATGATCCTGAGCGCAAAAAGCAAGAAGATACATTGAGAACAAATCTTAATGAATCGTGGCTTGTATCAGCCCGGCAAGCAATACAAATGACCTTGGTTCAAATGAACTATATGCATATTCGTAGACAAATTGCCAAAGAAATGAATCCTGGTTTCCCTGAAAAAGCCGAAGAATTAAAATCCGTCAGTTACATTGGGCAAAAAGTACCCGATAAACTTGTGGGTATTCTTGGGTTTGATGTCATTGAGACAGAAGATCAAATCGATCTTGTCAATAAGATGATAGACAAAGTTAACCAGATACAATTGCGCGAATATACTCAAGATATTCAAGCATATGGGGAGTATAAACAACCTTCAGCCTCCAAGGTAATCTCGGTGCTTGCTACACAAATTGCGCGCAGGATAGATCCAAATAAGCGACCCGCTGATATAATGGTAGACATTAAGCTTAAAGATCCAAAGACAAAACTACCAAAGAAGATGGAGCATGTATCACCTAACGTTGAAGAGGGCACAGATAAACCCATTATGACAACTTTGGATTATGATCCAGGTGCAATAAGGGGGACCGAATATGATTCAGCTAATCGCTCAAATGATGTAACCATGAATCTGTACGATGCTCTTGCGGCTATGTTGATGATGCCAAGAGATTCAAGAGCGGCGACTGATCTTTCTGAAGTGATGGCAGCTTTGGGTACCGATATTGCCCAAAATGTTCAGCTTATGTCTTACACACCTAAGGACATGAAGGAATCGGGTCAAGTTCGTGACTTTGGATTGAACCCTGTTCCGGGTGCTGAGCGAACGCCTCTCGCCGATTATCCTTCAGGTGAAGCAGTAGAAATGGAAAGTGGCCTATTACAAGCATCGCCACCAGAGGCAAAAGCCTTCGGCACAATAGATGAAGCGGCGGGCCGTCCGAGTTTGCAGTTTAAGGATAAAGGAACAGTTGGTGTAGAGAAATCCAATTGGAGTAAAGATGCTCAAATCATTTTTGGTGACTTAGCCCAATTAGCTGTTTCATTGATTGGGAAGTTGTCCCCTAAAGAAGTAACAATATACCACAAACGAATCAATAAGGCAATTTTGGGTTTTCAAACACAAGTTCGCAACAATATTGTCAATATTGCCAGGGATAATGCTTTAGATATGAAGCAATGGACAAATGAGCGGGATGACAATCATAAAAGAATACCAAGAGATCAGGCATCCATAGATTTTGGTACCAAGCTACTTCAATCCATCAAAGAATCTAAACTGAAACTTAGGGCTGAAGAAGATCCATATCAGCGAGTTCTGCTGCAAAAAGATATTGATGCAGGCGAAGAATTCGTTAGGGTTAATGGTCTCTTAACCGATGATCCTAATGCGGATTACTACAAGGCATTGCAGGATTACTATGTTGCGGAAGAAAAGGCTAGTGAAATATTCACTATGATGCCGAAACCATGGCCTCAAGAACTACCAAAAGATAAAGAGGCTATTCTTGGCTTGTTGAGGGATGATCTTAGGGCTTATGCAGCTATGGGATTGATTACAGGGGCAGAAACTCAGGGCTTAGGAATAGAAGCCGAAGCACCTGAAGCCGAAGCACCACAACCTGAAGCCGAAGATACGACCCTACCGGAAGAACCAACTGCTCTTCCAATGGAGAATGAACCTAATGCCACTGACGTTGAAGAAGAAGTGGTCGCTAGAGTTAAGGGCTTTAAGATTCGCAGAGAATCCAAGTTCAGATTCAGAGGAGTGTAGGAGGTGGGTAAGTTAAAGTTAAAGATCAGATATATCTGTGATAATCAAGCCGAATTGGCGAGAGGACTCATGAAGAGAGATATAAATGATGATGAGTGTGCCTTCTTCGATTTTAAGAAGAAGGGATGCTACGGATTCTGGAATAGAGATGTCAAATATGACCTAGCTGTTATATGTGCAGATGAACGAATGGTGATAGTTGATATCTTCTTCTTAGCAGCAATGAGCGAGAGTTCGGCCTACCCAGAAAGTAGAGAAGTATTGTATGCCATTGAGTGTAAAAGAGGAGTTTTAGAAGAAAGCACAGTAGAAAAAGGTGATCACATAGATTTTGATCATGAGACAACATCAGTTGTGATCAAAAGCGGTAAGGACTAATACGGGAGGATCTAATGAAGGGTGTAACTGTTTTTCCAGCCCAAATGAGCGATAAGTTAGCACAAAGCAAGGCATTTGCGACTGTGAATGTAGACGAACTTGCCGCGAGAATGGGCCTTGGACTAGGTAGCGTAAGAATGGCGTCTAAAATCGAAGACGAGGGCAAAGATAAGAAAAAGAATCTACCCCCTTGGCTAAGAAAAGACGACGATGAAGATGATGAGAAAGAATGCGAAGAAGGCGAGAAGGAAGCCTGCAATACGAAGAGTGCTCTTCGTATCATGACTCCTAAAACTGCTCGGGCTCGCAAGCTTGCTCAGCTTCTAGACGGCGGCGTGGATGCCGGCGTGGATGCCGGCGGCGAGTTTAGCGATCTTGGCGGCGCAGATACTGATGTAGAACTTGGTGGTGGTGAAGAAGAAATCGTCCCTGCCAAAGACAGCAAGTGGGTAAAGTCCCTTAAGATTATGGGCGACAATACCGTAGAGTATCTAACCAAGAGTGGTAAGAAATATATTAGTAACATGCCACTAAGTGATGAGGATGTTGCTGAGCTTCGAAGAGTAAGCTCAGATCCTAATGGTTCAGTTGGCAATCTGTTAGCTGGTAAGCATAGAAAAGACTTCTCAGTAGATGCTACTTACGAATCTGCTCCTGAGTCTGTTGAAGCTCCGGCTGTTCCCGATCTAGGCGAAGATGCAATGGCATACCCAACAGCATCTGCGATGCGCAAGGCCGTGACGGCGAATGACGAAAAAGCCTATCAAGCATTCTTGATGCAAAGAGAAGCGGCTCGTCAAGAAGTAGCCAAGGTACACCAAGCCAAGCAAGAGGCACAAATGAAAAAGCAAGCTGCTAAGCAAGAAGCTGACGAACTAGCTGCTTACAGAGACCAACTATTACAATTGGCAGAGCAAACACAAATCAACGCCAATAGAGATGCTCGTCGCAATGTAATCGCTGCTCTTAAAGAAGTAGAGCAACAGGACGAGGAAGCCTTTAAGTCGGCCTCTTCCTTAAGCGACATTGAGAGGCGTGTAGTATCGGCTCGTCTAGCTAAAATCAGTAGCTTGGACCCAGAGTTAGCGAAGCAGTATGTAGCGCTTGGGTTAAGTGCAACTAAGGCAGATGTTGATCTACCTGAGTTCGTGCAAAAGATCGCAAGCAATAGCCAACTGGACGTTCAAGCGAAAGCTGATATTCTTGGCTCCATGTTCAGAACTTCTTCTTTAACTTCAGACCAAAGGTCGAAACTAGAGAAGTATTGGGTTGGTACATTGGGCTATCCAAAAGAGTACGTAGACAAGATGGTTGCTGATGTGAATCCTGTGACTGGTGCATCTAGCAAATAGTATATCAGAGAGGGATAAGAACAATGAGCAAGTTTACTAAGTTAGATAAGGGTACGAGGGTTAGCCAAGCCAGCGAGCAGGGCGAGGTCCTAGCCAAGTTCGCAAACAGAATTGCAAATCACAAGGCCGATCCAACTGCCGATTTAGCGAAGATGCTTGCTGATGGAGCTAGAGGGAGAACTGTCGCCTCGGTTCGCGCAAGCGACCAAAGTGGTATGCCTCAATTCCTTCCATCCGGTGTAGTGGATCTAACCAGATGCTATAGCGTTTCTAAAGATGGCACCTCCCGAGCCACTCCTTTAGTGAAGATTGCAGCACTTGACGATTCCGTATATGGTGGAGAATTCGACGGCGGCGAAACTGCCGGTGATGGTTCTCTCTCCCCGTCTGATATTGAATTGGGCGGGGAAGAGCTTGCCCCCGATCTTGAACCAGAAATGGATGGCGAGGGTGAAGAAGAACTACCAGAGCCTGGGACAGACGGCCTAGATATAGCTACTAGCCCAGAGTTAGGTATGGAACCCGACCTAGACCTAGATACAGAAGAAGAACTACCTGAACCAGGGACAGAAGGTGGTGACTCAGACATTCTAGGACCAGAAGTTACCAACGCCATTTATGATATGGCAGGACTTGGTACAGATACTGCCCCCGAACCTGAGGCTGCTTTTGCATCCTCCAAGGTAGAGCAAGCATGGTTACGTAGAGCCGCAGCACAGGGTATCTTTAGCTAAGATATAATACCCGAAAGGGAGAACATTCAAATGAACAATAAATTCAGAAGGCTAGATGAATCGGTGTTGGCACCGGAAGCTAATGCTCCTACAAGAGCATATAGCCAAGCGGCTGCGCCAGCACCCGAACAGGCTCAAGCTAGATTGAATGAACTAAACCAAGCTCGTTCTGCTTTTTCTGCTGCCCAACAAGCCGTATTGAGAAAAGTAGCGCAAGCGCAACCTCAGCCACAGTACAATTATCAAAATCAAATGCAACCGACAAGATATGATCATGATACTAGCAATACAGGCATGAGACAATATGGTTCATCTCAATATGGTGACATGAATCCAATGGCCTCCAACCAAGGCGCAGTTCGGCGCATGGAGACAGGCTATGATAACAACCAATATGGTACAAGACCAATGGATCTTTATAGCGAGTGGCGTCGAATGACAACACCCGGCTATGTTGACCCAAATAGCTTCGATGTTGGTATGTTGCATGATCTCTGCACATCCTCAATGGAGAAGGAGCTTAGCAAGGCACGTAATGAAAGACGTGCATTAGCTCCATCGAATGAATTCCAGCAACGTATGGGTCAACTAAACGGTGGTATTCAGTCGCAACTTCAAGGTGGTATGGGAGGCATGGATAGTCGTCGCATTGCAAGTGCTCATGCTGAAGTAGCTGCGCCAACTCGTTTCGGTTTCTTGAATGAAGATCGCCTTCAACAAGAAGAAGAGATGAGAACGCTCATTGCTAAGCAAAATGAACATAGGCGCAAATCAATCAAAGATTCACGTCTATCAGATATGGACAACCAAGAATGGGCCGATCCCGGTGCTCAGCGAGCTAGTAGCATTAACTCCTTGCTGAATGAAACTGGCCTCGTCAATAACTTGGCTAGCCATCCGTATTTTGCTAACAACAGATACTAAACATGAAGAATGAGGATTATGTCTACTCCACAGATAATGCGTACAAGCCAGATAACTGCTCCTGAGTCTGTATACTCTCAGGCGCTGAAAAACAATATGCAGGCTAATGCGTCACAACCAGTGGGGACTAATCCTGATGGTACTACAAATGAAGGAATCCCATTGACCGGAGGAGGTGGCCTTGATGCTGCCTCTTCCGGTTCTGAGGTAATGGAGAGTCTTCAAAATGAAGACGAGAATCTCAGCTACACTAAAGTAAAACAATCACTAATAGCTGCTCTACAGGATATCGCTAGATCACAAGGAGCATACCGCTCAGAGGGAATTAGACAAAAGGCACGCAATGCTGCGGATGTGATTAAGAACGTTGCTAATGATCAGTCAGGCGCTTACAAGGGTTTCTATCAACAATTCGCTAATAGTTCTCAAGACTTGCAAAATATGTTAAGATTCTTTGATACAATAGCGCAGAATAATATGGGATTAAGTCCAGATCAAGGGAGACAAGTAATGGATGCAGCTAATCAATACATTACACAGCTAAAGAGTGTGGATGTTGTAGAAGATGAACCAAAAGAAAAGGTTGCCTCTTTCAACTTAGCTCGAATGGCTGCTAAGAAAGCTCCCCCTAAGACATCTTATGAAAAAGCACAAGATGAAGGCGAAGTAGATCACTCTATGAGCAAGGGCAAGCACGGCAACCCCTTCAAAGTGCTTCTTGGTATGATTGGTAAGGCTAAGTCAAAAGGTTGGTCGGACATCAAAGTAATTCGCCACATTCAGAAAACCACAGGATTTAAGGAAGACGATCTAATCAAGAAAGCCCTGAAAATCGTAAAGGATCGCTCCAAGAAAGAGCATAGACAGAAATTAGAAGGTGTGGTGGCTTCTTCAAACTTCAATCTGCGCCGAATGGCAAATTCCATGGAAATGGAAAGAGCCGCTGAAGGAATTGAACCAGTTGGCCTGTATGCCATTGAGCCTGATTTAACAAAACGCTCGACTAGAGAATTGATGGATCGCATTTTCTATCTTACAAGCTGTATGCATAATGATAAGATTGAGAATGAGAATGGTCCTAAAGTTACGATTAGTAGCATAGGTGAGAAACTCAAGAAATGCGAAGACGCATTGAAGGATTCTGGTTGGAGTACTGAAGAGATCAAAGATATCTACTTCACCATATCAGATGGCGAATATGAGCCAGGAGAATAAGCCATGTCTTTTAATATGTACCGAATGCTACAGGAAAAACGTGTTGCTTCAAAAACATCACGAACCAACTCGCTTCTTCGTATCTTAACGGCAGCAAAAGAAGAGCTTGAAGAAGTAAACTTAGCAGACAATGAATTGCTATCTAACATCAAGGGACAACTGAGCGAGGGCTTTCTAGAAGGCGATGGCTCCGGCGGCGAGGCAGTCGGTGGTTGTGATGATAATATACAACAGTGTCTACAGAATATCATTGAAAATGTAGAAAAGCTACAGAGTTTATTCAGTGGTGAAAATGAAGAAACAGAAGAACCATCACCCGAAAAACTATTTGATCGTGTAACGAATCAAACTGACGATCTTAAGGGAAGTATTGATACGGCTATTACTGCTGTATCTCCTGAGGAAGACCAGGAAGAGGGCTTCGATCATGAAGAGTCTGAAGAAGCTGATGAGGAAATTGAAGAAGATGTTGAAGAAGATGGAGAAGAAATAGACGCCCCACATCAAGAGTTTAGGAATCTACGTTCGCAAGAGACCATGACACCTGATTCGGGTATGGATCTGCTAGATGTTATTATGTCCACGATTGAGCAAATGCTTGGGCAGACTGATGCTCCTGAAGAGGTTGAAGGTGAATGGATTGATACCGTCTATCCAGAAGAAACCGTAGAAGAACCGTCAATGCTTCCTGATGTAAAGCATCCACCAAAGCCAAGCGCAGTTAAGGGCGGGGAGACCTGGGAACTGTTCAAGCTTGCAGGCGATCTATCTATTATCAGTAATATGTTTAAGGGTGCAGAAGACGAGCACACAAGATATGCTGCTCTGACCTTACTAGATCCTACAGATAGAACCAACTTACCTGACAATGTTCTCGATAGTGTTCAAGAACTATATGTTGACATAGCTGATGTAGATCTTAGGGTTGCATCGAAAAAGGCTGATAGGCTATCTAAGGTAGCGTATTTTATCAGCGGCTATCCTGACAAAGAAGAAGCCTATGAGCGTATGAAGAATACGCACAATCTAGCGGATGGCTATGAAAGCTTCCTCAAGAATGTAGCTGAGACACATCACCAAGCTTTTGCTAGACTCGAAGAACAAAAACATCCTGATAATGAGATTATGCCATTAAGACTCAAGGATGGCGATAGAGAGCACAAACCTCGTGACGTTAATAGGGGTTTCGAGAAAAGACTAGATGACGCGGAAGCACATAATACAAAAAGAGATGCTCGCAACAATCTAGAGAAAATGACTCGTGAGCTTTATGATGTAACTGAATCTACTGAGAAGGAATTAGACAATCGGTTGGATCATGTTGACAAAGCTCTCGATGCTACTGAGTCTCGACTTGATGCTACTCGCAACCCAATAGAAGTTCAACCTGAGATTGAAATGAAGGATATGCGTGACAAGCTAGGTCGTTCGGTTTCTATGGATACTCTTCTAGAGCGGGCTCGCAAAACAGACGAGACAAAACAAGATAGAGAAATGGAACGTGTTGCATCTATCTTCGGTGGCGTCATTGATGAACCAAACAACGACGATAAATGGGAGCAGGTTCTGGGGCTTTTAGATAAGATTGAAAGCAAGTTGGACGTTATCATACCGGATGGTTATCTAGATGGTGAAAGAATCACAGCCGATGAATTAGGTAAGATGAGCATGGAAGGCTTACTCGGTCTTGGAGGCGGCAGAGAACTTCCGCCATCCGAGCCACCCGTAGATATGGCTCCTGCTCCTGAGTTGGAAGAAATACCAGTATCAGACGAAGTTGAGCCGGGTCCAGGGCTGAATGTTGAAGAGGTTCCTGATGTTGCGGTTTCTCCTGCACAAGCATTAAGTTCAGGGAACGATCTATCTTTGACTGATAGCCCAGTATTACAACAACCAGCAGAAGCTCTTGGGTGGAGTCAACATCCTGGTAATCCGGTTGTACCAGGGGCATTGAATAAGCGAAGAAAGCCATTTGAGGAGATGACACCTCGTAGACTCCCATAATCAAGAGGGCTACTAATAGTAGGCTTTTTGTGGTCATGTCCAGAAAAACTCATACGATATAATGGACTTAGGGAGTAACTATGCCTGTCTTAGATAATGGTTATAATAGCGTCGGGAATCCAGCTTTCCGCATTCCTTTGTCTATTCTCAAGGAAACAGATCCACAATCTTCTTTGAACTTACTAAAGCAAGCCAACCCAATGGCTTCTTGGAATTCCCTATATAATGTTACCACTAACACTATTGGTATTCCCAATGTTTCAATAGAGGGTGGTTTATCTCAGAGAAGATACTCAAATAGCCGAGTAGTTTCTTCGGGCCGACCTGACTTTCGGTTGAACAAGTTCAGCCAAATGGGAATCCCCAGTCAATTCAATAGTCCAAGTCCAGGCATTAACCTTACTCCTCCTGACTTTTATGGCCCTCAGCATACTGTGTCTGCATGGCAGATACCGTCGGGTCGTAGAGAAGTCATCTCTTGGTGCAAGCACTTCTATGAAAACCAACCAATGGTTGGTACGGGTATTGACTTCTACGCTCAATTCTCAATGAATGGCTTTAAGCTAGAATGCCCCGATCCTGGTATTAGAAAAGTCTTCGAGAAGTTGTGTGAGGATTTGAACCTCGAAACCATCCTACCACAAATTGCCCATGAGTACTTCCTCTTTGGTGATTGTTTCCCCATGCTTGACCTTAAGTGCGACAAGTGTAAGGGTACAGGAATCGATCCAAAAACCAATGCTTATTGCGATCATGAAGGTGCGACTTGGCAATCAATCACCATCCTTGATCCTAATATCATTAACGTATCACAATTCACTCTTTTGAACCAAGAGCCAATGATTACTATGATGCCGCCGCCTGAATTGGTGGAGGTATGCATGAAGCAACAGCCGAAGCATATCTACGATCAAATTCCAGAAGAAATTCGTCAGTTAATGAGAACGGGCCGACCGATTCTTCTTAACAATCTTGCAGTAACTCACTTCAAGCATGGCGCACCGCCCTATCAGGTCTATGGTATTCCACTAATCAAGCGTCTCTTCCCGACATTGGCTTATCAGGACAAGATGCGTCAGGGTCAGTGGATGGTTGTAGACAGGCATATCGTCCCCATTAAGCTAATCAAGGTGGGCGATCAAAATCGTCCGGCATCTGAAGAAGATATCGCTGATATCCAGAACCAAGCTGCCATGACCGCACTTGACCCTCTATTGACAATGGTTACTCACCATGCGGTTGATATTGAGTGGGTTGGAGCAAATGGTAAGGTCTTGCAGTTGACTCAAGAGTACGAAATCACTATTGAGGAAATTCAAGCTGGCTTCCAAATGAATAAGGCACTCTTCATCGGTGAAGGTCCCAATGCTTCTGGTGCTTTGATTGGTGTTGAGGCATTGGCTTCTAGACTTGAAGCATTCCGCAATATGATGGCTAAGTGGATTGAGCAGAAGATCTTTAAGCCAATCGCGATATGGAACAACTACACCAATAAAGATCCTCGTGGCATTGAAGAGTTAGTAATACCTAAGGTCAAATTCAATGATATGAGTCTAAGAGATAACTCAAATAGACAGCAGAAAATGCTAGATATGCGAAAGGCGGGCGACCTATCAGCATTCACTCTATATGAAGAATTTGGTATTGACTACAATATTGAAATCGAACGCATTAGAGAAGAAGAACTTGGTAATCTATTAACAGATCCTAGTTCCGGCTTAGGCGTAAGAGAAGGTGGAGATATTGGTGGTGGCGGTGATCTTGGTATGGGTAGTGTATCAGCCCCGGCTCCTGAGGGTGGCGAATTAGGCGACTCTGAAGCCGCCGCACCACCTCCAGGTATGCCACCAGAGGGTGGCGGTAGCGCCGAGTCAGCTATGGAACAGAGTTCAGCAATACCGGCAACTGCTTCCTTCACAGATACTCATCGCGAGAACTATAGGCACGCATCTATAGACTACTCGGTCGTGTTAGCTGATGCTGCTGAGCGAATTCATAGAGATAACAGTGTGCTTCCTGTGATTGGTGTCGGCGGAAGAGGCTTACTACCCCCTGAGCTAGACGAGAACATTGGTGAGCCTATCAGAATTGGCAAAGACGTAGCCTTGTGGACCAACTATATTTGCGGATATCTAGACAAAGAGACTGAGCGAAATATCGTCTTTAAGGATCAAGCAATCAGAGAAGCTAAGAAGAAGAAAGGGCGCGAACAGGAAGAAACTATCATTCCCGCAGCGATGTTTACAAAACCTGAAGTCAACATGTATAAGGGCATTAAGTCCTTAAACCTTAAGCCTGCATTCTTTGCACAATATACCGTAGGTGGCAATAAGACCTTCCGTGTTGATGGTGCTTTCCCAACAGTGATGGTCGCGGTTGAAGTTGATGGTAATGAATGGCACTCCAATCCCGAAAAGGTAGCTAAGGACCAAAGACGTGATGCGCAATTGCAAGCAGCGGGTTGGATCGTACTGAGATTCACAGAAGATGAAGTAAACATGAGGAATCAAGAAGTTCTCGATGTGATCTCGAAGGTAGTAGCAGCAAGATTATCAGGTGGATAATTGCAGGACTTTTTATCTCTTGGCACCAATAGGAAATTGATCTTTAATAGAAGCTTGGAGGAACACAGTGGCTTTCGCAAAAGTAGTTACAAAAACGCTACCACTAGATCTTGTTCTGATTATGAACAAGGATAGCAATAGCAATCAGGATGGAATACTTAGGATTGCCTCTAAGAATGAAACATCTCAAGGTGCTATTGCCAAGTGGGACGTAAACGATCTCATCAAGCACTGCAAGGATATGGGATTTGATCTCATAGCCGAGATATCCCATCGACCCGACAACTTCACTTGGGGTTGTGCTCGTGCTATCGATGCCGACAAACCCAACGATAACGGTGACTACTTCAGTACCGAAGAAATACTTAAAAAGGTAGATGCAGGCAAAAAGCGCGGCAAGATTCCTGCTTATAAGACCTTTGAAACCGTTCCTGTATATACTAACCATGAAAATGACAATGTGTTGGTACAGAAAGGGCGGGTTGTTTTTGCGTGGTGGGATGAAAAAGAGAAGTGCGTCTACACCATCTTCTATGTTGACACAGAGGCATGGCCTGATTTAGCCAGAGGCATTGAGCAAAGATATATCATCGATGTCTCTATGGGCTGTGTTGTTGAAGAATCAGAGTGTTCCATCTGTGGGAACAAGGCCAAACTAGCCAAAGATTTCTGCGATCACGTTAAAAGTCATAAGGGCCGAAAGTTTACTGGATATATCAATAGTGGTCCGAAAAAGGGCAAATATGCCAAGGATGAATTGGTATTTGAGTACAACTTTGGCGTCCGATTCATAGAGCTTTCATGCGTAGCGGACGGGGCTTATCGTGACTGTGAAATCGAGATGGTCATTCCTGTTCGAGAAGTTCTTGAAAATGCCAATTCACTCAAGCAAACTGCAAAACGTCTTAGTAGTGCAGCAAAGAAGGGGTTAACCTACGAGCACATTCATGTTAATGACGATCTAAGGAATAGTTGTGTAGATGCGCTCAATACATCTGAGACAATGATGCGCGCCGCGAATTCAAATATCGAACGAATGACTCGATATGCTCAGGCGGGTGCATTCCCCAAATTGCCGGGTACAGAAGATAATCCATGGCAAACCCCTGACCGTTTGACATCCAAACCTGTTGCGGGCGAGATTCATGCTCCACCTGATAGTGGAAATGATAGTGGTGGTAATGCCACTCCAGCGCCGCCAATGGGTGGGGCTCAAGGTGGCACACCTGCTTTTGACGACAGCCCTCCGACCTATACAGATCCGATTCAGGCTCTATCAGGAATTGTCGATCAATATGAAGCAATTATTGGGACAATGCTTAGACTTAAGCATGAGATCAATATGGAGCACGTAAGAGATATCGCTAAACAAATGGCTGAAGCTCAGCAGAAGATTGGCGATATGATTGATGATGGCATAGGTAACTATGGCAATCTGAATATACCTGTTACACCCCAAGGTATGGGTGGAGGTGCGGCAGGCGCAGCGAATCCACAAGGTGGGGCTAATGCACCATCTGGAGAATATCAACCTACACCTGAAGGAGTAGGGGTCCAATTAGGGGCGAATGCTCCGGCACCAGCAACACCGCCTGTGCCCGGTGCGGCTCCCCCAACTGCTTCTAGTAATCATACACGACGTGTTGAAGCCCTCCGTTCCCTCAATGAATTGCAGGAGAAAATGGAAGCTACACATAAGTTATTGACTAGTAGCTCAGCGGGCAATACTTTTGTTCGTAATTCAAGCAAGGAGAAGAGTGTAATTATGAATGACTTCGGTGCAACGGTTGCCGATACCTGGGAAGAGAAAATCGCAGCCAACAAGGGCACGACAATCATAGAGCATTCCGGCCCCTATCGCATAGCGGTTTCTTCTATAGACGGCACAATCAAAGGTTATCATGAGGATCGCGAGTTTGATCTAAGTGATGATATCACAGAAGAAGACGTAGAAATGATGCGAGCAGGACATGATGATGTAGTGGTTGCCAAGTTCTTCTCTATTCTGAAAGAAGCTGCTACTGTTAAAGATTCCGCAAGAGTGAGGACAGCCATGACACAAAATGACGTTGCAGAGAAACGATTAGGACAGGATAGTCCTAGTTGGCCTTCTGGTCGTTTGGGATATCCAAACGAAGTACAGGAACAATACCTTGATAATGCTCGCAAAGGCAGTGAAGATAAGACACAAGAAGAGCGACTAATGAAGGCCCGAACCGGCGCTGATGACACACAGGGCGAACTGCGCCTAAAGGATCATCGAGTTGGGGCTGACACAGAAGTCAATGAAAGACGTGTCATGCCTGTACAAGAAGGAAATGATGATCGTGTAACTGAGCAACGTTTATCTCCAAAACGTGCTGGTACTGCTGATGGTCGTGTAGTTGCGGCAGCGGTGGATAGAGCCTTAGCAAGAGCTACAGTGGATGCTAAGATCAGTCCGCAAGAAACACTAGATATCGCAACCCGACTAGCCTCGAATGATACCTTCACTTATAGTGTCGATGAGTATTCTCTTCCACAACATAAAGAGGCGAGAGTTAATCTAAGGCGCAAGGCAGAGTTCTATGGCCCGATGACTGCGACCAATGTTTCCGCCGAATCTCACGTACTAGCAGCTTTAGCTGATGAAGTAACTGACGAAATCTCACCATCCGATCTTAGTGTGGCGATTCATTTAGTAGCAAGTTCCGGCGTATCCGATAAGTACGCAGAAGTCATCGGTGATAAAGCCAAAGAGATTCTAGAGAACAATAACTACATCGAGGTTGCGGTTCCATTCACAGCAACTGCTGGACGTGAAGCCGACATCAAGAAGTCCATTCTACGAACAGCCTTCTCCAAGGATACAGAAAGAGATCTTTCAAGGCAAACAGTTCTAGCTGCTGTGAATGCATTGGCACAGACTGTTAATGAGTTTAAGATCTCCGATGAGGAAATTCTAACAGCGTTCGGTAGCGTAGACACAGACACCATTGCAGCCGACATCAGTGATGCTCGTACAGCAAGTAGCGCTCAGGCCCGCGCCAAGCTACGCGCTCGGTACGATTACTGGAAGCAATTCAAGGGTGCCTCCATTAATGTAGATTCCAATGATACCTATTCGTACACAATCGGTACTATTGGCGATATTGCAGAAGCACAAGACCTTAACACTCTAGCGGTAGCTGAAGCGATTCACCTATTTGCCAGTGAGAAGCCTGCTGCTCTTAAGGCTGCAATTAGAACTGCCATCAACAAGATGAATAAGGTAGAAGCTGCTTGCATTAATGACCGCTCCGAGAGAGTTCTTAGCATTGAATTCACACTCAGTGAATGTGGGGCAACAAAAGACGATCCACAGATTGAGCGAAGAGTGAAGGAATATGTAGTAGAACTTCTAGGCAGACGAGGATATGAGCTTGCTGATGCTAATAGCCTAAGCTTTACAAACCTATGTGTAACAAGCGACGGTATTGTAACTGCTGAGCTTCGCTCAACAGTATGTCGTTCCTTCAATGACAATGAGCCAAGAGAAATGCTAGATGTTCTAGTCGGTCAACCGAGCCGCTATGCAAGTAACCTAGTATCTTCTGATGGTGCAATGCAAATCCGCCAAGCACAACGCAAGATTATTGCGCAAGCTGCGGGTGGCGCAATGGCAGGTGAAGGTTTTGGTAATGGTGGAGCAATGGCAGGTGGTGGCGAAGGTGGTCCTGGTGGCGCTATGGGCGACATGGGACTGGCAAGTTTAGGTGGTGGTTCAATCACACCTCCTGACGGTGAAGCACCTGGAGATATGGAAACTGACGCTGAGGGCGCAATGAATAAACCAGGACAAATCATGCCTCCGGGCACAATTTGCCCGGCCTGCGGAAGCATTGATGTTGAGTTCGGCGAAGGTCATGGAAACTGCAAGAGTTGCAGCACTGAGTTCTCTGTCAAGTTCTCTATTGACATCCTTAACCCCAAAGACTTTGCGGAAAAGGGTGATGAGACTAGCGACAAGATGGACGAAGAAGCCTCTCCTGCACCTGGAGATATCGCTGGTGAAGCTCCTGCGGCTCCACCCGAGGCAGGCGCAGACGTTCCTGGTGGTGTTCCTGGTGCAGTAGCAGGTGGTCCCGCTGGTGGTGGTTCACCACAACCGCCAATGGCTAGCTCTCATCTCGATAGGTTAGTCCGTGTGGCTGCTGAGCTTCCTGTTCCTGTGGAAATCTCATGGTTGGGCGACCCCGAGGATTATCTCAAGATCGCTGATGGTATTGCTAATCGATATGCTGCTAAGGCACCATATCCTCCTGGCTTTGTTTGCCCTGTATGCACAAACCATAAAGACCTACAAAGAGTTGCAGAGAAAAGTCAATCAATCTGCTACTGTGATGATTGTGGAACCAGAATGGTAATTACAGCAAGCAGAGTCGGCAATAAGATCAACAACGTAATTAGGTATAACCTGTAAGAGAGGATTCGACATGAGTGATGTACAGTGGATATTCAATAACATATCCGCAAAACAAAAGGATGAATCACTAGATGAACTAGTTGATGAACTTCAACGTGTCGAAGACCTGATGCATGTTGATAAAAGACCAGTTGCATCGGCTAATTACCGTGAGTATAAGAGAAGAATAGAAGCTAAAATAGCCCGTGCAAAACAAATGGGACAAATATCCGAGCGCCAAGTTAGGGCTCAAAAGGAAAATGAAGTTAGAGAGTTAACAGCCAGTAAGGCTCCAAGACTGGCAGATAAAAGTGAGAATGTAATAGATACGAATCGCTCCATATCCTTTTATGGAACATCAACAACAATCCCGAAGGAGCTACAGGATCTCGCAGAGATCATGGGAAGACGAAATCTAGGTCTAAGAGGATAAATTGAAGGAGTTTTCAAGACTTACCTATAAGTTAAGTAGAGAACTTCGTTCCAGAAAAGGATGGAGATTAAACTAATGAGTGAAAAGAATCAAGTCTTGGCACAAAGACAAGCAATGGCAAGGCTAGCAAAGTTGAAAGAGACCCGGCCCCAGGCTGAGGATCGTGCTCGCGACATGATTGGAAGTCTTGGATTTGATCCAAGTCTTTCAGCAATTGTTGCTAGTACTGTTCTCGATAAGCATGAAAAGGGTGTAATGAGAAAGCTAGCTTTTGCCGCTGGAATCGATGAAGAATTTGCAATCGGAAAAGATAACGGAAACGAAGAATCTGATGAAGTCCGTGAAGGCCATGAAGCCCCTGAGGGCTTTATGTTTGGTGATAAAGATAGCGTCCAATTAAAGGGTGATCTTGATCTACCAACTGAAGAAGACGACGAGACTTCAGAAGAGGAAGCAGAAGAGCACGAAGGACAAGATGTGCAACTTGAGGCAGGAAAAGAACTTTTAGTGACACTTCCTAATGGCCTCGGGACTATCGAACTATCTTACGAAAGCGGCGATGAAGACGACGAAGTTGAAGACGAAGACGACGATGAAGACGAAGACGTAAACAACTTCGATAGTTTAGCACAAGGAGTAGATGAAATGGCTGAAAAAGAAGCTGCTCGTCGGAATTTCCGAAGAGAAATTGTAGCCAAAGCTCTAGACTCTATTAAGCCTAGAGATATTGGTCAGGGTGGTAATGAGAATACTGGCGTCGGTGGCAAAAAGAGTGGCGACCGTAGATTTAAGATGAATGATGGCTACGCAGTATCATCCCCGAGTGATGAGACTGGTGCATCAATGAAGCTCAAGGGCGATAGCGGCTCTGAAGTTGTAGAAGATCTTGACTTCTTCGCAGTCCCAACCGCTTCAGGTGCTGAGCTTCTGAATTCCGGCGCTCACCCAGTAATGAAGATGAAGAACGAGAATCGTTCCGACTCCGACCTTGGAGACGTGAACAAGCAACTAACTGACATTCCTTCGAGTGGCAAGCCTGTTGAGGGTGTAGAGGCATTTGAAGTGCCAACAAAATCCCCACAAGCCGCGATGAGAAAAGTAACCGTCGCTCAGAATGAAGTTGATGAAGTTAGTGAGCTAGAAGCTGAGCTTACAGAAGTATTCGCTGGCGCAGTTGATCAACTAGATGAGAACCTAGTAACCTCTTACTTCAACGCTAAAGAAGAATTGGTTCGCGCCGGTTATGTAACTCAACTATTCCGCGAGAATGAAGATCCACAGACAGTGGAAATGAAAATAGCTTCCAAGGCATGTGATGCCTATGGTAATGGAATCGAGACAGGCCCGATGGCTGAAATTGAATGTGGCGATTGCCACGCCCATCTAGTCCTTTCTCAAAAAGCATATGATGATGGATCCTGTCCTGGCTGTCAAGCCCTTCGTACAGCAGCGCGTGATATCGCTATAGAGGCTAAGCTAAGAGAAACCCCTGAAATGGTCAAGGGTAACCCCAATCAGTTTGCTGATGGTTTCCTTGCCCCAGGTACACAGAACAGAAAACCTGTACATCGAAACTCACCCAAGTTAGGTTTGGATGAAGCTACATATGAGGACGAGAGAACTGCTTCCTTGCGCGAGGAAAATGAGCGGTTCCGCAACGCCCTAATCGAACACGAAAGAGCAGCCGCTAGACGCGAAGTAGCTACGAGAGTTGCAGTGCGTTTGCATGAAAGAGGTCTGATCGAAGCACAACAACTCGATCAGCAGATTGAGCAACTATCAACAATGCCAGTGAATGGTATCGAGATGGTAGCCAAGATGATGGAGCAAGCTGCCAACAACACCGAGAAGCTTCTAGCATTCGCTTCAAGAACTAACGGTGAAGGAATCAACAGACAAGCAAGTGTTGAGGGTGCCGGTGGCGTCCTGAGAACATTCGCTATGCCAACCGCGAACACAGCCGGTAATGATCTGGCTAGCTCGCTCAAATACGTACTGAACGCTAATCGTTATAACGACGGCGACTTCGATGAATCAGGTTCCCTGATTCGCAGATCTAGGAGGTAACACTAATGGCTCTACAAGTAGTTTATCGACAGAATTACTTAGAGAATGATTACAATGGTGATAACGATCTACATGCTGGTATGATCGTCACATTGACAACAAGCAACGGTGAGGCTCTTCTTGTTAAGTCTGACAGAAGCCTGAGCCATCGTCCTTATGGTTTGACCCATGATGACACTTTGGCAACTGGTAACACCAGATTTATCGTAGACCACGCTTCGGGTGCGTCCAACCGCACTGGTTCCACCAACTTAGGCCACGAGCCAAGTGGCGTAACTGGCCCGACCTATCTCGCCATTGACGCTCGCAGACGCGGTGATGAACAGGCTGAAGACCTACGTGTGGTTATCAGCGAGAATGGTACCAGTGGTCCTTACAGACCAATCACCGTAGTTCGTGGTCCCGCAAAGGTTTACAGCGATCAATATACGACCGCTGCTGTAACCAATGCTGCAACAACTGACGCTGCAACTGCTCAGACATTGGCTCTAGACGACGCTCTAACAGCCGGTGCTGCCAATAATCCTGGCCTGGGTGTTAAGATTGCAAATGCTGCTCACGGAACAACCGTTCTAAGAGTTGCTGACGTTGCTGCGACTGCTGGTGGTGGCTTGATGTTTAACGTGGCCCCGTTGGAGTAAGCTTAGCTTAATCAATGAATGAAGGAGACTTGAAAATGAATAGTAGCATCATGGCTTCTCTGGTTAGACCAGACGTAGACAAAGAGTATGCAGAACAAGTCATGGCGCAAGCTCTTGAGACCGCTGAAGGTCGCCATGTTCTGTCCCAGATCATGGTTGATCCCATCAAGGTAGCCTTAGACTACCAAGGTGTGGGTCGCAAGATTCTTGCCGTTGACGAACTGCCACAAGGTTCACTACCTCGTTACGAGCGTGACCCATCCGTGAAGTCCTACGTGATTTCCAAGCGCGGTACCGTGCCCGATATGGTTATCGAAGGTGAAGAACTCTTCATCCCGACATACATCTTGGCTACGAACCCAACAATCCGCGTGGACGAAATTCGTCAGCGCAGGTACTACATCGTAGACCGCGCCCAAGTCCGTGCCAAGGACTCCCTGATGCGTCAGGAAGACCTTCAGGTATTCAAGGTCTTGGCTGCTGCCGTTGATACAGACCACACTATCGCAGTGTCTGGTAACTTGACCCCCGATCAAATCAACCTAGCCTTGGCTATGATTGAAGAGAACGAGTTGATTGGTGCCAAGATTGTGGTTCACCCACAGTCCTACCGCGATATTAGAGGTTGGGGGAAGTCATTCTTTGACGAGGCTACCCAACGTGACGTACTGATGTCCGGCTTGTTCGGACACGTCTGGAGTGCGGATATTCACGTTTCGACCATGGTTCCTCGTAACTGTGTGTTCGTGACCGCCCCAGGTGAGTATGTTGGTGCAATCCCGGTTCGCCAGGATTTGACCGTCATGCCTGCCGACGACCCCAAGGACCTGAGACTAGGTTGGGTTATGTTCATGATCGCCGGTTACGGTGTCATTAACGCCTACGGTATCAGCAGAATCCTTCTGTATCGCGACTAATCCTGAAAAGGGTTAGATGACCCACTGTAGATGGAGCCCTCGGCGAAAGCCGGGGGCTTTGTCGTATTTAGGCATGATACGTATAATACTAACTGATGGATAATCGTCAATTCAAAGATCCAATGATTTCCAAAGTGGCCTTATTAGCTACTTGTGCTGAACCATTACGTAATGGTTATTGGTCACAGTATAAAGAAGCTGATGTATTATCTATTCAGGCCGGTATACACCTAAGAGCCAGTAAGGTAACAGAGGAGCTTAGAGCGGGTAGCCGTGACTTCAAAGGACTTATTATTCACCTCTATGACGATGATAGACTAGAGATGAACTCGGCTTTAGTTCAAGCTATCGATTGGATCTTAGATATCCTTGATAAACTCGCCTATCAATATTGCTCATCTAATGCCGAGCAATTTCCATCGACCTCATTCTCGCCTCTTGAGCAACAAGAAGATTTAGTCCGAATGGCTAAATTAGCCAAACAAAAGAAAATGCAAGAACTACAGAATAGCTAAAAGGGAGCTTCATAAGATGAAATATGACTACATATGTAAAGAGTGTGACACTATCTTTGAGGTGGAACGCCCTATGGCTGACAGAGAGGTTCCCATAGCTTGCCCTGAATGCGAGGCTATGACCAATAAACGCTATTATGGAAATCAAACAACGATGTATTTCCGAATCGCTAGCGATCAGGAGATTGCTATGCGCCGAACTGGTCGCAGTAATGATTATGTGGAGAAGACCAAATATATCCACAATGCCCGCGCCGAGCGAAAGAAGGATAGTAATAGCTCTCCCGCAGAGATCCAAAGTAATGAACTTTGGATGACAAATTCAACAGCATCTTCCAAGTTAGCAAAAGATTTGGGACTTTCTGGGCCTACAGTCAAAAGAAATTCTGGTGTCCCCAAGAAATAATCCAAAATTCTTTCCGTTTGTGAAGGTAGTTTGTAGTTGGATTGGGTATATAACACAATAGAACAAGCCGATAAGGCAGGAGGTAACACAATAATGTCACAAGAAGCACCAAATCAGCAAGCCGATATGAGTACTGATCCTATGTATCAGGAATTCTTGAAGTACAAGCAAATGCAGCAATTGGACCAAATGATGGCTCAGCCTCAAAGGCGTGCCCTAAATGTAAGGAATAGATATGGTGGTCCTCTTGTTCTCCCCGACCTAGACAATCTAACCATCAATAGCGGCAAATGTAAAAGATGGTTCCTTAGTGAAGATGAGGCCAATGCCCTTTTGCACTCTCCTCGTCTAGCTACAGCGATTAGATTAGGCTGGCTTGAAATTCTTACTGATGAAGAGTATGAAGCAATCATTGCCAGTGAAGACAAGCAGATGTCTGTAAGTCAAGACTATAGCATCTTCGAATCTGAGTCACTGGACGATATGGCCCTTGACGTAGATGGTACATTCGCGAAGCAGAAGCAAATGCGTCTATGGCAAGAATTCCAAAAGAACCAGATGAACCCCTATGCGATGGCTACCAACATGGTTGTTAAGCAGTCAGCAGCGAATGTGGTACCACTAAGAGATCCTGTGAACTTTACCAGAGTCTACATGAAGGTCGGACAACCCATGGGACTTAGTGTGGAGCAGTTCAAGGTGATGGTAGAGAATGGGCAATTTGCTCAGGAAGCACATCGTATCCTTGGTATCAATCAGCCTATGAATGCCTCTGGTGCAATGATGCAGGGTGGCGGCATGGTCATGACACCTAATGGCCCAATGCAAGTACCTATGGGTAACCCAAACAATAATCCACAGGTGCTACAGCATATGGGAATCAACACCGATTATGTGAACCCGATGGAAGATACGGGTGGCATCTATCAGTTTGATGCTCTAAGTGGTGGTGGCGTCGGCGGCGGCGCTAAAGTCAACCGCATTGGTTAATTCCACAAGACAATGAGAACGAAAGGCGCAGCGGCAATAAAACCCGCTGCGCCTTTCGTTTTTCTAGGAGATCCATAGTATTTTATCGAAACCTATAACAAAGAGGTGAAGAATGTCAGCACTCGGATTAGAATACTTTCAGGGCGACGGTGTATTTATTAGATGGGATTGGTCTATGTCTGATCCTACTATTACCAAAGCACGAGTAAGTAGGGCTGATTATGCTCAACGAACAGGAACCTACACAGAGCTTGAAACAGTTGATTTTCCAATCAATTACTATGTAGATGACCTGGGTACTACCGATAGTTACTATCTAATTGAAGAGCTAGATGACACTGATACTGTCATCTATACTCATGCTCCCCTATGGGGAAATGAAGCATTACTACGAACAGGGATTTATTATGAAATTGGTATGTTCTTTCAAGTTAACTCTCGATATGAAAGAGTGCGGTTTACTCGTAACGACCGAACACAAGGCAGACTCGCAATGCCTAACTGGAATTTTGATCCTGAGCCTCTAGTAGAAATGCGTGGTGTTGATGATGGTTATAATCAAGGTATAATTATGCTGTCGCGCGAGGAGTCTGTTACAACTTCAACAGTCAGTAGCGAGGATAGTCGATACCCCAATTATCCTAATGGCCTAAAATATGATATAGACTTTAACGGAAATATCTACTTTACTGATGCAGATGGGGATGCAGTACAAATATGGGGGTATGACGATATCTATTGTACATACACATTCAAATTCGTTAGCACCAATCAAGTTAATGCCGCTCTACAACAAGCACTTTCCTCAATCGTTGCTCAAGCAGGCGTCAATAAGGGATATGGAATTCATAGTACTCCTTGGCAATGGAATAGGGCCTTGATTTGTGGTGCAACCGGCATCCTATTAAGACAGATTGCACTTCATCTTTTGATTCCTGAGCCGGCAGTTTTCTTGAGCTTTAGCCAGAACCCTGATGATATCGCTAGAGATTCCAAGATTCAACATGATGCCATCAATACCAAATCTAAGGAATATATGGAGGAATTTGAAAAGCTCCGCAAAGATATCGCAACCGAAAGGTACCCAAGGATTGGTATTAACGTTACACCTGAATTCCAGCTTCCTGGTGGTCGTGTGGCAATGAACAGGTTGTTGTGGAAGTAAGTAGGATAATGCTGCTAGAACGCGAATAGTATTTGAGAATAGTGCTCTAGGAGGATAGATAATGTCAATTCAGAAGCTGAGAGAATTGTACAAATATGCATCTCGTATTAACGACCCCGAGATGCAAGCGATTGCCACCAAGGAAATGGAAGAGTTGGCTCTTACATTGGTGAAAACCTCACAAATGCTCAATGAAACATTATACGAAATCCCCGTAGATAGTTCTCATATTGCAAGCATATACATTCCTGCCTCATTATTTGAAGGTAAATCTGCCCCCATTTACTATCTACATGATGCGGGCCAAGCTTATCAAAGCCTACATGATATATCTATCAAGGATCCAATGATACAGAGAATTCTGGCTACTGCTTTATTTAGGGTATCACATACTGATGACAAGTTCGCTGAAAGACTAAGAAAAGCAAATGTTGGTGAGGATAAAATCCAGGCACTTCGTGATATGGTGTTCTACAGCAAAGCCAAAAAGGATAAAGGCGCAGAACCTTCAGTGGGGGCGCTATTAACCACAAAACCCGACATACAAGATGGTGTCAATGTTGGTGGTTATCGTAGCTCTGCATATGAAGAAGATGATGATAAGACCTTCCAATCAATTGAGTCCATACCCGTAGCAAATGAACAAGTGATGTCCCTGGAACAACTAGCTGAGAAGATCATGCAACCAACCATTGGGGCCGATGGCGTTGAAGGACCATCACTCATTGCCCAGGTAGCAGGATTTGCAGATAGAACCGTAAGGCGCAAACTGAAGAATGTTGCCGATCCTCTCATTGAAGCAGCAGAAAGTACCTTTGGACAAGAAGTATCCGAGAAAGAAAGAAGAAAGGTAAGAAAGGACTTGTATAGATCTCTAAGGGCACAAGATTCCTGGAGTGATGAGGACAAGAAAGAACTAATGCGTGAATTACTAACGCAAGCCGTAGCATCTGTATCGCAGATCTTAAAGCAAACAAACTCTCCAATACTAATGTCAAATGAAGAGATTGCTGAAGTACTAGTTCATACTGTGGGTGGCAAGGTATCGGAACGAATAAACAAATTGGTTCCACCGAGACAATAAACTATGATCCCTGAACCTGTCAGAATTAGAAGAGCCGAACAAATAGCTCTTCAACTAATTGAACAAAATATTCAAGAC
>Ga0209066_10000428_pt1 | contig 61979 bp, 39 predicted proteins | sample All_14_2_FD_187198 | JGI IMG/M metagenome (GOLD analysis project Ga0209066, IMG submission 187198) | Freshwater microbial communities in response to fracking from Pennsylvania, USA - Allegheny Zone_MetaG_DW_15 (SPAdes) (version 2) ...
AATCTATTCCTTCTTCAAGACGGCCCATATATTCTATAAACTCTTCCTGAGTGAGCCCGCCAAGTGACTGTAGCTCCAACATACCTTTAATCCCGTTGAGCGGGCTTCTGAGGTCATGTGACAGTATGGCCAGTATTTTGCTTTTGGCTTCATTGGCCGACTCCAGCTTTTTATGGTTCAGAATCTTATCGTTAATATCAATAATAGAACCGGCCATCTGCGTAGCGTTACCAGAAATATCTCTATCACTTTCACCTGCTGCATCGTACCACCGATAAGAGCCATCTTTATTACGCATTCTGATTTCTACATGATACCTGTCTCCGTACTTCAGGTGTTTTTCTACTGCGGTCTGAACATATTCCTTATCGTCAGGGTGTAGCAAAAAGTTGAGGAATGTGTCAAAGTTGGAAGGAATTTCTCCTACTTCGTAACCCAATACCCGGTAAAAGTTGGGAGACCATGACTCTTCACCTGTTATAATATTCCAATGCCACACACCTGCATTGATACCTTCCAGTGTCAGTTCTTTTGTATGATTCAGCTTTTCCAACGCGATATGATTCCCGGACAATGAGTGTATCTGCTGCTGAATCTGTTCTGACTGCTCTTCAATAATATGTTTGTTGTGCTTTAGCTGACGATATGCAAGTATCAATTTGCGATGATAAGGTATAACGAGGAAAATGATCTCCAGCATGAGCACTAATCCCGACATGACGGCTGCCCATATCTTCTTCTTACGAATAGCCCATAAAGTGTCTTCTGCGTTTTGCTGAAACAAATACACGCCTTTATCCATTGCCGGCAAATAGACAGACTGTAATATAATGGCCGTTTGCACATCTGCATCGGACACGCTACTGACCGGCATGTGCAATATTTCATAAAGAGCAGCACAAACAGAATCCATTTCGTGCAAAGCCGCAGTAGCGGAGGATGGCATAACGAAGAGGTCATTCTCCACACTACCCTGCTGCAGGATCTTATGCATTTTTTTCCAATGGTCCAAATCTCCTGTATCAGGCAATGATGGGTTTATTTTATGTACCGCTGTTAAAAAGACGGTTAGATTCTTCTGACTTAAATAACGCTGGCGGCCTGCAAGATTTATAATACGTGCATGGTGTTTGGTTTCTATGAAGCCATCTATAGTAAGGCGCACATTGATAATAACAGCTGCTGCTATAGTGCTGCCGAACACCAGATAAGGCCAAAGATATTTCCAACGAATTCTGATATTACGCTCCATGAACACAATGCATTTACTCCGCTTTGATACCTGCCTGAAGTTGTTGCCCAATAACGCCTCAATATATAAACTTGTTAATTATAAAACGAACTTATTAACAAATTCTAATCGTGCTCTTATGAATGATGCCATACAATTGGCACATATAAGATCATTTCTGCAAGTCAGTAAAGAATACAAACCGCACGCTATGTAATATAGCAAAAAAATGTTATAAAAAGCAGACATTATTTAACTATTAGATTATATTATAAAAAAACGTAAAAAATAAGAGAAAAAAATCCAACGAAGCAGAGAAGGGCGGTGTCTTTCATTAAGGAAAAACAAATCAGAATTCCCATGAAAAAACTACTACTCTTTGCACTGACGCTTGCGGCTACGCCCATGGTAAAGGCACAATGGCTGCAGAACGAACACAAAACTGTTGTGTTTATAAGAGAATGGGCGCTATGCGCCGACAGCTATAATGAATGGTCTGTAGGGCTGCTGGATACCCTGGGAGACATTCAGAACACGCCCGGATTTCCGGCGCTGATGCTGCAATACGATACAGGACCTGCTGATGGCAAAACAGATTTATACTGGACCGAGTCCATGCAGTTCAGCACGAATAACAGCCCCAGCTATGGCAATCAGCCGGCATTTGCAGTAGATAATATAGGTGTGAGCATTCTGGAATATTATTATGCCGACTTTGACATAACACCTGCAGGACGGATATACAGACACCGCAGAGCAATAGACACCCTGTATAGCTATGTGAGTAGTCTAACGGCTACGCCGGCAGTAGTGTCTATAGGATTTACCAAAACTGAAATAGCACCGGACTCAGTAGTAATAACTGCAAAAACCAGATTTAACGTAGCAACGACAGGTACTTACATGGCGGCTATATATGCGGTGGAGGATAGTGCAATGGGCTTTATGGCCAGTACCATATCGGCCGATGATACATTTGCCCACCGGCACTTTCTGCGGAAAGCAGTACAGTCGGGACCATGGGGATGGGCTGTAACCTATAATACTTCAATGGCTGCGGGTGAGGAATATACCCGTGACTATGCCTACAGAATACCTGCCAGCTGGAACAAGGACAAGCTGAGCTATGTGATGGTAGTGTATAAAATAGATGAGGTGACCGGCCGCAAATACATAGTAAATGCCACCAATGGCGTACCTGCCAGCAGCACGGGTGTGCAAGGAATAAAAGAAGATGTGACCAATAATGTAAAGGTATATCCCGTACCGGCAGCGCACTATGTAAATGTGGCTACAGACAGGACAATGGAAGACTGTACTGTGAGCCTGTATGACATAAGCGGCCGAAAGGTAGCAGAGCTGTATAACGGCACTATACAGGCTGCAAGCCCACGAGCCATGCAACTGCCTGCGGGACTGGCAGCAGGCAACTATATGCTGGAGCTGCATAATGAAAAAGTAAGCGCGGTGAAACAGGTAACGGTACAATAAAATACATCTGCTGAGCTATGAAGGTCCCGCCTGACAAGGCGGGACTTTTGCTTTTTATACACAGGTATGTAGCCACTGCCAAGAGACAGGCCAGCTGTATGTAACGTACATATGTGCATAGGAATAAACAAACAGGGCTGCCATGTGGCAGCCCTGCGGAAAGTATAAGTACTGTAAACAGTTATGGGAAGATACCCAGCTCTTCGTAAGCAACACCCACCTTGTTGATAGCAACGGTGAAAGCAGCAGTACGCATATCTACGGTACCGTCAAGGCTAAGGAGCGCCTCACGGATTTCGTGATAAGAGCCAATCATTGTGTCTTCAAGACCTGAATAAACCAGATCAACCTCATCAGGACCGTGCTGCAACTGAATGCGCTCCAGATCAGTAACTTTTTTACCGGTAAGGTTTTCTACTGTTTTGATAATAGAAGAGTTCTGATTTTCAGAGAAGCGCTTGTCCATACGGCCAAAACGAACGTGGCTGAGGTTTTTCAACCACTCGAAGTATGATACGGTAACACCACCAGCGTTCAGGTACATATCCGGAACTACGATAGCGCCTTTTTTGTTGAGTATATCGTCAGCCTCAGGAGTAAGAGGGCCATTGGCACCTTCACCGATGATTTTTGCCTGAATACGCTCAGCATTGCTGGCATTAATTACATTCTCCAATGCAGCAGGGATAAGGATATCGCATGGCTGCTCCAGCGTAGTGCCACTGTCTGGCATGTTGGTAGCATCGGGGAAGTTGAGGATAGAACCTGTAGTCTTACGATGTTCTACAACTTTATATACATCCAGACCTTTTTCATTGTAGATACCACCTTCATATTCTGCCAGACCAACGATGATAGCACCATTGTCATAGAAGAACTTAGCCGCGTGGTAACCTACGTTACCGAGGCCCTGAATGATAACACGCTTACCTTCAATGCCTACAGGAAGGCCAAGACGCTTCATATCATCGGCAGTGTTACAAACTTCACGTATACCATAGTAAACACCCAGACCAGTGGCTTCTGTACGACCACGTACACCGCCCTGTGTTACCGGCTTACCGGTAATAGATGCCAGCGCATCAACCTCACCTGGCTTCAGAGAAGCATAAGTGTCAACAATCCAGCTCATTTCGCGGGCACCTGTACCATAATCCGGTGCAGGAACGTCAATACCAGGGCCTATGAAGTTTTTCTTAACCAGCTCACTTGCATAACGACGGGTAATTTTTTCCAGCTCAAATACGGAGTAGTTCTTTGGATTGATACGGATACCACCTTTTGCGCCACCGAAAGGCACATTAACGATAGCACATTTGTAGGTCATGAGGGCAGCGAGGGCCATCACTTCGTCCTGATTAACATCCATGCTGTAGCGTATACCGCCCTTACATGGCAACTTGTGGTGAGAATGCTGTACACGATAAGCTTCAATAACTTCAATCTTGTCACCGATACGCACCGGGAACTTCATGCTATACACTGAGTTGCACACCTTGATTTGCTGGAGGATACCTGGTTCAAAGCGGGTGTATTTAGCTGCCTTATCGAAGTTGCGCTCTACTCCCTGGAAAAAGCTGTAATTTGTGTTTCCCACGTTTTTTTGATTTTTGTGTAAATGAACTGATTGTTTAATTGTTATTTTCCCTCTCCAGCCTTGCTATTTTACGATCAAGGTATATGAGGTACGTAAAAATCCCCGCAAATATAGTAGCTAATACAACAACAACAACGTATATTTTACCGTTTGCCCGCATCTGATCGGCCATCTCGGTCTCAGCAAACGAAACCTGAGAGATTAGTAGCAGAAAAAGCAATATAGCCTGTATTTTTTTACCCATCCGGAAATGCTGTTAAACTAGATTATCTATATAAACTGATCTTTTTTGAAATGGAGTATGGCTACCCGGATGCGCAGTGAGGCAATCCAGACGCCGAGCATAATCCAGCCTGCATTGGCAGGCCAGAATACGAGACGCATAAGGCTATCAAGGTCATACTTAGCAAATGCGGGATTTCCACCGTTGCCGGGATGGAGCGAATCTACCATACGGGGCAGTACAAAGATGAGTGGAATCATCATAGCATATGCAAATACATTATACACAGCAGCTATACGTGCGCGTTTTTCCTCATCGCGCAGGCCGCTGCGCAGAATATTGTAAGCGAAGTAAATAAGCATGCACATGGCAGTACACAGCTGCTTGGGGTCGTTGCTCCACGCTGCCCCCCATGTAAACTGCGCCCATTCCATACCGGTGAGCATACCAAGGATGCTGAACAGCACACCAATATTAGTAAGCTGGGCCGCATAAATATCATCTACCAGATTGCCGGTGCGCAGAAAACGGATGGAATACCAGAACGCACCTGTGAAGAGCGCTATCATGGTAAACCACATGGGTACATGAAAATATAGGTTGCGAATGGTTTCGTTAAGAATGTCGAGCCGTGGAACAGGCATCATAAAGCCAGCAACTACTGTATATAACAGCAGCACGCCACATAATATTTTCCACCACCAGGTGCGCATGGATACCTAAAAGAAAAACAGGAGCAAAAGTAGTAGTTTTTTCAGTGTTTAACCGGGCTATGATATATTTTATATGCCGTTTACAGCACTATTTATGCCCTTTTTGCCTTCGTCCCTCCTTTATGTAAGACATTGCCTCTACTGCCAGGCTATCTTTTTACTGCCATCCAGGTAATAAAATTTAATCCTGGCTCATAAGCTGTGCCTGTGGGATGGTAGTTGGGCGGGGATGCCATCACTTAAGAATAGGAACGCGGCAGGCCTGAATGTCGGGGTCGCGGGCGAGGGCGTCTATGTCGGCGAGGGCATCATCTACGTTGGGATATTTTTCCATTACCTTAATTATGACACACTCGCAGTAAGTGCGGGCCTTGCCGGGGTCGTTTATCCATGTACTGGCATCGTCCATGCATGCCTCATAAAAAGCGTCTTTGTTTTCCTGATGCCAGCCATTATTGCAGGAGTAAAAAATGGCTGTTGACAATATGATAAGGGAAAGGATTAATTTTTTCATGGCTGACAGATTCTCATCAAAGGTAGTGAAAACAAAAGGCATCACTTTTCGGCGGGGCGCACATCGGGGAACTCCTTATGTGTATGGCAGCCGCGTATTTTGCCATTTTTCCATGCCTTCATATCGGCACGCATAGCAGGGTGTGCAGCTTCGGCAACAGACTCTGAGGTAATATCCGAGAGGTCGGGCCTACCAGCATTGACCCATGCAGTGTACCAGCAGTCGGCTGTGAACTGTATGGCTGCACGCATCTGCCGCTCTACCATACCCCCCAGCAACTCATGATACACATGTGCATACTGGTATGTATGCACAGGCGCACCAAAAAAGTTCTTTTGCGGGGCACCATCTGCCCCCATAATATATTGCTTATCCAGGGGGTTGTCCAGCTTCATTTTATGCTCTGGCAGCAGCAGCTTTGTGACCTGCGCATAACTGCTGTCAATAATAGTCCATGTAGCCTTTGCCACATCTTTTACATAGTGTACTTCTGACACATGGAGGTTATACTTACTACCGAATATCTCAGGCAACTGGCACTCCCAGAATGCATGTATACCTTCCTGTCCGGTAATCTGACCATCATGATTGACGGTAGTGTGCAGCGGCATGTGTGCATCGCCTATGTAATGGCCGAGGTCGGCGGCGAGGAGCAATATCTCGGAGCGGCGGCCTTTCTTAAATGCGGCAGTAAGGCGACCCATCATATCCTGAATATGCCAGGGGAGTGTACCCGCCTCCTGTACGTGTGCATTGCCATAACGGCTCACTGCCTCTTCGATAGTTTTGGGAAGGGGCTTATCCAGATAATCGTACTTCTCCAGATTTATATAATGGCGTGGTTTCTCGGCCTTATCGCCCAGGGTGTAGATGCGGAGGTCTGGCCCGGTGGCCTCTCTGACCATATAATCAATATGATTATAAAAGAAAGTGCGCATGCCGGAAGGCAATGCCAGTACAGCACCCTTGTTAATATGCTCATGCCCCCAGGCACCCCATGCCCATGCCTCTGATGTACTACAGAAAACAGCACTGAACAAACATGCTGCAAACAGAACTACCCGACCCATGCAAACAAAATTATACCTGTAAACATACTACTGTTATTGCAAACGACATACTGCAAAGATGGAAGTAACGGAAAGGAAACTATGCCTGACGGCGGCGACTGCGGGAGGCCCATAATGCAACCGCAGCTATAAGCGCTGTGATAAATGCCAGCTGCACAAGCGGCCCGACTGTACGTAGCTGCCAGGTGCCGGCAAAGACAAGGATATTGGTAGCTGTAATAACTCCTACTGCCGCTGCATGTGAGAGGCCAGCATCCAGCAGGTAATAGTGCAGGTGCAACCTATCGGCACGGAGGGGGGAAATGCCCCGCGACATACGGATAGCAAATACACGCAACGCATCGAACACGGGTACTGACAGCAGGCTGACTATCTGCATCAGCAACTGAGACTGAGGAATGCCCCTGCCGCTGAAAAAACTACCTGCCTCCCCGATACAGGCTACCGCCAGCACAAAAATGGTAAAGCCGAGAAACATGGAGCCGGTATCGCCCATATAAATGCGGGCGGGGGGACGATTGAACCACAACAGGCCCGCAGTAGCGGCTGCCAGACTAAAAGAAATACCAGCAAAAGCAGTATGGCCTGACCAGTAAAACAATAGCCCCAGAATACCTGTGTACAGTATAGCCAGTGTACACGCCAGACCATCTATACCATCCATAAAATTGAACATATTGATGAAGAGCGTGCAACAGAATGCGGTAATGAAAATGGCAACGGGTGCGGGCAGTGAGGTAAGCCCCATAAGCCCGTATAAAGAAGAAATACTGAACTGTGGATATAGTACAACTGCTACTACAGTAGCTGCCAGCGCCTGTGCAATGAGTTTTTTAAGCGGACGCATATTCATGATATCGTCATAGATGCCAGTAAAGAACAGCAGTACCGATGCTGCTATGACCACATACCAGGATGCGGTGAAGAAGAAAGCACCACTAATGAGATAGCCTACAAAAATACCTATACCCCCCAGGCTGGGTATCTGCGCTCCATGTATCTTACGCACATTGTCGGGCACATCATAAAGGCGGCGGGTACGGGTAATGAATATGAGCTTGCGCACGGCATAGATACTGACCAGAACAGCTATGAGCATAGCTGCTGGAAGCTGCACGTAGGCCGGTATCTGCTGTAGCATGGACATGTATAACGCTGCTGTAGGTTCTTTTATTTCAGATACTGACGTACAAACGCATAGAGATTAAAACCGGGCTGTGCCAATGCCTGGCTGAGCTTACTGCTTAACTCTGACATACTTACATCTCTCATGCGTGATGCCTGAATGAGCTGCCAGCATTTTTCGGAAAGCAGGTGCAGCCTTTTGGCAGGTAATGCATCCAGCCCCGAGAGCCATGCAGTAATCTCTGCTGCCACATCGGGGATGCCGGTACCGGCTGTAGCTACAGTGCTCAGTACGGGCGTTTCCACCCCGCCATTGGCACGCTCATGCGCCATGATGCGCAGATTGCGGTAAAGCCCCTCTGCCCCATCCCGGTCGGCTTTGTTTACCACAAATATGTTAGCTATTTCCATTATACCGGCCTTTAGTGTCTGCACCTCATCGCCAGCCTCCGGCACGAGTGTTACTACGGTACAGTCGGCAAGACCGGCTATCTCTACCTCTGACTGCCCCACCCCTACAGTTTCTACCAATATTATATCGAAGGGGGCTTCCCGTATCACATCTGTAATCTCTATAATGCGGGAGCTAAGACCACCTAAAGCACCGCGGGACGCCAGTGAGCGGATGAATATATTGGGGTTAGTATAATATTCGCTCATACGGATACGGTCGCCGAGGAGGGCACCATAGTTGAATGGCGAAGAGGGGTCGACAGCTATAACAGCAATCTTCTTATTTTCTTTGAGCCAGTGGCTGAGTAACGCATTTACGAGCGTACTTTTGCCCGCGCCTGGAGGGCCTGTTATGCCCACTACGCGTGCGCGGCGATTTTCTGACAGCATCAGCAACAGCTCTTCATGTCCCTGAAGTCCGTTTTCAACAATGGTAATAGCCCTGGCTATAGCTCTGAAATTACCTTCCCTTATCTGCTGATACAGTGTTTTGATATCGCCTTGCACTAAAAACTGAATTTTCTGCGTTTCTTGTAAACCAATGTCTACACAAGCTGTGAGCAAAAGTAATTCTCTAAACAATATAATACGGGACAAATCCGGGATAGCAGTGGTATGCATTCTGGGAATGTTTGCAGGATTTCTTGTTTCCAGGGCTTTACTGTCTATTGCGATGTTTGCTTATGGTATCAATGCCCTGCGCGATGTGCACCCACGGGAGTGGCTGCGGCAACGCTGGTGGCTGCTGGGTGTGGGCTGGGTGGCTATGTATGCGGTATCGGGCCTGTGGAGTGACAATATACATGAATGGAACAATCATGTGCAGGTGAAGCTGCCGGTACTGCTGCTGCCGCTGGCTTTTGCCCTGCAACCCCGGTTTACAGACAAGGACATACAGAGACTGACAATAGGTATGGGCCTGATGCTGATGGTGGGCGCATGCTACAGTATGTCTTTTTTCCTGACGGATACAGAGCATTATATAAATGAATATAAGGTGTCTCATATGCTGCCTACTCTACCTAAAAAGGACCATATAAGGAGTAGTATAGCATCGGCGCTGTATGTGGTGTGGGCGGCCTATGCGTGGCCACGGCTGCAAAGCCGCAATATGAAGCGGCTGACCGGACTCATCGCGGCCATACTGGTCATATACATACATGTACTGGCGGCAAAGAGCGGCCTGATATCGCTATACCTGTTCATAGGCGCCTGGGGGGTGTATATGAGCTTTGGGAAGAATAAGCGCTATGGGCTGGCTATACTTACTGCCATACCCATAATGGTAATACTGGGCATGCGCATGATACCTACCCTGAGGGAGCGGGTAAATTATATAGGCTATACCATATTCATGTATCAGAGAGACCTGCAAACCAGTAACCTGGGCGATGTGAGCAGGCTGATATCCTACAGGCTGGGCGTGCAACTGATAAAGGAGCATCCGCTGACGGGCAGCGGTGCAGGAGATATGAAAGCCGACATGGATAAACTCTATGCCGCACAATACCCTGAGATAGATGAATACGGAAGGCTGATACCGCATAACCAGTTCCTGACGGTGACGCTGGCCTGCGGCATAGTGGGCGGCATACTGTTTCTGCTATGGGTGGTGTGGCCGCTGACGCTGATGCGGCGCAACCGGCAAAGCTTTTTCTTTTTTGCCGTATGGCTGATACTGCTGCTGCAACTAATGATAGAGCCCGTACTGGAAGTACAGTTTGGCGTGTTTGTATATATGCTGTTTCTGCTGCTGCAGCTGAAAGAGCTACAGGACAATGCCGGTAAAAGGCTTACGACTGCAGCGTGAGCCTGCTGCCTGTACCGGTAACGGAGAGGGTATGTACAGCACCCAGCCTGAGCGCATAATTTACCTCCTGATGGCCACAGGGAAAACCAAAACATACCGGATAGTCATACTCAGCCACTTTATCGGCAATAATCTCCTCTACTGTTTGCCCGAATGAGCGGGCGGTATCCTGCAACTCTGTAAAGGAGCCTACCAGCAGCGCTGCCAGCCGCTGTAACTTACCGGCACGTTTCAGATTGAGCAGGAGGCGGTCAATGTTATACAGGTGCTCCCCTACATCTTCTATAAACAATATGCGCCCATCAGTATCTACCTCTGATACAGAGCCGGTGAGATGGGCCAGTATGGCTACATTGCCACCGGTGAGCGGAGCGGTGACCTCACCTACACGATTGAACGGGGAAGGGTCTATTTCGTAAGAAACAGGCTGCCCCAGCAACTGCGCCCGCAAAGACAATATGTGAGGCTGTGCCGCTGTGCTGCCACGAAATGCGCCACACATGGGGCTGTGCAGCGTATGTGCCCCCAGCTGTGCCTGCAGGTGGCTGTGCAGTACGGTAATATCGGAAAAGCCACATATCCATTTAGGATGGCGGCTGAAGGCATCGAGACTGAGCCCATCTATAATACGGCTCATGCCATAGCCCCCGCGGCCCATGAGTATTGCTGCCACTTCGGGGTCGTCCATCATAGACTGGAGGTCGGCAAGGCGCCGGGCATCTGTGCCGGAGAAGTAATGATATTCACTACCTACCGTAGCCCCCAGGCGCACGCGGAAACCCCATAACTCCAGTATGGTAACTGCTCCCTCTACCCGCTCATGCGATACATAGCCCGCAGGGCAGGTAATACCAATAAGAGAACCCGAAGTAAGATATGGTGGCTGCATGGAGCAAATGTAGGAGATTTCGGAAGTTATGCCTGAACTGCTGCTAACCTGCCATGTGCCACATATACCCGTGAGCGGCTATTTCTTTATCACTATGCGCTGTGTGCTGCTGGCCTCGGGTGTGGTGAGTGTAATGACATAGGTACCATCGGGTGTGGGCTCTTCTATGGCATAACGTATGAGGTTGTCGCCTGCAGCCAAGGTGCGGTATTCCCGGCGGGAGATGACTCTTCCGTTTACATCGGCCACGGTAAGTGTAGCATGAGTAGCGGTACCACTGTTGAACTTCAGATAAATATTGCCGTCGCTGGGGTTAGGGTATAACTGCAGGCGCAATGTGCCTGTACTCTGCGGGTTGAGGGCATCGGCCTGTGTGGTACTGCTGTTCTTAACCAGATATACTTTTATCAGCTGGCTGTATGCGCTGCTCTGTGTACCGGTATTGGTGGTAAAGATATTGGGCGCGGTGCTGCTGATGCCACCGAATATGTAACCTGCCAGCGTAGTATCGGCAGTAATATCATCGAGCTTCAGCACATGGTTGTGGTAAGCAGGTATGCCCTCTGCAGGTATAAACTCGGCACTGGCACCCAGCAAACCGGGCATTTCTACCGGCAGCTTATACTCTGTCATTGTGCCGGCGGCATCGCGGGTAACGCGGGCTATGGTCTTTACAAAGGGAACATTATTATCCTCAGTAAGCGTACCGGCATTGTCGTAATACTGCGCTATACCTCCAAAGAAAATATTGTGCATCTCATGGGCAGCTGCGCTATATACCGGCATTACTGCACTGTGGTAGTGATTATAATACTGAGAGAAACCAGTATTGATAGCATAACCGGCACTATCTACGGTAACACTGTTCAGATAAGGGATATCGGCAGTGAGCTGGAATACGCCAGAGAAAACGGTGATACCTTCCTTACCATCGGGCAGTATCTGTGGCACTGCATTATAGTCGCGGCGGTGAAAGGCAGCAGTATCGTTATAATAAGGCAGGTGCGTTACGGTAAATGTAGTACCATCGTCGGCTATGGTAAAGCGGCGGGCCTCATTGGTATATACCTGTGTATAGCTGGGGCCACCCATGGGGTTATAGCGACCATCGAACCGGTTACCGCCCAGCAGATACCATGTGTCGTATATCTGCTCCAGGTGGCCACCGGTTACGGCAAAACGCACATCTGTCTGATAACGGAAGTATGGCGCAACAGATGTACCGCCAATGACAGCATCTATGACACGGGGAACATTAACGGCTACTATATTACTGTGGGTAATATGGTCGGCAGCGGTAGCGCTGTAGCCATAACCACCTATGCAGTACAGAATCGTATCGCGCTGGTGAAACTGCATATTGGTGGCGCTGAGCTGCTCCTGCAGCGCTACCGGCAATGCCGTAAGCGGTGCACTCCACTGCTGCCCTGCTACAGGGTCTATGACATAGATGCGGTTGTTATTGCCCGCTACATCAAATGCCGATGATGCCTGCCTGCGGTGGAGCCCGTCCAGACGACCACCCATTACCAGCCATCTGCCCTCATGCTGCCCCCATACATAGGCCTGTATTCCCGGCAGCCCGGTAATGCCTGCCGGCTGCAGATATATACTGAACGGACCTGACTGTGCGCTGCTATGCTGCACAGAGAATGTTAATACCATGATGAGCATTAAGACAGCCCCGATTGCCTTTTTCATATAATAATGTTTTCTACGAAATTATATGGGGGCGGATGCGTGGTGCGTGACAAATGTTACATAAGATGCATATAACATATTATTAACCAGTGGAGAGGCCTAAACTATAGAGGCGATACTGTTTGTATGATGGAACAACATTTGCAGGCGGACACTCTTGCGAGGATGTTACTCCGTAACGAGCTGGCCTTCATAACGTGAGTGCGGCAATAAATCGTTTCACGATGCAATGTATAATGAGCCTACCCCATAATACCCACCCACACCTCATCACCCCGAACCTGTACGGGATAGGTGAAGAGTTTGTAGCCTTCGCCAGTGGTGTTGCGACCGGTGGCGGGGTCGAAGCGGTATTTGTGCAGGGGGCATACTATATGGCCTTTTGCATCCAGCCAGCCATCGCACATGGGGGCACCGGCATGGGGGCACCGGGCTGTAAAGGCGAAAATACTATCGTCTCTACGCAGGAGCCCTATGGCGCGGTCTGCCACGGTGGTCTGCATGAGCTGACCGGGGTTCATGCTGCTGAAAGCAACATCCTGTGCATGGTGCCATGAGAATAATGAGAGATCGCGGGGGGTGCTCATAACTGTGTGGTACAAACTAATGCTACAAATGTAACGCCTGTAGGGTAAACAAGCTGCCCGGATGGGCTGTAGCGACAGGCAAGTCGGGAAAAAATACTACTTTCAGGGCAGCTATAAATACAGTAATGGCAAAGAAAAAGCAACCCCAGAAACCTGCTGCGCAGCCTCATGCACCGCAACCGGTAAAAGCGGAAGCAGCAAAGACTCCTACCTCCACCGCAAAGGGCAGTAAAATGTCGCTGACATGGAAACTGTCTCTGATACTGGCGGTGATTACCTTCATCATCTATGCCAATACCCTGCAAAATGGTTTTGTGCTGGACGACCAGATGGTGTACTCTAAAAACACTATAGTAAACCAGGGATTTGATGGCATCAAAGAACTGCTGCAAACCCCGAGGCTGAAAGGGTTTGGCTATCTGAAAAATGAGAACTACCGCCCGCTGTCGCTGGTGATGTTTGCTACAGAGGTGGGCCTCTTCGGGCTGAATGCCACCGCTGCCCACTTTTTCAATATACTGTTCTTTGCGTGCTGTGTGGTGCTGCTGTTCCTGTTTCTGAACAAGCTGACGGAGGGCCGTACCATCGTTTCTTTCATTGCCGCACTGCTCTTTGCCGTACACCCTATACATACAGAGGTGGTGGCCAACATCAAGAGCCTGGATGAGATATTCTGTTTCCTGTTTGCCTTTCTGAGCCTGAACCTGCTGGCCGACTATATGAAGAAGGGGCATGTGTGGCAACTGGCGGCGGGGCTGGTAACAATGTTCCTCTCCTACCTGTCGAAAGAGACGGTGGTGACATTTCTGGGTATCATACCGCTGGTGTTCTTCTTTTACCTGAACAGTGACTGGCGCAAAGCCGCCTTTATGAGCGGCGGCGCAGTAGTGGTGACTGCCATATACCTGCTGATACGCCACCGCATACTAAGTGACTATGGCGCCAGTACGGATGCTGTAGAGTTTATAGACAATGCGCTGGTGGGTGCGCCTGATAAGGCAAGCCAGATAGCTACTGCCCTGTACACACTGGGTATGTATGTGAAACTGCTATTTGTGCCGCATCCACTTATCAATGACTATGGGTATAACAGTGTGCCCTATGTTTCATTTGGCAATGTGTGGGTACTGCTTACCCTGGTACTGTATGCCGGGGCGGGTATATGGGCGCTGTACCGTATGATAAAAGTGCGCAAAGACCTGTGGGCATTTGCCATTATATTTTACATGGCTACGATATCCCTGTTTGCCAACATTGCATTCCTTATGGGCTCTGCAATGGGTGAGCGTTTTCTGTTCTTCTGCTCGGCAGGTTTCTGCCTGCTGGTAGCACTGGCTATAGACAAATGGCTGCTGAAAGGGGAAAACAGCTGGGAGGGACTATTAAAAAACAAGGCAGCAGCAGGTGTATTGCTGGTGGCCGGTGTACTATACTCAGGACTTACAATAGCACGTAATGCAGAGTGGAAAGATAACCCTACCCTGTTCAGGGCTGACCTTGAAAAGTCGCCCAACAATGCCCGACTGAACTACTATGTGGGTAATGAGCTGGTGGAAAATGTGCTGCCAACAGAGAAGGACACCGCCAAACGCCGGGCTATAGTGAATGATGCCATAGAGAAGCTGAACAAAGCTATAAGCATCTACCCCAAATATACAGATGCACATACGGAGCTGGGGACGGCCTACCTGAACATGGGTATGTATGACTCATCGGAAGTACACTTTAAGATAGCAATATCCCAGAGTGACTACCAGTCTATAGCTGCCAATAACCTGGGTACTGTGTACCTGCGCACCAACCGGCAGCGCGATGCCATACCCTACTATCAGATGGCTATAAGAATAAAGGGCGACTTTGTGCAGGCATACTGCAACCTGGGTAGCTGTTATGCATCGCTAAAGCAGTTTGACTCGGCCATAATGTATCTGAACCAGTGCCTGGCTATAGACCCCAACTATACAGAGGCCTATATGCAGATAGGTGTAGCCTACTACTTTACCGAAAAGTATGCCGAAGCAGAACCTTACTTTAAAAAGGTACTGGAAATGAGCCCTACTGATGTGAATGCTGCCAATAATCTGGGCGCTGTGTACCTGAATACCGGAAAGTATCAGGATGCGGCCAATATATTCAAGCAGCTGGTGGCTGCCAATCCCGGGTATGTGAACGGATACTCCAATCTGGGACACTGCTATTTTAAAATGGGGCTGTATGCCGAGACGATAGACATCATCGGCAAATCGCTGCAGGTGGACCCGAACAATGTGAAGGACATCCCATATATAGCACTGTCTTACAAGGCGCTGGGTAAGATGGCAGAGGCAAAACAATATGAGGCTATCTCACAGAAGTACTTCCCTGAATTTAAACTGTAAGCAGTGCAGGCCAGCTAAATAACAGGAGACGGACTCATTCATGCATTTCAAGCCTGCATGAGTCATAGCCTGCGGGTGGGGTAAGCTGCGCACAGTTTGTGACTGCATGACTATGTGAGGGGGCATCTATATTATACCCCCGGCTGCCCTGAACTCCATGACATACACATAAATAGGCCCGTTTTTTCTCACAGCCAGCCGTAATAAACAGTATGCCGGATAATACCAGCAGAAGCCGTATATGCACTACATAAGAAACTTTCATAAACTAAATATAAGGAAAAAGCCGCAACTACTTAGGAAATGCTACCGGCCTGCCGGGGCGAATGATAGCAGGGATGTGCAGGATAAGATAATCGGCAGTGCAGACATAATCACTGCCGCGGCGCTCGAATGCCTGACGGTTACTGTTGAGCAAAGCAGCAGCATACTGCAACTCCTGACCTGCATAATATACACCTACAGATTCAGGGGCACCTTCCAGAATAATCTTTGTAAGCTCGGTAAGGGTCTTGCCTTTGATACCGGTACGGGCCAGTATGGGAATATCGCGCTGTGTTATCTGCCCATTGGGACGGGGGTGAAGGCCACGGGTGGGCATGGTGGAGCGGCGTGCAGCAGGCGCTTCCACATTCCTTACGTTCTCATAACCGGGTATCTCTGACTTAGCACCACCGCGCACCGCTGTTGTTTTACCGGCAGATGGTGTAGTGAGGGGATTGACAGATGAGCCAGCAGCCGTAAGAGCCAACAGAGAACTGGCAGGTGTAACGGTAAGTGGTTTGCCACCAGAATCAGTACCTGCCGGTGTGCTGCTACCATTAAGTGATGCTGTGCCCGGAGGTACTGCCTTGCCGGTTATTACTGCTGTGACAGATGCCGCGGTAGCAGGAGCCGGTGGCGCAGGTGTTACCGAAGCTGTCCTGACAGTGCTACCATTGGCAGATGGTACTGTAGGTACGGGAGAATGTGTATTGACCGGTGCCGGAGTGTTTTTACCGGCAATAGGTAATGTAGCTGCAACAGATGGAGTAACCGAAGGTGCAGCAGGTTTTGCTACCGTAGTGATAGCAGCAGCAGGCGTAGTGGCTACCACTGTACGTGCAGGCTGTACGCCTGTAGCCGGTGAGGTAGCAATACTATTCGCTGCAGCAGGCGCACTAGTGGTGCCTGCGGTTACAGATGCCGGAGCGGTACCAGCAACACTACCAGCTGTATTACCTGAAACTACAGGCTGCTGTGCCGTAGTACCAACGGTAGCAGGTGTGCGCGGCGTGGTAGCCGCAGCAGGAGTGGTGACAGCGGGAGTATGTGGTGCTGTGCGGGTATTACTCACTGCCGGCTTTGCCGGGGTGGTATTCTTTCCTACCCTGCTCACGTACTCAGAGCCGGGGGGCATATTGGAGCGGGGAGCTGAGGGCATATTGATGCCTGGCATTGAAGACAGGGAATCTCCTGATACAGTACTACCGCCTACCGCTGTAGTAGCAGGTGCATGTGCAGCGGGTGCCGCTGTTGCTGTACGGCCGGCAGGCTCTTCATATTCCTTCTCATCTTCGTATTCTTCTTCATACTCCTCTTCCTCATCGGGCTCGCCTGTGCCCATAGAGGATATGGCAGATGGTGCAGCAGCCACAGGGCCTACCGCATCGGCAGCCTCACTATCGGCAGCAGCTATTTCGGCGGCGGCAGCCATGCTATCCCCATTAGTACTGATGTTACTCTGATGGATACTACGAGGAGACTCTACAGATACCTGTGCAGGAGGGGGAATAGTATTCTGAAGACTGAGGAAGTAAACCGCGACACAGGCCCCTATCAGGAACAATAACAAAACAGCAGCGGCCAGGCGGCGGCGCTTATTGCGCGGCTGAGGCCTGTTGATATGGTCCAGCAGTGAGTTTGTATAACGGAACAGACGATTATATTCGTGTACCCGTTCTCTTGCCTCTTCCTCTGTCCAATACCCATCCGGCTCATCCCAGATATCAAAGGGACGGGACTCATCATTAACATTGTGGCTGTATACCGAGCCGGTAATTGTTTTATCGGCAGTATTGATATGAGATTCTTCCACCTCATCTTCCTGCTCCTCTGCAATATCTGAAGCGACCAGTGCCGGTGTTACATGTGCATCATCGCCAATAGAGAGATCGACCACGGTACCTTTCCTGATACCTTTCTTGGTACGTACAGCCGATGCTTTGCGCATCTTAGCCTTACGGTCTTTGAAGTCGGCCCACTCCATTACGTCTATAATACCTGCGTTACGTACATAGTCATATACATTCCTGTCGAACGAAAAATAGAGGGTACCGGTATCGGTATAATGCTTAATCGCCTCATCCAGAAAGTCCATCACCTCGGCATTATTGTCGCCGAATGCATGCGGTGAGGGCAGAATGAGATAAGAACGGCTTTCGTCAACGAATGAGCTGAAGAAAGGCGTTTTGTTGAGCGGAACAAGATTGGCCTGAGCGGCAACAAACTCTGCCGGCTCACGGATAATGATATCTGCGCCCTGCTCTACGTTTATAACGCCATTGCTGACATTATGCTCATTACTGAGCAGATCGTGATGCAGGGAAGTAAGTACTTTAAAAATATACTCTGCCTCGGTAAAACCGTCTTCGAGCGTCATGCAGGAGCCGAGGAAGGTACTCATGCGCTCTGTATTGCGCTCCTGAACAGATGTGTAAATACTGATGCAAACTGTATGAACGCCATCAATAATGCTACGGCGCACAGCATATAAGTCCTCTCCGGGATAAAATTCTATTGCTGCATCATTAAGGTCGAGACTGCCCTGGCAGTGGGCGCCATAATAGAATACCTGCTGGAAGCCATAAGGCTCGCCAAACGTACCGAATATACCCAATCCAATCTGGCTATTCATTACGGGGCAAAGTATTTAGAGAGTAAGTTGTGGTTAGTAAGTAACAAATATAAAGCAAGAACCTTTGCCAAAGCCTGGCTTATGATTGCTACGGTGTAAAGGTAGTGTAAAAATAACACATGCTTTTGTTATGCGTTTGCTAAGACATATGTTATTCTCCGGCCCAGGGTCAGGTCTTACGTGGCTTTTTGCGTGCAGCCGGGAAAAGAACGTTGTTGAGGATGAGCCTGTAGCCCGGCGATGTAGGGTGCAAGTCCAGATCTGTGACCGGGTCATGTATCATGTGCTGATAGTCTTCGGGGTCGTGACCGCCGTAGAAGGTCCAGGTACCTTTGCCATACTCGCCATGAATGTAGCGGGCCTCATTAGATGGCTTAAACTCACCCATAACCAGTACCCCTGACTTCAGCACCTCTTTGCGGAAGGCGGTAGTCTGCCCCATAAATCCCTTTATGGTAGTAGTATGGTTCTGGCAGAGCATAGCGGGTACGGGGTCGAACTTGGCAGAGAAAGTGAATAGTGTGAAGTAGTCACTGTTAGGTAATACACGCCCTCTGTATTCTGTATTGTCAATATTGGAATACTCATAGTGCATAGGATTAAGTACCAGTGTAAAATCCTTAAAGGCAAAACACTTACTAAAGTCCAGCTTCTGCTGCGCCTGCGGGTCCATCGCATCACCATCGAACATGGATTCACATATATCCACGCCCTCTGCTGCCAACGCGATATCGTAGCTGTCGGTAGCAGAGCACATGGCAAAAAGATAACCACCTCCGGCGGTAAAGTCGCGTATCTTCTGCGCTACAGCCAGCTTTAACTGTGATACTTTTTTAAAGCCATGCTTTGCTGCGGCGGCTTCTGCCGTCTTCTGGTCTGTCTGGTACCATGCCTCATGGCGGAAACTGGCCCAGAACTTGCCATACTGCCCTGTAAAATCTTCGTGGTGCAGGTGCAGCCAGTCATACTTTGCCAGGTCGCCTTTCAGCAGTTCGTCATCATATACCTTTTCGAATGGAATTTCGGCATAGGTGAGTACAAGCGTTACCGCATCGTCCCATGGCAACTTGTTGGGCGGGGTGTATACGGCTACACGTGGCGGCTTTTCCAGCTTTATGACATCTCCGTTAAAGTCGGGGTCCAGTACCTGATTGAGTACACCATTATACTCGGCATCGCTCATTATCTGATAAGCCACACCGCGCAGCTTACACATACGCTCTACCCCATCTACCTGATTCATGCCAAAGCTGCCCCCTTTATAATTGAGCAGCCAGTCTACCTGCAGGCCGCCTTTCAAAGCAGCATAGGCCACCCCATAAGCTTTGAGGTGAGCGGTCTGCTCTTCGGCATCCATCGGTATCAGAATCTTAGATGCTGACGCTGCTGCCGAAATGAACAGCATGCAGCAAAACAACAGGGTAGCAAAACGGGATTTCAACGTCACACACAAATATTAAAGCGAATAAAGTTACCTATTCTATACCAACAGTAGGATACAGAAATCAAGTTTAACGTTCCGTAAAATCACAGAGACCACTCCTGGCTAAGCCACTCCATATTGCGCCGGTCGGTAAAGTCTATAGTAACGGGAACAAGAGAAGCATACCCCTGACTGAGGGCTTCCACATCGGTATCATGGCCTTCGTCCATATTTATGAACTTACCTACCATCCAGTAATAGTCTTTTCCGCGGGGGTCTTTCCGGTGGTCGAACTGCTCCTGCCAGCGGGCCTGTGCCTGACGGCAGAGTTTCAGCCCTTTATAGTCTGCGGCAGACACCTTTGGTATGTTTACATTCAGCAGCATGTGCGGCGGCACAGGCTGTGCCAGCATACGCTCCACCACATCGCGCACTACAGATGATGCTATGGAGAAGTCGGCATCAAAACCAAAGTCGAACAATGAGAAACCCGCTGAAGGAATACCCTCTATAGCGGCCTCCATAGCGGCGCTCATGGTGCCGGAGTAAATAACATTGATACTATGATTGGGCCCGTGATTAATACCACTGAGACAAAGGTCGGGCAGCGCATGTAAGACCTTATCACGTGCCAACTTTACGCAGTCGGCGGGGGTGCCGCTGCACTGCCACGACTCCACGCCTTCAAACACATCGACCCTGTTGAGCCGGAGGGGCTGGCCTATGGTTATGGCATGGCCCATGCCTGACTGCGGACTATCGGGCGCTACTACCACTATACGTCCCAGACCACGCACTGCGTTTACCAGTGCCCGGATACCGGGTGCAGTAATGCCATCGTCATTTGTTATGAGTATTACAGGTTCTTTCTTGCTCATGAAACGGAGAGGAATACAGTATTTATCAGTTAACAGAAATCTCAAACGGCATCAGCATCATAGCCCTGCCATTCATATTGCCCATACGGGTGATACGCTGGTACCACTGTGCTACCGGAGCCGCCTGTGCTGTAATAGCTTCACGAACTGCTTCGCGCATGTGTGCATCGGCATCGAACTTTTTCATAAATGTGCTGAACTTATCTACCGGCTCAGGCCAGGTTACTACTTTATATGCATCCACCTTTGCCAGTTTTGCAGCTGCGCTGATGGCGCGGTTAAGACCGCCCAGGTCATCTACCAGACCTATTTCCTTAGCATCGGTGCCAGTCCATACGCGCCCCTGAGCAATAGAATCGACCCATTCTGATTTCAGACGACGGCCAGATACCACATGCGCTTTGAAGCGACCATAAATAGTATCTACTGACCGCTGCATACGCACCCGCTCTTCGGCAGTAAGCGGGCGTGAGCCGGAGGGGAAGTCGGCATAGGGTGTATTCTTTACCTGATCGAAAGTAACACCGAGCTTATTCTTCATCAGCTTGTCCACATTAAACATCATGCTGAACACCCCTATACTGCCTGTAATAGTATTGGGCAATGCAAAAATGCTGTCGGCATGGCTGGCAATGTAATAACCACCCGATGCAGCATAATTTCCCATTGACACCACCAGCGGCTTGCGTGCCTTCAGCAGATCCAGCTCCCTAAGAATGGTCTCTGATGCCAGGGCACTGCCACCGGGCGAATTGACCCGAAGCACTACTGCTTTTACTTTATCATTTGTCCTCAGTTTCCTGATTTCTTCGCACATAGTACGTGATGCTATCTGCCAGGTATCTTCCTGCTCTCCATCCACTATATCCCCCTCGGCACAAAGGATGGCAATACGCGGCTGCACTCCAGCAGCGCCTTTTGTCTGTCCGGCATAGGCATTGATAGTAATGAAGTCAATATCCTCATCTCTGCTCAGGCCAGTCTCCTTACGCAGCAGCGCGCTAACCTCATCGGCATAACGGAGTCCCGCCACCATATGGTAGCGCAGCGCATCTTCAGGGAACTCTATGGCACCTTTTACTGCCAGCTGATGAACGGTATCGGTACTGGTATGCATATACTCAGCCGCGGCCGAAAGAAACTCATTCCACATACCCTCCTGAAAGCGGGCTATCTGTAATCTGTTAGGCTCGCTGATATGCTCTGCACGGAATGGCTCTGTAGCACTCTTGAACTTACCTGCATAAAATATCTCCGGCTCTATCTCCAGCTTATCCAGTGTGCCCTTGAAAAAGGTGAGCGATGATACCAGCCCCTTGAGCTCAATCTGCCCCATAGGATGCAGGAAGATACTATCGCAGGCGCTGGCTACATAATAGGCACCCTGTGTAATCTGCTCTCCGTAACCATAGATAAACTTACCCGACTCCCTGAAACCTACCAACGCCTGACGCAGCTCCTGCAATGCAGCCCAGCCATTAGGGGTAGCGCCCAGCTTCAGATATATACCCTGTATATTATCATCAAACTTAGCATGTGCAATGGCCTTTGTGATGTCATAAAGACCGGCCTTGTAGCTTTCACTCTCGCTGAATGCAGCAAAACGATTAGTTTCACCCAGCTCATGTATCCGCTTTGTGATATCTATATGTAATATATCGCCTGATACTGTGGCCGGCTCCTTATCTGTAACTGACTTGGCTACAGCCGCAATGAGTATCACAATAAACATAAGGAAAAGACCACCAGAGACAATAATTGCCAGCAGCGATGCGAAGAATGACCTGAAGAATTCTTTCATGAGGTACAGAGATTAAAGGTTGCAAAGATACGCAGGTATTGACACTATGTGGTGAAAACAAACGTTATACCCGTATAGCTATAGTGATACCTGCGCCTGCAAACGTGCCCTGACAGCGGGCCACTCTGTATCAATAATGCTGAAAACAACTGTATTGCGGTAAGCTCCGTTGTGCCGGATGCGCTCATTGCGCATGATGCCTTCCTGCACAGCACCAATACCCAGCAGCGCCGTGCGGCTGCGGTGATTGTTCTCATCTGTAACGAACTGTACCCGTATGGTTTCCAGAGTTTCGAAACAATGTGTGAGCATGAGCAGCTTGGTTTCCCTGTTAACCCCGGTGCGCCATACCTGCGGGTGAAACCATGTATAACCTATCTCCAGCTTGCGCCATGCCGGAAAAATACTGTGATACATAGACGTACCTACTACCGAGCCTGTAGACTTATCAATGACTACGAACGGGTACACCTCACCGGCAGCACGCCGCAGCAGTGTAGTGGTGAGGTAAGAAGCCAGTGTGTCCTGGTCGCCTCCGTTCATGGCCATATGTTCCCATATCTGCGGATGGGCAGCAATAGCCAGCAGCTCAGGGAAATGAGCCCGCTCCAGCGGACGCAGCTCTATGTGCGGACCGGTAAGCGTAACAGGATGCTGAATAAGTGACATATATAATATAAGTATCCGATGCCTGAAAATAATAAAAGCGGGCAATTGCCCGCTTTTATTATATCACTGGTTAATGATTATTGTACTATGAGTTTCTTCTGAATGACGTTATTATCATCGGCTATCTGCACAAAGTACATACCCTGCGCCAGACCATGCAGGCTAAGTGTATGACTGTTTTCGCCGGCAGATGCCTTCATGGATGATGTCTTTACTACTTTACCGGTCATATCAGTAAGCGTAACAGCAACCTCGCGGCTGGCATTGCTGTGATAATATACGGTGGCACTGCCTGAAGCGGGATTGGGGAAGATAGTAGCGCTGGCATTGGGCGTAGCTACAGATATTACACCGGCTGGTACTGAACCTGTAAACGCCAGATCATCGGCAGAGATAGAAGTACCGGCGGTAATAGTGCCCCCATCGGTAGTAGAGATAGCAATGATACCGGAATCGGGCATTGAGCCAGACTTATAATCGAATGGTATGCTGAAGTCGGCCCATGATGTAATAGCCGCACCTGCTATTGTATCAGCTATTGCTACCGTATCTCTCTGGCTAAGCGTTGCATTCCACTTCCACAGATATGCAGAAATACGCGGATGGTCTGTACCTGAAGACGTGTGCTGCCATTTTCCGGTAAGGTTAGCCGGACGGGTAGTATTAGTGAAACCACCAGTAATATCAAAGGTCATTGCTGCTATGTCCACATTCAGCACGCCTGTAACCGCTATACCGGGCGCCACAACTGTAGCGATAGTTTTAGAGGTAAGCATTAAGTAAGCCGAACCTGCGGGAGCACCAGAGGTGCCTTTTTCGCAGGTATATGTACCTGGTATCAATGAGTGAATAGTAGCATTGGCAGTAGCCCAGCTATTGGGGTCCTCGTACGCACCGCTGCCCCCCGATGTCCAGGTTTCAAAACCTGCATTGGGAATCTGAGCGAATGCTGCAGAAGCCAGAAAAAGTGTTGATAGTAATGTAAAAAGTTTTTTCATCCGAAGTGATTTTATTGGTTATCTGAAATGTAACGGCAAATATACAACAAGAGACGCAACATAAAAAAACATAATACAGGTATATACACTTAAAACAGGGAAAAGCAGCATGCCAGGAAAAAATGCAACGGGTGTGTCACTGCTGAATATAAGCGACATAATAACTTATATTTTTACACCTCTGGAAGCAAACCCGGACAGAAGTACATGAATGATATTAATAAAGCACCTACTGCCAGTGGCCTACTACAGCTGAGAAAAATAGAGAATCTGCATATAGTACTATGGCTTATAAAGGATACCTGCTGGGCACTGGTGTGGCGTCCGGGTGGCCTGTTTATGATATTTCCTACAGTATCAGTAGCACTGTACCTGACGTGGAAATCGCGGGGGAACCGCTCAGAATTATTCCATAACATGGCAGTGTGCATGTGGATACTGGCAAACTCAGTATGGATGACGGGAGAGTTTCTGAACAGAGAGTTCAGGGGTATAGCGGTGGGCTTTTTCAGTACAGGGTTGCTCTTGCTGGCTTTTTACTATCTGGCATACTACCGCAAAGACAATGTCCGGGCTACAGAGTAAGTGTTACCTGGATGCTGTAGTGGGCACCTTTTTCATCATTTCATTCTGCAGATGCAATAAATAGCGATAATTGGCTGACGCTTCCAGCGCTACCACCATCTGCTCCAGCTCCCTGTCCTCGCCCTGCGGGTCGTAATCGCGCCGCAGGTTATTATCGAACATAACACCTACCGACTGCCATACTACTGCTGCAAAGCCACTCTTCAGCTCCCGTATGATGGAGTAGCAGTTCTTACCCGTTTGCCGGTTGATGAGCTTTACGAGTACATTACCCTGGCTTACTGTAAGGTTTTTCAGTGGCTTTTTAAAAGCAGCATCCAACTGACGATCAACTTCACGCAGATAACGACGGCGGTCGCGACGGCGGTCCAATGCGTCCATCGTACTATCTACATTGCGCAGGATAGCTGCAGCCGTAATGGCATAAGGATATGCCACAAATACATCGCGGCGTAACCGATTTCGGCGCACACGCTCTTCGGGATCCAGATAGGCCGCGGTATGCTGAGACTCAGGAAGGAATACCATAGGATATATGTTATTGCCGTCACTGATACCACCTAAGCGGATAGTATCGTACTGCGACTGTGCATATACCCCTGTGCCGCTCATACAAAGCAGCAATAACAGCAATATGATGTGGGCATTCCTTCTCACGGCACTGTAAATTTCAGCATTTTTCATGATATCAACCTCCAAAACATAAGTTTATTGTTTATGCAAAATGTTAATTCCCTGCGTTGCAGTATCAGGTACAGCTACAGATGCGGTAACTTTGCAGTGAAGCATGAATAAACTGATACCGGCATTGTGGGCAGTGATACTGCTGGTGAGTTGCGGGAAACAAGCTCCCCCTCCACTTACTGAGCATGAGAAGCAAAGGAGAATAGACTCTATGACCAGAGAACGGGTACAGGAGGCTGAGGTGCGTGCACGCAAGGAACTGGAATACCGTATGAAAATAGAGGTAAAAGTAAAGGCCGACTCCATATTAAAAGCACGCTCTGCACCTGCCGGGCAGGGTAAGACTAACTAATGCACAACCTGAAATGAGGATAGCAATAACGCCCAAACCAATCATCTACTTTGACGGTGTATGCAATCTCTGCAACAGCGCAGTACAGTTTGTGGTACGGCACGACAAAAAGGGGAAATTCCTTTTTGCCCCTCTGCAGTCGGACCAGGGTGTGATAGCACAGGAAAAGGCCAATGTTCCCATGAAGTCGGCAGGTACTGTGTTACTTTTCTACAGGGGTAAATATTACGGACGGTCGGCAGCAGCACTCCATACCCTGCGGCTGCTGGGCGGATGGTGGCAAATCTTCTTCCTATTCATACTGGTGCCACCATTCATACGCAACTTTGTATACGATTATATAGCGGCACACCGTTATAAATGGTTTGGTAAGCAGGAGGCATGTATGATGCCTACCCCTGAGCTGAAAGAGCGTTTTCTGTAACCGGCAGCGCCATTGCATGCATGGAATCGTTAATTTCCAAAGGGGACATTCGTAAAATCATCATTTTCATGTAGGTTTGAGTATGGCTATGTTCAGAAGGCTATTGGCAGTGCTGATGGTAATCATCGGCCTTGATGCGGCTGCGCAGGAGGTAATATATTCCCGGTATGACAAATTTGACTACCGGAGTGATAACTACATGGTAGTGGGTGTATGCGGCGGCTACCTCTATACCTATGTAAGTACTGATGAAGGTAGCCGGCTGGATGCCTATGACGACTCTATGAACAAGCAGGCTACAGTGCTGCTGGACTTCTTCCCCCAACGTATATACCAGATTAAAATAATTCCATACAGCAACAAAATGATGGTGCTGTATCAGGCACTGGAAAGCAATAAAGTAGTACAGTATGTAGCGATGCTGGATGGTAACGGGCTGCTGAAAGGCAAACCCATGGAGCTGGGCTCCACACGTACCGGCATACTGGGTGCAACACGTACCTATTATAAAACGGCAATATCTGAAAACAAAAAGCATATAGTCATATACAGCACTAAAGAGAAGCGGAATGAAATAGAGTTTGAAGGGAAATGGCTGGATGATAACGGCACTGTGGTAAAGCGGAGCAAGGCGAGCTTTAAAGCCGACAACTCACCAGATCATGGTGTGGTAAATGTGGCAAATGACGGTACCTTATATATGGAAGCCTATACGCCTACAGGTGCACAGAACTATGTAGACCAATACTGGATACTGTCACTACAACCCGGAGCTACCGCATTCAAAGCGCATGAGCTGCCACTGGGTGAACATTTTGGCACAGGGGGGTACACCCGTATAGATAATGTGAACAACAAGGTATACTTCGGCGGGTTTTACTCCACATCGCGCAATGGCAGGTTTTCAGGGTTTATATATGCTGCGCTGAACCCCGCCACAGGAGTATTTGAGTCCAAGAGGTTCATACCATTTGACCGTCAACTGATAGAAGAGGCCGGTAATCGACGCAAGGGCAACTCTTTTGACAACTATATGGTGCGGCAACTGATAGTGAAAAACGATGGTGGTTTTGTGCTGATATCGGAAGTGCAGTTTGTAACCACACGTAGCACTTTCACACCCGGATTAGGATATTATTCATTCTATAGTCCCGCCATGAACTCATCTGTACGGGAATATCATTATAATGACATCATGGCTGTAGCCTATGACAGCAATGGTGTGCGGGAATGGAATACCTTCATCCCAAAACAGCAGTACTCGCAGGAGGATGATGGTGTATTTTCATCGTATGCACTGCTGAATACAGGCGGTACTCTTGCTTTCCTTTTCAATGATTTTGACCCTACCCATTCACGCATACAACTGGCCACACTATCGCCGGAGGGAAAATCAGAGATACACAGCCTGATAGCTGAAGGAAACGATTATCCCGACTGGCTGCCTAAATCTGCTAAACAGGTATCAGGCAGGGTTATGATAGTGCCATGTTTCCATAAGCGGCAGATATGCTTTGCCCGTGTGAAATTCTGATAGCCTCAGACAAGTAACACCTGTTATAACATACCGTTCCGGCAAAAGGATGTACCATAAGTGCAGCACATCCTGCTACCTGATGCCTCTGCTACTTATACCTGCCATTTACCCGCTGCAGGTCTATACGCTGTACCGGCTGGTATACAAGCGGTACATGCTCCAGAATCACATCGCTCTTGTCAAGACCAAAGGCCTTTTCATCGCTCTGACCCAGATTTTTCAGGTAGAAGTAGGCATTAAGCATGATGCCATCACTGAGTGTAAACTCATTCTCTACTGAGAGGTATTTCTCTATAACCACAAACTTAAAGTCGGGCTCACTGTTGTAACGGGTAGAGCCATCGGCACGGGTGTGCAGATTCAGCTCTTTGGCCTCTACCAGCTCCTGAACAATCTTCTTAAAATATAACTCTGTACGCGGCTGTACACGGAAACCAACGTTGATATTAATCTTTATGACCCTGTCGTCCAGTAGTTCAGAGACATCGTAAGTAAGTGTATATGGCTCCTCTGTACGGTGAATGTGCACAAACCAGTACACATCGGCACGTTTGGGCTTCTGCGCAAATATGGATTTGATAATCTTCTCTTCTATATGCTGCCTGTGATTGGCCTTGGTAAGATATATGAGATGGGTGGAAAACTTAGGAATAGAATCGTCCATGCTCAACTCACCTATCTGCGGTATATACTTGCTGAAATCGACAAAGCGCGTAAACCTGTTACTGATTTTGCGACCGGTGTAGATAGAGTACATCACAAACACATAGAAAGATGATATGAGCAGCGTAATGTAACCACCTTCAGGGAATTTCTGCACATTGGCAATAAAGAAGGCTATCTCAATGCCTGCAAATAGTATGAGCAGCGCTACAACGAACAACTTGGGCCAGCGCAGCTTAAAAAAGAGGAAGTAAGAGAGCAGATAGGTAGTTACCATCATGGTGAGTGTGATGGCGAGACCATAAGCGGCCTCCATATTGGAAGAAGTACGGAAATGCAGCGTAATGAGAATACACCCTATCCACAGCATGATATTGACGCTGGGAATATAGATCTGTCCTTTACTCTCTGTAGGCTGGCGCACAGTGACGCGGGGCCAGAAGTTAAGGTTCATTGCCTCATTGATAAGCGTGTAGCTGCCAGTAATGAGGGCCTGCGATGCTATAATGGCAGCAATAGTGGCCACAACTATACCGGGTACGAGGAACCACTGCGGCATTATCTCAAAAAACGGGTTTACATTATTGAGTATGGCACCTTTTCCCTGACTCATAAGCCATGCGCCCTGCCCCATATAGTTAACAATAAGACATGTTTTTACAAACACCCAGGAGATACGGATATTGCGCTTGCCGCAGTGACCGAGATCGGAATAGAGCGCTTCGGCACCTGTAGTGGAGAGAAATACCGCACCCAGCAACAGGAAACCCTTAGGGTATACCGTAAGCAGCCTGTAAGCATACATAGGATTGAGCGCCTTTAATACACCGGGATGTTCTATTATCTGCAAAGCACCCAGCACGAATATCATAGAAAACCACAATGTCATAGCAGGGCCAAATGCAGCCCCTACTTTACTGGTACCGTACCGCTGAAAGAAAAAGAGCCCTGAAAGGATAACAATTACAATGGGTACGGTGTGCAGATGCTCCAGCCCGTGAATATTGGTAAGCCCCTCTACCGCCGAGGCTACCGAGATGGGCGGTGTAATAATACCATCGGCCAGGAGCGTGGAGGCCCCCAGTATGGTAGGTATGACCAGATAACGCCCATAACGCCGCACCAGTGCATATAAGGAAAAGATACCGCCCTCACCATGGTTGTCGGCCTTAAGTGTCAGGTATATATATTTAAAAGTTGTCTGGAAAGTGATAGTCCATATGATACATGAAATACCTCCGTAAACAAGCATTTCACTGATAGGCCTGCCACTCACAATAGCTTTCATCACATAGAGCGGGCTGGTACCTATATCTCCATATATAATACCCAGCGCTACCAGCAATGATGTAACCGAAACCTTATTTATACCACTATGTCCTGATGGCATGCTACTCCATTTAATATTTTATAATCGTAATTATCTGCAAATCTAATCAACCATGCGCCTTTAGCCACACCTGATTGTGTATAAATCGGGAGAGACAGTCGGGACGCAGTATTCAGGGGAATGAAAGATTGTGTAACAGGGAAACATTCAACAACAGACGCCTGTATATGGCGGGTAAGGACTGCATGTATGGCTGGCATACATGTAAAGAACCACAGACAGAGTATGGTATATATTACCTGAAGGTGCAGATAACTGTTATTGACTAAGATTGTGTACATCCTGAAATTGCCGGAGGCAATGACGGTGCAAAATTAGGACTATAGAAACAAGTTATCTGTTAACGATAGAAAAGAATGAATAAATTTACGCATATTACTTACCTGCAGGGCGTATAGTATGGGACAAACCTGCCTGAAACACTGTCATATATATATTACGGTTCTCCAGGTAAAGCAGGCTGCCATTGGCATCCCAGCGGGGCCTGATACGGAAAGATGTAAAAGGGGCAGCACTCAGGTCTGAATATTTATCATTGAATATAGTACCGTAACTGCGTAGCAGAGAGCCATACCACAGCATGGTTTCATAACCTCTCAATGCCATTTCGGGTGGTGTACCGCCAAACTCTCCGGCGAAGGTTTCTTTAAGATGCCCCAGCAATACACTATCTGCATTATCGTAGCTGAAAGGATACGGGACATATACCGTTATGTTCTGATAAGCATCGGTGCGGCGCAGCGACGCCATATGCTGCCAGGTGGGCATCCCATACACATCAAAGTGTACAGAGGGAAAGTAACGGGCCAGGCAGGACAACAGACTATCGGCATATACAGGGTCCAGGATGCTCATGGCAATGATATTGGGCCGTGTGGTATCCAGCACGGCAGCCAGCTCATCGCGTGTGGGCACCTGATTGCACTGCATCTTACGGAAAACCACATCGGCATATAGGTCGTTGAGTATATATAATGCCGCATTATCATCGGCCAGGGAGGATGTCCTGTAACACAAGGTCACATTCTGCTCAGGGTAACGGCGGGAAAGCTCATCTATGACAAACTCACAATGGCTCTTTACCGATGGCTGTAATAATGTAAAATACTGGTTGTCTTTCACCCAGCCATCATAGTTAGTAAGTGCAGATACAAAGTTTATCCGTTTTTTACGTGCATAGTTAGCCAGAGACGGTATGTCATGCTGCTCTACCGCTCCAATGATAAAATCTACTGAATCCAGTTTCCGGTTACTTATCAGCATATCGGGCGACTGTGCAAAAGAGCCTGCATCATAAACATCTATATCCAGCCGGGCACCCATACGCCTGAGGCTGTCTGCTGCTAGCTTCAGCCCCTGATAGAATGCCAGTCCGTCGGCAGCTTTGTCAGGCACCTTGTCTTTGAATGTAACAGACTCTCCCCGCACCAGCTCATCAAGGTATAAAGGAACGATAACTGCTATGCGATACCGCTTCTGCATTCTGCTATCGGGATAAGCCAGCTCCTGCCTGCGATGCGAGGCCAGAGGTGCGGTGTTTCCTTTTGTCTGGGCATGAAGCGGCCATAACGGTAGTAATAATGAGCCCACTAAAACAGTAAAACAGGTACGCAACCACATGACGGCGCAAAAATAGCCAAATATCAATCGCGGCAATGAAAGTGTTACCGGCATGTTATGTGTTAATCTTTCTCATTTTCCGGTTATTTGATTAATTTCAACTTTCCTTAAAGCGCGCTAAGCATGAGAAAAATAGTTACATGTATTGCATTGCTTTCCTGCATGTGTGAGCCTAATACGATGTTTGCACAGAAGAAAATACGGAAACCCGTTATTGGACAGCAATCCCAGATTCAGCAGCCGGTTGCAACCCGGATATGGAGTAGTGTACCGCAGTCAGCAGCACCCGCCCCTCATCTGTTCCGGCATCCGAATGTGAAGAAGTATTCACTGTACCGTGCAGATATGAATGCACTAAAGGCGCAGTTCTGGTCCATACCAGCCGGATACGAACAGGCAAAGATCATAAGCGTGCCTATGCCGGATGGTAAAATGCGCGACTTCAGGGTGTGGGAAACTCCAATGATGGATGCTGATATGGCAGCCAGATATCCGGATATAAAAACATTTACAGCTGAGGCAGTGAACGACACGAGGGTAACCGCAAAATTTGACTTTACCCTGTTTGGTTTTCACTACGTTATTTTCGATGGCGAGCAGGTATCGCTTGCCGACCCATATGATAATCTGAATGATGGTTATTATATACTTCATTACAAGGGAGATGATGAGCGCCCCTATTCACAGCGCATGATATGCGGTGTACATGATGAGGATGAAAGCCCTATAGGCCAGCCTATGCAACTGAAACAGCATAAGAGCCTGCCTGCAATAAACCTGTCTGGCCTGAGCCTGCCGGCTGTGGTAGGTGTACAGAATACCGGCGGCCAGGTAACGGCACCCGGAACCGGACATACCGCAGCTGAGCTGGTAGTAAACGGTACTACAGTGCGCACCTACCGTCTGGCACTCTCTGCCAACAACTTTTACTGCAGGGCAGCTACGGGTCTTCCTACCCCTACTATAGCTCAGTGCCTGAGTGCAGCTACTACCTCCATAAACCGTGTAAACGGCGTATATAACCGTGAAATAGCGGTACAATTGAACTTTGTGCCCGATGAAGACCTACTTATATGGCCAACAGCTACCGGCAGCAGTAATGGTCCGGATCCATTCAATGCGATCAATGCTGATGCGAATTCATGTCTTACCGTCAACCAGACCACCTGCGATTTGCGTATAGGAAGTCCTAACTATGATGTAGGCCATGTATTTACAACAGGCGCGGGCGGACTGGCCGGGCTGGGTGTAATATGCAACAACTCCCAGAAAGCACGTGGCGTAACTGGCTCCAGCTCTCCTGTAGGTGATCCGTTTGATATAGACTACGTGGCACATGAGCTGGGGCATCAGTTTGGCTCACCACATACGTTCAATAACAACCAGAATGGCTCCTGCAACGGTAATGCATCAGCGCCAAACGCCTATGAGCCTGCCAGCGGTGTAACAATAATGGACTATGCGGGTATCTGCTCTCCTGACAATGTGCAGAGCAACAGCAGCCCCTATTTCTCTGCTGCCAGCCTCACACGCATACAGACACACATAAGCGGTTCGGGCGGAAGCTGTGCTGTAACTACTTCTTCAGGCCACTCAGTAGCTACACTGGCATCGTCTTATACTGCTATTTATAACATCCCTTACAAAACACCGTTTGAGCTTACCGGTCCAGTAGCTACCGGCTCTGCCGGCGATACTGCCATTACCTATGGCTGGTATCAGTGGAACCTGGGTGACTTTGGTGCGCGTCTGAATCAGACATTTGTTTACGGGCCTATATTCCGCAGCTACCAGCCGGTATATGACCCTACCCGTATCTTCCCAAGATTGTCCAACGTGCTTTCAGGTGTACTCTCCAATACGGGTGAGAAAGCACCTGATACTACCCGCTATCTGACACTGAAAATGGCTGTACGTAATGTGCGTGCCGGTATGGGCTGCTTCCTGCTGCCTGATGACACCGTGCATATCAATGCCTTTACCACCGGCGCAGGCAATGGCTACCAGGGCTTCAGGGTTACGAGCCAGAATACCGCTGTAACTTATACAGGTGGCTCTACCCAAACTATTACATGGAATGTGGTAGGAACGAACGCCGCTCCTGTAAACGCCGCCAACGTGGACATATTCATGTCGGTAGACGGAGGTAATACATGGCCTTATACTATTGGCACATTCCCTAATACCGGTACTGCCAGCGTAAGCATACCTAACCCACCTGTAGCTACAACACAGGCAAGGATAAAAGTTAAAGGCAGCGGCAACGTTTTCTTCAACATCAACGGCAGCAACTTTACGGTAAACCCCGGTCCTACCACAGCCCCTATAACCGGTACATTTACCGTATGCGTGGGTGCTGTTACTGACCTTGATGATGCTACCCCAGGTGGTACATGGAGCAGCAGCACACCTGCTGTAGGAACTGTAAATACCACAACCGGTGTAGTGACCGGTATATCGGCAGGTACTACTACCATAACCTACCATGTAGGCACGGGTAATGTAACCGCAGTGGTTACCGTACTTACCACACCGGCAGTAAGCCCCATAACCGGCACTGCTGTAGTATGTACCGGCAGCACCACTACACTAAGCGATGTAACTGCAGGTGGCGCATGGACCAGCACCAATACTGCTGTAGGTACTATAGATGCAGCGGGCGTAGCTGCAGGCATCTCGGCAGGCACTACTACTATCAGCTATACGGTAACCAATGGTTGTGGCAGTACTGCAGCTACCAGGGTACTTACCGTAAATGCACCTGTAGCTGTAGCAGCTATAACTGGTGCTACAACGGTATGTACAGGCCTTACCACTGCAATGAGCAATGTGACCCCGGGCGGTGCATGGAGCAGCAGCAACACTGCTGTGGGCACCATAAGCGCAGGAGGCGTAGTGACCGGCATAGCTGCAGGTACTACCACCATCAGCTATACCGTTACCGGCGGTGGCTGTACTTCAGCATCATCGGTAGTAGTAACTGTAAATACCACACCAACGGCTACCACTACTCCTACCGGAGCTGTAACCATATGTACCGGTGGCAGTGATGTACTTACCGCAGCACCAACAGGAGCAGGCTATACGTATCAGTGGCAGCTGGCAGCAGCAGATATTCCCGGCGCTACCAACAGCACCTATACAGTAACAGCAGGCGGTACCTACCGTGTGCTGATAACGAATACCGGCTGTACAGGTACATCGGCCAATGTGGTGGTTACAGTAGCAGGATCGGCTGTGGTGCCTTCTGTAGCCGTAAGCGCTACACCAGGTACATCTGTATGCTCGGCTGTGGGAACAGTGACCTTCACTGCTACTCCTGTGAATGGCGGACCTACCCCCGCATACCAATGGTTTGTGAATGGCACCCCTGCAGGCACCTCTGCTGCTACCTATGCATATGCACCCGCCAATGGGGATATAGTAAGCTGCGAGCTTACCAGCAGTCTGCCATGTGCAGCGCCTGCTACGGCAACAGATGATGTAACGATGACCGTTACCACAAGCGTAGTACCGGATGTAACTATCACTGCTATGCCTGACGATACCGTATGTACCGGCAGCAGCGTTACCTATGTAGCAACGCCTGTAAACGGAGGCGCTACACCTTCATTCAGCTGGACAGAAAATGGCATACCGGCAGCTACCGGCAGCAGCTATACTACCACACCGGCCAACGGAGATGTGATAGTATGTACCATGACAGGCAGCGCGGTATGTGCTACTGCAGCTACTGCAACCAGTGCACCATTTACCATGACAGTGCAGCCACCTGCAGTAAATGTGGTATATATCACTGCGGCACCTACTCATATTACACCGGGCAGCACAGTAACGTTTACTGCTGTAGCGCCAAATGCCGGCAGCGCAGCGCTGTATCAGTGGTTCTCAAACGGTATAGCAGTACCGGGTGCAACATCACAGACATATGTTACCAATGACCTCAGCGACGGGCAGCTTATCAACTGCCGCGTAACTACCTCCATTGCATGTGTAACACCAGCCAGCAATACCAGCATTGGTTATACCGTGCTGTTCCCGGCAGGCGTATGGGAAATGGCAGGAAGTGGCAATGCATTTGCCGTGCTCCCCAACCCGAATAACGGAACATTTACACTGGCCGGGCACGTGAGCAGCGCTAAAGAAGTAATGGTGCATGTAACCAATGTACTGGGTCAGCAATTGTATGCTGGCAGTGCAGCAACCAAAGGCGGAGAAGTAAGTCATCAGATATCATTACCTGCAGGCACACCTGCCGGAGTGTACCTGCTGACAGTGACTGCCGATGGCGCTCATGCTACATTTAAAGTGACCGTAGACAAGTAAAAAACAGGTTCAGAAAGTGAAAACGGGGGCATTGATCATGCCCCCGTTTTTTTATAAAATCCCCCTTTTGCAGCACAAAATATTTTTAATGTATTTAATAAAAAATAGCTAAGTTTGCTTTTTATTAATTTTTTATTCTCTCCACAATGCAAGAAGGAATAGTTAAATTCTTCAATGAGACCAAGGGTTACGGTTTCATCACACCATCAAACGGTGGTCAGGACATTTTCGTTCATGTTACTGGTCTTAAAGATCAGATCCGTGAAAAAGACAAGGTGTCTTTTGAAGTACAAAATGGTAAGAAAGGTCTGAATGCCGTAAACGTAAAGTTGCTCTGAGCCTTTACTGCTGAAAGCTGAACATATCATTTCCAAGACGTGCAGAGCACGTCTTTTTTCATGCCGTTACTTTCCATCTTTGATAGACTGCCAGGTAGTGTATAGCGACTCCTGTGTGGGTCTGTTTTCCGGCACCTCGTGTAGCGGCTGGCAGGCAATAAGGCTGTTATGGCAATCGGCAGGCAGTGCCTGATACAGGCGCGTACCCATGGTTTTCCATGCCAGCATCTCATCACTTACCTGCTTTATTACTTTGGCCGGATTACCTACTACCAGTGAGCGCGGCGGGATAATGGTTTTGGCAGGCACAAACGCCATAGAACCTATTACAGACTCATCACCTACCTCTACTTCATCCATCAGTACAGAGTTCATACCTACCAGTACATTGCGGCCTATATTGGCGCCATGCACTATGGCGCCATGGCCTATATGCGCAGCCTCGCGCAGGGTAACGGTGATACCGGGGAACATATGTATGGTACAATTTTCCTGCACATTGCAGCCATCTTCTATTACGATTCCTCCCCAGTCGCCACGAATAGCAGCACCCGGGCCTATATATACATCACGGCCTATAATAACATTGCCTGTTACCGCTGCCTGAGGATGAACAAATGAAGACGGATGCACGACGGGTATAAACCCTTTGAACGAATAGAACATAAGCTATGTGCCGGGCCAGCGGCTATAACAGTTATATGGCTGCATAAAGGTACATGAAAATGCATAAGGCCAGGGTAACTGCAATAACCACATAGGGGAACATGCGCTGGCGGCGATCATCTGCAGCACGGCGGGTTGCATACTGCTGTACGGTACTATTCATGCCTGTATCACCTGCTGCTATAGCCATCATACCGTTAATGACTATGTCCAGATAACGGAGCTCCAGCCGGGCAGTGGCTTTTATCAGCTCATCTATAATTGCTCTCCGCTCTGCCACATTGCCCTCGCGATGCAAAACACCAATATGTGCATCTGACAGTATCAGCATTATATAAGCCTGCAGCATACTCTGGCTCATACGATGCGTATCCATTAATGCAAGGCTCACATTGAGTTCTGTACATACCCGGTACAGCCATGCAGGGGTTACGGCCTCCTGACCTTTTACACCCTGCCCCATTCCCGATAGCCAGCGTTCATTGTCATACGCTGCCCTCCTGTCCTTATCAGACAGTACATAATATGCCTCTGCCACCTCCCTGAAACGAGCCTCACAAAAGACATCGCCGGGATTCTTATCGGGATGATAGCGTACTGCCAGCGCACGGTAAGCTTTTTTAATAGCTATAGTTGCGGCATCAGCTCCTACACCAAGCGTTTTGTAGTGGTCTTTGAGATACATGTACAGATGTATGCAAAGTTACAGTGATAACATCTATTGATACCACTGTATATGACAGCGAAGACAGCAACGTGATTATTTTACACCACTATCCTTGTACTTCCACAGATAGAAACATGCATGTGTGCGCCAGGGCGACCATCGGGCAGACAGTTGCAGCATTCGCTCCCTCAGTACTTTTTTATCTGTCATATCCAGCTTATAGATACGTGCCATTGCCTGCTGTATGCCTAAATCATCAGGTGCAAATACATCTTCCCTGCCCAGGGTGAACATAAGCAGCATTTCTACAGTCCAGCGCCCTACCCCTTTTATGGGTAGCAGCAACTCCATCACTTCATCATTACTGAGCCGGGAAAAAGTACGATCGGTAATACCATGCTCCAGAAAGTACTGCGCCACATTATGTACATAGTTTGTTTTGGCATTGGATAATCCTATTGCCCTCAAGGTATCGAACGGAGTATCTGCTATCTGCTGTGGTCCCGGCTCCTCACCACCATACAGTTCCAGAAAGCGACGGAAGATGACATCGGCAACTTTAGTGGACAACTGCTGACTCATAATAGACGCACAAAGACGCAGACACACATTTTTTCTTTTCTTTAGTATATACGGTTCTACTGTGCTCAGAAGCGGCGCCAGCTTTTTATCTTTGGATAGGTGCTCCATCCACGGTGCATTGTTTTTATAGGCCATAACCTAAAAATACAGATAATGCTACCTGTAACAGCAGGAAACTATGGTAAATAACTGGGATATTTTGACATTAAATGTACATACACGTAATTTTGTATTCAGCCGTCATATCGGTATAACAATATGGAAAGGCGCACATTAATAAAAGCCGGAGGCCTGGCTGCGATAGGCCAGATAACAGGAATGAGCACATTATCGGCACTGGCAAAACTGGGCGAGGCACTGCCTGCATACGAGCGTATGCCTGCCCTGTTCATAGGTCATGGGAACCCTATGAATGCTATAGAAGAAAACGAGTACCATAAGAGCTGGCAGGCACTGGGGAAAAAGCTGCCACGACCAAAGGCAATATTGTCTATATCGGCACACTGGTTAACCAAAGGCACAAGGGTAACGAGCAATACGCACCCCAAAACAATCCATGACTTTGGCGGTTTCCCCAAAAAACTGTTTGACCAGCAATACCCAGCTCCCGGCTCACCAGAGTATGCGGCATTGACACAGAAGCTGGTAACACATAGTCACATACAGAGCGATGAGTCGTGGGGCCTGGATCATGGCACATGGAGCGTGCTGCTACCTATGTTTCCCGCTGCAGACATACCGGTATTCCAGCTTAGTCTGGACTATGACAAGCCAATGAGCTATCACTATGCTATAGGCAAAGAGCTGGCCAAACTGCGTGATAAAGGTGTGCTGATTACCGGCAGCGGCAATCTGGTACACAACCTGGGTGCCGTGGACTGGAGCGGCGGCGGCAAGTCATATGACTGGGCCAAAGAATTTGATGCAAAATTTACGGAGTGGATAGAGAAGGGAGACCATGCATCGGCGGTAAACTATCAGCAACTACTGGGCAATACTGCCCGTATGGCCCACCCTACCTATGACCATCTGCTGCCCCTGTTCTACATACTGGGCGTACAACAGGAGGGAGAAGCGGTAACCTGGTTCAATGACCGCATAGACATGGCATCCATATCCATGCGCTCTATGATACTGAACAGCTAACATACATTACTACCAAAAGCAAAATGGCCGTCACGCATACTGCATGACGGCCTTTGTTGTATCTAACTATTGCTGTTATTTAACCAGGAGCACCTTACCAATGTAAGAGGTAATCTCAGTTGAGATACGATAGATATAAACGCCCGGAGCCAGATCACTACCATCAATAGTAGCAGTGTACTCTTCACCGGCATTGATATAATCATTGTACACAGTAGCAACCTTGCTACCCGTAGCTGCATTGAACACATCGATAGTAGCATGTGTACCCACAGGCAGATTGAAACGTATGATAGTGCTGCTCACGAACGGATTAGGATGTGCACCATGCATTACCATAGTATTGGCAGCAGATATGGTACCATCTTCGCCCTCACCCGGACCACGCGCTACCAGACCTGTTACGGATGCAGTAGCAGATACGGTATCGCCATTGGCATCAGTAACCAGTACAGAGTAGATACCTGCGTACAGACCGCTGAGATTCTGCGTAGTAGCGCCGTTGCTCCACAGATATGTGTAAGGAGCTACGCCACCGGTAACAGTAAGCAGTGCACAACCGTCATTACCACCTACAGATGATACATGCGATGTGTAGATAGAAGCAAACATAACCTGAACGCTTACATTCTTAGTAGCCACCGCTGTACCACAACCATTGGTAACAGCATAGCTGATAGTAGTAGTACCAGCAGCAAGACCTGAAACTACTCCATCTGTACCTACTGTAGCAACTGTGCTGTTGCTGCTGCTCCATGTACCACCAGCCTCAGAATTGCTCAGTGTTATATCAGCACCTATGCATACACCAGCAGGACCAGATATGGTACCAACCACAGGCAGCGGATTGATAGTAAGCACTTTCTCGGCATGAGAGTAGCCACAACCATTGTGCACAGAATAGGTGATAGTAACTGTACCTGCACCCACACCGGTTACAATACCTGCACTGTTCACATTGGCAACAGCGATGTTGCTGCTGGTCCATGTACCACCCAGGGTAGTATTGGCCAGTGTGATATCAGAAGCAACACAGTTGGCCGATGGACCAGAGATAGCTGATACAGATGGAGGCGTACCTACCGGCACCAGAGCAGTAGCATGTGCTGTACCGCAGTAGTTGGTAACTGAGTAAGATATTACCGGCATACCACCTGCTACACCTGTAATGTTACCTGCTGCATCTACAGTAGCCAGCGCATTGTTGCTGCTGCTCCATACACCACCCGGTGTAGCATTGGCAGCAGTGATGGTCCAGCCGTTACAGATACTCATTGTACCGGTTATAGGATTAACTGTAGGCAGCGGATTAACTGTCATCGTCTTAACAGTGTAAGATGTACCGCACTCATGAGATACTGTATAAGTGATATTAGCAGTGCCGGCACTGATACCTGATATAACACCAGTAGTAAGACCTGCAGTAGCCTTCATGATGTTGCCACTTGTCCATGTACCGCCAGTCATAGTATTAGTAAGTGTAACAGATGTACCAGGGCATACCAGATCAGGACCAGCTATAGCAGGAACCGTAACCGATGCCGGATTTACTGACACAACCTTAGTGGTAGTAACCACACCGCAGGATGTATTGTGTACATAGCTCAGTGTTATTACACCTACACTCACACCGCTAACAGCACCGGTAACAATGTCAACTGTAGCAACAGAAGTATCGCTTGTGTACCATGCACCGGCCGGAGTAGCATTTGTAAACAGGGTAGCTGCACCTGCACATATAGCACCAGGACCAGATACAGGACCAACTACAGGCAGTATCTCAACTGTGATATTCCTGAGGCCATATGCAGTACCACATGCATTTGTAACAGCATACGATATAGTAGCTACACCCGTATCCACACCATGAACATTACCAGCCGCATCTACTGTGGCTATAGCACTGTTTGAGCTGCTCCATACACCATCCGGCACTGTAGCAGAGTAGATAATCGTATTACCCAGACACATTTTTGCTGCGCCGATAACAGTACCGGCAAACGGCATAGCATTATAAGTAACCGTCTTAACTGCTGTAGCAGTACCACAACCGTTGGTAACAGTGTAAGCGATATCTGCAGTACCAAAACCAGTGCCTGTTACATCGCCATAACTGTTTACAACAGCAATTGACGAATCGGAAGTGCTCCATACACCACCTGTACCGGTAGTAGTAAGGTGTGTAACACCGCTACCACATATAGCAGCTGTGCCGGTAATAGTACCAGCCACCGGCGGTGCGCTTACAGTAACATTAATAGTGGTAACAGCATTTGCAGTGCCATCATCAACTTTTACAACAAATACATCAGCGCCTGTATAACCACCGGCAGGTGTATAAGTCATACCTGAAGGTGTAAGCTGTGTACCTGCAGATGATGTAGCATAGCTAACAGCCAGTGTACCATGAGCAGGCGCTGACATTACAGACCATGTAATAGTCTGCGCTGTATCAAAGTCTGTAGCTACCAGATTAGTATCAATAGCTACCGGCGCACTACCCGTACACACATCTATAGACTGGCTGCTGCCTTTCTTAAAGAATGGTGTTCTGTTGTAAGTGCCCATGATGCGCACAGCATAGTTAGCATTATCGGCAATATAAATACGGCCATCACAATCGCTTGCCAGACCCATAGGCTGGTATAGCTTAGCCAGCAGAGCAGGACCACCATCACCGCTGTAACCCTGGAGGGTATTACCAGCCACTGTGCTGATGAAACCTGCAGCATTTACTTTACGTACCACAGAGTTTAGCTGCTCAGTGAAGTAGATATTACCAGCGTTATCAGATGTGATACCGTTAGGACGGTTAAGTTTAGCGGCAGTAGCCGGGCCACCATCACCTACATAACCTGCAACACCGTTACCTGCTATTGTAGTTACGATACCTGCAGCATCTACTTTACGTACCACCTGGTTGCCCCAGTCAGCAACATAAAGATTGCCTGAACCATCGGCATGTACTGCCGCAGGCTGGAAGAATGTAGCCGCTGTGGCAGGGCCATTGTCACCTGCATAACCAGGGATACCGGTACCTGCAAATGTGCTGATGATACCTGATGGTGTTACCTTACGGATAACAGCATTGCCATTATCAGCTATATAAAGGTTACCCGCACCATCCAATGTAAGACCAGAAGGATAAGAAACCCTTGCTGCAGATGCAGGACCACCGTCACCGCTGTAACCAGCGCCATTACCTACCACCTTAGTGATGATACCTGATGTGCTCACTTTACGTACAGCATGGTTGTTGTAATCACTGAAGTAAACATTACCTGCAGCATCCACTGCCACACCCCTTGCGTGAGACATGTTAGCAGCAGTAGCAGGACCACCGTCACCGCTGTAACCTATAACACCAGTACCTGCAACGGTAGAGATAACACCGGTAGGACTTACCTTACGTACTACTGCATTTTCAAAGTCAGCAATGTAAGAGTTACCATCGCAATCCACTGCTATTCCATAAGGATGACTAAGCGTAGCCAGGGTAGCAGCGTTACCGTTTCCGGCATTACCATTAACACCTGTACCGGCATAAGTATAAATATTAACAGACTCGTTTACCGTGATGCTTACCGGCTGAGCAACTGAAGTACAATAACCGTTGCTGACGCGGATAACACCTGTATAAGTACCTTCTGATACAGTAGCAGGCACTGCCACTGTGAGTGGTGAAGTGCTGAGTGTAGCACCTGCTACATCTGCAAATCCTGCTGCTGCAGCTTCAGTACTCCATGCTATGCTGTAGCTTACCGGGCTACCTGTAGTAGTAAACGGCATCGTAGCATCGCCATAGCCGGATACCACAGGTGCAATCAGACCAGGAGTAACAGTAGGCACTGTGTTAACTGTAACCTGATAGGTAGCATGAGCTGCACCACAGGCATTTGTTACTGTATAAGACAAAGTAGCAACACCCGGAGCTATACCTGTAACCTGACCTGAATTACATGGGCATGTTACGGCCACCAGTGGCGTGCCATTACTCCATACACCACCAGGTACTGAAGATGTAAGCGGAATAATACCATCTACACATAGATGGTCAGGACCACTGATAACACCAGCATAAGGCGTACCATCAACAGTTACAATGCGTGTGGCAACTGCTGATCCGCACTCGTTGGCAAGTGCATAAGAAATAACTGCTGTACCTGCAGACAGTGTAGTTACAACACCTGTGCTGCCTACCGCAGCTACAGCTGCATTGCTGCATGACCAGCTGCCACCTGGCTGAGATGCACTGAGTACTATTGCAGTGCCGGCACATACAGGGACTGTCATGCCGGAAACTGTCACTTCAGAAGGCACTGTATTTACCGTAACATCATGTGTGGCAAAAAACTCACCACATGCATTGGTGATGGTGTATGTGATAGTAGCATTACCTGCGTTGATAGCAACAACGTTTCCATCAACCCCGGCATTGGCAACCATAGGATTGTTGCTGCTCCATGTACCACCAGCTGGCGTACCTGTAAGTATAGCAGAAGCACCTGTACACATATTCGCTGTACCACCGGTGATTTCAGCAACTGTAGTACCTGTATACTCAATTGTATATTCTGCAGTGATACCACAACCAGCGTCATCTGTAACGTTCACAAAATATACACCTGCATCCAGCATGCTGAGGTCTTCATCAGCAGAACCGTTGCTCCATGAGATTGTATATGGCTCAGTGCCACCAGATATTGTCAGGTCAATTGATCCTGTACCAGGACCTGAGCACAGAACGTTTGTAACATCAGCTGTAAGTGATATCGCATCTGGTTCAGTAACAGTGAATACCTCATGACGGGAACAGCCATTAGCATCAGTAATTGTTACTGAGTAAGTACCCGCAGTAAGTCCCGTAATCATCTGAGCAGTTTCGCCGTTGCTCCAGTCGAAAGAATATGGAGGGATACCACCGGTAACAGCTACCTCAATAGCGCCATTGGCATCACCATTACAGCTTACATTAACCACATCGCTGAATACAGACATTGACCAGGGGCTGATGATACTGTATGTATCGCCCACTGTGCAGCCATTAGCATCAGTAACCATTACTGAGTAATCACCTGTCCACAGTCCGGTGTCAAATGAAGTAGTTGCACCATCACTCCACAGGTAGCTGTAAGGTGCAGTACCACCTGTAACAGTAGTATATATTTCGCCCATACCATGCAGGCAACCACATACAACACTGTGCGGGTCGCCGGTAAGGATCAGCTCATCAGGCTGTGTAATTGTAAATGTCTGAGATGCTGTACATCCGTTTGCATCTGTAACAGTAAAGTTATAAGTACCAACACCTGCAATAAGGTCTTCCGTTGAAGCACCATTGCTCCATGAGAAAGTATAAGGGGCAGTACCACCTGATACCGTCATATCAACAGAGCCATTGGCACCATGACAGTTAGCATTGATAGCAGTTCCCGCAGCTGCAAGCACTGATGGCTCTGATACTGTATAAACCTCATCACGGGAACATCCGTTTGCATCTGTTATAGTTACTGAATAAGTACCACCTGAAAGTCCGGTAATTGCAGATGATGTGCTACCGTTGCTCCAGTTATAAGAGTAAGGAGGAATACCACCCGTTACGGATATCTCAACAGCACCGTTGGCAGCGCCGTGGCAGCTGACATTGGTAACATCATTGAATACAGACATTGCCCATGGGCTTACCACTGAGTAAGCATCTGATACCGTACAGCCATTGGCATCTGTTACCACTACCGAGTAGGTACCGGTCCAAAGGCCTGTATCAAATGATGTAGTAGCACCGTCACTCCACAGATAGCTGTAAGGAGCAGTACCACCGGTAACAGTAGTGTATATCTCACCCATGCCATGCAGGCAACCGCAGATAACTGTATTTGTGGTACCAGATACGGCCAGAGGAGCCGGAGCCGAAATAGTGAATACCGCATTATCTGTACATCCGTTTGCATCTGTAACCGTAAGCGTATATGTACCTGCGCCTGCTGTGATATCCTGTGTAGCAGCACCATTGCTCCAGCTGTAAGTATATAGAGCCGTTCCTCCTGTTACAGTAGCATCTACTGTGCCGTTACCACCATTACACATTGCATCGGCAGCAACACCAGAAGCCGCGAGCATAGCAGGTTCAGTTATTACATAAGCATTACTCCATGTACATCCGTTAGCATCTGTAACTGCAACACTGTAAGTACCTGCACTCAGTCCTGCAACATCCTGCGTCGCAGCGCCGTTGCTCCAGTTATAAGTATAAGGAGCAGTGCCACCTGTCATGGTAACATCTACAGAGCCATTAGCCGCACCGGCACAGGTTACATCAGCAGTAACTGCTGTACCGGTAAGCACTGCAGGCTGCGTTATTGAGAATATACGGGTCACCTTACACAGGTGTGCATCTTTTACTACTACTGTGTAAGTTCCTACCGCAAGGCCGGTAACGTCCTGTGTAGCAGCACCATTGCTCCATGTATAGAGATAAGGTGCAGTACCACCGCTTACGGTAAGATCTACTGAACCATTATTGGCACCGTTACAGGTAATGTCTGATGCAACATCTGTAACAACCAGTGCCGAAGGCTGTGTTACTGTATAATTCTTAACAAGTGAACATCCATTGGCATCTGTAATGGTAACGCTGTAAGCACCAGCAGTAAGACCAGTGATACCAGCAGTTACAGCACCTGTATTCCAGTTATAAGCATAAGGAGCAGTACCACCCGATACAGTAACTGTCAGATATCCATTATTACCTCCATTACATGCTACCTGATTTGCCAGGCAACTTTCGCTCAACGGAGCAGGCTCTGTAACAGTAGCTGTTGCAGTACCTGTACAACCATTAGCATCTGTAACTACTACCGAGTAAGCACCTGGAGTCAGTGTAGTGATATCCTGCGTAGTGGCACCATTACTCCAGCTGTAAGTGTATGGAGCTGTACCACCAGTTATGTTCATATCAACCGAACCATTTCCGGCTCCGTTACATGACACATTAGTTACCACCAGACCAGGAATAACTGCTGCAGGCTCTGTAACAGTTACTGTAGCTGCTACGGTATAGCCGTGTGCATCTGATACAGTCACATTATAAGTACCTGCGCTCAGTCCGCTCAGGTCCTGTGTAGCAGCGCCATTGCTCCAGCTGTAGGTGTATGGTGTCGTACCACCGCTCACTGTAAGGTCTGCGGTACCGTTGGCACCACCGTTACAGCTTACGTTCGTATTTGTAGCAGCAGCTATCAGCGCATCCGGCTGGCCTACTGTTGCTGTTGTTGTCGTTGTGCAGCCATGGGCATCTGTTACCGTTACTGTATAAGTACCGGCTATCAGTCCTGTAGCGTTAGCTGTTGTAGCGCCGTTGCTCCATGCATAGGTGTATGGTGCTGTACCACCTGTAGCTGATGCTGTGGCAGTACCATTCGCACATCCGTTACACAGTGCGTCTGTTGCAGTTGCTGTAGCAGCAAGTACAGCAGGCTGGGTAACTGTCTTCGTTACCGTAGCCGTACAACCATGTGCGTCTGCTACCAGTACTGAATAGGTACCGGCAGCAAGACCAGTGATATCCTGTGTCGTTGCACCATTGCTCCAGCTGTAAGTGTATGCTGTAGTACCACCGCTTACCGTAAGGTCAACTGAACCGTTGCTCTCGCCATAGCAGTTTACATTAACCGCTGTAGCTGATGCTGTCAGTACTGCAGGCTCTGTAACAGTTACTGTAGCGGCTACGGTATAACCGTGTGCATCTGATACAGTCACATTATAAGTACCTGCACTCAGTCCGCTCAGGTCCTGTGTAGCAGCGCCATTGCTCCAGCTGTAGGTGTATGGTGTCGTACCACCGCTCACTGTAAGGTCTGCGGTACCGTTGGCACCACCGTTACAGCTTACGTTCGTATTTGTAGCAGCAGCTATCAGCGCATCCGGCTGGCCTACTGTTGCCGTTGTTGTCGTTGTGCAGCCATGGGCGTCTGTTACCGTTACTGTATAAGTACCGGCTATCAGTCCTGTAGCGTTAGCTGTTGTAGCACCGTTGCTCCATGCATAGGTATATGGTGCAGTACCGCCTGTAGCTGATGCTGTTGCAGTACCATTGGCACAGCCATTACACAGTGCATCTGTTGCGGTTGCGGTTGCAGCAAGTACAGCAGGCTGTGTAACTGTCTTCGTTACTGTAGCCGTACAACCATGTGCGTCTGTTACCAGTACGGAATACGTACCGGCAGCAAGACCTGTTATATCCTGTGTTGTGGCACCATTGCTCCAGCTGTAAGTATATGCTGTAGTACCACCGCTTACGGTAAGGTCTATCGAGCCGTTGCTCTCACCATAGCAGTTTACATTAACCGCTGTTGCTGATGCTGTCAGTACCGCGGGCTCCGTAACAGTTACCGTAGCTGCTACCGTATAACCGTGTGCATCTGATACGGTTACATTATATGTACCTGCGCTCAGTCCGCTCAGGTCCTGTGTAGCAGCGCCATTGCTCCAGCTGTAGGTGTATGGGGTTGTACCACCGCTCACTGTAAGGTCTGCTGTACCGTTAGTACCGCCGTTACAGCTTACGTTCGTATTTGTAGCAGCAGCTATCAGCGCATCCGGCTGGCCTACTGTTGCTGTTGTTGTCGTTGTGCAGCCATGTGCGTCTGTTACCGTTACTGTATAAGTACCGGCTATCAGTCCTGTAGCGTTAACTGTCGTAGCGCCGTTGCTCCATGCATAGGTATATGGTGCAGTACCGCCTGTAGCTGATGCTGTGGCAGTACCATTAGCACAACCATTGCACAGTGCATCTGTTGCAGTTGCTGTCGCAGCCAATGGTGATGGCTGTGTAACTGTCTTCGTTACTGTAGCCATACAGCCATGTGCGTCTGTTACCAGTACGGAATACGTACCGGCAGTAAGACCTGTGATATCCTGTGTCGTTGCACCATTACTCCAGCTGTAAGTATATGCTGTAGTACCACCGCTTACGGTCAGGTCTACAGAGCCGTTGCTCTCACCATAGCAGTTTACATTAACCGCTGTTGCTGATGCTGTCAGTACTGCAGGCTCTGTAACTGTTACCGTAGCTGCTACGGTATAGCCGTGTGCATCTGATACAGTCACATTATAAGTACCTGCACTCAGGGCGCTCAGGTCCTGTGTAGCAGCGCCGTTGCTCCAGCTGTAGGTATATGGGGTAGTACCACCGCTCACTGTAAGGTCTGCTGTACCGTTGGCACCACCATTACAGCTTACGTTTGTATTCGTAGCAGCAGCTATCAGCGCATCCGGCTCTCCTACTGTTGCTGTTGTTGTCGTTGTGCAGCCATGGGCATCTGTTACCATTACAGTATAAGTACCGGCTACCAGTCCTGTAGCGTTAGCTGTTGTAGCGCCGTTGCTCCATGCATAGGTGTATGGTGCAGTACCGCCTGTAGCTGATGCTGTGGCAGTACCATTAGCACAACCATTACACAGGGCATCTGTTGCAGTTGCAGTTGCAGCAAGTACAGCAGGCTGTGTAATTGTCTTCGTTACGGTAGCCGTACAGCCATGTGCGTCTGTTACCAGTACGGAATAGGTACCGGCAGCAAGACCAGTGATATCCTGTGTTGTGGCACCGTTGCTCCAGCTGTAAGTGTATGCTGTAGTACCACCGCTTACGGTAAGGTCTGCAGAGCCGTTGCTCTCACCATAGCAGTTTACATTAACCGCTGTTGCTGATGCTGTCAGTACCGCAGGCTCTGTAACTGTTACTGTAGCTGCTACGGTATAGCCATGTGCATCTGATACAGTCACATTGTAGGTACCTGCGCTCAGGGCGCTCAGGTCCTGTGTAGCAGCACCGTTGCTCCAGCTGTAGGTGTATGGTGTCGTACCACCGCTCACTGTAAGATCTGCTGTACCGTTAGTACCGCCGTTACAGCTTACGTTTGTATTTGTAGCAGCAACTATCAGCGCATCCGGCTGACCTACTGTTGCTGTTGTTGTCGTTATGCAGCCATGAGCATCTGTTACCGTTACTGTATAAGTACCGGCTACCAGTCCTGTAGCGTTAGCTATAGTAGCACCGTTGCTCCATGCATAAGTATATGGTGCAGTACCGCCTGTAGCTGATGCTGTGGCAGTACCGTTAGCACATCCGTTGCAGAGTGCGTCTGTAGCAGTTGCTGTTGCAGCAAGTACAGCAGGCTGTGTAACTGTCTTCGTTACTGTAGCCGTACAGCCATGTGCGTCTGTTACCAGTACGGAATAGGTACCGGCAGCAAGACCTGTGATATCCTGTGTCGTTGCACCATTGCTCCAGCTGTAAGTATATGCTGTAGTACCACCGCTTACGGTAAGGTCTATCGAGCCGTTGCTCTCACCATAGCAGTTTACATTAACCGCTGTTGCTGATGCTGTCAGTACCGCAGGCTCTGTAACTGTTACCGTAGCTGCTACGGTATAGCCATGTGCATCTGATACGGTTACATTATAAGTACCTGCGCTCAGTCCGCTCAGGTCCTGCGTAGCAGCGCCGTTGCTCCAGCTGTAGGTGTATGGAGTTGTACCACCGCTCACTGTAAGGTCTGCGGTACCGTTGGCACCACCGTTACAGCTTACGTTCGTATTTGTAGCAGCAGCTATCAGCGCATCCGGCTGGCCTACTGTTGCTGTTGTTGTCGTTGTGCAGCCATGGGCGTCTGTTACCGTTACTGTATAAGTACCGGCTATCAGTCCTGTAGCATTAGCTGTCGTAGCGCCGTTGCTCCATGCATAGGTATATGGTGCTGTACCGCCTGTAGCTGATGCAGTGGCAGTACCATTAGCACAACCATTGCACAGTGCATCTGTTGCAGTTGCGGTAGCAGCAAGTACAGCAGGCTGTGTAACTGTCTTCGTTACTGTAGCCGTACAGCCATGTGCGTCTGTTACCAGTACGGAATAGGTACCGGCAGTAAGACCAGTGATATCCTGCGTTGTAGCGCCATTACTCCAGCTGTAAGTATATGCTGTAGTACCACCGCTTACCGTCAGGTCAACTGAACCGTTGCTCTCACCATAGCAGTTTACATTAACCGCTGTTGCTGATGCTGTCAGTACTGCAGGCTCTGTAACTGTTACTGTAGCTGCTACGGTATAACCATGTGCATCTGATACAGTCACATTATAAGTACCTGCACTCAGGGCGCTCAGGTCCTGTGTAGCAGCACCGTTGCTCCAGCTGTAGGTGTATGGGGTTGTACCACCGCTCACTGTAAGGTCTGCAGTACCATTGGCACCACCGTTACAGCTTACGTTCGTATTTGTAGCAGCAGCTATCAGCGCATCCGGCTGACCTACTGTTGCTGTTGTTGTCGTTGTGCAGCCATGGGCGTCTGTTACCGTTACTGTGTATGTACCGGCTATCAGTCCTGTAGCGTTAGCTGTTGTAGCGCCGTTGCTCCATGCGTAGGTATATGGTGCAGTACCGCCTGTAGCTGATGCTGTGGCAGTACCGTTAGCACATCCGTTGCACAGTGCGTCTGTTGCAGTTGCTGTCGCAGCCACTGGTGATGGCTGGGTAACTGTCTTCGTTACTGTAGCAGTACAGCCATGAGCGTCTGTTACCAGTACTGAGTATGTACCGGCTGTAAGACCAATGATATCCTGTGTTGTTGCTCCGTTGCTCCAGCTGTAGGTATATGCTGTAGTACCGCCGCTTACGGTAAGGTCTATCGAACCATTATTACCACCGGCACAGCTTACGTTGTATGCTACTGCCAGGGCTCCCAGGGCAGTAGGTTCTGTGATTGTTTTTGTTACCGTAGCAGTGCAACCTTTTGCATCTGTAACGACTACAGAATAAGTACCGGCTGTAAGACCTGTACGATCTTCTGTTGTAAAGCCACCACCCCAGCTATAAGTATAAGGTGTTGTACCACCTGTTACAGTGAGGTCTATTGTGCCATTAGCACCATTGTAACAACTAACATTGGTAGCAGTAGCAGTAGCAGCCAACAGAGCAGGCTGTGTGATGGTCTTTGTTACTGTAGCAGTACAGCCGTGAGCATCAGTTACCAGTACTGAATAGGCACCTGCGGTAAGGCTGCTCAAGTCCTGTGTTGTGGCACCGTTGCTCCAGCTGTAAGTGTAAGGCGATGTACCGCCAGACACAGTAAGGTCTATTGTTCCGTTATCTCCACCATTACAGTTAATATGAGTAGCTACAGCAGAAGCTGCGAGTGCAGCAGGTTGTGATACAGATACCGTAGCCGTAGTTGTATAACTATTGGCGTCTGTCACTACAACAGTATAGGTGCCAGCAGCAAGACCCGTAGCGGTTGCTGTTGTAGCACCATTATTCCAACTATAAGTATAAGGCGTTGTTCCTCCTGTTGCTGTAACAGTTGCTGTACCATTGTTACCACCGTTGCAGGAAACATTTGTTCCGGTTGCGGCAGCTTCAAAAACAGCAGGCTGTGTGATGGTAAAAGTTCTTACCAGCATACAGTTATTGGCATCTTTTATTGTAACCGTATAGTTACCGGCAATGAGGCCTGTAACTGATGCTGTCACGGCTCCGGTATTCCACTCATATGTATAAGGTGCAGTACCGCCCGATGCGGTAACACCTGCTGTACCGTTGGCACAACCATAACAAAGCGCATCTGTAGCAGCAGTAACAGCAGCTACCGGTGCAGGCTCAGTAACGGTCTTTGTTACAGTAGCCGTACAGCCTTTATTGTCTGTGACCACTACTGAGTAGGTACCTGCGGCAACACCACTCAGATCCTGAGTAGCAGCGCCATTGCTCCAGTTATATGTATAAGCAGCAGTACCGCCGCTTACCGTCAGGTCTATTACGCCGTTTGTACCACCATTACAGCTTACATTGCTTACTGTAGCAGAGGCACTGAGTGTGGCAGGTTGTGTAATTGTTTTTATAACCGTTGCAGTACAACCTTTATTATCAGTTACTACTACAGAATAGGTTCCTGCGTTCAGTCCGCTAAGGTCCTGTGTAGTAGCACCATTGCTCCAGCTGTAAGTATATGGAGTAGTACCGCCGGCAGCAGTAAGATCTATAGTACCATTGCTACCGCCGTTACAGCTAACATTAGTATTAAATGCAGTGGCAGTAAGCACTGACGGCTGTGTTACAGTTTTTGACACTGTTGCCGTACAGCCATGAGCATCTGTTACCAGTACTGAATACGTACCAGCTGTAAGGCTGCTCAGGTCCTGTGTAGTAGCTCCATTGCTCCAGCTGTAAGTGTAAGGCGATGTACCACCAGACACAGTAAGGTCTATTGTTCCGTTATTACCACCGTTACAGTTAACATTGGTAGCAGATGCAGATGCAGACAATGCTGATGGCTGAGCTACAGTTACTGTAGCAGTAGTAGTATAACTATTGGCATCTGTAACCACCACAGAGTAGGTACCTGCAGTAAGACCAGTCAGTGATACTGTAGTAGCACCATTGCTCCATGCATAAGTATATGGAGTAGTACCACCGGATACAGATACGGTTGCAGTGCCGTTATTACCTCCATTACAGCTAACACCGGTACCACTGGCCGATGCAGAGAAAACAGAAGGCTGTGTTATTGTAATGTTTTTTACAACGGTACAGTTATGAGCATCTTTTACCGTAACAGTATAAGTGCCTGCTATCAGTCCTGATACCGATGCTGTCGTGGCGCCGTTACTCCATACATAAGTATATGGAGCAGTACCACCGGTAGCAGCTACTGAAGCTGTACCATTGGCACAACCATAACAAAGTGCATTGGTGAAAGAAGTTGTAGCTGTTATTGCCGAAGGCTGTGTAATGGTCTTTGAAGCAGTAGCTGTACAACCATTACCATCAGTAACAACCACAGAGTAAGTACCAGCAGTAAGGTCGCTGATATCCTGTGTAGTTCCTCCATTATTCCATGCATAAGTATATGGAGTAGTACCACCAGCCACAGTAAGATCTACCGTACCATTTGTACCACCGTTACAACTTACATTCGTATTGGTAGCCACTGCTGTAAGCGCTGTTGGCTGAGCAATGGTTTTTGTTGCTGTAGCTGTACAACCCTTATTGTCTGTTACTACTACAGTATAGGTACCGGCTGTAAGACCTGTACGATCTTCTGTTGTAAAACCACCACCCCAGCTATAAGTATAAGGAGTAGTGCCACCCGTTACAGTCAAATCGATTGTACCGTTAGCGCCATTGTAACAGTTAACATCTGTACCAGATGTGGTAGCAACCAGTGCAGCCGGCTCTGAAATTGTCTTTGTCCTTGTAGTTGTACAACCTTTTGCGTCTGTAACAGTAACAGAGTATGTACCGGCAGTAAGACCGGTAAGATCCTGAGTGGTAGCGCCATTATTCCAGCTGTAGGAGTATGGTGTGGTACCACCGGTTACAGAAAGATCTATACTACCATTGCTGCCACCGTTACAGTTAATATTGGTACCGGTAGCTGAGGTAGCCAGTGCAGCCGGCTGAGTAATTGTTTTTGAAGCATATGCATTACATCCGTTTGCATCACTTACGGTAACATTATAAGTACCTGATGTCAGTCCACTCAGGTCCTGCGTAGTAGCACCGTTGCTCCAGCTGTAAGTGTAAGGCGATGTACCACCAGACACAGTAAGGTCAATGATTCCGTTGCTACCACCGTTACAGCTCACGTTAAATGACATAGCTGATGCAGCAACAACCGAAGGCTGAGTAATAGTCCTGCTCAATGTTGCGGAACAACCTTTCGCATCAGAAACAGTAACACTATAAGTACCAGATGCAAGACCGGATATATCCTGTGTATTGGCACCATTGCTCCAGCTGTATGTAAATGGAGCAGTACCACCGCTTACTGTGAGGTCTATTGTACCATTGTTAGCAGCATAGCAGCTAAGGTTGGTTGTAGTGGCAGTAAGTAATACAGAAGGATTAACAGTAATTGTTTTTACTGCAAGACATCCTGTAGCAAGTGTATAAGTAACGTTACATGTTCCGGCACTGAGTGCATTCAACACACCGGTTGAAGTATTAATTGTTGCAATCGCACCGTTAGAGGTACTCCATGCTCCGCCACTGCCACCACTTGTATAAGTAGCTGCAGTTCCTGCACAAAGCATGGATGCGCCAGACACAGCAGCCGGAAGTGGATTGGTAGTTACTACGGCCGATACAGAACAACCACTGGGCAGTGTATACGTTACATTGGCAGTACCGGCAGATATACCACTGATAATACCAGACGTATTTCCTATAACTACCACAGAAGCATTACCTGAAGTCCATGTACCAGTCGTTGGTATAGCCGACAATGTAGCACTACCACCTACACAAACCGAAAGTGTACCAGTTATCGCAGATGGATTTGCATTTACTGTAATTTGCTTTGTAACAGCACAACCAGATGGCAGTATGTAACTGATAGTTGCTGTACCCTGTGCCTGTGCTGTAACAACACCTGTTGATGCAGTGATCTCAGCAATACCTGTATTACTGCTGCTCCATGTGCCGCCACTGGTACCGCTGCTCATGTTAGCTGTTGCTGATACACATATTTCTGAAGGGCCGGATATTGCTGCCGGACCTGAATTAACGGTGACAACCTTTGTAGCATAGCAGCCGGTTGGCAGCATATAGGTAACAGTAGCCGTACCTGCAGCCACACCCGTTACCACACCTGTAGCAGAGCCTACCGTAGCAATGGTATTATTACTGCTGCTCCATGTACCACCCGATGTGCTGCAGCTGAGCGTACCGGAAACACCAGGGCAAACATTAATGCTGCCTGATATAGAAGAAGGCTGTGGATTAACACTTACCGTAACGCTGGCAGAGGCAGTGCAGCCTGCTGCAGAAGTTCCGGTTACTGTATATGTCTTTGTTGAAGATGGGTTGGCCAAAGGATTGCTGCATGAAGTACATGACAGCCCTGTAGAAGGAGCCCATGAATAAGATGAGGCACCTGATGCACTCAATGAAGCAGAAGTGCCGGAACATATTTCTATACCCGCACCGGCACTTACCGCTGGCAATGGATTAATAGAAACTGTTACGGTACGCTCTTTGGTGCAGCCATTACTACCAGTACCGGTTACGGTATAGGTAGTAGTAACTGAAGGTGTAGCTGATGGATTGGTGCAGGTGGTACAGGAAAGACCTGTAGATGGCAACCATGAATAAGATGATGCGCCCGATGCATACAGAGATGCCGCTACACCCTGACATTTAGTAACATCACTACCGGCATAAAGCGATGGCAGACTCTTTACAGTTACCGTTACTGACGATGTTGCAGAGCAACTGCCGGTAGTACCGGTCACAGTATAAGTAGTAGTACTGCCCGGAGTAGCTACCGGTGATGCACATGCTGTGCAGGAAAGACCTGTAGACGGACTCCAGTTATATGTAGCCGCACCCGATGCACCCAGCGTAGCAGACTCACCGCTACATACTGACACTGAAGAACCGGCGCTGACTGTAGGTGTAGGATTAACCGATACCGTAATAGTAGCAGTAGTACTACAGCCTGATGCCGGATGAGAACCTGTTATCGTATATGTCTGCGTAGCCGATGGGCTTGCCGTAGGATTAGAACATGTGGTACAGGAAAGACCTGTAGATGGCGACCATGAAAAAGATGTAGCACCGGTAGCATTCAGCAGGGTAGACCCTCCGCTGCATATAGCCACATCACTACCTGCCGATGTTGTTGGCATGGTATAAACGGGAATAGTGCCATAGGCAATATTGGAAACAAGTCCGAAGTTGTTGGTAGCGGTATACTGAAATACAGCGTCATCCATAAACCCGTCAGCAGGGTCGAATTTAAGACTGGAAGACTGAGATATTGTCAGTGTCATACCTGCACTAACAGGTACATAAGACGAACCGTTATAATAATAGAGAACCCCCTGCGATGCAGAAGGGATAGTAATAATTTTGTAGCTGGATATTACACCGCCGCTGTTCAGGTCGGTAGCGCTCAGTGATGGTACACTCACTTTTCCTGTACCATCAGGATTACATACTGCTGCCCTTGTTACATCATTCGCCAGTGGCGCCAGTGCATTTGATAACTGAAACACACCCGATACTGCCAGCATGTCCAGACCACCATTGCCTGGCTCAGTGTTGGTAGGGAAGTACGTAGTATTGTTCCAGTCTACCACCTTACTACCGCTGGCCCCTGAAGGAAAGTCACCACCAAAAACAGAATAGCCATATATAACAGTACCGTTTGAAAGTCCCAGATCAGAATAGCGGATAAAAACACCACCTATACCCTGCGATGCATCGGTTGTTGTTGAAGCTTTCAGCTTGCTCTCGCCCTCATCCATCCTCAGTACATATGATGTCATTACCGGTATGGGGTTAACCGAACCATAGTTGGAAGAGTTCAGACGCAAAACAGAAGTATATGCCGATGGATTATCTGAACTATTGAGGCTTGTTATTACAGCCACACAAAAAGGGTCATGTGCTCCCAGCACACCCCTGTCCATTACTATAAAACCTTCCTGTGAGTTGGCTACGATTGTATAGCCATCAGGAATGATATAGTCAAAACGCTCAATGTTGTTATTGTTGCCGTTACCGTCAGCAGAGTTATTAAAGATATTATCCGTACCTGCATTCAGCCCGCGCGCACCATTAAACATCACTTCCATGCTGGACTGATAAGGCTGCTTCAGGCGAATGGCAGCTCCGTCATACACATCGGTATTGGTACCTTCATACCATAGCAGCTCCCTTACGCCACTTACCAGACTATTGTTATGCCTTCTGATCTTTACATATGCATTTGTAATGTTTCGGTATGCATAATTGTTGGACCCTATACCAAACGAACTGAAGTTCAGTATGTTGTTGGATACACCACTGCTCGTACCATACTTGTACGAGTAGTCATTATGCTCCAGCGGACTATTATCTGCCCCACTCATATTATATGTCTTACCTGTACTGGCAGCAGTATAGGTAGCATTAAATGACTGTATACCTACCTGGGCATAACTGATGCCCGCAGTAAGCAGCAAAGAAGACATCAGGAAAATACCCCTGATGCCGGCTGTCATTTTATTTATAGAAGTGGTAGTAAAGTTTCGTTTCATCGGATTGTGTTTTTCAGAATGGACGGGGTACTCAGAATACATTAAATCTTTTAACAGTACATTCAGAATATATTGGCAAAAGTAGCTTTGAATAGCATTTTCTTTCAAGTAACGATTTGTTATTCACGTCTGCTTAACAAGCACCTGGGAATTCAGTAACGAGTTAATCTGGCAATAATGTTGTACATATTTTTAATGTCTGAGGCTGTCACCAGTTAATTGGTGACAGCCTCCATTTTACATTATTGAATGTTATTAGTTATAGTTAACTGTTACAGGTACACCAGTTGCATTTGTGTACAGACCGCTTGCCTGTGCAGCAGCTACGTTCAACGTTGCACCTACGTTCAGGGTTTCAGTACCTGAAGCGCTCAGTGTGCCGGTAGCAGATGGTACAGAAGTAAAGTTGTCAACAGTCATGTTATGAGAAGCACCGTCAGAGATGGTGCAAGAAGTAGGCAGTGTAATAGCGTAAGTGTAAGAAGCCTGACCTGAAACTGTGAAGCTGGCAGCAGATACAGTACCAGTAGTAGCAGGAAGGGTTACACCACCAGCACCGCCTGTAGTACGTGTACCGGCAGGGTCCAGTATAGCAGTACCTGCGATGGTAGCAGAAACGGCTACGTTACCGAAGTTCATATCTACTGTCTTAACGATAGAGATAGGAGTGATGATGTTGGCAGAGGCAGAAGCAGTAGCGGTAGCCTGAGCGTGAGAAGCAGTTGTGAAACCGAAAGTTGCTACAGCTGCGATTGCGAGAGATTTGAAGAAGTTTTTCATTGTAGTTGTTTTTTATTTGTGGTGTTTGTTATTGTTTGTGTTATGCCAGTAGTATTACCAACTGCGTGCCACAATTCTAATTAATTGGTTATCAATTATTTAGAAACTAAAACGCAGTGCAATAAATCTACCGGGTGGACATTTTTTCCATTTTATGGAAACGTTCACATATCAGCCTCTCAGTTTTCACTATCGGGAAAAATTACAGCCAGCCGACACGCATTCTGATTTACCGCAGGTGGCTTTATGTACCTTTGCGCCCACTCATGCGCAGGCTGTTTACAATAGCATTGGTAGGTAACCCCAACAGTGGGAAGAGTTCACTGTTCAATGCACTCACCGGACTCAATCAGAGGGTAGGTAACTTTCCTGGCGTGACGGTGGACAAAAAAACAGGACAAACCGCCATTTCAGAAAAACTGAAGGCCAATGTCCTGGATCTGCCAGGCACTTATAGCCTTTATCCCAAAAGTGCTGATGAGCAGGTAAGCTGCGAGGTATTACTAAACCGTAATGCCAGCGACCTGCCCGACCTCATAGTAGTAATTGTTGATGCTGCCAACCTGAAGCGCAACCTCCTGTTCTGCTCCCAGATAATGGATTTGAAAATTCCGGTAGTTATAGGCCTTACTATGATGGATATAGCCCGGGAAAAAGGTATTACTATAGATACTACCGGGCTGCAGCGCCTGATGGGTGTACCGGTAATACCTATCAATCCCAGGGCCGGTAAAGGAATAAACCAACTTAAAAAAGCCATAGATGAGGTTGCTGCCAATCCTGCCCAGCCCCGTCAGTACTTTACAGAACTACCCGTACTTAGCACTGCCTGGCTGCAGGAGATACAGGAAATCACAGAGCAGATAAGCGCTTATGCAGCTTTCCATATTGCATGCAGCTATACCAGCCTGCAGCACCTCAATGCCGCCCAGCGCATACGCATAGGAGCGCTGCTGGGTGAGGCTGCATTTCACAGGTCCAGGCTGCAGGCCGAAGAGATCATATTAAGATACCGGCGCATAGACACCATACTACAGCAGTGTGTGGTAACGGAAAGCCCTATGAAGAAAGCCCTGTTCAGTGAAAGGGTGGACAGAACACTCTTACATCCTCTGTGGGGCAACCTTATACTGCTGGTGGTACTGTTTCTGCTGTTCCAGTCCATCTTCTGGCTGGCGCAGTATCCTATGAACTGGATAGAAACACTTTTTGCATGGCTGGGCGAGCAGCTGGGCAGTCTGCTACCCGGTGGCTATCTGAGCGACTTCCTTATTAACGGACTACTGGCCGGGCTGGGAGGAATAGCTGTGTTTGTACCGCAGATAATGATACTCTTTGGCCTCATTACCATACTGGAAGACAGTGGTTATATGGCCCGCATCAGCTTCCTTACAGACCGCATCATGCGCAGCGCCGGGCTTAACGGCCGCTCTGTGATGCCACTCATCAGTGGTATGGCCTGTGCCGTACCGGCAGTAATGGCAGCCCGCACCATACAAAACCGTAAGGAGCGTATCATTACCATACTTGTTACACCACTTATGAGCTGCTCGGCACGCCTGCCGGTATATACAATGCTTATAGGGCTGGTAATACCCGATAAAAACCTCTGGATTTTTAATCTGCAGGGGCTGGTACTTATGGGGCTCTATCTTATGGGCTTTGTAATGGCCCTGCTGGTAGCAAAGGTGATGGACCTTGTTATCAAATCGCGCGAGCGTAACTACTTCCTCATGGAACTTCCCGTTTACCGTGCCCCCCGGTGGAAGAATGTAGGTGTTACCATGATAGAGAAAGGCAAAATCTTCATACGCGATGTAGGTAAGGTTATTATCATTCTTTCGCTTATACTGTGGGCACTGGCTGCTTTCGGCCCTCCGGGCCGCATGAAGGCAGTAGAAGATAAGTATGCAGCCATGACTGCCACGGGTAATACCGAAGGTTTACGCGCCGAAGACCTGCAGCGGCAGATGGCCACAGAAAAACTGGAAAATTCGTTTGCCGGCATTATGGGTCATGCCATAGAACCATTTATCGCCCCCATAGGTTATGACTGGAAGATAGGGATAGCCCTTGTTACCTCCTTTGCTGCCCGTGAGGTATTTGTAGGTACTATGGCTACGCTGTACAGTGTGGGCGATGCCGAGGCCGACACCAAAACACTTACCCAGAAAATGCGGGAAGCAAAAAGAAAAGATGGCAGCCCTGTATATACGCTTGCCACCGGATTATCTCTGCTGGTATTCTATGCATTTGCCATGCAGTGTATGAGTACCCTTGCCATTGTAAAGCGGGAAACCAGAAGCTGGGTCATGCCCGCTATACAATTTCTGTACATGGGTGTGCTGGCCTATGCCGGCGCATACATCATGTACATACTTTTCCGCTAGTACTGTTTGCCATGCCCGGTGTATACTGAACACAGAAAGACTGCCGTACCCCCTCATATGGATGGAGGACGTCACCTGAAAAATAATTTATGACGATTACTGTACCGGCTTGAAGTTATGACGGAAGGTACCTATCAGGTCGGTTTCTATAAAGCGGGCTGCCAGCTCTATCATATTGTGGAATGCCAGCGCATGAGATATGCCGTGGCCTATGATCACCGGACTGTTCACACCCAGGATGGGCGTACCGCCATATACTTCAAAGTTGAAGGTATCCAGAAACTCATCGTTAATGCCCTTCTGTACTTTGAATATGTCGTAAATAGACTCAGCCATTTTGATAACCACATTACCTACAAAGCCCTCACATACTATCACATCTGCCTTGCCATAGAATACGTCACGTCCTTCTATGTTACCGGCAAAGTTGATATCGCTGCGCTCCTTTAGTAATGGGTATGTGGCCTGTGCCAGTATATTACCTTTTCCTTCCTCCTCGCCCAGATTCAGCAGGCCTACCTTAGGCGCTTCCACACCCAGTATATGCTGTGCATACAGAGAACCCAGCTGTGCAAACTGCACCAGATGTTCCGGCTTACAGTCGGCATTGATACCTACGTCCAGTATACAGCTGAATTTCCCGTCTGTGCGGGGAATAGGGGTAGCAATAGTAGGGCGCTGCACACCTTCAATAGCCTTGACGGTGTACATCGCCCCTACCAGCATAGCACCGGTATTACCGGCACTTATAAATGCGTCAGCCTTACCCCGCTGCAACATGCCGAAGCCAACTGCAATACTGGAGTTGGGTTTTTCCTTCAGCGCTTTTGTAGGATGCTCGTTCATACCTATGTTCTCCGGAGCGTCCACAAAAGTGTAGCGGCCTGCGTAAGGCTCAATAAGATGCATGTAAGGTGCAGCTACATCACGATTACCTATGAGCACAAGATGTACCGGAGACTCCGGCACCTGCTCCAGGAATGACTGAATTCCTTTAATAGCTTCAGCAGGGGCGAAATCGCCCCCCATTATGTCAAGCCCTATCTTCATGCAGTGAAAATAGTAAATTATTTAGTTGGTTTCACCCTCTGCGGCAGGAGCTTCTGTAGCAGGAGACTTATCCACTACAACATTGCCACGATAGTAGAGCTTTCCTTCTACCCAGTGCGCACGGTGACGCAGGTGGCTTTCGCCTGTAGTTCTGTCAATGCTCCAGGTTTCAGCAGTTGCTTTGTAATGCGTCCTGCGCTTTGCGCCCCTTTGCTGCGAGTGCCGTCTTTTAGGATTAGGCATTTTACTTAATT
>Ga0209066_10000430_pt1 | contig 61927 bp, 77 predicted proteins | sample All_14_2_FD_187198 | JGI IMG/M metagenome (GOLD analysis project Ga0209066, IMG submission 187198) | Freshwater microbial communities in response to fracking from Pennsylvania, USA - Allegheny Zone_MetaG_DW_15 (SPAdes) (version 2) ...
GCTGCACGGCCTGGACGGGCTACCAAGACCCGGAGCGCGGCCCGGTCATGCGAATCTCGCTCTTCGGCAAGAAGACCGGCATGGTGCGCCGCGTCATCTGGGAAATGTCCACGGGCGAAAAACTGGGCGTGAACGAGCACATCAAGATGAAGCCCATGTGTGATGAAGGCTGCGTCGACCGCGAGCACATGCTCAAGGTTCCCCGCTCGGTGGTCAATTCGGTGCCGAAAACCATCCCGTTCAAAATCAAGCAGTCGCTGGCGATGCAAAAGCGCTACGGCACCAAGCCGGAGCACATCGAGTTGATCCGCTCCAGTGATGCGTCGATCACGGAGCTGGCCAAGCTCACCGGCTACAGCCGCGCGAACGTGCAGTGCATCAAGGAGTACAAGACGCTGCGGTTTGTTCCCAACACCATGGCCTTGGGAGCGCTCTGATGGGCAAGAAGATGTCCGCCTACACCCGCAAGCGCATGGGAAACCCGAACGCTGGCACGTTCAACGGCGCCGAGTTCCTGAACACTCTGCAGCGCTGCCGGCCCTACACCGACGAACCGCTGCCCGGTAGCTGGCTCGAAAGCACGCAGGACGCCGCCGACAACGCCCGCAACCATGTGAACCGTGCGCTGGGCGCGCTGGTGGGCCACAAGCTCAAACCAGAAGAGTCCGCTGAATTCGACCTGCTGGCGCACGCCATCGGGGTTGCCCTGATCCGATCGCTCGAAATCGGCGGGGATGACTGCCAGCCGGTCGCAGATTGCCGGGAGGGCGCAAAAGCGCTGCGCAGCATCCAGACCCGCCGTGACACACAGGGCCGCTGGGCTACCACGCGCCCGGAGCAGTTGGCCCTTGGTGAAGCGATCTTGGTCTATGAAGCCATCTTGCAGGCCAGCAGCCCGCAGCAGATGGTCGACGCGACCCAGGCCCGGATGAAGATTCTCGAAGCCATGCAGTCGATGCAAAAACCCACCCACCAGGAGCCCCGCCAATGACGCCAACCCCCAAAGAGCAGAACGAGGAAAAATCCACGGACATGGTGCACCGAGCGGTCAAGGAACTCGCCGCCCTGGGTCAGTCGGCCAACCGCTACAGCGTCAAGGACCTGACCGGGCTGGTGATGACGGTGGTGGATGACAGGCTTCGGGCACTGGCGCGCGACGGCGAGATTTTCCGCACCGCCCGCGGCAACTACGAAATCGTCAAGCTGTGGCCGGCCCCGCGCGCCATCAGCAAGACCGAGGTGGACGGCTGGGTGATCTACGAGGCCGGGGATCAGGTGATGCGCCTGACCCCCGAGGAAAACCGCCAGATGGCGAAGATGTGTGCAGGCGAGGCCGCCCACGTTCTCACCCTGGACAGCACCCGAGAGCACCTGATGCTTGCCCACGACCTGGCGGGGAAGGTGAACTACCTCATGCAGCAGATCAAGGCGCTGCGGGAGAAGCAGGATCAGCGGCAGGGATTGCTGACGCTGGAAGAAGTCAACTGAACAATCAACCCACTGGAGCACGACATGGCAACGAAAAAAGAACTCACCCAAGACGAAGCGATCAAGCAGACCACCGAGAAGATGAACGAGGTGGCAAACGCCATCATCAGCCGCGTCATCCAAGCCCGAGAGGCGATGATGGCCGCAGTTCAGCCGCTGAACGACGACATGCGGAACATCCGCAATGGGGTTGAAAGTGCCAAGCGCGAACTGCTGGCCATCGAGGGGATTGCCGACAAGATGAATGGCCCCATCGCGAAATCGGCCAAGGCGCTCGCCGAGCGGATTGAGGACTTGGAGGGCAGGTTTTCAAACCTCGTTGCCCTGAGCGAAGACACCCTGGGCCTCATCGGGAAGCGCGTCAAACTGATCGGCGGCGACTTGGAGATGACTGCTGGCGCCATCGATGAGGACGGCTTGGTCGTCTGCTACTACGAAGACGCGAACGGTATTGGAAACGCTTGCATCACCAGCACGACGGTTCATCACATGGCTTTGAAACTGGCGCTGGAGGATTGATCCATGAGCACCGCGACTGAAATCCTGGCCCAGATGATCGAGGCGAAGCGGGCGATTGAAGCCATGCCACCGGTTAAATCAGAGATGCGAATGCACCCGGATGACATCGAGGCGATGCGCCGACAGTGCGGGGCAACCAAAGTCAATGGCCCTGTCAATAGCTGGTCTGGGATCAAGATCATCCCGGATGAATCCGCCGAGAGGCTTCCGAGGAAATGGCCATGATCCGCTATCCCCGTGAAATCCCGCCGTACTGCATACCCATGCCATGGGGAGACTGGCTTGGCAACTACAACCGCCTGTACCTGTACATGCGCTACATCTGGGGGTTCCGTGGGCAACATCCGCATTGAGACCACATTCACCAATGAGCAGATCGTGCAAGTGGTGACGGGACCGGAGCTCGACTGGCGCACAAACACCCGCGATGTCATTTCCCGTGAGGTGATGAACATCAAGGATCGGCAAGTCCGCGAGGCGCTGATCCGCATGGGGTGGACACCGCCAAAGGTGCCAGAAATGGATAATGACGCATGACCACCGAAACCGCCATCATGAAGCTCAGTCCATTGGCCCAAGAGGTCGATTGTGCCGCTCGGTACTACGTAGACCGAATCGACAGGGATCACTACGGTGGCTACATGCCATCAGAGAAGGCACGCGAAGTGTATCGACTTAGCGTCGGTTCCACCGTGCAAAAGCGCATGTTTGAGGAATTGGAGCCCATCCGTAAAGCCGCTTCCAGAACGATGCTCATGTTTTTGAATCCAGTTCCAGAAATGCCAAAGGAATTGCGCGACCTGATGGAATCTGTGGAAAATAGGTGGGCTGCTGTGTTTGAAGAGTTGTGCAGCATCTCCGACTAGGTAGTGGGCATGAAAAAGCCAGTTGACCACTCAGACGCCACCCTGTTGTCCGTGATTTTCGTCATCACGATGGCAGTCCTTGCCTGGGTGGTTTGGGCCGCTCACAAAGACGCCCCAAGGATTCGAGAGGAATGTGAGGCACGAGGCGGAATGCTCATATCCACGCGGAATGAGCTTTACACCTGCGTTGGCCGACCAACGAAGCCGGTAGACCCGGCATAGGGTTAGACACCCAGCCAGCCAGCCCGGAGACTCCCGGGCATGGCAACAAAACCCAGCGGGAAGAAGCCCGCGCCCACGCAGGCCCCCACTCAACCCACGAAACCCGCCCGACCAGCCAAAGGTTCGGCGGGTTCTGGCGTTTCCGCAAAGAAGCGCAAGCGGGTTGATTGGGACGCCGTGGAGCGCGACTACCGCACGGACCACTTCACCAACGTCGAAATCTGCAACAAGCACAGCATTGCCCCTGCAACCCTGAGCCGAAAGATCAAGAAGGACCAGGAGAAGGATTCGACCAGTTGGCAGAAAGACCTGTCCGCTGCTGTCAGGAAGGCCACCAATGCCGCTCTGATGGCCGATATGGTCAAGGCCAAGGTCAATGAGGGTCAAGAGCAGGTCAATTTCACGGTCAAGGCCGCTGCAGAAGTCAACAAACAGATCATTCTGAGCCACCGAGAACGACTTCGCACTATGCAAGCGGATGCCGACATGGTGCGCAACAAACTGCTGCAGATGGCCGACATGGTTTCGGATGTGCGAGAGGCTGCGACGCTTGTCAGTGCTCTTGAGGCATCAGCCAGGACGGCAAAGATCGTGATCGAAGCCGAGCGCAAGTCCTTTGGGCTGGATGAAGCCAACGCCGACAACAACCCGAACACGCCCGGCTACCTTCCGCCATCCGTCACGGTCACGTTTGTGTCGCCACCAGCGCGCGAAGAGGACGACGAATGACCGAAGTCGCCGAACTCCCGCGCCTGGACATGCCCGAGAAGCTGGCCGGCATCTGGAAGCCACGCCGGTACAAGGCCATGCACGGCGGGCGAGGTGGCGGCAAGTCTTGGACCGTGGCCGGCGTGCTGCTGCTGATGGCCGCTGGCGCACCGCTGCGGGTGCTTTGCGCGCGTGAAATCCAGAAGTCCATGAAGGACTCGGTTCACCGGCTGCTGACCGACCAGATCAACCGCCTGCACCTGCATGGGTTCTTCGAGGTGCTGGACACCGAGATTCGCGGCATCAATGGCTCGCTGTTCCTGTTCACCGGCCTGCAGAGCCACACCGTGGACTCGATCAAGTCCTTTGAGGGCGTGGACATCGTTTGGGTCGAAGAAGCCCACGGCGTGAGCAAAAAGAGTTGGGATGTGCTGATCCCGACCATCCGAAAGGAAGGCTCAGAAATCTGGCTCACCCTGAACCCGGACATGGAAACCGACGAGACCTATCAGCGGTTCATCGCCCACCCGAGCCCGGACACATGGGTTTGCGAAATCAACTGGCGCGACAACCCCTGGTTTCCCCGCGTGCTGGACGACGAGCGAAAGAAGGCCAAGCGGACCATGCTCAAGGACGACTACGAGCATATCTGGGAAGGCAAAGCCCGCCGCGTGGCCGCTGGCGCCATCTACCGGCACGAGGTCGAGACGATCTATCTTGATGGCCGTGTTTGCGCGGTGCCATATGACCCGATCCTGCCGGTGCACACGATATGGGACTTGGGCTGGAACGATGCTATGACCATCGGCCTGGTGCAGAAGGGCCCACAGGACATCCGCATCATCGGCTACATCGAGGATAGCCACCGCACGCTCGATTGGTACGTGGCCAAGCTGGAGAAGCTGCCCTACCGCTGGGGCATCGACTTCCTTCCCCACGACGGCAAGACAAAGAACTTCCAGACCGCCAAGTCCACCGAGGACCGTATGAAAGAACTTGGGCGCAGGCCGTACCCCGGCTGCTTGCCCATGCAGAACGTCGAGGAAGGCATCAAGGCCGCGCGCATGGAGTTCCCGAAGTGCTACTTCGATGAACTGAAGACCGCGCGCCTGCTGGAGTGCCTGAAACGCTACCAGCGCCAGATCCACACCGTGACGAACGAGCCCATGGGGCCGCTGCACGACGAATTCAGCCATGGCGCCGATATGTTCCGCTACCTCGCCCAGGCGGTCCAGCTCATGAAGAACGAACCAGTGCACAGCAAACAGGAAGAAGAGCGCGTCACCGAAGACTGGCGCTTGTGAGGACACCATGAACAGCAATACCACCGACATCCGCGACGGCGCCAACCTGGCACTGTCCATCGAGGAATTCAAGCAGATCGTCAACGAGGCGATCAGCCAGCCGCCATGGCGCCTGAATGCCGACATGGAGGCCGACTATGCCGATGGCAACCAGTTGGCGACCGACCTGCTGCAGAAACAGGCCGCGCTCGGAATCCCGCCGGCCAAAGAAAACATCATCGGCCCGGCCATCGCCGCGGTGTGCGGCTTCGAGGCCAAGACCCGCACGGACTGGCGCGTGACGCCAGATGGCGACCCGGGCGGCCAGGATGTTGCCGACGCCATCAACTACAAGCTGAACCTTGCCGAGCGCCACAGCAAGGCCGACCGCGCGATGTCACAGGCCTTCAAGCCGCAGATCGGTGTGGGCTTGGGCTGGGTCGAGGTGGCGCGCGCACCGAACAGCCTGATGTTCCCGATCCAGTCCCGCTACGTGCACCGCAACGAAATCTGGTGGGACATGAAGGACACCGACCCGGGCCTGACGAATGCCCGCTGGCTGTACCGCCGCCGCTGGCCCGAGCGCAGCAAGGCCGCCCAGATGTTCCCCGAGCACAAGGACATCATCCTGAACAGCATCGAGCAGTGGGTTGGCGATGCGGCCGGCGACATGCTAGAAGGCGGTCAGTCCACCGGGTTGCAATCTGCGCTCGAAGCGCAGCGTGCCTGGACCAATGTCGAAGATACGTGGTTCAACACGGAAAACCGCACGGTGTGCATCACAGAGGTCTGGTATCGCCGCTGGGTGCCAACTCTGATCCTCAAGATGCGCGATGGCCGCGCCGTGGAGTACGACGAGGAAAACGTTGTGCACCAGGCTGCCGCCATGTCGGGCCGCGGCAAGGTGGTCGAGGAACTGATCCCCCGCATGCGCCGCGCATACTGGATGGGTCCGCACATGCTGCACGACGGCCCGACACCGTACCCGCACGACAAGTTCCCCTACGTCCCATTCTGGGGCTACCGCGAGGACATGACCGGCATCCCGTTCGGATTGGTCCGGGACATGATTTTCCCGCAGGACAACCTGAACAGCTCCATTGGAAAGCTGCGTTGGGGCATGAGTTCGGTCACGACGATCCGCACAAAGGGCGCGCTGGCGATGACCGACGCAGCGTTCCGTCAGATGGCTGCGCGAGCGAATGCCGACATCGTGCTGGATGCCGAACACATGTCGCAGCCCGGAGCGACGTTTGAGCGCAACAGGGATTTTCAACTCACAGATCAGCACTTCAACCTGATGAGCGACTCCCGTGCCGCCATCGGGCGCATGGGTGTGAGCCCATCGTTCCAGGGCCAGAAAGGCAATGCCACCAGCGGAATTCAGGAGGCGACCCAGGTTGAGCAGTCCGAGGTATCGCTGTCTGACCTGATGGACAGCTTCAAGGACTCGCGCACCATGGTCGGCGAACTCATCATGGCGCTGGTGATCGAGGACCTAGGCGAAGAAGAGCAGACGATCGTGATCGAGGGAGACGTCATCAACCCGCCGCGTACCGTGGTGCTGAACAAGCCAGAACTGGATCCGCTCACGAACATGGCCTACCTGTCCAACGACATCCAGCGCACCCGCATGCGTGTGTCGCTGGAGGATGTGCCCAGTTCCAGCAGCTTCCGGGCGCAGCAGCTCAACGCGCTGTCCGAGAGCATCAAGTCGGCGCCGCCGGAGCTGCAGCAGGTGGTCATGCCGTTCATGGTGGACCTGATGGACTTGCCACGCAAGAAGGAGATTGTCGAGGCCATCCGGGCCGCCAAGCAGCAGGCCGACCCGGACCAGATGCGCGAACAGATCAAGCAGGAACTGATGCTGGAGCTCAAGACCCGCGAACTGGACATCAAGGAGCGCGTGAGCGACGCCCAGATCCGCAAGCTGATGGCCGAAGCGGTGCAGACGGGTGTTGCCGCAGCGTTTGCAGCAATCCAGACTGGCGAAAAGATTGCAATCAATCCGCTCATCGCTCCCGTTGGCGACGTCATCCTGCAGAACGCAGGCTATCAAAGGCCAAGCCCTGGAGGAATTGACCCAAATATGCCCGTTCCAGATGCGCCAATGGCTGTTGAGCAGGCTGGAGGAATAGAAGGCGACACAAGTCCAACAACACCTCAGTCTCCACTGGCTCCTGAAAGTGCAGTATTTGGCGTGAATCAGGGCATCGAAACGCTGCGCGCAGATTAAAATAAGCGAGCCCGCGAAGTGCTTCTAACACGACGCGGGCTCTAACCAATTAGACTTACTGGAGTCATCATGGCTACATCTATCATAACAGCGCATGTTGCGTGCAAGAAGTGCGGCTGCGCCGACAGGTACAAGGACGGAAAATGCAAATCATGCGTAGCTGAGAGGGTGAAGAGGCGTGCAGATAAAATGCGAGAAGCTTTAAGAGAATATTCTCTCAAGTGGAGGGAGTTGAATATAGAAAAGGTCAGGGCTTTTGACAGAGAAAGATCTGCAAAACTCCGACTTGAAAACCCAAAAAAACGCAAAGAAGTTACAGAAAGATATGCCACAAACAACAAAGACAAAATATCTGTCAGAAATCGCGCTTGGAAGAAAAATAACCCAGAATCGCGCAGGCTAACTGCAGCCAGAAGAAGACTTAGGGAGTCAAATAGCGGCGGTGTAGAAAGGCCGACAGCAGGATATATAAAGAATCTATTTATTCTGCAAAAAGGTCTTTGTGCATGCTGTAGAGAAAGCATCGCAGTTGAATATCACATAGACCATGTTATCCCGCTTGCGATGGGAGGAGAGCACTCAACGCGCAATCTCCAGCTTTTGTGCCCTTCGTGCAATTTATCGAAGCACGCTCAGCACCCGGTAGATTTCATGCAGTCGCGAGGGTATCTGCTGTAGCCACTCAAGCAGGCCTAACAAATCGCGCTGTTGGCGGCTTTTTGTTCAAGACCGACATAAGGTTTGTCGCAGTGGATCATGCGCCTGAAACTTCAGGCCAACACCAGCCCAGCATTCCCGCCAGTCCCGCAAGGACCGGAGCAGGGCATGCAGGGTATTGAAACCACCGCCACAGCTGACAACCTTGGAGCACCAGCATGAACGACGCCACCACCGAACAAGCAATCCAGGCCGCGGGCGCGAACGTGGCGCCACGCATCACGCCGGACGACATCTCCGCCAACATCGTCAGTGAGCACTACTTTACGGCAGCACAGGGTGCGCTGGGATTCGCCTGCAACCGCTCGTGGTTCGAGGGAAACGATGGCCCTTACGGCGAGCCCGGCCGCGAGCCGGGGCCTCTCGATCTGTTGACGCTGTGCGTCATCGTCCTGCGCAACGGCTTCACCGTGACAGGCGAGTCGGCTTGCGCCAGCCAGGAGAACTTCAACACCGAAATTGGCCAGCGCATCGCTCGCCAGAATGCCGTCGCCAAGATATGGCCTCTGATGGGCTATCAGTTGCGGCAGCACCTGCATGAGGCCCGAGACGTTGGTACATACGGCGCAGCCATTGAAGGCGGTGGGAGCCGGTCGCTCTGCACATGCGGACCAAACATGGCCTGCACCAACTGCTCCAACAAGCAATCGTCATGAAAACCAATCCAGCATTCGCCCAAGGCGACATCGTTGAATACGTCAACCAGCCCGGCTGGGGTCAATTCTTGGTGCAAGACGTGGAGCAGGACAGCGTTGAAGGAATTGTGTTCTACCGCCTGCACGTCAGTGGCGAGCGCAACGGCAACCAGATGACATTCCTCGAAGAGAACGCCGTCATGGTCAAGAAGTCCGATCGCATGCAACCACACCAAGAGCGCGTGATCGCCGAGCGCGCCCGCGTCGATGGCGACACCGAGCGCCTGCATGCATTCACCGGAACCGAAACCATGCGAAGCCTCGACCTGGCAGAACAGCACCGGCTTGTGCGACAGCTCAACCTGATGCGCCAGCTTCGCACGGTTCTTGACGAGCGCATCGCAGCCTTCACCCCAACCTAAACCACTATCACACACCATCAGGAGCCCACCATGAGAAATATCCGCTACATCGGCAATTCCGCCATCAACAAGGCCTACTACCCACAGACCGGCATCATCTGGACGCCTGGCATGGTTGATACCGTGCTTGACGACAAAGTGGCCGCTGAAATGCTGCTGCATCCTGATGTGTTTGAGGATGCTGGAGATTCGTTCGCCGTGAGCGGAGGCGCTATGTCGCTCGACCCCACCACCGGCGCAATGCAGATCGGCGGAGCTGCTCCGACTTCTGCGCAGCGTGCGGGCGTTCGGGCGGGGATTGGATTTGCTGACGTTGCCTCGTTTTTGGCGAAGACGAAGGTGCTTGAACGTCCGCTTATTGATGAGCCAGTGACGGTGTCCATTACACCGCAGCCATCAACCGGAGACTACACAACATCACTGTCAGAATATCACGCGCTAATTACAAACTCCACCGGCAAGAGAAAAATACTGTTCACGAGCGCTGCGCTAGTACAGCAGAACTTGGCAATTGCGCAGGAAATGAATGGTGGTGCTCCACAGATATTCTCTTCCGTACTCCAAGGAGTTCAAGGGCAGGGCGCTCCATTCACAGGCACCGCGACCGGAAATTTCGGAAGGAGTTGTGTTAGGTTGATAACCCCTGCTCCAGTCATCACAATCGGATTTGTAGGGCAGTCAAACTATTCCTTCGCAAGAATACTTATCAATGGGAAGCGCCTTCCTGTCACGGCTCTTACTGGGGTGAACTTTAACGCGGCCCTGCTAGATGGCGCGGTTGGGATTCCGGCGCTCACCGCTGTGAGTGGAAACTTTGGGCGGACACTCACACTGACGTTTCAGTCAGCAGAGGTACGGACCATAGAAGTTGAAGACCTCCCAGGAGCCGCTATTATTACTGCAATTGTAGTGGGACAAGAGTATCCAGTTGCTCCACTTGTTCGCCCGAAGATGCTTGTGCTTGGGGATTCGTTTGCAGGTTACGGAGGTCAGCTCGCAGGTGCAGAAAGTACGCTGCCAAGCGTTTCACTGACAACCGGAGTAGCCGAGGAGCTTGGCTTTGATGTGTGGCGCATGTCAACTGGGTCAACGGGTATTTATGCACCAGGCCCAGGTGCATACCCAATGCGTTACATAAACCAACTTGCTCGAACCACGAACACCACGCTAGCTGATGGGACGCCAGGGGAAATGGGGTTTGCTGCAACATCTTATGGAACATATGCGCCCGATGTTATTTGGATTTACGGAACTGGAAACGATACAAGCGCCACCGTGGCAGAATATTCGCAGTACGCAGAAAACCTGATTATTTGCGCAAAAGCGCTATACCCAGATGCAAAAATCATATGCACATCAATCTCCAGCGGGTTTACAGAAAGCGGTGCGGCTAGCCCACTTAATGCCGTACTGCGTCAGATTTGCGAGTCCAACGGCGTGCTTTACATCCCAACGGGTGAAGATGAGCTTTCGCAGAGGTCTGCGTTATGGTCTGGAGCCGGGGAAATAAATGCGCCAGCAAACGACGGCGGGAACGCTGATTGGTATCTCGGTAAATATGGCGTTACTGGTGACAGGCACCCGGCGAAAATTGGTGTGCGCTATGCGATTGCTTGGTTCACCAGGGAGATTGGGAAACGACTGAACTCGTAACCCAACCAACCACACCCAGAAGCCCTCCCGCGATGGCTTCCATCCCCGCAAGATCGGGCGTGACGTGCTGACCCAGCAATAGAGTCACGCCACAAAAGAACCCGCCTTGTGCGGGTTTTTGCATTCTTAGAGGCTTCGCCCGGCATAGGGTTTGCCGACACCCCAAGAAGCCCCGAGACTGTGAACCAAGCCCAAGGCCAAAAGCCGAAGGCGAAACAACCTGCTCGTGAGAGCCGGTAATTCCCGCAGCAGGAGGCGCGCGGGCCAGGTCTTCGGACCTGGCCAGTCGCCGAATGTGATGCCCATGCAGGCCGAGCCGGATAGCTCGGATGGAGCACGCAAGCAATGACAGTTGAGCACAACGCAGCAGCAATGCTGGAGGCGGCTTTGAGTGGTGAACTGGCGCTGGATGGCGAACAGAAGACCGTTGAACCGCAAGTCGATGATGGTTTGAAGTCGGATCAGCAGGACGACACCGACGATGGCAAGACCAAAGGTGATGCAGGCGCGCAAGCGAATGACGAACCCGAAGGCGCACCCATTGTCAGCAAGTCAGGCGCTTACACGATCCCCTACGAGAAGTTGGCAAGTGCCCGCCAGGAGCGCGACCAGTTCAAGGCCAAGAGTGAAGAACTCGCCGCCCAACTCGCGCAACTGACCGAAGCACAGCAGGCCAATCTGGCGAAGGCAGCAGAAGGCGCACAGGCAAGGCAGGATGCCGGCCAGGCGCAAACGCAGTCTGACCAGACCCTGGCAGCAGCGCAGGCTGCGATTTCTCAAGGCGTTGACCCAGCCCTATTCGGGGATTTCTCCGAAGAAGGTATTGCCAACGGCATCAAGGCGTTACTGGCGCAGGCAGTCCCTGCCATTCGGGCCGAGTTGAAGGCCGAAATGGACAAGGAACTCGCACCCTTCAAACAGGTGCAGGTGAAGACCGCCGCAGATGCTCACATGACAGCGATCTACGCGAAGCACCCGGATGCCGACGAGTTGGTCGAATCTGGCGAATTCAAGAAGTGGATCGATAGCTTGCCCAGCTTTTCGCGCCAAGGCGTCGAAAAAGCCATGCAGGCCGGAACGACCGAGCAGATTGTCGAAGTTTTTGATTCGTTCAAGGCGCTGTCGGGCAAGCCCGCAGCCAACCCCAAGCCTGCACTGGATGTGCAACGCCGGGTCCCAACCTCGCTGTCGGAGATAGCCGGTGGATCGCCTGTGGACGTGACGCAGCAAACACTGGCCATGGCCGGAAACCCGGGTGCCTTGCTGGACCGGATGGCCGACATGACCAAAGAACAGATTGATGCGGTGATGAACCGCGTTTGAGCAACACCGAGCTGCCCGTGATGGGTCGCTTCTATCCCAACGAAGGAGGTCAACATGACCACGAAATCCAGTGTGGCCGCGGGTTCGCCCAACGCCCAGTTTGTCCAAGCTGCCGGCCTGTTCGCACAGTCCATGCAGCGCAACTCGACGCTCGGTCGCCTGTCTGGCCCGATGCCCCGAAACGAAGCGGGTGCCGCCGAAGTCGTGCGCAAGCAGACATCGACCGACATGCCCATCGTCAAGGCAATGGACCTGACCCGCGGCAAGGGCGACGAAGTTGAATTCCAGTTCCTGCAACCGGTCGGCGCCTACCCCATCATGGGTTCGCGCACCGCCGAAGGCAAAGGCACTGGCCTGAGCTACGACAAGGCCCGTCTGCGCGTCAACCAGGCCCGCTTCCCGGTGGACCTGGGCGACACGATGACCGACCTGCGCTCTGCTGTGGACTTCCGTCGCATGGGCCGCCCGGTGGCCCAGTCGCTGATGGATGGCTACATGGACCAGTCCACCCTGGTTCACGCTGCCGGCGCTCGTGGCTTTCACGACAACATCGAATGGCGCGTGCCCACCGCCGCCCACGCCGATTTCGCCGACATGATGGTGAACACGGTCAAGGCCCCCACCAAGAACCGCCACTTCATGGCCGGCGGCGCCAACGGCATCGAGCCCTTCACCGTCAACGCGGGTGAAGTGCAGATCGCCACCACCGACCTCCTGACCATGGATGTCGTGGATGGTGTTCGCACCATGATCGAGTCGATTGCCCTGCCGCCCCCGGCAGTGAAGATCCCCGGTGATGTGGTGGCCGAAGACAGCCCGTTGCGGGTGATGCTGGTTTCCCCGGCTCAGTACCACGCCTTCTCGCAGGATTCGAGCTTCCGCCAGTTCCAGGCGAACGCTCTGGCCCGAGCGACCAAGGCCAAGAACCACCCGCTGTTCCTCGGCGAGTGCGGTCTGTGGAACGGCATCCTGCTGATGAAGATGCCCAAGCCGATCCGCTTCTACGCTGGCGACGCGATCATGTATTGCGCCGCCAACGACACCGAAACGGAAACCTCGTGCATCGTGCCTGCCGCGTTCAGCACGACCCACGCTGTTGACCGCGCCATCCTCCTGGGTGGTCAGGCCATCGGCCAGGCGTTCGGCTCCAGCCGCCACGGCGGCATGCCCTTCTTCTGGAAAGAGAAGGACTTCGACCACGACGACAAGATGGAACTGCTGATCGGCGCCATTCAGGGCCTGATGAAGATCCGCTGGCTCGTGGACCAGGGCAACGGCTCGAAGCACTACACCGACCACGGTGTGATCGCCATCGACACCGCTGTGCCGATCCTGGGCGCTCGCTCGTAAAGCAACAGGCAGGGCTTCGGCCCTGCTGTTCCATCCCTTCATCAGATTTAGGAGCCCGAAATGGCAACCATCACCAAAAACACCAAGGACGCCCGCGTGCAACTTGGCTCGACCCCTTGGGGCAACCTGTCGGCCCTTCCCTACAAGGTGCAGACCAACGCATCCGGCGCCGTCATCGGCTCGGACACGACCGCTGCCGTGGCCTCCGGCGACAAGGTTCGCGTGGGCCTGCTGCCCGCCGGCTTCCGGTTCGTTGACAGCGAAGTGATCGTGTCCGACGCCTGGACCGCAGCCGTGACCGCCAACCTGGGCTTTGAATACGTCGATGGCGTGGACGATGCCGCCGTGCCGCAGTCTGCAACCTACTTCGGTAGCGCGCTGGCTGTGAACGCGCTGGGCCGTCTGCGCAATGCAACGACCAACGCTCCCGTTGTGCTCCAGAAAGAAGCCTGGTTGATCCTGACCACTGGCGGAGCGGCCAACGCTTCGGCGTCCGTGACCGACATCGTGGTGTTCGGCATCGCTGAAGGCACCGTCAACGGCTGATTTTTCGCCGGAACGTAGCGGGCTGGCTTCGGCTGGCCCGCTTCTGGAGACACACATGGAATTCGTCCGCATCAAGTACACCGGCTGGAAGCCCTACACCGACCGCACGCCTCTGAAAACCGCGTGGACGCCCGGTGACACCAAGCCCATCCCGGCCCAGTACGCGAAACCGCTGCTGCGCTTCGCCGAGTTCAAGGTGAGCGACGACACCACCGCCGCTCCCGAGCAAGAGCAGGCGATGGCCGAGGCCGCGACGCTGGCCGTTGAGCAGGAGAAGGACGACGAGCACCAGCAAATGGAATCCATGCTGCTGCATGTCGAGTCCATGGACAAGGACACGCTCGAAGCCTACGCCGAGAAGTACCAGACCAAGCTGGACAAGCGCCTGGGTGTCGCCAAACTGCGCGCCGAAGTCGCCAACCTGATCGAGCAGTTCGGGGTGCGCTGACATGACGCTCGAAGAACTGATCCGCCGATTCCGCGTCAACGTGAACGACAAGGCGCTGCCTTACCTGTTCGAAGACCTGGATGTGACGGATTGGCTCAACGAAGCCCAAGAGCAGGCCTGCATCCGCGCCCGCCTGCTGCGTGACGACGCCACCGTGGCCGTCACACAAATTCCGCTGACCGTGGGCACGCACACCTATGCGCTGCACGAGTCGGTCTATGAGCTGATCTCGGTACGCCTGATCCACGCAAGCGGTGATGACCCGACACCGCTACCGATTCAGTCCCGTGAGTGGCTGGACAAGAACATCCCGGACTGGCGCGAGAGCGAAGAAGAAGCCTTCTGCATCGTGCAGGACGACACAAAGATTCGGGTTGTCGGCACGTTTGTTGCCGATGACCGCATCGATCTGGAGTGCTACCGCCTTCCGCTGGAAGCGCTCGCCAACGACGCCGACGAGCCAGAGATTCACCGCGCGAACCACATCCACCTGATCGACTGGGCGATGCACAAGGGATTCAGCATCCCCGACATGGAGGTGTTCGACCCGGATCGTGCAAACAAAGCCGAGGCCCGCTTCACGCGCCACTTCGGCCCGCTGCCCGACGCCGACATGCGCCGCATCACGCGCCACGACGTCGAGCACGCCAACACATCAATCCTGCCATGAAGCCCGTCAAAGTACCGGGCTTCACCGGCATCAACAACCGCGCGCCGGATGACCGCCTGCCCAAGGACCAGTCTGGCAAGAGCGCCGTGCGCGATGCGGTGAACGTGGACCTGACGGAAGTCGGCACATTCCAGCGCCGGCCAGGCTCCGAGCGCATCGTGACAGGCTCCAATGTCCGAAGCCTGACGAGTTCGGGCGGTTATGGATACTACGCATCGGGCGCCAGCCTGTACCGATTCGACGGCGTTGCGCCTTCCGAGTCCGTGGCGCAACTGGCGTCGGCCTTCGCCAACGTCTGCTACGCCGAAACACCGAACGGCCTCGCCTGGTCGGACGGCTTCACGCTGAACCTGATCCGAGGTGGATCGACGGCCCGCCTGGTGCCGGCCATGCCGAACCCGGCGCCGCTGTGTGTCGGCCAGGCTGGCGGTTCATTGCGCGAAGGCATGTACGCGGTGTGCTTCGCAACCGTGCTGGCCAGCGGCCTGCGATCGGCCCTGACCGAGCCCGCTTTTGTGCAGGTTCCCGAGAACGGGCGCATCCGCCTGACCATGGCCGCACTGGCTGCGACGGTTGATGTGTTCGTCACGGCGCCCGATGGCGACATCTTCTACCGCGACCGCACGCTGCCGATCGGCACCACGCTGCAGGATCTGAGCGTCATCACATCCAGCGGTGAACCCGTGGTGCACGAGGTCACGGCCTCGCTTCCTCCTGCTGACATCCTGGCGTACCACAACGGGCGCCTGCTGTCGGCTCAAGGCCAGTTCGTGCGCTACTCGCTGCCCTACAGCCTGGGCCTGTACAAGCCCGGCACCGGCTACATCCCGTTCCCAGATCCAGTCACGCTGGTGGCAGCGGTCGAGGGTGGCGTCTACATGGCGACGGCGAAGAAGACATGGTTTTTCCCGGGTGGTGACGTGTCCAAGGCCGAAATGGCTGAAGTCGCGCCCTACGGCGCCACGCCCGGCACGCTCGCCACGATCCCGAACAGCAAGGATGTGACGTGGTTCAGCCCGCGCGGCCCCGTGCGTGCCGGCATCGATGGCTCGATCACGCTGCTGCAGGACAAACAGATCGCATTCGCACCGGCCGACTCCGGCGCATCCATCTACCGCGAAACCAATGGTTTGCGGACTCTCATCACGGCGCTGTCTGGCAGTTCACCGGGCAGCGGTACGGCGGCTTTCGGCTGCTACATGACGGCGCGTTCTGTAACTTAAAGGAGGGTCGAAATGATCCCGGTTGAAGGCTTGAATTACCTGTGGTCTGCCGCGCTCAAAGCGGGCACCCAATATCCGAACCTGTACGTCGGTCTGTACAAGGGCGACTACACGCCGCAGCCCGGCGACACCATGGCGACCTTCCCCGGGCTCGCCACCGAGCAGACGCTGTACTCGCAGACCACCCGGCCTGAACTGGTGCTGGGCGCCATCGCCGACGGCGCGGTGGACAACGAGGCATCCGTTGCCCTGTTCACCGGCACCACCGCCGCCGAAACCGCAACGGGCGGCTTTGTATCCACCTCGCCGACCAAGGGATCCACGACCGGCGTGCTGATCGCGGCCGTGCGCTTCCCGTCGCCGCTGCCGCTTGGTGTCGGCAACAAGATCGAAATCACCGCCCCCTTCACCGCAATCTCTGTCTAAGGAGCCATCATGGCAAAACAATCAACCGGCCTGCGCAATTACATGCTCGACACGGGCAGCTTCAAGGCTGCCATGGACCTTGGTTTCGTCAAAATCTACGCCGGCACCATCCCGTCTTCGGCCAATGACAGCCTGGGCGGCGCGACGCTGCTGTGCACGATCAGCAACAACTCGACGGCCACGGGCCTAACGGTTGAAGCGGTTGCTGCCGATGGCGTAATCACCAAGACCGTCGCCGAAGTCTGGAGTGGCGTGAACGTGGCGACCGGCACGGCATCGTTTTTCCGCTTTGTGACCGCCGCAGACGATGGCACCCTGAGCACCACGCAACGCCGCTGGCAGGGAACGGTCGGTATCGCCGGCCACGACATGAACATCTCGGACACCGCACTGGTTTCCGCCGCGCCGCAGTTGATCGACTACGCGACCTTCGCACTGCCGACCGAGTAAATGGCCGCGCTCTACGTCAAGGTCGTTGTTCGTTCCACGTACTGGGACCACAACGACTCTTTTGCCAGCCTGAAGTTTTCACCAACAGGCGCAGGCACGTATGGCGACGACCTGATCGAGGCCGCCAACTGGCTGTCAGGCCCATTTGGTCCAACCTACGACGGCATCACGGGCCAAGAAGGTCTTGTCGGTCCCGATGGAGGCCCCAGCGAGCTGGAGTTCGTCTTCCTGGCCCCGGATGGCATGCTGACGCTGCCATGCGATGCGCAGATGCTGTTCAGCTCATCGTATGACGCCCACGAGGTGGATGTCCTGACGAGCCCCGATGGCGTGACCTACACGCTGTCTGCGACGGTTGAGGTTCCGCTGAGTGTGTCTTTCGACCTCATCGATTTCGCCATGAGTGGTTCTGCTGTTTTCGCCCCCTGGTGGACCGACCACAACAACACGCAGGAGACAGCGTGAATGGCCCTGTACCCGAAACTGCCGGATGGCCCGAGTCCTGTCGGGACAGCGCAGGTGCGGGCGCAGCGGGTGGCCGGCGGTGACTGGCAGTTCAGCCAGCGCAACGCCACTACCAAGACGCGGGTCAGTGGCGAATTCAGCCGCGTCAACATCGAGCAACTCGGGTTCCTGACCTACGGCTACCCGAAGTCCGACATACAGCAGGGCCGAACGGTCACGCGCTACCAGCTTCCGGCACAGCCCATCCCGACCCCGAAGACCGAGATTGCGGACGTGGCTCCGACGCCGGGAGCGACCTACTTCGGCGGCATCCTGCAGGACTACTCGCAATTCGACACCTTCGCCTACACCTACACCTTTGACGCCGAGGTTCTGGGTGGTGGCACGGAAGAACAGACGCAGGAGGTTGATTACCGAATCATGCGCCGGCATGTGCAGATCGCCCGGTTCAACCAGTGGGGCGGGCACAAGGTCCTGGCCGATGTGTTCCCGGCGACCACGCTCCACCTGTACGACGGCTTCACCAGCGCCGACGCGCAACTGTTCCCGGTGTTTTCTCCGTGCATGGCCTTCGCCGGGAAGATCCCGAGCACGGTATCGGACGCCCATGTGAATGCGGTGTTCTGCGCCTACCCTCGGTTTTCCGAGCGGGTGGACACGGCGGGCCGGCCGCGCAATGACCCATCCGTCACCGTGGTGCAGCTGGGGCAGACGTCCTACAACTTCGCCATCGCATCCGAGGTGTTCGCCGACCCCGATGTGGAATTCGCGCAGTACATGCCGTGCATCGCCACAGAAAACCACCTGGCGGTGCTGATGCGGGAACGCTTCTACTGGACCGAGTACAGCGGTGCGCTGGACCCGCGCGACTACTCGCGCAAGTTCTGGATGCTGCGCGCCATCAACAAGAATTTCAGCACGCTGGAGGTGCTGGACCTGACGGCGCTGTTTGACGGCCAACTGTCCAACGAAACCTTCTGGTCGACGGCGGACTTCTACTACCCGGCGGCCTGGTTCACGCACATCGATGAACTCGCGGCCCAGCACATGCGGACGGTGGCGCTGCCGAACAACGTCTTCCTGCTGTCCTATTTCGTGATGAAGTACGGCGTGCTCGAAGGCACATTCAGGACGCACCACGACATCCGCATTGCCCGCATCGACATGAGTGCAGGCGTCGCGGCATCGATCACCTACGACGAGCCCACGGTTCGCATGGGCGAGTTGTTCGACTCGCCTTCGCTGCCGTCCCTGTTCTGGCCCGGCCTGTTCGTGTCGTGCATGGTGCACCTGGGCGAGAACTACGTCTTGGCGAAGCTGGGCCACGGCCTGCAGCCATCGGCCAAGGCCTACAGCGACGCCGACGCGACACACCTGACGGTAACGCCGGGCGAAGAACCCCTGACGTTCATTCGAAGCACGGACGGCGGCCTGACTTGGGCCGACATCACGCCGACCGGGTTTGATGCAGACCTTGAGCTCGGCAAGTTCGGCGACTTCACGGTGATCGAGCCGCGCAAGGATGGCGCTCCCGGGGTTGTGGCGGTCAACTCATGGCGGGCAGAAACCAGCAGCTACCACGTCTACGTATCCAAGGATGACGGCCTGACGTGGACGCGCCAAAGCAAGATCATCACCGCCGAGACATTCCGGCGCATGGATGGGTCTTGGCGCGACACCCGCGGCCTGGTGCTGGACGGAGCCAAAGACCTGAACACATTCCGCCACCTGATCCCGACATCGGGCCTACTGGACGTGACGATTCCCGAACGCTACACGGACAAACCATGATCGACGTTCACGTCCTGACCCACGCTGGAACCCGGATCGACTGGCTGGCCGAATGCCTGCGCTCGCTGGAGGATGAGCCCTGCACGGTGCACGTCATCCGCAACATGGGCGGCACGGTGGGACATGGCCGCGCGCAAGGCTACCAGCGGGGCTCGCACCCGTTCGTGACCTACGTGGACAGCGATGACTTTGTGTACCCGGGCGTGATGGCGGCCGTCATCGAAGGGCTCAAGACACACGCCAGCGTCTGCACCCATGAGATTGCCTTGCACAACGGTGTAGGGTTTTTCAGAAAGCCTCGCGGTGGTCACAATCTGTTCGCAGCCCGTCGAGAGGCGATTGAACCGCTGCTGGACCACATGGAAACCATCGACTACCTGAGCGATGTCATGGTTCGAAGGCACCTGAAACCTGCGCAACTGGACTTTGTGGGCTACGCATGGCGGCTGCACGAAGGACAGGCCCATAGGAACATCAACGGCGCCATGTTGCGCCAAGAGATTGAGAGGTGCCAATGGCGCAACTGATTAAGAACCAAGCGATCACGTACATTCCCGGAACCGCTGGGCGGCCAGGATATCCCGGCCAGCCCTATCGCTCGGCCAGGACGACGACATCCCGCGTGCAGGTGTGCAGTTACACGCCAGCCTTGCCGCTGAATATTCTCACGCAATCGACGTACAACACCAGCTACCGCACCCCATCTGGCGGCAAGCGCTGCACCATGCAGACAGTCACGATCTACCAGGCCGAGCAGCCGTATATCGCACCCATCCCGTCGGTCCCCGCATCGCCGGCAACCATCATCTACAACTTCAAGCTGGGGTGGAATGGTCGCGCGCGCTCGATTGACTTCCTGAAAGGCCCGGGTCGCTTCACATTCACCATCCCGGTATCGGACGTCGGCGCCGTGGTCGGCCTGTCGCGCTCACCACAGAAGGAAGGCTTCAACGACATCCTGCACGGCTTCTATGTCGCGCACGGTGTCATCCGGGTCTACGAATCCGGCGTCGAGGTGTTGTACGTCGGCGGCATCCCGAATGCGGTGCTGTCGATCACGCGCACCAATGGCACCATCGAATACCGGGTGAACGGCACGCTGGAGCACACCGGAACGGACGCGGGCGGGTCAATGTACCTCGCTGCCTCGCTGTATTCCGGCGGCGATTCTGTGCTCGCCTACAGCATGGTCGAATGGGGCGAGTCGGTGATGGATTCCGGCTTCAAGCCCATGCAGGGCTTCATGGGAACCGAGTCCTATGCCGGGGCCGCTGGATCGTTCAAGCCCATGACAGGCAGCATGAGCAGCATCCGACGCGCGCAGATGTCGGGGTCAACGAAGCCCATGGTCGGCAACCTGGCGGACGGCACCGGGTATTGCCAGATCACCAGCTCATTCAAGCCCATGACGGACGAGGTGTATGGCTTCGGGCTGGAGCCTGAATACAGCCTTGGCTATGGCTTCATGCTACCCATGCAGGGCGTGATGACCTGCCTCACGGGCCGCATCGCCAGCATGGCGAGCTCGACCAAGCCAATGTCGGGTTGGATGGCAGATCGACCATATGCCAGCATTCAGAGCGACCTCAGCCCCATGGTTGGCTACGCAGAAAACTACCTGCTGCCCGGCCAGGGCGTGCTGACCAACTACCTGTTCGGCGTCACCAACATGACGGCCGGCGTGACGCTGTACGCGATCATCGACGCCAACATGCAGGTGACCGGCCTGATGCAGGTGCAGACCACGGCCACCGGCAACATCCCGGTTGGGCTGTCGGCTTCGGCCTCGATGGAGGTGCAGCTCACGGTCAAGGCGTTCATCGAATCCCTGTTCCAGCCATCGGCGGGCGCTTTCGATCAGGCCGGCGAACCGCTGACGGTCTGGGCGCTGAACATGGACATGAACGGGTCCACCCGTTACGAGGGCTACGACTTCAACAGCTTCGCCGAAATTGGAGGCCTGTACTACGGCGCCAAGTACGACGGCCTGTACCTGCTGGAAGGCCCGGACGACGCCGGCACGGCGGTGGACGCCTCGGTGAATTTCGGCAACCTGAACTTTGGCACCATCGCGCGCAAGGCGCTGCCGTACCTGTACTGCGGTGTGGCATCAAACGGAAACCTGATCCTCAAGGTGGTGGCCGAGGGCGCGACCCACCTCTACACCGTGCGCGACAACACCGAGCTTTTGAAGGCGCACCGCTTCGAGCCAGGGCGCGGCCTGCGCGCCAGCTACTACGACATCACGATCATGAACGAAGGCGGCACGGCGTTTGACCTGGCCGAAATCGAGTTCTTCCCGCTTGCACTTTCGAGGAAACTGTAATGGCCACCGTTGACCAAATCATTGACCGCTCCATCGCGCTGGGCGACCTGAAAGCCGCGCAGTCCGAGGCCTACGGCGGGCAGGCCGTCAACGCCGCCACCGGGCACGGCGACGTGTTTGCGCCCAGCATCGAGAATACGCCGAACATCCGGGAACCCAGCGTCATCATCCCGAGCCGCGCAACAGGGGTGGACAGCGCTCTGTTCGACTCGACCTATGACAGGATCATGGGCGACTTCACGGACAAGTACGCGGACTTCATCGTCAGGTACTTCCCGTTGAACCCCGCCTTGATGGCCGCCGTTGAAAGCTGGTTGCAATCGGCCATCGCTGGCGGGACCGGCATCAATGCCAATGTGGAACGTGGCATCTGGCAGCGCGACCGCGACCGCATCACCAACGAGTTTCAGGCCGCGGCCGACGAGGCCGTGGGTTCATGGGCTGCGCGAGGCTTCCCGCTGCCTCCAGGCGCCGCGGTGGCCACGGTGCAGGACATCGCCCGCAAACGCTCCGCCGCCCTGGCCGCCGTTAGCCGGGACGCCGCCATCAAGGCCTTCGAGACTGAAATCGAGAACGTGCGCTTCGCCATCACAACCGCCATCGACTACCGCAGCAAGGCCATCAGCGCGGCCGGCGACTACATCCGGGCCCTGGCGCTGGGTCCGCAGCTCGCAACGCAACTGGCGACCGAGGCTTCCGGAGCGCAGGCCCGGCTGATTTCTGCCGCCGCCGGGTTCTTCAATGCCCGCATCAGCGCGGCACAGCTGGCGCAGCAGAAGAACATCGCCGAGGCCGACATGGAAATGCGCGCAGCCATTCAGACCGATGAGGGCCGGGTCCGGTACGTGCAGATCAAGTCGAACGCCGCGCTGGGTGTGGCGCAGTCGCTGGGCACCCAGGCCGCTGCCGCCCTGAACGCCGTCAACGCCACGGTTCAAAAGATCGTGAGCGAGTGACGCCCATAGGGTTCGACGGGTCTATTCTCATTAGACAAGCTCCGAGGCATAATGCTGGCATGGATATCAATCAGTTCTCGGTTCGATGTTTGCTCGCCCGTTGAGCTGGAGGGCCTTGACCGCATGAGCGCGCCTGCCATCACACGAGCAACCGTGCTGCGCCTGTACCCAAATCAGCAGCAGGCATCGTCCCTGCGCCGATGGCAGGGAGTGCTGCGCTACGTCTGGAATGCAGCACTGGACTGCATGTTCACGTCACGCGACATCAACGGCCGCTGGCCCACGAAGGCCGAGATCCAGACCCTGATCGTTGGGATGAAGAAAATGGAGGGGACCGAGTGGATCTCCGACATCCCCGCTCACGCGCTGCTGACGCTGGCCGACGATCTGCACAAAGCGTTGCTCAACTGGTTCAACAGTCTCTCGGGCAAGCGCAAAGGCCCAAAGATTGCCCGACCACGCTTCCGAGGAAAGTTTGCCCGGCAGTTCTCGATCTACATGGTCAACCAGAACACTTCGTTCGGCGAGGGCCAGGTCAAACTGCCCAAGCTGGGCCTGGTGAAGTATCGGGGCGGCGACCTCCCTTCCGGTCGCCTGCTGTCCAGTCGCGTCTACCGCGAGGCGGACAAGTGGTACATGGCCAGCATCTTCGAGTGCACTGCACCGGAGGTGAATGCCGCACCTGTTGAATGCGTTGGCATCGACATGGGCCTCAAGACGTTGGCCACCATCTATGACGGTCATAGCATCCGCGAGGTGCCAAAGTTGGGCGCCCTGCGAAAGCATGAGCAGAGGCTGAAGCGATACCAGCGACGGATGAGCCGCCGTGTCAAGGGGAGCAACCGCCGCAACCGTGCCAAGCTGGCCATCGCACGGCTGCACCAGCGCATCGCCAACATCCGCAAGGACTACGCGCACAAGGCCACCAGCGAGATCGTGGCCAGTGCGCAAACTATCAAGGTCGAGACCCTCAACGTCAAGGGCTGGGCGAAGAACCGAAGCATCTCCAAGAGCACCGCCGACGCCAGCGTCGGGATGTTCCTGAAAATGCTGCGCTACAAGGCCGCCTTGGCAGGCAGGAGCCTGGTTGAGGTTGGCCAATGGGAGCCGACCAGCAAGACCTGCAGCGACTGCGGTGCCCGTGAGCCCGGCGTGGTTCTGGGCGTCAGTCGATGGGTGTGCAGCGCCTGTGGCGCGATCCACGATCGCGATCACAACGCGGCAAAGAACATTTATGCGTACGGCGAGGAACGCCGAAACGTGACCGGCAACACGGTCGAAAGCGCGTGGACTGGTGGAGATCAGGCGGGAGCAATCTCGCCAGTGCCCCAGGTTGAAACGCGAATCTTGAAACGGGCCACGCGCGAGTCAAATCGCGCGCTTGCCTAAAGTAAATAATTCCGGGGTTCGACAAGCAAGTCTCGCACCAGAACAATCACTACATCAGAACAGGAGCCCACCATGCAAGGCTTTCACCCGCAGAAACACAAGACCCAGCCGAAGAACTACGCCAATGGCGGCATCGTCAAGGGGCCAGGAAGCGGCACGTCCGATAGCGTTCCGGCCATGGTTCCCAAGGACGGCTACGTCATGCCAGCCGACTCCGTGCAGGCGCTGGGATTCAAGCCCGGCATGCGCGCTGTGCAGTTGAGTGATGGCGAGGCGGTGCTGAACCCGCAGCAGGTGCAGGCCGCTGGCGGGTTTCAGGCGCTGGATGCGATGAAGGCCGCCACGCACACGCCGGTACCCGAGCAGGGCGCAGAAGGGCAGAAGTTCTTTTTTGTCAACGGCGGGCCGCTGGACGATGAAAAGCGCAAGCCGTTCATGCCGACGCTGGCGCCCGAAGTGCAGCAGGGCATGACCAAGATGTACAGCGCCAGCATGCCGCCGCAGCCGCAGCCGACCCCAGCCGCCGTGCAGCCTCCTGCCGCGAGTGGTTTCGTTTCCAGCATGGAGCGGAATCAGCGCGCTCTTGACGCATCGACGGCATCCGGCCCGGCAGTCCCGGCCGCAAAGCCGGTGAACCCGACAGAGGTCGAGGGCTGGAGAACCAAGGCGGTCATGGATGGGGCAGCCGAAGACGCGCAAGCCGCATGGGACCGCGGCCAGGTCGGGCAAGCTGCCGGCGCCGTGGCTCGTGGGGCCATCACAGCTGTACCGACAGCCATCGGAGAATTCGCCTACAACACCGTGGCGCCCGTTGCTGGTGCTGCGAAAGGCTTCTGGAATGGCCTGACTGGCGGTGCTGATGCCACTCAGATCCCGGTGACGCCGGCTCAGGCCGCGCCAGTTGTTCCGCCCGCCACCCAGGCGCAACCAGCCGATCGCCCGCCAGCCGCGACCCAGGCCGTGGCGCCATCCGGTCAGCCTGAAAAACCAGGCACGCCAGCCGCCCAGGCGAACGCACAAGCCCCTGCTGTAACCCAAGTCGCACCCGGCGTGTTCCAGCACGGGCGCGGCCAGTTCAGCGACAACGCCGCCGGCATGGGCTTCAAGCCCGGCTTCACCGGCCAGCCCAGCGCGCAGAACATGGACGCCGCCGACAACCTGGCGCAGCGATCCGCTGCCCGTGGGTTCACGCCGCAGGTTCAAGCCCCAGCGCCCGTGGCGTCTCAGAACCTCACGCCACCCGACACCGGGCAGGGCTATGGTTTCGGCCTGGCGAACTCCAGCCGCATCCAGCAGCGCAACCTGTCGATGGATGTGCAGCAGAACAAGCCCGGTGCAAAACTGGCGCTCCAAGGATTCTTGCAGCAGCAGGCCGACGCACCAGGCCAGCAGATCGAGCGCGACCGACTGGCGCAGTCCGCGACCAACTCGGCCGCCGACCGTGGCTTCCGCTCGCAGGAACTGACCGCTCGCATGGGTGACTCAGCCGCCAATCGCGACCTGAAAGCACAGGAACTGGCCGACAACTCGGCGACGAACAGCATCAAGCGCGATGCCGCTGGCGTGGATCTGGAGACGGCGAAGCAGATGCAGAAGCTGCAGAGCGACTACATCAATGCCAAGACGCCGGAAGCCCAGGCCGCAGCAGCGAAGAAGATCCAGACGCTGGCCGGCAAGCAGGACAAGGACAACCGCTTCACGGTGGTTCCTGGCGGGCAGGAGTTCGATGCCGCGGCCGGCGTGATGCGCAACGTGCCTGCGCGCGTGCTGAACAACCAGACCGGGCAGTTTGTCGATGGTGGGCAAGGTGGGCAGGCGCAGCTTCCACCAGGCATGACGAAGCAAGTCGGGACATCGAACGGGAAGCCTGTCTATGAGGACGCCACCGGAAAGCGATTCATCGGAGGTTGATCATTCGCCGTCGAGCTTGCCGTGAAACGGCTTCAAGCCGGGTTGCGGTGCGTCGCTCAAAAACCTCTCAACCTCGCTTGGCTGGTCGGAATTCTCCACCGGCCTCGCGCGGTAGTCCTGCCAGTTGGCCAGAAGCATCAGCACCAGAATGAGCCAAGCCGACTTGATTGGCGTGTACGGCCATGCGACCCTTGCTCGTTCAGGCGAAATCAGGGCCAGCACGCCGAACAGCACTGCCGCGATGATGGCCGCCCCAACGGGGAGCATGGCCCAGGCCTCAAACGGGCTGGAGTCGAAGTAGATCAACGGGTTTGCCAGCGCGATGACAGCCATGCCAGCGGCATGCCGGGCTACCGTGATTGCTATCGGTGTGCTTTTCTCTTGCGCAAGCTCCATGCCATTCTCCTGTTTGGCGCAATATAGCACCATCCCGGCATAGGGTTGGACGCCGAGCGACGCACCCGCGAAAGTGCGGGGATGGCGAACAACGACATCACTCCATTCGACGGCGAACTTGACGAAATCAAGCCAGCCACTATCAAACCGTTCGATGGGAGCCTGGATGGCGAAACACCATCCCGAGGCTTCAAGGGTTGGGCGCAAGACATCGGCGCCACCGCATTGAAGGGTGCCATCGGCGTGCCCGAAGCCCTGGTTGGTCTGGCCGACATCCCAACCGGTGGCGCAGTCGGAAAGTTCTTGGAGAACGAAGGCGGTTCTGTCGGCTTCCGGCCCAAGCAGGCCAAGGAAATCGCCAACGACTGGCACTCCGACGCCACCAAGCAGGCGCAGCAGAAGTTCCAAGCCGCTGAAGGCATTGGCGGCAAGCTGCAGGCGGCCATCGAAAACCCCAGCATCATCGCCACGTCGATTGGCGAATCGCTTCCTGCCATGGGTGCCGGCGGTGTCGCAGCGCGCGGCCTGCTGGCGGCAACCCGACTCGGTGCCATGGGCGCCCAGGGCGCGGCCATTGCCGGCGCTGCCGGTGAAGGCGCGATGATGGCTGGCCAGCAGGCCGAATCCATCCGCCAGGAAACCGCCGATGGCTATCTGACGCCAGGACAGTCCGCTCTCGCAGCTGGAACCGGCCTGATCGGTGGCGTGGTCGGTGCTGCCAGCGGGCGACTCGCCAACAAGCTGGGCGTCGGCGACGTGGACACGATGGTTGCCCAGGGCGCCAAGGCCTTGAAGCCCGTCACGCCGCTGGTGCAACAGCAGGCCATCAAGAGCATTCCCAAGCAGATCATCCAGGGCGCCATCACAGAAGGTTTCCTCGAAGAATTGCCGCAGTCGGTGGCCGAGCAGGTGCTGCAGAACATCGCGCTGGGCAAAGACTGGCATCAGGACGTGGACGCCGCGATTGTGCTGGGCACCTTGTCGGGTGGCGCCATGGGTGGCGGTGCAGCCGGGTTCAAGGGCTACATGGACCGCAGCACAACAGGGCCGGCGCCTGTCACGCCGCCGAAGCCCGGCCTTGACCGCATGCGCCAGGAGTACGAGGCCCGTCTCGCGCAGCTCGCGCAAGAGGAATCCGGCGAACCACAGGTACCCCAGACCACGCCGCCCAATGGCCGAGCCATCCTCGACGCTCAAGCAGCGCAGGCCAAGGCCGCCAAGGATGCGCAGACCGCAGCAAACCGCGCGGTGATGACGCCAGATGACGAGATTTTCCAATCGACCGGCGCCACGGTGCCACGTTCGGTGCAGATGGGCCTGAACCCAGCCAAAGGCGCCATGAGCGCCGCCGCCGCCGTGGCCGTTGACACTGGCGCCGCCGATCAGGTGCAGCAACAGAACGCGATGACACAGGCCGCAGAGGCTGCATCGCAGGAGGCAAAGAAGCCCGCCAAGAAGTACGCACACCGCGTCAATGGCACGCTGGATGGCAAGCCGTTTCAAACCATGGTCATGGCCGAATCGCCAGATGAAGCCATGGTCGCAGCCGTCAAGGCATCGCATGGCCTGCAGCCTTCAGCCGCCGAACCCGTTTCCAAAACCGCAACCCCTACCGCAACCCCTACCGCAACCCCGGGAGAAACCACCCTTGAGCCTCAAGCCATTGAGCCCGTCCAAACAGTCGCGAAAGAACCGCAAGCACAACCAGCCGTCGAAGGAGTAACCGATGTTGCCGATCAAACCAAGGCCGTTGCTCCCATGGCGCAAGCGAGCGAACCTGAAACGCAGAATCCAGGCGGCGAAGGCGGCAGCCCAGAGTCTGGGCCAGCAAGCAGCGTACGCCCTGAAATCACTACAGCTCCCGCAGATCTGAAGCCACCGCGCGGCATCCTGGCCAAGAAGGCAGAAGCCGACGCAGCCCGAGCAGGAGCAAAGAATGAACAAGCCACCCAGCCCACCGCCGCCGACACCAGCCCAGCTACGGCGCCAGCAGCAGGCCGCACTGGTGTTTCTGGAGTCGATGAACAGGGTGCCGTACCGGCATTGAGCAATGTCCAAAACCCACAGAGCCGACCCGCCGGAACCGAAACCCAAGCCGCGCCAGTTGAAGCGAGCACGCCAGCACGAGGCGATGCAGCCGCAGCCGCTGGAATTCCCGCAGCGGGACAAGACGCCGGTGTACGGGCGGATGGGGTAAGCGACGAGGCGCCGACCGTACAGCAGTTGCGCGACATGCCGATTGACACAAAGGAGCAGGCCAAGGCCTACGCCGATGGCTACGCAAAACGACTGGCCGCAGAGGCCAAGTACGGGCAGGGCCGGTTCATCGGAGCCAATGAGAAGCCGTGGTCTGTTGCCAACGCTGACCTTGCAGAAAAGAACGTCAGGGCCAATGAGGCGGCAGAACTGAACTACTGGCAGAAGCCATACGAAGATGCCATCAAGGAATTCCGATTCCAAGGATTGCCCCGCGCCAAGTGGGAAGCAGAGCGCAAGAAACGCGGCATGACAACCGAAGTTGCAGCACCTGGAGCCGGTGACGTCCAAGTCGATGGGGTGAAGATCGCCGAGGCCGCGCACCAGGCTGCGACCAGCCACAAGAACGACTTGCCGCAACCCACCGAGGCACAGAAAGAAGCTGGCAACTACGCCAAGGGCCACATCACGATCGGCGGCCTTGACATCACGATCGAGAACCCAGCCGGCAGCAAGCGCCGCCCAGAGTGGCCCGCGCTCAAGAACCACTACGGCTACTTCAAAGGCTCCATTGGCGCCGACAAGGATCACGTTGACTTGTTCATGACCGACCGGGCTGGCGATGCCAGCCTGCCGGTGTTCGTGGTGGACCAGACCAACCGCGACGGCACGTTCGATGAACACAAGGTGATCATGGGCGCCGCCGACGAGGCCGAAGCCCGCGCGACCTACCTGCAAAACTACGAGAAGGGCTGGACCGGACTGGGCGCCATCACACAAATGTCGCAGGACGAGTTCAAGGCCTGGGTGCGCGACCCGGACAAGACAAAGAAGCCGGTGGCGCTCAAGCGTGGCGTGCTGGCGAAGATGGCAGCGCAGAAGGCAAAGGCCGACCAATCCAAGCCGAAGCCTGAAACCACCGCCAAGGCACCGCCAGCAGAGCCGGTGAAGCCTGAGCCAGCACCGCAGCCGAAGGCGGAGAAGCCTGCCAGCAAGACGCCGACCCTGGACGAGCACACCGCGGCCATCAAGGCGGTGCGCGCCGGCACGGCCAGCATTGAGTCTTACCAGGCCTCATTCGCGTCCATGGTTGACGACCCGTCTGCCGTCAAGGTTGAGCTGAACACGCTGAACAAGGAAACACTGCTGCGCTCCGGTGGCGCCTTCTTCTACCAGCGCTACAAGTCAGAAAACAAGGCCGATGTCATCGATGCCATGTACGACGCCCTGGTCAACGAGTACGCGCTGGGCAAGGAGTACGGCCCGACCGGCTACATGATGGGTGAGCGCAAGAGCTACGATGCCGCCAAGGCCAAAGCGCTGCGCGATCTGGTTGACGGTCAGACCGCCGAAACGCTGGCCGAGTTCGCATCCGAGGTGAAGAAGGCCAGCGACGAATACAAGGCAGAGCGCGAGACCAGGGCTAAAGCACTGGAAAACCCGCAAACCCTGGATGACTTCCGGGCCGTCATGCGCGAGCACATCAGAGGTGGAAAGACCCGCAAGGAAGCCTTCCTGATGTTCACGCCAGAACAGCGGGTCAAGTTCGATGAGATGGAGGCTGAGACCACCAAGGAGGCTCGCGAAACCCGCAAGCGCGAGCGCAAGACAGAAGTCCGTGCGGCAGGCCAGACCACGGGCGGAGAAGTCATTTCCACCAAGCACACCCGAGACGGCTACGACCTGTTCGTGGTGCAGTTGTCTGATCGCCTGAGCCGTGAGGACTACACGACCGTGCTGGCCAGCGCCAAGAAGTTGGGCGGTTGGTACAGCGCATTCCGCGTGAAGGGTGCCGTGCCAGGGTTCCAGTTCAAGGACAAGGCAAACGCCGAAGCGTTCTTGAAGCTGGCTGGCGGCGATACGACCGACGCACAAGCGCAGGCCGAGCAGCGCCGGGATGCCTTCGAGGACAACCGCAGCGAAACCGCAGTGGAGCGGCTGCGCGCCATGGCCGACAAGCTGACCGAGCAGGCTGCCGAGATTGAGGGCCGCGACCGCAAGACCAACACCGCGCGCCGCGCCCGCTTTGCATCAAGCGCACTGGCCGAGGCTTCCGGCATGAAGGCCAAGGCGCAGACCATGCGCAACGTGGCGCAAGCCATCGATGACGGCAAGGCAAAGTTTCTGGACGGAATCCGAACCAAGTCCCATGTGGACATGCTGACCGGCCTGGTGGCGACGGCCAAGAACAACGAGTTGATCGCCAAGTACGAGACCTACGCCGAACAGGAGAAGCGCAAAGGGGAGCCGCCGACCGCTGAGACGGCCGACTTTGCCGAGTTCCCGGCATTCACCGCCTACCGCTCAGACCTTGCCAGCCTGGCCCGCCAGATGCAGGACGTTGACGGCACGAAAAAACTGGGCGACCAGTTGATGAAGGTGGCCGACGACGTGTCAGACGCCTATCTGGCGTTCGCCAAGGATCCCGGAAATCTGTTCAAGCTGTCCACGTTCAGCGTGCGCCGCGGCGACGAGGTGAAGGCCGCCATTTTCCCGAGCAAGGATCTTGCCGAGCGTGCCATCAAGCGCAGCGGGTTGACCGGCAAGGCCATCGTGCTCGCCGAGAAGCGCGGCGTGAACCGCATCATCATGAGTCCGAGCGAGGCCATCAATGCTGGCATCTGGACGGGCGACGGCGACAAGCGTATCACTCTGACCGTTGACGCCGGCAACACGCTGGTGGATGCCATCGGCCGCCGCGGCAACAAGGCCAACGGTTTGACCGTGCCGTGGCAATTTCAGACCGCAAGCGATCGCCTGAAGGCCCTGGCCCGCATGGGAATCGAGACACCAGCCGAGTACCGATCGACCTTGCGCGAGTTCATCGGCATGCAGGAGCGTGCAGTCGCCAACAAGGTGCGAGAGATGGAACTTGCTATGGCCGGCAAGAAGAATGACGGCCTGGACTTCTTCCCGACGCCGGCCGAGGTGGCGGACCAGATGGTGGAGGCCGCCGACCTGTCGCCTGACATGGCGGTTCTGGAGCCCAGCGCCGGCATGGGGCACATCGCTGACCGCATCCGCGCGGCAGGCGCCGAGCCTGATGTGATCGAGATTTCTCCGGATCGGCGCGAGCTGCTGGAGGAAAAAGGCTACCACCTTGCCGAGACCGACGACTTCATGGCAATGCAGCCGCGCGGTTTCTTCACCTACGGCGACCGCTTCCGAGCGCCAGACGGCACCGATGGGATCATGCGTGGTGTGAGCCAAAGCCGCGTGCGATTGGAAGATGAGCAGGGGAACCGACTGGGCCTGTACGACCGTGACGAATTGACCGGCATCGGGCACCGCGGCTCATGGAGCGGATACGACCGCATCATCATGAACCCACCGTTCAGCAAGCGCCAGGATGCCGAACATGTAAGGCACGCTTACACGTTGCTCAAGCCGGGCGGCCGGATTGTGGCGATCATGGGCGAAGGCGTGTTCTTCGGCCAGGACAAGAAGGCCCAGGATTTCCGAGACTGGCTGGACGAAGTTGGCGGAACCGCCGAGAAGTTGCCGGCCGGCAGCTTCATGGACCCGAGCTTGCCAGTAAACACTGGCGTGAATGCCCGCATGGTGGTGATCGACAAGCCTGCTGGCGATTTGAAGATGGCCCCGATCGATGACACGGAATCCGACACCACGGAAACCAAGGATGAAGCCAACTACGGCACCAAAGACCAAGCCCAAGGCACCCCCACAGACCGCGCCGTCATGGCCATGGCCGGCGACGGCAAGAGCGCCGACGAAATCCTGCGCTTCATCGCCAACGCTTCGAAGTCCCAATTCAACCGCCAGATTGCGAACCTGCTGCGCCGCACCAAGGCCAACCCGGCGGTTTCCATCGGTGGCGAAATGGGCGGTGGCGCTGGCTTCAAGTTCCTCGCCAAGTACAGCCGCAAGAATCACGAGGTCACGCTGTCCGAAGGCGCCAGCGGCAAGGCCGAGCAGATCCTTCTGCATGAGATGGTGCACGCCGCAACCCTGCTGGCGCTGGACCGTGGAGGCGAGCACGCGGCCCGCATGAGTGCGCTGTACGAGTCGGTGAAGGCTCAGGGCCTGGATGACGCCTACGGCATGAAGAACGTGGGCGAGTTCGTGGCCGAAGCGTTCACCAACCCAGAGTTTCAGAAGGCGCTCAAGGGCTACAAGGCCCCGGGCGGAACGGCATGGGATCGGTTCGTCGCAGCGGTGCGCCGCATCCTGGGCCTGTCGGACAAGTCGCAGGACGCGCTGTCGGCTGCGCTGGAGCTGGGTGTCGAGGTGATGCGCGAGAACGTGCCGCTGCGCAAGGCGCGCAGTTTCAGCGCGGAAGATGCGCCGGAATACTTCGGCATGGCCGACGCTGCCAGCCTCAAGCAGTCCGCCCTGGACCAGATCCACCAGACCCTGAGCCACCCCGGCAAGGTGTCGGTCTGGGATAAAACGATCGGGACAATGCGAAATTTGTCCGAGCGCTCGCCCGCCTTCAAGCCGGTATTCGACGCCGCCCAGCGCTTCCTTGATGACGTTTCCCTGCTGGCCAACGAAGCCGCCGACGTGGCGCCGCGCCTGCTGCCGAGCGTGGAGTCCTGGCGCGACCTGACTAAGAAGCCGGTCAGCGCAGAAGACAACAAGGCAATCAGCAAGCCGATCTTTGAGGGCACGCTGATGTGGGGCCGAGACACGGACGGAAAACCCGTTCTGGTGGACGACATGGCGAAGAAGTACGCCGACCTGAGCACCGAGAAGCGCGCCAAGATGCTGATGGCCGCCGGCCGGCTGGACGACCGCGTGCTTCGCATGTGGCAGGGCCTTCCATCGGATCAGTTTGACGCCCTGGTCAACAGCCGCTTCGAGAGCCAGATGCTGAAAGCTGGTGTGGTCTGGAAGGATGCCGAGCTGAAAGCGCTGTTCAACCTGAACGACCAGCAGATCAGCCTGTACCGCGAAGCCCGTCAGGCCATCGACCGCTCCATCGACCTGACGGCACGCGCCGACATGCTGCGCGCCGTGGGCACCGGGTACGCCAGCATGCGAGACGCCGTGCTGGAGTTGCCGACGCTGGCCGACGCCCGCGACTTGTTGGTGGAAACGCTGCACGCCGACGCGCTGGACAACGAAGACCAGGCCGACCGGCTGTCCGGGATGATCAACACCATCGCCGATCGGTTTGAGAAGGCGACCAGTCTGATGAAGGACGGTTACGCCCCGCTGTCTCGCTTTGGCCGCTACACGCTGGATGTGGTGGACGCCAGCGGAGAGCGCCAGTATTTCGGCATGCACGAAACCATCCGCGACGCGAACCTGGCGAAGATCCAGATGACCGCCGAATTCCCCGGCGCCACGGTCACGCAGGGCACCATGAGCGCGGAAGCCTACAAGCTGTTCGCCGGCATCACACCCGAGTCGCTGGAGCTGTTCGGCAACATGCTGGGCCTGGACGCCGAAGGTGGCGACGCCCGCGACAAGGCGTTTCAGGAATACCTCAAGCTGTCGAAGAACAACCACAGCGCATTGAAGCGCCTGATGCACCGAAAGGGCATCGCCGGTTACAGCGAAGACGTGGGCCGGGTGCTGGCGAGTTTCGTCTACTCCAACGCCCGCCAGGCTGCGGGTGGGCTGAACGCCGGGACCATCGAGGAAGCCGTCAACGCGATCCCGAAGGATCAGGGCGAACTGAAAGACGTTGCGATGGGCCTGCGCGACTACGTGCGCGACCCGCAGGAGGAAGGCCAAGCCATCCGCGGCATGCTGTTCGCGCAGTACCTGGGGGGTTCGCTGGCATCGGCTTTCGTCAACACGACGCAGCCGTTCGCCGTGACCCTGCCGTGGTTGAGCCAGTTCGGCGGCATGAAGGTGGCCGGCAAGCACCTCGCCAAAGCCTTGAAGGACATGGCCGGCAAGGGCGCCTACGAGGCCGACCTGAAAACCGCGCTGGCCCGCGCCGAAGAAGACGGGGTTGTGTCGCCACAGGAAATTCACGCCCTGATGGCCCAAGCGCGCGGCGCTGGCGGCCTACGATCGGGTGATGGCACCCGGGCCGGCAACGCCCGCGCATCCGCATCGAACGCCTGGGAGCGCACGAAAGTGGCATGGGGCCAGCCGTTCGCCCTGGCAGAGCAGTTCAACCGCCGGTCCACGTTCATCGCGGCCTACCGGCTGGCGAAGGAAAGAGGCATGCAGCGCCCGGACCAGTTCGCGCGCCGCGCGGTGCTGGAAACGCAGTTTCTCTACTCCAAGGCCAACAAGCCGAAGTGGGCGCGCGGCGCCATCGGAGGCACGCTATTCACCTTCAAGGTCTACAGCATCTCCTACCTTGAGCTGATGAACCGCATGTGGACGCAAGGCGGACCAGAAGGAAAGCGCTCCGTTGGCTGGGCGATGGTCATGCTGATGCTGATGGGTGGCGCTGGTGGCCTGCCGTTCTTGGAGGATCTGGAAGATCTGATCGACGGCATCGCGCAACTGATGGGCTACAACGTGAGTTCCAAGCAGTGGCGCAAGCAGGCCATTGAGGATGTCATCGGCAAAGAACTGGGCGAGTTCGTCAATTCCGGCCTGTCTGGCCTGCCAGGCGCACCCATCGACGTGTCGGGCCGCCTGGGCATGGGCGACCTGATCCCCGGCACCGGCCTGCTCATGACCAAGCAAAGCCGCGAGCGCGACCTGATGGAGATTGTTGGACCGGCCGGCGACTTGGTGGCGCGCGGATTCACCGGAGCCCGCAAGGCGCTGTCGGGCGACCTGGGTGGCGCGGCGCTGGAACTGTCCCCTGGTGCCGTTCGCAACGCGGCCAAGGGCATCGACATGATCACGTCGGGCCAGTACAAGGACGCCAAGGGCTACAAGGTGCTCGACACGACGCTACCAGAGGCCGCAGCCAAGCTGATCGGGTTCCAGCCGCGCAGCGTGGCCAAGGTGCAGGAGGCCAACAGCTTCATGATGCGCAGCAAGGCCTTCTACTCGCAGCAGAGCGGCGAAATCAAGGCCCAGTGGGCGCGCGCACTGTACGAGAAAGACGATGGCGCGCTGCAGGATGTGCGCGATCGCCTGGCGACATGGAACCGGAACAACCCGGATCAGCCGATCGTGGTGAAGATGCCCGATGTCTGGAAGCGCGTGCGTGAAATGGGCAAGGACCGCACGGAGCGGATCGCCGACACCGCGCCCAAGGCGTTGCGCCAGGAAATGCGGGAGTTGGCACGCGACAACTGATCGGGTAGGATTGAGCCTCCTAAACGTGAGTGCGTAGTTTTCGCGGATAAGCCCAAGGTGGGACGCCAGCCTTCCAAGCTGCGCTGAGTTCGGTTCGACTCCGACTATCCGCTCCAGTGTCGAGCCAGAAGGTGTGCGGGGAGTCTCGCTGGCATCAAAGACAAAACCCCGAGAGTCGCAGCCTCACAGGCGACTGAAACCCCGCCATCTTCACAGATGCGCGGGTTTTCTTTTGCCCGGCATAGGGTTGGCGCCCATCGCGTCTACCTGAGACAGTGTAGGCATGAAACTCGCTCTGCGCCGTGGTCCCGCGACCGATGCAACGTGGATGGACAAGCTTGCGTCCAAGATCATCGCTGTCCGCTTGATGACCGAATACACGCACGCAGGCATCGTGATCGGCGACACGCTTTACCACGCGACCGCCAGGCTCGGCCTGCATTCGACGACCTACACGCCCGAGCGCTGGGAGCTGATCGACCTGGGAATGGGCCGCGACCTTGACGCGCTGAGCCTATTTGCCAAGCACGATGGCGCGGGATACGACTGGTTTTCTCTGCTTGCCTTTGCACTGATCCCCGCCCGCGATTCGCGCCGCTTCTACTGCTACGAGTGGTGCCACCTCGCCATGACCGGCAAGCACCCAACCGAGCGCGCGACGCCTGAGTCTCTGCTTGAACTCGCATTGAAAGCACGACATGGCTGATCCATTCAAGCACAACATCAAGATCATCCAGGGTGCAACGCTTTCGGATGTGACGACGTGGAAAGCCGGCACTCCTGCTGTTGCTGTTGACCTGACCGGCTGCACGGCCCGGATGCAGGCCAGAGCCAAGATCACCGACACCGCCACGCTGTTGAGCCTGACCACGGAGAACGGCGGCATCGCGCTGGGTGGTGCGGCTGGCACCGTCGCCATCAACATGGCCGCGGTAGCCACAGCAGCGCTCACATGGAAGTCGGCGGTCTACGACCTTGAGATTGTGTTCGCTGACGCCACGGTGCGCCGCCTGCTTGCCGGAAGCATTTCCGTGTCTCCCGAGGTCACACGATGACGCAGGAGGTTCTGGTTGTCTCAACGACCGAACTCTTGGTGCAGGAGGTTGGTGGTGAATCGCTGGTCGAGCAGGCTGTAACGCAGGAAGTCCTGACGGTTGCCGAACAGGGTCCACCCGGACCGCCTGGTGGTGGCGTCACGCTGCTGGGCCGGCTGGCGAACCTGGCCGCCTTACCGGTGTCTGGCGAACTTGGCGACCTGTACATCATCGAAGCCGAGGCGAACCACGGATACGTGTGGGACGGCGCGGCATGGACGGACACGGGGCCGATCCAGGGGCCGCAGGGCGATGCAGGACCTACCGGTGCAACCGGCGCCACGGGAGCGACCGGGGCCACGGGCGCCGCCGGAACCAACGGGACCAATGGAATCGACGGCCAGGATGGCGCATCTGCTTACGCGGTTGCCGTAGCCAATGGGTTCGTTGGCACCGAGGCGGCATGGCTGTCCTCATTGGTCGGCCCCACGGGTGCAACGGGAGCGACTGGATCGCAGGGAATTCAGGGCATCCAAGGCATTCAGGGGAGCGCTGGAGCGACTGGCGCAACTGGGGCCGCAGGCGCTGATGGAACGGATGGGCAAAGCGCCTACGAACTCGCGCTGGTTGACGGATTCGTCGGCACGCTTGCGCAATGGCTTGATTCGCTTGTCGGCCCAACGGGCGCCACTGGCGCTACAGGAGCCGCCGGCAGCGATGGAGCACCCGGGGCAGACGGATCGCCCGGCGTAGGCGTTCCAATTGGCGGCTCCACAGGCCAGGTCCTGGCAAAGACCAGCGCCACGGACTACGCGACGGAATGGGTTGATCCTGCTGGTGGCGGCACGGTCACATCGGTCGGGCTCACGGTCCCTGCCGGGCTGGATGTTGCCGGATCGCCAGTCACTGGCAGCGGAACCCTGGCCATCAGCTACTCGGCAGGCTACTCGATCCCTGCTGATGCAGCGCAGGCCGACTGGAGCACGGCATTTGGCTGGGGCAATCACGCATCGGCAGGGTATTTGAACGGCGCATCCATTGGGTCTACCGTGCAAGCCTACGCGGCGAATCTGACAAGCTGGGCGGCGCTCTCGCCTGCTGCGAAACAGGATGCGCTCGTCAGCGCCACCAACATCAAGACCATCAACGGTACAAGCCTGCTTGGCTCCGGGGACATCACGGTTTCTGGCGGTGGTGGCGTGACAGTTGCTGCAACCGCGCCGGCATCTCCAGCCGAAGGCGATCAGTGGTACGACACCACGAGCGGCATCCAATACACCCGCGTTGCAACCTCTTGGGTGGAGCCTGTCTGATATGCCAGTTTCATTCCCATCCACCCCAGCGACGAACGACGAATACACCTTCGGCACAACGACGTGGGTATTCAACGGCGTCGGATGGGAAGTCGCTCCGGCTGCATCGAGCGGCCCCAACTCATTTCAGGCAGCGGTAAAACAAAACTGGTATGAAACGCTTGTCACGACCGCACCGAATCCAGTTCAAAACATGACCGGCGTGCTGCTGCAATACGTCTAAGGAAAACACATGCCTACCGCAACCCTCACTTGGTCCGCTCCGCACGGCGACAGCAACCTACAAAGCACGTTTGCGGCGACGAACCAGGGCGCTATTCAGTTGATGAACCAGTATTTCACAGCGCTATCCGCGTTCAGCGATTTCCCGTGGGAGGTTTGCAGCTTTGAAGGTACGACAGCGCCTTGGTTCGTCACGCTTCGTAGGAAGTCGCTGGCGGCTGGGCGGATTGTTTTCATTGCGGTCACTTCGGCGCCTGGGGCTACATACAACCCGCAGCTTGGGACGATAAGCTGGAGCGCTACTGGCGTCAGGGCTGCATTTTTCCCACTGGCGACAAGTGACACGCCGGCAAACATTCTCGCAACCAGTGGAGATGTGTTCACAAACCCGTCTGGCAGCTGCGGACTTGGCCCAAACACCGCGATGACGACCGGAACAAACAGCCTCAATTGCATGGCCTGCGAGGATGGCTTGTTCATGAAGTATGGAGCGGCATCAACCACATCGACCGCTTTTATTGTCGGCGACTTGCTTGAGGACGATTCTGGATCGCAGGCTCCAATATCGATTCTCAGCTCTGGCGGAGGGCTTGATTCCATGAACCCCAGCCCAACTCCAACAATAGGTGGTGCTGGGGGGTTGGCAATCCAGGCTGGCGCAACGATTCACTTCGGAACCGGATTCCAGGCTCCAACTGCCATCGGAACCTATATGCGTGACAACGGGACAAAAGAAAGCTGGTTCCTGCCGCGCACGCTTTGCAGCTACAGCCTGCCGCTTGGGCAGTCTATGAAATACAAGCTGCGCCAGATTGCCTATGGGCCAACACCACTCGCGGCTTACGAAACAATGACTGACACCGGAGCCGTCCTGAAGGCGATCAGCACCTACCCGGCAGCGACAACAGGATTCCCATGGCTAACCAACTTCAAGGTCTGACCCACCATAGGGTTTGTCCATGCTGCAGTGTGCGGTGAAACTGCCGTCAGTTTCAACCTAACCGGAGCCTGCCATGGGCAACCCATCAACAGATCAACACCAGCCAAGCGGCATGAGAAGCCCGTCATGGAACTTCTGATCTGGTATCTGGTGGTTGCGGCCTGGTTCGGCCTGTCCATCCGTGGGGCGTTCAAGCCGGCAAAAAAAATCACCCCGCGTAACTATGCGCGTGAATTCCTACAGCAAGTAACGCCGTACACCGAGCGCCAGAGCTGGTGGAGCGATTCGACATTTGACACAGAGCACAAGCATGGCCCCGCAAAGACCCACCACTGAACACCGCTGGCAATGGTTTCTCGACAAGGTTTTGCCTCAGTTGTTTGTCGCCCTGGTGCTGGCGGTGTCGGGTGGCATGTGGCTGACCTACACGACCGTCAACGTGATGGTTTCCAAGCTGGACAGTCAGGCGCGGGACATTTCGGAGGTTCGGGCAGATATCGCCAGGGTGGAAGACAACATCAAACGGGTCGAGGCCAATTCCGTGACGCGCTCCGAGATTCTGGAAACGATGAAGCGCATCGAGCAGCAGATGCGGATCGCCATGCTGGAGGCCGGTGTTCGGCTTCCAAAAGACTTCTTGTCGCAATGACCACCGTGACCGACGTACTCAAGCAGCGCGGCAAGGTGGTTGCCTTGTTTGTGGTCTGCGGCGCCGTCGTTGCGGCCATGCACAAGGATGCGGCTGCGGCGATCTTCGCTGCGCTGGCGGTCCCTGTGGGTGCGCTGGCCGGCGTTGAGGCTTGGGCCTCGAAAGGCGTGGAATGAAGCTCGTTGACAACTGGAAACTCATCGTCAAGAAGGCGTGGTCCGCCCGCTTGATGATCCTTGCGGCAATCCTTTCAGGAGTCGAAGTTGTACTGCCTTTTCTTTCTGAGTCCATCCCTCGCGGCACGTTTGCTGTTCTCTCTGGCATCACCGTGGCCGCTGCTTTCGTGGCCCGACTCGTCGCCCAAAAAGGAATCAGCGAATGAAGCCGATCAGGATGCCTAAAGTACCGCCAGGACTCGCGCGCAAGGGTGCCATCCCCGCCGTATTCATGGCCGCGCTGACCGGGCCGCTGGCGCACGGAACGCTGGTGCGCTGGGAGGGCGACATCCACAAGGTCTACTCCGACCACCTGGCCGGTGGCTTGCCCACGTTCTGCGCCGGCCGAACGGACTGGACGGCAAAGCCCGGCACGCTGCTGACCAGCGACTTCTGCCAGGAGGTCAACAAGATCACGCTGCTGGAGTATGGCTTTGCCGTGCTGGCCTGCGCGAACTGGGATTACCTGAGCGCAACCCGCTTGGTCGGCCTGACGATCTTCTCCATCAACGTCGGCAAGGATGGCGCCTGCAATTCGCAGGCCGTGAAAAAGATCAACGCGGGCGACATCAAGGGCGGCTGCGACCTGATCGCCTACACCCCGGGCGGATCTCCGAACTGGAGCTTTGCCGGCGGCAAGTTCGTCCAGGGTCTGCACAACCGGCGCAAGGCTGAACGCGACCTTTGCCTGAGAGGCCTCACATGAACTGGATTGACGAACCCGAAGAAGACCGCCAGCTCGTGGAGCGCGGCGCCATCCTGGCTCAGAACGTAGCCCTGGCCGCTGCCGTGTTCTGCGCCTGCGGCTTCATTGCCACTCTGATTGGAATCGCCATATGAACGCACTGCTCGCCTGGTTCAACCCCACCCGCTGGATCGCGCTCGGCGTGGTCGTTGCGGTCATCGTGTCGGGCTACCTGTGGCACCGGCATTCGCTGATCGAGATTGGCCGCGCTGAGTGCGAGGCCGCTCATAAAGCATCTGCCGCCGAGGCGGCAACAGTGCAGGCCGGCCAAGACACGGCGGCAACCAAGGAGGTCATCGTCACCGAGACGATCACCGAGACGAAATACAAAGACCGCATCAAAGAGGTGATCCGCTATGTCCCAACGTCTGGCACTGTGTGCCCTGCTGACCCTGAGTTTGTGCGCCTGTTCAACGCTCAAGACTGAGCCGGTCAAGCCGCAAATCAGCGACACGCTGCGCGCCGCGTGCGAGTCGCTACCCGCACTGCGCGCCGAGGCCGGCCAGGACATGCGCCAGGCACTGCTGCAAAACCGTGCTGAGTCCGTGCTGGTGCACGAGCAATGCGCCGCCCGGCACCGTGGAGTGCTGGCCGCTGTCGGCGTCTCAACTGTCACCCCCGTGGCCAAGCCTGACCGCTGGGACGAATTTCGCAACCTGCTTGATGGAGTAAAACCATGACCCGCTTTCTTACCATCTTGGTGATGTCGATCGGCTTTCTGCTGACCGGCTGCGCCACCCATGAAAAATACTACGAGGCCGTCAAGAGTGTCGAGGAGGCCAAGGCCAACGCCCAGGCCGCCCAGGCAACGGCCATCATGAAGCTGGCCGGTGATGGCGACGCGCAAGCCAAGGGCATGGCGCTGATGTTTTTTGCAATGCAGGGCGCCAAGGCCGGCGGCAATCAAACCGTGATGGCGCCTCCGGTTGATCCGGTTCTCGAATGGGTTCGCGTCCTGGCCGGCCCGGTTACGAACCTCTGGGGCATTGTCGAGAACAACCGCACGCAGCGCCACGCGAGCGACAACTCTGTGGCCCTGCAGCAGATCAACATGGGCACACTTGGCAACGTCGCCAATACCGCGATCACGCAGCCGCCCGTTGTCATCGGTCCGACCGAAGGGTTCGGTACGCTCTACCCTACCAACTGAGTTTTTCCGCAGATGTCTCCAGTCCGGTCCTGAGAGCTCCGGATTTTGGCCCGATGTGGGGATTCCCATGTCGGGCTTTTTTGTTGGCACTGGTGTTGGCATCATGTCCTGATGACCGTGAAACACCGTTGATTTTGAAGCGAAAAACTGGCGAGCGTGGAATCCTCTCGCTCCGCCAATTTGCCCCAGCGTTACCCATCAGTAACGCTGGGGCTTTCTTTTTTTCCCTCTATGATCGCGGCTCCATCCACCAGGATAGCCCGACATTTCCAGACGTTCACGGCGATAGACCGTGTGGCATCGGTTGGCATCCGTGGTGGCACGCAAAAAGTGACAGGGATGCGGATGCCTACAAACCAACTTACAGACGCCAAGTGCCGCGGCGTGAAGCCGACCGACAAGGCGCAGAAGCTTTTCGATGGTGGGTCACTTTTTCTATACGTTTCCCCAAAAGGCGCCAAGGTGTGGCGCCTGGCCTACAGGGTCAACGGCAAGCCGCAGACCCTGGTGATAGGCCCATACCCTGCAGTGAGCCTGCAGGAGGCCCGCCAGAAGCGCGAAGAGGCCAAGGCGGTACTCAGGGCAGGGCAGGACCCGAACGCGGCGCGCAAGGCCACGCGCAACGCCGTCACGCTGGACGAGGCCCACACCGCCTACTGGTCCGGCCGCAAAGACCTGTCCGCCTCCTACCTTGAGAACGAACGACGGGCATTCGAGATGCATGTTCAGCCGATGCTGGGCTCGAGGGTCATGAAGGACATCACCCGGGCCGACGTGCTGGCCACGCTGAACACACTGGACGCGCGCGGCAAGCACGACTACGTGCGCAAGGTCAGGATGTGGCTGGCCCAGCTCTGGGACTGGGCTATCGAGCAGGGCCACGCCACGGAGAACCCGCCGCGCAGCATCAAGCCTGAACGGGCCTTCGGGAAAAAGCAGGTGGGGCACTTCGCGGCGCTGGAGTTGCGCGAGGTGCCGGCGTTCATGGAGCGCCTGGCCATAGAGGGCGACATTCAATCCGTCCTGGCGCTGCGCCTGCTGGCCCTGACGTGGGTACGGACGAACGAACTGCGGTTTATGCGCTGGGATGAAATCGACGGAGACACATGGCTGATCCCGGCCGGCAAGATGAAGCGGCGCCGGGAGCATGTGGTTCCGCTGTCCAAGGCTTCGCAGGATCTGCTGGCGGTGCTCAAGCCACGCGCTGGCTCAAGCGTCTATGTGCTGCCCGCCGAGCACCGGCCTGACCGTCCGATTTCAGAGAATGCAATACTGGCGCTGCTGTACCGCATGGGATTCAAAGGTCAGATGACTGGCCACGGGCTGCGCTCGGTGGCCAGCACCTGGGCGAACGAGGCAGGCTATCCGCCCGACGTGATCGAGCGCCAGTTGGCGCATGTGCCTGGAGACAAGACCAGGGCTGCGTACAACCGATCGATTTACCTCGATCAGCGCCGCGCCATGCTGGAGGCTTGGGCTATGTGGCTCTGTCGTGCGTAAATGCTTGTGCCGGTGTTATGCGACGGGGTTGTCTCCTAATTTAGAGTTGGGCTGCGCTGAGTTTCGGCACTCGCGGACAACATCGCGAGCCACGGATCGGCTGGTCCAGCGGAAGTTCTCCAGCACCTCGCGGCCTGTTCGCGGATCACGGGCAATCCATCCCCAGCCTGGTTCATATTCGACGGTTCGCACGCGCCGCCCAACTCTGCAATCCATCGAATTCGCTTCGCTCATCGCTGATCTCCGGTGTTCTGCAGCGGGTTGCCTTGCATGTCGGTTTCAAACTCAGCGCCCCAAGTCCAGCCCTGGCCGTCGCAGTACATGCACAGGTCTTCTTCCTCAACCTCGCTGCCATCCATCACGAAATGCCCCCGCCCTAAGCAGGTTTCGCATTCGCACTTTGGAATCCAGGCAAGGCATGAGCCTTCGTCGTAGTGCATCACCTCCTGGCACTCGCATTCGTCGTGCAGCGGCTCGCCTTCTTCATCGACGGGCCAGACGTAGAGCATCCCGTCGTTAATAAGCTGCACCTCAAACTGGTCAAGCATCCGGCGCCCGCCGTTGACGCCGACCCACAGCGCGTAGTCCGCCAGCTCGCGCCAGTCCAGCAGTTGGGTCGTTCCGAACCTGCTGCCGTCTTCAACAACCATCTGGATTGGTAGCTCTTTGGTGGTGTCGATCACAAGGTATTTCATGGTCGTCTCTCCGGTTGTCCGTGCAGAACTCTGCGCTCAAGCGGGACCGCTGCGCGGCCCCTTAGCTTCGGTGTTCGGCGACTCGCGCCCCAGCCTAGCCTGAGCCTCCCAGGCTTCCCCGTTGTCGGTCCAGCTTGCAGCCATCGCGCTGCAGCACGCAGAGCACCAGCGGTAGTTCATCAGTGCTCCGTCAAACACAGCAGCTAGCAACCGAACGCGCTCGCCGGGCGTGATTTCTTGGCGACACATTCCGCAGGTTCCGCCCTTGCGTGCCGTGCCGATCTTGTCTTTAAGCACCCGGTCGCCCGGCGCCCCAAAGTCCCCCTCAAACGGGTTGACCTTCAGGCACTCAACTTCATCAAAATTCATCATCGCGGCGCCAAATCTAGCGGTGCCGCGCAGCGCTTGCAGAGACCTGACGCATCCATGAATTGCTCGACCTCGGTTGGTTGAGTGGCTGCCTTGATCGCCTCAATTGCATCGTCAATCGTCTGTAGGTCTTCTTTTGGGAGCCGACCGGCGCCGATAATCCTGACGTTGAGCAATCGACAAATCAGCGAATCATCCATCCTTGGAATGGCATTCATAAGCTCTCTCCTAAAAACATCTCCACGCAACGTTTGCACAGGATCAGTCCACGCATCGCCGGTCGTCCGCAGTGTTCGCATTTCATTCGACATCCTTGTTCCTTAGTTGTCTGCAGTACAGATCGTCACGGCCTTGGTGGTTCCGTCTGTTTCAATCAGCAGGCCGCACACCTGTTCATCTGTTTCTGTGTCGCAGTTGTAGGCGTACACCGTCGCGTGCTGCGGCGCCTGTTTCAGTGCTTCAATGAGGTCCTCGACTGTCATCGCGTGTCCCTTCTCGGCAGTGCCGAACTCTTAAATCGACCGGACCGAAGGCCGGTCATCGGTGGTGTTCAAACCTTCACCCCATGCGCAACCAGGGTGGACCGCTTCCAGCCCGAGGTCTTCCGCGAAAGGGCGACATCGTATGGCGGCAACTTGTTCGCCTTGTACATCTTGCGCACGGTGTCGCTGCACACATGGAGCATCTTCGGAAGATCGCCGCGCTTTATGATCTCGTTTGGGTCTTGTTCGGTTGTCATGGCCGTTGTTCTCCTTGGCAAACAGGGCACGGAAGCAGGTAGTCATTCCAAGGGTCGCGCCCATCACCATGACAGCGCTCGCACTCATCGTCGTAGTCATCATCGATGCACTCATCGCAGCCGTTGCATCCGTCCTCGCATGTTCGCTCTGTGGTCATGCCTGCTCCTGTGTGCTTGTAATGGCTGCGTCGAATCCGATTAGCCATGACTCGTATCTCCCGCCAGTTCGCAATTCAGACCATGGAGCTACGTCGCCGTTCATGTGCAGGCCTGCAACTCCGTGGCTGAAGTCGATCAGCGACTCCACTTCTGAAAGCCCGTGCTTCGCCTCTGCAAGCTGCTGCTCAAGCAGTGCGATCTTGTTGTTCAGTGGCTCGGTGAATCTGCGGACAAGCTCGATGTCTTCGTCCATTGGTGGAAGCCGCTCAAGCAGTGCGATCCGCTCGTTCAGAGCCTTCACCTCTGCATGGTGAGCGCTGGCCAGGTTCCGGCGTTGTGAGTCAGTTGGCATGGTCAATCCTTCAGTGCGGTAGCAACACAGTCGGTCAAGCGCTGAATCTCATCCTGCAGCCGACTGCACAGAACGCCCAACTCGGTAAGCTGTCGGGCCAGAAGTGGGCAAGGGCGTTGTTGAATAGATTGCTCACCAACAAGCTCTTGCAGGACCAGCAGGCGAGCGCGTATCTTTTCCTCGTCGCTGTAAAAGTGTTCTCGACTCATGGCGTCTCGCATTTCTCGACCGTGGCCGGTGTGATGCCTTTTGCGCCGCGAACAAGCGGGAACCACTCGATGGCATCTGGGTGTACGGCGTAGTCCACATGCCAAAGCACTTGCCCGAATGGGCTCATCTTGCTGTAGTGGTAGCCGACAACCTCTTGGTCGGTCAGCGGCACCGCCTTGGGTGGCGCGGTGCAGAGCTGACGAATGGGCCACGAACCATCCTTGATAGTGTTCTCTATGTGACGCTCGTCAACGAACCCGTGCCACGACCCGTCGCGCGCTTGGAACTGGTGCGTCACCGGCTGCGCTGCCTGCTCGACTTCCATATCCACGATCTTTGCGAGCAGCGGTGTGCAGGCTGCAGCGACAAGTGACTCAGTTTCTTTGCGGCACCGCTCGACTTGAGCCTCAAGGGCTGCGATGCGCTCCCGCACAGGTTCTGCGCCATGCCAGTTGCCGGGCTCGCCAGTTCCACCGCTGCACACCCGGTAAATCTCGGCGATAGTGGCGTTTGCCGTGCGAGCTTCCATGGCGTGCGCCTGGGCTTCCTGCTTGAGTCGCGCGGACATGCTTGAAAGCGCGCTGATCCGCTCGTTCAGAGCCTGCACCTCTGCATGGTGAGCGCTGGCAAGGTTTCGGCGTTGGGCGTCAGTTGGCATCTGAGGCTCCTTTCTCGACGGCACACCGAACGCCACTGTCGAAAGGCTCAAGCGCATCACGCAGCGCATCGGCGTTCCAGACCAAAGATTCGGCCAGCGATTCGTCTGAGCTGGTGTTCAGCTTCTTTGCAATCTCGTCCAGAGGCTTCATGTGCTTTGCAATGGTTTCTGCCTTGCGCTTTGTGAGGCGTTGCAGCTCGGCCTCGTCGGCGGGTGTCCATTTCTCTTTCATCACTCGCTCCCTTTCTCGACCGTGGGTCGCTCGTTGCTGTAGGGCGTGTACTCGCCATCGCCGATGTCGCACATATCCTCGAAGCACTCCGGGTGCATCTTGCTTGTGAACCACTTGCCGTCATAAACGCCGGTCTGGTGCACGTAGCCATCGCCCACATCGATGCTCTCGCCGCAATAGGTGCACTGGTGCGCCTTGCGGGCTACTCGGTTCTCATGCGGGTTGTAAAAGTCGGCCATCACTCCCCCTCTTTCTCGACCGTGGCCGGTGTTCCGAACGCGGCCCACAGTCGTTTGCGCCACCAGTAAGCGCCTTGCTCGGTCGGGTGCTTGTCTCCGAACCACAGGCCATCAAGCGGGCCAGAGCCACCAAGAAACGACAGAATTGCTTGCTGCTCATCGGTCAGTGGCGCCGCCTTTGGTGGCGATGTGTAGAGCATCCTGACTTCGTATCCCGGCCACTCAACAGGATTGGCCTGAACCATGCGGACATGTTCAACAGTGCACCGTCCCCATGAAGCGCCAGTGAACCGAGATTGACCCTCCACCGGCTGCGCTGCCTGCTGTGCCGCAAGCCATCGACGGACCTCGCGGATGACGATGGAGAAAACTGAGCTATCCAATCTAATGCCGATAGCGGTCTCAGCTTGATAGCGAACATCTTCCCAGTCAGGCTCTGGTCCTATGTCCTTCGGGACAACGACCGTCATCCATCCTGGCGGTAGTTCGGCCTGCTCGACTTGAGCTGTCAGGGCTGCGATGCGCTCCAGTAGTGGAGCTGTGGCTGCGAACCATGCGTGTCTGGCAACGTACTTGTCCAGCGGTCCGCGTTCCATTGCTGGCTTGAACTTCGTGCCATACCAGTTGTTGAATTCAGCTTCTTCTGGTCCAGGGGTAAGAGCCATGTTCAATCCTCCTTCTGTTGGTTGACTGGCTTGGGTTGCGCAATCACAGCACGCAAGTCCAGAATCTCACGCTCCATGTATTCGACCTTGAGCGCGTTCGGCCAATACTCTGGCTCGCTTGTGGGGTGCTCGTCTTTGATCCTGTCGTGCCACATGCGGATGATCGGCTGCGCCTGCACTGGCTGCGCCACTGAATTGCACTCAGCGCACGGAGATTCGACAAAGTGGCGGAACGTCTGGCACGTCACTCCATGGGACTCGTAGGCTTCAACGACCTTGAGCAGATCGAAGTAACGAGAGGCCAGAACTGCGTTCGTTTCATTGATGGACTCATGGGAATCTCCAGCGGGCTGCGCCACTGGTTGCGGCTGTGGTGCTGCGGAGAGAGCACGGTTGCGAATCGTTATGAAGTAGCGCAAGAAAACGTCATGGCTCAGGCCGAACGAAAGGGCCTCCTGATTCGCGCTGTGCGCCAGTTCGCTCAAGTCGTCGTCGCACAAGTCATCCGGCACCGCTGGCGTGTTGGCTTCGATAGCCGCGCACACTTGCCGGTGAAAATCCTCCAGTGTGTGCGGCAGGAACGTGTAGGCGACCTTTTCCAATTCGCTGCGGTGGCTGTACCGGCTGGCCGTGCGGTGCGCCAGCTCGGTGAATTTTTCGAGGCTGATCGGCGTGCTCACAGTTGCTCTCCTTGTGCTTTGGCAATCGCTGCGCGACCGATCACGGCCCATTTTTTCAAGTTGCACCCCATGTCTGCGGGAACAGCCTCTGCATATTCGACGGACCAGTTCAGCGCCTCCAGCAGTTCCGCATTGATTGCAGACAGGCGGTCGCGCTCGGCGATGAGTTCAAGTTCCTTGCCGTAGCTTTCGTTGATGAAAACCTTGATGGGGCGATCCATCTCAACGGATAGCGCCATGCCAGCCGTGTCCAGTCCGTCGCAGTAGTTCCACGCAGCCACGAGGCGGCGGGCGTTGGCTTCGCGCATGTTCGGATTGTTTTCACCAAAGTCGATGGCAACGGCGACAAAGGCGTTCTTGTCAACGCCGACGATTACCGTCTCAGGACAGCCCTCGTTGTCAAAGAGAGATGCGGAAACGGCAAGTTTTCCCGGTGTGTGTTCGCTCATCTTCATTCCCTCGTATACCCGGTGCTCGCGCTGGTAGCGCTCTAGCAGGGTTTCGTCGTTGTGGGTTGGCATTACGCTGCCACCTGCAGAATGTTCATCTGATCCTGCACGCGCTTGGCGGCCTGAAGCTGCTCTTCGGTCATGCGGTCGTACTGGCCCAGGCCCAGCAGCGGGCGGATCTGTTGGCCGATGGGTGAGCTGGCGCCCTGGTGGTTCCAGAGCACGTAGCACAGTGAGGCGTGGACGTTGGGTTTCATGGGTTCGATCATGTTTTTCTCGTCGTGAATTTGGGTTGCCCGTTCCCCACCATTGGCCGCTATGAATTGCCAGCGGACCGGCCTGGTTGATCCATCCTCTGAGCCAAAGAAGTCTTGAGGGGGCTCATTGGTGAACTGGTGGGGCTTGTCACCTCGTGGGCAAGGCGAAGCTGAAAGGATTTGTCCGCTCCCTCTGTGTTGGGTCAGGTGGTGGGCGCAGGGTTGAGTGCTGGCGCCGGCTGAAACTCGCCGCCCAGTGCGCCAATCAGCGCCGGGATCAGCTTGCGAAGCTCTCCGGTGGCCAGCGCCACATCAGCATCAAAACCGCTCTCACTGTCGTCGGCCCGGTCATCGAACACGCCTTCGAGGAATGCAATCTTCTTGAGTCGCATGCAGTCGTCCAGCACGAAACCAACCCGGCCTTCCCAGCTCATGGCGGTCCACTTGGGCAGCTTTCCCTCGGTGATGTGCTTGCGAACTTCTTCGGTCTGGATGCTGTGGCGGTTGAACTTGACCACCGACTTCTCTTCATCTGCCGATCGCAGCTCGCACGCGCGCTCGATGATGAAGCCGTGATCGACGTACAGTTCATCGGACACCTCCTGAGAGGCCAGCCACTGCGTTATGGCGCATTGTGGCGTCATGGTGGTCTGCAGCAGGACCAGGGACAGGTCATTGAAGGCGTTGACCAGGGCCGTCACCAGTTCGTCGAGCTTGCCCTGGCTGCTGGCGTCGGTCATCAAAAGGCCCGCGGCCGGGTCGATCCAGACCAGCACCGAGGATTGCTTGGGGAATGCCTGCGGCAGCAGCGCCAGATAGGCGTCCTCGCGCAGTTCCTTCATCTGCTTCTTGCCTGGCTTGCGGCCGGTGGTGGCCTCGATGTGGTCGGCCTCGGCCTGCGCCTTCTCGCGCACCGTGGCGCCGGGCACGCTCTTGGTTTCGATGCGCAGCTTCATGATGCGCTGGCCGTCGATGGCTTCGACCATGGCGTCGTGCTCGTTGCCGCGTGGCGGCACCCAGCCAACGGACTTGTCTTGCGTGGCGCCGCAGGGCACGAACTGGTCGGCCATGAGTGCGGATTCCATGGCTTCCAGGGCGGGAGCCCAGCCAGAAGCGATGCGGTAGATCGTGAGGTTCTTGAACATGGTTGTCCGATCAGTATTCGACTTGATCCCACTGCTTATCAGTGGGTGCTTCTTTGTGGGTGAAAACGGCCCAGTCGCCCTTGTGTTCTGGTCGCGGGTCCATGTGCAGGTGTCCTGGCTGGCATTCGCTCGGGTCCATTCCGCAGGGTTTCAGGTCTTCGAGGCTGCAGCCGCATGGCGCGTTTGGGTCCACAAGGCCGGTGAACCCGTTGTCTTGCAGGTATTGCTTGACGATCTTGATGACTGTTTGGCTCATGCCGTCACCGCCTTCGCTTGCCGGCGCACGCCATCGGCAAAAGACCGGGCTCGGCCGCCGATGTTGTTCATGCTGCTGCGCGGCGGGCTGGTCAGCGTCACGGAATCGAACGCACGGGACATCGCATCGGCGCGCTGCTCAAGGCATTGGGTGGCCACGGCCTCGAAGTCCATGCCAAAGGTCTTGGTGAACCACTCGTCATAGCCACCAAACAGGAACATTGGCACGCTGTTCGCCTCGCCGGCGTCGGCGCCCAGCGCGTCAGCGCCGTACTTGCCATTGCCCAGGATGCAGACCATCACGGCAGCGATCTGCAGGTCTTCGGCCTCGAAGTGGTAGGCGTCGCTGGGGTTGATCAGGTTGAATTTCATACGGCCTCCGTTTGTTCTGTTGGTGCAGTCGCGGTCTTCGCGTTGTCGTAGGTCTTGATCCCCCAGGCGATGGCGTAGCAGCACCACAGGAAATCGAAGGTGTATTCGCGGCAGCTCCACTCCCAGCATTCGGACATGTCAAACGACACGCCGTCGATGCTGGTTGTGAAGTCGCGCGCAGAGTCATACGCCCGCACGTCACCGTCGTCCGCGTTGCACAACACGTCGATCTCAAGCTCTTCCCAGAGCTGGGCTGATTTGCTGGCGAACTCGTCGCGATCCGTCTGCAAGGCTTCGTCGTTCGGCTTCTCCATTTCGACCCAGTTGTCGTAGGCCTCCTTGACGTGCTGACGGAAAGATTCGGCGCTGTATTCCTTGGCGTGGCGGCTGTTTGGCGCCCGCAGCTTCTCGCTCCAGTAGCCAGGGTTGATGGCGAGATGGGTTCCCTTGCGCGTCAGGTATTCGCGGTCAGTGCGGAAGAACTCGAACATGTCGTGCAGGCGACGAAACACGAAAGTTCCCATGTCTCCGTCGATGCACAGCGTTCCGTCCCAGGTGATCAGGTCAAACCAGTAGGCGCTTTGATCCGGTCGTTTGAATCGCAGATGCCGGTGCACCCCATCGTTGCGGATGACTGTCATCTGGTGGTTGGCCGCGTCTTTCAGGAAGCGGTCTTCATCGCAGGCCTGGGTAGTGCTCATGCGGCCTCCAGCATCTTGGAAGCATTGGCGGCGATGGCGGGCTTGCTGCGCAGCGTGAACTCATACCGGTCCACAAGGCGCATGAACTCGATCAGCTCGGATTCCAGCGCCTCGATATAGGCCTCGTCGCGCTCGACCACGCGCCAGTACAACTCCTTGCCGACGACGGACAGGGCCGGGCAGTACATGGCGAAGTGCCAGCGGGCGCGGCCGGTGATCCACATACAACCCTGGATCTGGTCGATGTACTTGCTGATGTCGTGGTCCAGCACCACGTCGCGCACACCTTCTGGCGACACGAGGCACTTGTATTCGCTGCCCGCGTCGTCAGAAATGAGGCCATCGGCGGATGCTCCGAATTTTCCGTCGTCAGTGACCACGAACCCGGCGCGAAACACGACTTCACCGCTGGCCATCTCGTGCGCGGCGCGTGCCGCCGGCTCCAGCTCGTGGCCGCGCTTCATGGCCCACGTCTCGAAGCCTTCGTCCAGCGGCTTGCCGGCGATGCGCTCGACCGCTACGCGGAAGGCGTAGTTCTTGGCCGCCTCAGAGAAGTCGCCGATTGGCAGGCCTGCAATGGCGCGCTGCACGGTTTCCGTCAGCTTGGGCTTGGTCTTGTACTCGGCCATGGCCTGGGCAACCTCGGGCGGCTCGCCGGCCCGGATCGCGTCCACATACTTCTGCTGCTGCTCGGTCAGTCCGCCAACACGCTCACGCGCGACACGGAACATGCTGGCGGTGATCACCCCGGCCCTGGCGATGTGCCAGGATTCGGAGCCTTGTTCGCATTCAATGATTCGCATGCTGCTCACTCCCCACGGATCGCGGCCAGGCGCGTGTTGAACAGGGCTTCCAGCTCGGGGCGGGCGGCTTCACGCTCGGCCTCGGGTACGGCATCAAGCCAGTCCATCGAAACGTAAAGCGCATCCTCGGACTTCGCCGACTCCAGCTTCTTGCGCACATCGGCCACGGTGGTGACGATCTCGCCGGTTTCTTGGTTGGTCGCAGGCGGTGGCGTGGTCTTGGCTCCGGTTTCCACCGTGCGGGCGGCGTCGGCGCGCTGGGCCTGGTCTTTGAAGTCTTGATGCTCCTTGGTGCCGGCCAGCTTCTGCTGCACATCGGCGCCCAGGCTCTTCCAGAACGTCACGTAGGCCTTGGCGCCCTTGGCTGCGGCTTCGTCGGCTGCAGTGATCTGGTCGGGCGTCCATGCGCTCACGACTTCGGCGGTGCCCATGTCGCGGGGGATGTCCATCACCTCCTCGGCCACCGGCATACCGCGCAGCACGTCGGCGAAGACATCGCGCAGCGCAAAGGCGCGGGCGCGCATCTGGCGCATGCGCTTGGGGTACTGGGTCCAGGGGCCCTGCTTGCCCACCAGTCCGGCCAGCTTCGCGTCGTCCATGCTGAACGTGCGCACCTGTTCAGACTCTCCGCGGCGCTTCGTCTTGCAGGTCGCGGTGTGGCCGTCGTCGCTCTCCTGCACGTACTCGCAGGCTGGGCTGCTGCGCACCAGTGCGATCACGGCATCACCCCAAAGCGCGGCGCGTCCGTTGATGACCGCGATGTTGGACAGGGCCTGCAAGGGCTTGAGGCCCAGCTCGGCGCCCCACTGCATGGCGATCAGGCAGTTGCCGGGCTTGCCCTTGAAGTCCTTGGGCACAAGATCACTCTCGGCCAAGTAGTTCGAGAAGGTCAGCGCCTGCTCAAAGGTCTGAGGACTCAGATCGACCTGGCTGGCAGGCTTCACAGACAGAGCCATGGATTCGGCGCGGGTGGTGGTGTTCATGGGTGTTTCCTTTCGGGGTGAGGTCAGGCGATGTCAGCAACAGCCGGCGTCCATTCGATAAAGTCGTCAGCGCGGGCACACAGCCACTGGCAGGCGGTTTCTTGGTCGACTCCGTACTCGAAGGCGATGCACTTGATCAGCGAGGCGGCAGGCGGCGCGTCGGTGCTTGAATCGATACTGGTGCGAGCAGCAGGTGCCGTGTCCACGAGGTCGGCATCAGGCAGGGCGCGGATGACGTTGATCTCCAGCGGCGCAGCCTGAAACTCGTTGAGCGCTGCGATTTCCTTCTCGGAAAACTGCAGGTCGTCGGCGATGGCAATGCCAACATCGGCGATCACGCAAACTGCGCCGGCCAGGGCTTTCTTCTCAGGCGCCACATCAGCGGGGATGGCTGCCTTGGCGGCCTCCAGATCGGCGCGCATCCGTGCCACCTCGGCCTGCTGCTCGGCCAGCTTGTCGGCGGCCTCTTGTTGCTGGCGGGCGAACTCGGCACGCTCGGCGGCCAACTTGTCGGCATCGGCTTTCTGCTGGGCCGCCAGCTCGTCGGCCTTCTGCTTGGCCTCGGCCTGCTGTCGGGCCAACTCTTCGCGTTCGGCCTTGAGGCGCGCGGCCTCGGCTTCCGTGGCCAGCCGGGTGTTCAGCGTGTTCTCGACCTGCTGGCGCGTTTCGGCGAACACGTTGACGGCCTCGGCCTCAAATTCCTCGAAGCCCGTCATGTCCAGGCCATTCATGCGCTCGACCAGCCGGCGCACGGCATCGCTGCTGCGGCAATCCTGAGCCAGACGGGCAAATCCGCGGATATCCTGAATGCGCGCGCCCAGGTCCAGCAGGCGGGCACGCTCTTTCTCTTCGGCCTCCTTCTTGATGCGGGCCTGTTCATCGTCCCAGGCATCGCGCAGGGCCTTGAGGCGCTTTTCCTCGGATTCAACAATGGCGATCAGACGGGCCTGCTCTTCCAGCACCGCCTGGTTGAACTTCTTCGCGTCTTCGCGCACCTCGTCGCCGCGCGCCTTGACGCTGGTGCGTGCACGCATCAATTCCATGGCGGCACCATGCACCTGCTCGCGGCCAACCTTGTCTTTGATCTCGACCAGCCCGGTGTGCTTGGCGGCCATGGCCAGCAGATCCTGCTCGGTCTGGGTGGAATTGAGCGCGACCAGCGCGCGGTCGGCCGGCGCCAGATCGGTGATGGACGGTGCGTCGGGCTGCGCCACGTCGATGGGGAGATGGGTTTCAGTGCTCATGGTGTTCTCGTATGTGGTTGGTCAGGCGGAAAGGCCGGCAGCTTCCAGAAGCTCGGCATGCTCTTTGACTGCCTCTTCGGCGATGGCTTGAACGGCCTTTGCTTGGCGCTCCAGGGCGTCTATCAAAAGAGCCTGGAAGTTGGCCTTGATTGCGGCTTCAAGGTGCAGCTTCAGCGCCATGGGCATGGGGTGGTAGTTGGTGGCTCCGTCGCTGTACTGGTGGTAAACGGTTGGCGCCGATTCGCCCGATGCGATTGAAAAACTGCGCAACGCTCCGATGCCGCCGCCGCCACCGTGATACCTGTCTCCGATCAATGCGGCCCATTTCGCAGAATCGCTGGCATCGCGTTTCGCTGCTTTGTATTGGTCAATCTTGGTGCTCATGGTGTTGCTCACTTCGCGGAAACAAAAAGGGTTGCAGCCAGCACCATGGAGAGAACAATCACCAGGGCGGCAATCTTGAGGTACTCCGCCAACAGGCGGACGGAAGCGATCGGCTCCGTCATTTCGACGGAGGAATCACCATTGATCTGCGAGTCCATGAACGGGATGTCGATGACCGGCAGGCCAATCAGCCCGGTCTGTGCGCAATGGCACTCGGGAAATTTGCACGGTTCGTCGTTGGCGCCGACGCAGCGCTTCAAAGCTGTTTGCATTCGATCCTCACAAAACAAGAGCGGAAACAAAAGCCAGCGCAAGGCAGATGGCCACGGCGAGACTGGCGGAACGGGTGCGAGCGAACAGCGGTCGCGAGACTTCGATTGCGCAGCCGTATTCGGGTCCGAACGGGAAGGCGTCTTGCATCGTGCGTGCGTATTTCTTGGTGTTCACTGCTCACCCCACTTGAGTTGTTCAGCCAATGCGCGGGCATCGTCGCGGCGGCGCAATTCGCCGCTGTTTTTCATTTCCATGTAGGCCAGGTCGGCGCGGCGCGCGGCTTCGTCTGCCTGGCGGCGGATGTCGCTGTCGGGCGGTGCGAACGGCGCCAATGCAATGGCCAGCGCGTCAGGGATTCGTTGCATGACGATCCTTTCGGGAAGAAAAAAGCCAGCCACTGTTTCCAGGGCTGGCGAAAAGCACCGAAGTGCTTAGGGAGGTAATGTTTAACTACCTGATGCATCGGACGGACAAGCCGCCGATGATCTAGCGGTTAGCCGTCTTCATCTGGCGCAACGTATCGAGGTGCAGGATGTCAATCGCGGTGTGTATCTCTCTGCAATCACGCCCGCCCATGCTGCCGTCCTCGTGGCGCGTTGGCTTGCTGCATTCGGTCATCGCCATCGCAAACGCCTCAAGGCGCCCTTGCAATCTTGCAACGTCCATCGCCCGCGCAAAATCTTCGCGGTCGGCGCGTTCGGTTTCTGTCTCTTGCTTCAGTTCAATGTGCATGTCGTTCCCCTTTTTCATGCGTGCGGCACCGGGCCGCCATTTTTGTGTTGCTCGCGCATCAGTTTCCCAAGCTCGGCCGCGCCGTCTCCGGCAATCGTCATGCCCTCCTTCTGCTGCCTGTAGTCGGCGAGCATCGAGCACTCCGGGAAATCGCAAAGCGGCCCATCCACATGCGCACAACTTCCAGCGCTCTTGTCGCGGTACAGGTCGCAGCTATACACCGGGTCTGTGCTGCGGTCGAACAGCCGTTTCAGCCATGCAAACATCGTTTTCTCCTTCTGTCGTATGCCGGCTAACCCGTTGGTCAAGCCGACCGTCCTCCTGCGGCGTCCGTCGGCTTACCGCTGGCGTTAATAGATTTACAGCCAACACTCACTTAAAGCCGTGTTGACATTGGGACAGCGTAGCTGACACGCTGATTGCTGGCCATCAAATAGAACCTCTTCGAGGTAGCCTATGCTTTCTCTCACCCGGACTTGATCGTTACGGTTACCGGCCTGAATAAGTTCCACTCTTTGACGGCACTGCGTTTGCAGTACCTTTTCGTCGGCATCTCCCTATTGCTAGGCTCCGACTTGAGAGTGATTGAAGGTGGTGTCAGGTCTTAAAGGAAATAGCCCGCGTGTTACCGAAGACCCTCTCGCTGTCCACCACCTTCAATCACTCTCTAACTACACACAAACTAACCACCACGCAGCGGCCTATGTGCGGGACGGTCTACCGTCCACTGTTTACCGTCTCACGCCCGGTAAAGCGCTGGCTGTCGTCTGCTCCGAAGAGTGCGAACCGCCAGGTGCAAGTTTTGAAAGAACCCATGTCGCCGCGTCGATCCGGGGCTGCTCCGACTTGTTTGTCGGCATGGATGTAGTCTAACCTAGATAGACACAACAAACTAACAAGATTAGACCAAGCCGACAGACGGTAGCCTTCCGCGTTGCGCAGACGCAAAAAAACCCGCTCAGTGGCGGGCTTGGCTGTTGTTGTGTTGCTTAAGTCACTGCGATAGCTTTATCGAGACAATCCTGTCGCCCCACAAAGGGCCTCTACAGTCTATTTCTGAGTCTTTGTAGCCGTGCTTTTTTGCTTGGAAGCACTCGGATGCCCATGACCTAGACCGCTGAGGGTGAACAAGCTTTATTGGTGACACGCCTATGGGACGAAGTTCCTGCGCTGTCGGCCCTGAGAAAAACTGCGCCCCTGGAGGGTCTGTATCTAGAAGAAGAATCGCAGGCTCTACATCATCAAGCGGCACATACCCGATCGATCGCATCGAGTCGGTGCAGCTTCTGTGAATCGACAAGGCCATAGGTGTTCCGATCCATCCCCAACCATGTGCCGAGCAGTTTCGGATTTCTCCCGTTGCTGTAGATACGTGCATGGTGCTTTTCACTGCGCAGCCCGTGAGAGCTACAGCTACAAGGACAAGGGCAACTTTCATAAATCCTCCTTGATTGGTTTGGTGATCGGCATCTTACGCTCTACCTCTTCATCTGTGGCAGCTGTAGAGATGAAGGCCATCCAGAAGGCGCGAAGCTTTGCCCTTCTCTCTTCGGACAGTGAGTCGAAGTCGGCGGCAAACTTCATGGCATCTGGAGTGATGGAGTCCTCCCACAACAGGGCATCAGCAGCGACACCGTAAAGCTTCGCCAGCTCACGAAGCCTATATATACCCGGATCACCTAGGCCGGTCTCCCACGCAGAGACCGTTCCTTTTCCAATGCCGAAGTGCTTGGCAACCTGCTCCTGGCTCAACCCGTTCCTTATCCGCTCTGACTTCAGACGCAGGCCTACGCCTTGCCGTATAGGGTCATCACGTCGCTCGTCTTGAGTAGCCATGGCGCATCATCCCCTGCCGTTCATCGGACAAACTAATCAAATTAGATGAAAGCGGCTAACTAGGTTAGACTACGGGCATGAAAACAAACCCGGACCTACTTAAGTCAACCGCGCGTAGGGTGAATGAGCACTTTGGCGGACCTGCCGCTGTTGCTCGCGCTCTTGGCTATGACGACATGCGCAACGTCGCTTACTGGACCTCTGGTAAGCGCTGGTTCCCACCCAAGCACTGCGTAACGATTGAGCGCCTCAGCGGAGGGAAGATCACACGTAGCGAACTCAGGCCATACGACTTTTCCGAGTACTGGCCTGACTTGGTTGGGGTGTGAAGCATGCAATACATCTACGTTTGCCTGTTCAGCAACGGTCACATCAAGGTAGGCAGAGCTGTCGACACCGCATCCCGTATTGCCACACACAAATATCGTGTTGCTTGCTTGGGAGTGAGCCTTGTAAGCCACGAAATCATTGCTTGTCCTGTTGATGTGAAGGACGCAGAAGCAGCACTCATTGATTGGTGTGTGCAGAACGCGGAAGAACGATTCATGAACGAATGGTTCTCCGGGCTCAATTACACAGATGTTGTCAACGAAGCTATCCGCTGCGCTGACGCAGACAAGTCTGCTGATTCTTCTACTGGATGGGCTGCTTATCTGATTCTGATCAAGCGTGCTGGCTACACACAAACACGCATTGCAGAACTGATTGGGTGCTCTCAGCCATCCATCGCCAACTTTGTCAGAGGAAGGAGTGAAAACCCATCCTTCAAGGTTGGATACGGTCTTATCCAGATCGGTCGCATGTGCGGAATTCCAGACCCTACCCACTTGTTCCCGATTCAGGAAGCCTGAATGTTTTCCCACCACGCACACGCTGGCACCCACTGCCAATGCACGACCACCCAACAGCGTTTCTCCCTGCGCTTGGTCGGCGTTTTTCTGCGTGGTGGTTTCTTTTTTCATAAGAGTTGCGAAGTCTTTCACAACTCACTTTTTTGTACATCACCCATCGGAACTATGAACAAAGCACCAGCATGTGATTCCAGCCAGTGGCCGTGCGGGACCGCCAAGTCCACCGGAAACGCCTTCACCATGCCTAAACGCAGCCTGTTTGCAGATGACCAAGCAGAGCGAGCAAAGGCAACGCTTCATTCGCGCAATGTGGCCGTACATGCTCCAACAGGCGGTCACGCAGTCCACGGCCTGACGAACCTCAGTAAGCGTGGCCAACGACTCCTTGCACCAGTCAAGGTTGGTTTTTGCACTCCAATCGAACCCGCTGGCTCTGGCATTCGTCGGCTGGCAATTCAGAAAGCGAGCATCTAATGGTCCCGAGCCAACGCCGACGCCTTGAAATGCTTCTGCGCCGCAAACGCGGTACGACAAGTTGGGAAGTGATGCAAGTTTGCCGCACTACCTGTCCTGGCAAACGAATCTCCGAACTCCGTCAAGCAGGCTGGACGATCCGCACTGAGTGGGTTGGTGAGCGCGAGTACATGCGGTACTTCGGCGAAGCGCCTAAGGGATTCTGATGGCACGCATCAGGACCATAAAGCCAGAATTCTGGCGTGATGAGGACTTGTCAAGGATCAGCGCAGAAGCTGCTTTGCTGGCAATCGGGCTGCTCAACCACGCTGACGACGAAGGCTTCTTCAGTGCAAACACAAAGCTGATTGAAGCCGATGTTTTTCCACTACGGGAGTTGTCCGGTAGCGTTACTGGAATGGTAGAAGAGCTTCGCAGTATTGGTTATATCAAGGTGTTTTCAGGCTCTGACGGCAAGCGATACGGGCAAGTTGTCAACTTTGAAAAACATCAGGTAATCAACAAGAAAAGTCCTAGCAAAATCAAAGACTTATGCGATTCTGAAGATGATTCCAGTAGTCCTACCGTAGTCCTACCTACTGGAAAGGAAAGGAAAGGAAAGGAACATGGAACAGGGAGTGAGGAAAAGCCGCGCAAGCGCAGCCACTCTCCTGATTCTGATTCAAAAACCCTGAAGACCTACCTTGCCGACTGCAAGGCCGCAGGTGCCAAGCCAATCCCCGATGACCACCACGTCAGAACCTGGGCAGCAGATGCCGGGATAACCGCCGACATGCTGCAGATCGCTTGGGTGCAATTCCGTGAGCGATACACAGAGGCCGAGAAAGGCAAGGGCAAGCGATACAAGGACTGGCCCGGTCATTTCGCCAACGCTGTCAAAGCGAATTGGTTCAAGTTGTGGTTTTCTGGCGACAAAGGGATGCAGTGGACCTCTGTCGGAATGACTCACAAAAACGTGCTGGATTCGCGTCTGGCTCAAAAGGAGACAGAACATGCGTGATGACGAAACCGCAATCTTGCCTTGGTCGTTTGAAGCCGAGGCATCGGTTATCAGTTCGCTGCTGAATTCGCCGGATACGTTCGACGTGGTTGGCGCGATCCTGAAGCCTGAAATGTTCCACGATGTGAACCACCGGGCGATGTACACCGCAATCGCCGGAATGGTGATGGCCTGCAAACCCGTTGACGTGGTGACGGTTTTTGAATCGATGCAACAGGCCGGAAGTCTGGAAAACGTCAGCCTTCAGGACTTGAATGACGTTTGGCAGTATCTGCCAAGCCGTGGAAATCCCCTCCAGTACGCTCAGATCGTCGCAGAACGGGCTTTGATACGTGGGTTAATGGGTGCATCAGACCAAGCCCGAGAAATCGCTGTAAAACCCGGATTGTCGGCATCGGAAAGACTGGACCAGTGCCAGCAGGCATTCCAGCAACTGACGGCGCAACGTGTGATGCGCGAGCCAAAGGTGGTCAGCGAGTTCGTTATCAGCCTGATCGACCGCCTTCAGGGCTTGGCCGATGGCACCGAGAAATCCGGGGTCAGGACGCGCATTCCGACGCTGGACATGATGCTGGGTGGTGGTTTCAAACCCGGCAAGCAAGTTGTCCTGGCGGCACGTCCTTCGGTCGGTAAGTCGGCCCTGGCGATGGAGTTCGCATACGCCTTCGCTGCGCAAGGCGTACCGGCTGCGTTTCTTTCGCAGGAAATGGAGTCATCCGAACTGGTTGACCGCCTGACAGCACGAATCGGAAGCATCGAACTCGGCAACCTGACAACCGGAAAGTTGACCGATAGCGAGTGGTCCAGCGTCACGGACGTGGTTGACCAGATCAGGGGCCTCCCGCTTTACATCGATGACCAACCGGGCCTAAGCCTTGGCGACATTCAGGCAAAAGCACGAAAGTTGGTGCGCGAGCATGGGATCAAGTTGTTGGTTGTTGACTACCTGCAACTGTGTTCACCAAGCGACGGAAAAGCAAGCCGACATCACCAGATCGAAGAAATCAGCCGCGGCCTGAAAGTGCTTTCAAAGCAATTGGGCATCACGACTGTTGTTCTGTCGCAGCTTAACCGTGATGTTGAAAAGCGCGTCAGCGGAAAGCCTACGCTGGCCGACCTGAAGGAATCAGGCGCAATTGAAGAAGACGCCGACACGGTGATTTTGTTGAGCGCTGACGGCCAACGGGAAAACGGTGACGTGATCGTTAACGCTGAAGTCGCAAAGAACCGAGGCGGGAAAAAGGGATTCGTGAAGCTGGCCTTTGCTGGACGGTTTCAGAAGTTTGTCGAGACTATTGCTGATTCTCGTGAGTTCAGCACAGCAAAACCGCGCAACAAATACACAGAGGACGTTTGAAATGGAAAACCTTTACGCACTCCTTTGGAGCAAATCGCAGAACTGCCTTCACATCGAGCCTGTGGATAACTGGTTGAGCAAAAACCGTCAGGCATATCAGGATGAAGCGAGGCTCTGCGATTACCACCCGATTGTCATTGCAGACAAAGAGACATGCCACCAGACTGCGGATTCAATTCGACCGACTCTGAAAGAGCGAGAAATCGTAAAGGCGTATTTTTGACCGACCTAGACCGACTAAAGCAAGC